>Ga0126383_10003446_pt1 | contig 10460 bp, 11 predicted proteins | sample PanSoiMetPlot_35_FD_96882 | JGI IMG/M metagenome (GOLD analysis project Ga0126383, IMG submission 96882) | Tropical forest soil microbial communities from Panama - MetaG Plot_35 | ecosystem: Environmental > Terrestrial > Soil > Tropical forest > Bulk soil | place: Panama | collected 2016-02-17
AGTCGCGGGGGCCGTCAGCCGCCGAGCGGATGGCGGCCCCGCTCGAATCAGGGGAGGAGCAGGGTCCCGAGCTCTCGCGCAGCGCTCTCCAGATGCGGTAGATACTGCGTCTTCATCTGGCGAACGCTGACGCGGGCGGCCTGCACGATGACGTTGATCCCCGCCACGACCTTGCCGGAAGCATCGCTGACCGGGACGGCGATCGAGCGGATCCCGAGCTCCATCTCCTGGTCGGCGATCGCATAGCCCGCCGGTCGCGTCGCCGCGAGGATCGTCCGCAGCTTCTCGGCGGCAGTGATGGTCCGCTCGGTGAACCGCTGGAACTCGACCCGAGCGAGGTAGGCGTCCAGCTCGTGCTCGGGCAGATGCGCGAGCAGCACGTAGCCGATGGACGTGCAGTACGCGGGCAGGCGGCTGCCGATGTTCAGGGTGACCGACATGATCCGCGAAGTGACCGAGCGAGCGAGATACAGGATCTCGTCGCCATCGAGGATCGCGAGCGAGCAGGATTCGCCCACGGCGTCGCCGACGCGATCGAGGAACGGCTGGGCCGATACCGCCAGGGGCGTCGACGAGAGGTAAGCGTGGCCGAGCCCGAGCATCTTCGGCCGCAGCGCGAAGGCGTGCGCCTCCGACGCCACGTAGCCGAGCTTCTCGAGCGTGTACAGGCAGCGACGCACCGCGGCACGGGGGATTCCGGTCCGGTCGCTGATCTGCGCGATCGTCAGCTTTCGCCGCTGCTCGGTGAACGCCTTGATCACCGCGAGGCCGCGGGCGAGGGAGGTCATGAAGTTCGGGTCGCCGTTCAGCGCGGCGATCTCGCGCGCCGGGGAGAGCGGCGCGGGTCGCTGCGCGGGCGCGGGCGGCCCGGCGACTCCCGCCGGACGTCCCGGCCTGCTCTTGGGTCTAACCTCGGTCAACCGCATAGCGGTAAGCTTTGCGCGATTCGCGACCGGCGTCTCGCCTCCGGCGCCATTTGTGGGCGATTAGCGCCCACATTTCGCCGGCACGCCGCGCGGACACCGGCGATCGGACTACAGTCGGCGCTTCGCGCGGCGCCGCGGGCGCTCAACCATCCCGTGCGATAAACGCACAATAGCACGGCGGAGGACAGGCGGATGAAAAAAGTCGTCGAGGCTTACTTTCACTTGCTGAAGTTCACCATCGTCGTGTGCCTCGCGCTGATGGTGATCCTCGTCTTCGGCAACGTGGTCCTCAGGTACGGCTTCAACCTCGGGATCACGGTCTCGGAGGAGGTGTCGCGCTGGCTGTTCGTCTGGATGACCTTCCTCGGCGCGATCGTGGCGATGCGCGAGTACGGCCACCTCGGCGTCGACACGCTCGTCAAGCGGCTGCCATCGGTCGGAAAGAAGCTCTGCCTGATCGTGAGCCAGCTCCTGATGCTCTACGCGACCTGGCTCTTCCTCCAGGGCAGCTGGGAGCAGACGCAGATCAACCTCGGCGTGACCGCGCCGGCCTCGGGGCTCTCGGTCGCCTGGTTCTACGGCGTCGGGATCGTCTTCGGCGTATCCGCGGGGCTCCTCCTCCTGTACGACCTCTATCGCATCGCGTTCGGCAAGATCAGCGACGAGGAGCTGGTGATGGTCAAGGAGTCGGAGGAGCAGGAGCAGTTCGAGGAACTGCAGAAGCAGCTCGCGGAGCAGGCGCGCGAGGAGGAACTCGCGGCGAAGAAGGGCGGATAAAGGAGGACACCAATGACCGTAGCCGTGTTCCTCTTCTCGCTGTTGGGCGCGATGGCGCTCGGGATGCCGATCGCTTACGCGTTGCTGCTGTGCGGGGTGGCGCTGATGTACCACCTCGACATCTTCGACGCCCAGATCATCGCCCAGAACTTCATCAACGGCGCCGACAGCTTCCCGCTGATGGCGGTGCCGTTCTTCATGCTCGCCGGCGAGGTGATGAACACCGGCGGCCTCTCGAGGCGCATCGTGGACCTCGCGCTCGCCCTGGTCGGGCACATCCGCGGCGGCCTCGGCTACGTGGCGATCGTCGCCGCGTGCATTCTCTCGGCGCTGTCGGGCTCGGCGGTCGCCGACGCGGCGGCGCTCTCCGCGCTGCTCGTGCCGATGATGGTCGCCGCAGGGCACGCGAAGCCCAAGGCGGGCGGCTTGATCGCCGCCTCCGGGATCATCGGGCCGGTGATCCCGCCGTCGATCGGCTTCGTCATCTTCGGGGTGGCTGCGAACCTCTCGATCACGAAGCTGTTCCTGGCGGGAATCCTGCCGGGCATCTACATCGCCGCGGCGCTGTGGTTCGCCTGGTGGTGGGAGGTGCGGAAGGAGCGGATCGTGCCCCCGCCGCGCAAATCGGCGAAGGAGCTCGTGGAGGCGTTCGTTAAGGCGTTCTGGGCGCTAGTGCTGCCGTTCATCATCATCTTCGGCCTGAAGCTCGGGATCTTCACTCCGACCGAGGCGGCGGTGGTGGCTGCGGTGTACGCGCTGATCGTGTCGGTGGGCATCTATCGCGAGCTCAAGCTCAAGCAGCTCTACGCGGTGTTCCTGGCCGCCGCCAAGACGACGGCGGTGGTCATGTTCCTCGTGGCGGCGGCGCTCGTCTCGGCGTGGCTGATCACCGTCGCCGACCTGCCGGGCAAGGTGGTGGGCCTCCTCGAGCCGTTCATGGGGAACAAGATCCTGCTGATGTTCGCGATCATGGTGCTGGTGGTGATCGTCGGCACGGCGATGGACATGACGCCCACGATCCTGATCCTGACGCCCGTGCTTATGCCGGTCGTGAAAGCGGCCGGGATCGATCCGATCTACTTCGGCGTGCTGTTCATCATCAACAACTCGATCGGACTGATCACACCGCCGGTCGGCACGGTGCTCAACGTCGTGGCCGGCGTCTCGAAAATCAGCATGGAGGACCTCATCAAGGGGGTCATGCCGTTCATGATCGCCGAGCTGATCGTGCTGCTGCTGCTGGTCCTGTTCCCGCCGCTCGTCACCATCCCGGCGAAGTGGTTCGCAGGCTGAGGCGCGGGCTCGTCCAAGCGGTCGGAGGAGACAATGATGAAAGCGCTCGGTCGGCTGGTGGTGCTCACGCTGGCGCTCTGCGCCCCGGTCCTCGCCTCGGCCCAGGCGAGCGCGCCGGTCATCGTCATCAACCTCGTCGAGCTCTCGGGCGCGGCCGCAATCGCCGGGACCAACTTCGCGAACGGCGTCGAGCTCGCGTTCAAGGAGATCAACGCGGCCGGCGGCATCCTCGGCCAGCGGATCCAGCTCGTCACGCTGGACACGGAGACCAAGCCCGAGCTCGCGAAAGCGCTTGCGCAACGGGCGCTCGCGCTCAAGCCGTACGCGGTCATGGGGCCCGTCTTCTCCGGGATCACGCTCGCGGCGATGGGCGAGATGCAGGCCGCCGAGGTCCCGACCTTCACCGGCGGCGAAGCCGCGAGCCTCACGCAGCAGGGGAACCCGTATCTCTTCCGGACCTCCTTCAATCAGCTGACCGCGATGCCGCGGCTTGCGCGCTACATCAAAGACGTCGTCCGCGCGCGCACGGTCGCCGTGGTGTGGGTCGACAACGAATTCGGGCGCGGCGGACGAGACGCGATGACCGCGGCGCTCGACGCGGTGGGCGTCAAGGTCGGGAGCGATGTCTCGACCAGCCAGCAGCAGGCGGACTTCGCGCCCGCGGTGGCGAAGCTCAAGGCGGCGAACGCCGATGCCGCGTTCGTGTATCTGAACGAGGAGGAATCGGGCCGCTTTCTCCGCGAGCTCCAGAAGCAGGGCTACGACCGCTGGGTCCTGGGCGAGACCACCCTCGTGGGCCAGAAAGTGCTCGAGCTCGCCGGCGATGCGGCGAACGGCGTCCAGGCGCACGTCGGGCTCACGCCGGACGCGCTCCTGCCCAATGTCCGCACCTTCGACAACAAGTACCTCAAGGAGTACCGCTACCGTAGCGACCACAACGGCATGAAAGGGTACAGCGCTGCCTACGTGCTTAAGGCGGTCACCGAGAAGATCGGCCGGTTCGATTCTAAGGAGCTCGCAAGGGCGATGAAGGGGATCGCGCTGTCGGCGAAGGAATACCCCGGCATCCTCCTCGACGTGAAGTACGACGACAAAGGCGACCTCGACCGCGCGAGCTTCATCGTCAGGGTGAGCGGCGGGCGGCACGAGTTCATCGCTACCCTGCCGCCGTCGACCCCGATCGTGGCCGGCCCGGCGGCAGCGAAGAAGTAGGAATCCCATGAGCGCTCGCCCTTCCTTCCTATGCGGCCTGATCGGGGCGGGCATCCAGGCCTCGCGCACGCCCGCCATGCATGAGCGCGAGGGCGATGAGCAGGGCATGCGTTACCTCTACCGCCTGATCGACCTCGAGAAGCTCGGCGTCGGCGCCGAGGCGCTGCCCGAGCTGCTGACCGCCGCCGAACGCATGGGCTTCGCCGGCCTGAACATCACGTTCCCGTGCAAGCAGGCAGTGATCCCCCTGCTGCACGAGCTGTCGGAGGATGCGCGAGCGCTGAACGCGGTCAACACGGTCGTGCTGAGGAACGGCAAACGGACCGGACACAACACCGATTGCTCAGGCTTCGCCGAGGGCTTCCGCCGCGGCCTGAAGGACGTCAAGCTCGACCGCGTCGTGCAGCTCGGCGCGGGCGGCGCCGGCGCGGCGGTGGCGCACGCGGCGCTCATGCTCGGCGCCAGGCAGCTCAGCCTGTTCGATCGGGAGAGCGAACGGGCCGCGGAGCTCGCCGCCAACCTCTCGTCGCATTTCGGCCAGGGGCGGGCGGTCGCGAGCGCCGATCTCCCGGCCGCGATGGCGGCGGCCGACGGGTTGATCCACGCGACGCCGACCGGCATGGCCAAGTTTCCCGGCCTGCCGCTGCCGGCGGAACTGCTCCAACCCAAGCATTGGGTCGCGGAGATCGTCTACTTCCCGCTCGAGACCGAACTCTTGCGCGTCGCGCGCAGCAAGGGGTGCCGAACTCTTGACGGCGGCGGCATGGCGGTCTTCCAGGCGGTCGGTGCGTTTCGCCTGTTTACCGGCGTCGAGCCGGACGCCGAGCGCATGCTGCGGCATTTCAACTCGATGAGCGGAGATTGAGCCGCGGGTCGGCGCTCGGTTCATCCATCGGGGGTGCATTGTGTACCAGCACATTCTTCTTCCAACCGACGGCTCCGAGCTGTCGGAGCGGGCCATCAGGAGCGGTATCCAGCTCGCGAAGTCTCTCGGTGCCCGGGTGACGGGCCTGTACGTCATCGAGGCGTCCAGCGTGGCGGCGGGGATCGGCAAAGCCCTCGGGGATGAGGGGAAGCCGGAGGAGTTGGCGAAGGCGTTTCTCGCCGTCGTCACGAACGAGGCCAGGAAGGCCGGCGTCCCGTGCGAGTGCTTCCACGTGACCGGCGACTCACCCTCCGAGCAGGTCATTCACGCGGCGCAGTCCAAGGGCTGCGACCTGATCTTCATGGCCACCCACGGGCAGGAGAAGCTGACCGGGATGGCGCTGGGCAGCCATACGGTGCGGGTGCTGACGCATAGCAAGATTCCGGTGCTCGTCTACCGCTGAGCACTCGGCCCGAGGGCAACGGTGTACCATCGCTCGACGCCGGCGGGTAGGTTCTCATCGGTCGGACATGACGAACCACGGACGGCCTGATCGGCCCACAGAGGAAGCCATGATCAACAAGATCGTCGACTCGCTCGCCGCGGCCGTCGCGGACATCCGCGACGGCGCGACCATCATGATCGGCGGGTTCGGCACGGCGGGGATGCCCGCCGAGCTGATCGACGCGCTGATCGCGCAGTCCGCGCGCAACCTCACCATCGTGAACAACAACGCCGGCAACGGCGATACGGGTCTCGCGGCACTGCTCAAGACCAAGCGCGTCAAGAAGATCATCTGCTCTTTCCCGCGCCAGGCGGACTCGCACGTGTTCGACGCGCTGTATCGCGGGGGGGAGATCGAGCTCGAGCTCGTGCCGCAGGGCAATCTCGCTTGCCGCATCGAGGCCGCCGGGGCGGGCCTGGGCGCGATCTTCACGCCGACCGGGTACGGCACGCTGCTCGCCGAAGGCAAGGAGACCCGCACCATCGACGGCCGTAACTACGTGCTCGAGTATCCGATTCGTGCCGACTACGCCCTGATCAAGGCCCACAAGGGGGACCGCTGGGGCAACCTGGTCTACAACAAGACCGCGCGCAACTTCGGGCCGATCATGGCCCGCGCGGCGAAGTGCACGATCGCGCAGGTGAACGAAGTCGTGCCGCTCGGCGCGCTCGACCCGGAAGCCATCGTCACCCCGGGGATCTTCGTCCAGCGCGTCGTGCCGATCGCGCCCGCGGCCCGGGCCGCGGCCTGAAGGAGCCTGCCATGAACCGCATGAACCGTGACCAGATGGCGGCGCGCGTGGCGCGCGACATCCCCGAGGGCGCGTACGTCAACCTCGGCATCGGTTTGCCGACGCGCGTCGCGAATTTCCTGCCGAAGGACCGGGAGATCTTCCTGCAGAGCGAGAACGGTCTCCTCGGCATGGGCCCCGCGCCGGCCAAGGGCGCGGAGGACTGGGATCTGATCAATGCCGGCAAGGAGCCGGTCACACTGCTCACCGGCGGCGCGTTCTTCCACCACGGGGACTCGTTCGCGATGATGCGCGGCGGGCACCTCGATATCTGCGTGCTCGGCGCTTTCCAGGTCTCCGCGAGCGGCGATCTCGCGAACTGGCACACCGGCGCGCCGGACGCGATTCCCGCCGTCGGCGGCGCGATGGACCTCGCGATCGGCGCGAAGAAGGTATTCGTGATGATGGAGCATCAGACGAAGAGCGGCGAAGCCAAGATCGTCGAGCGGTGCACGTATCCGGTGACCGGCATCGCGTGCGTCAACCGCATCTATACCGATCTCGCCGTCCTCGAGGTCACGCCGGCGGGCTTGCGCGTCGTCGAGATGATCGAAGGCCTAAGGCTCGACGAGCTGCAACGCCGCACCGGCGCGCCGCTCCTCAAGGCCGCTGCCTAGGAAGCGAGGAAAGCATGGAAGCTGCATTCATCTGTGACGCGATCCGCACCCCCTTCGGCCGCTACGGCGGTGCGCTCGCGGGCGTGCGCGCCGACGACCTCGGCGCGGTGCCGATCAAGGCGCTCATGGAGCGCAACAAGTCGGTCGACTGGGGCGCGCTCGACGACGTGATCTACGGCTGCGCCAACCAGGCGGGCGAGGACAATCGCAACGTCGCGCGCATGGCGCTGCTGCTCGCGGGCGTGCCGCAGGAAGTGCCGGGGTCGACCGTCAACCGCCTCTGCGGCTCGAGCATGGATGCAATCGGCGTCGCCGCGCGCGCGATCAAGAGCGGCGAGACCTCGCTGATGATCGCGGGCGGCGTCGAGAGCATGTCGCGCGCGCCGTTCGTCATGGGCAAGGCGGACACCGCGTTCTCGCGCAGCGCGAAGATCGAGGACACGACCATCGGCTGGCGGTTCATCAACCCGCTGATGAAGGCGAAGTACGGCGTGGACTCGATGCCGGAGACCGCGGAGAACGTCGCGATCGACTTCAAGATCGCGCGGGCGGATCAGGACGCGTTCGCGCTCCGGAGCCAGCAACGCGCGGCCGCGGCGATCGAGACGGGCCGGCTCGCCGAGGAGATCGTGCCGGTGACGATTCCGCAGAAGAAGGGGGACCCCCTGGTCGTCGCGAAGGACGAGCACCCGCGCGCGACGACGATGGACGCGCTTGCCAAGCTGAAAGGCGTGGTCAAGCCGGAGGGCACGGTCACGGTGGGCAATGTCTTGGGGGTGAACGACGGTGCGTGCGCGGTGCTGCTTGCTTCGGAGGTCGCGGCGCGCAAACACGGCCTGACGCCGAAAGGGCGCGTGGTCGCGGCGGCAGTGGCCGGGGTTGCGCCGCGGATCATGGGCTTCGGCCCGGCGCCCGCGATGCGCAAGGTGCTGGACAAGGCGGGGCTGAAGCTCTCGGACATCCAGGTCATCGAGCTGAACGAGGCCTTCGCCTCGCAGGCGCTCGCCGTACTGCGCGATCACAAGATCCCGGACGACGCAGCCCACGTGAATCCCAACGGCGGCGCGATTGCGCTCGGCCATCCGCTCGGCGCGAGCGGGGCGCGGCTCGTCACGACCGCGCTGTACCAGCTGCGGCGCACCGGCGGTCGCTATGCGCTGTGCACGATGTGCATCGGCGTGGGGCAGGGGATCGCGATGATCATCGAACGCGTTTGAGCGACGGAGGCGCAATGCCATGAGCGAAGTCACGGGCTATCGACGGCCCTATCCCGGTACGCAGCCGGATTATCTATTCCCCCGCTACGCCTCGACCGTCAAGCGCGCGCCGACGAAGCCTCTGATCGTGCTCCCGCAGACGCTCTCCGAGCTGACCGGGCCGCTCTTCGGGCACGACGATGTCAAACCGTCGGACGCGGACCTCACCAAGCAGCACGCCGGCGATCCGCTCGGCGAGCGCATCGTCGTGACCGGCCGGGTGCTCGACGAGAACGGCAAGGCGGTGCCGCACACGCTGGTCGAGATCTGGCAGGCGAACGCGGCGGGACGCTATCCGCACCGCAACGACCAGCACAACGCGCCGGTCGATCCGAACTTCTCCGGCGCCGGGCGCACCCTGACCGACACCGAGGGTCGCTATCGGTTCATCACGATCCGCCCGGGCGAGTATCCCTGGCGCAACCACTACAACGCCTGGCGGCCCGCGCACATCCACTTCTCGCTGTTCGGGCCCGCGTTCGCTACCCGCATCGTCACGCAGATGTACTTCCCCGGCGATCCGCTGCTCGAGTACGACCCGATGTACCTGTGCGTGCCGGACGAGAAGGCGCGGAAGCGCCTCGTCTCCACGTTCGACTGGGAGACGACGATCCCCGAGTTCGCGCTCGGCTACCGTTTCGATATCGTCCTTCGGGGGAGCGACGAGACGCCGCGCGATGTCTCGCCGGGCGAGTAGGAGCGACGAACATGAGCCTCTATGCGACCACTTCCCAGACCGTCGGTCCGTACCTCCACATCGGCCTGACGTGGCTCATCCGCGAGAACCTCGTCGGTCCCGGCGTGACCGGCGAGCCGGTGACGATCCAGGGCCGCGTCGTCGACGGCGATGGCAAGCCGGTCGGCGACGCGCTGGTCGAGATCTGGCAGGCGAACGCGCACGGCAAGTACGCCCACCCCGACGACAAGCAGGCGAAGCCGCTCGAGCCCGGCTTCAAAGGCTGGGGCCGCGCGGCGACCGACGACAACGGAGTGTTCCGCTTCACCACGATCAAGCCGGGACGGGTGCCCGGCCCGGGCGGGAAGCTTCAGGCGCCGCACATCGCGGTGACCGTGTTCATGCGGGGTCAACTGAAGCACCTTGTGTCACGGATCTACTTCCCCGACGACCCGGCGAACGCCGAGGACCCGGTGCTGAAGTTCGTCCCCGCGGAGCGGCGCGGCACGTTGATCGCGAAAAAGACGGGTGCGAAGGGCGCGCTCGAGTGGAACGTGATGCTGCAGGGCGCCGAGGAGACGGTCTTCTTCGATTGTTGAGCAGTCTCGGCCGCGTGACGCCGGCCCCTCTGGCATGACGTCCTCGAGCCTTTCTGGTCTGTTCGATCCCCTCTTCATGACGGAGGGGATGCGCGCGATCTTCTCCGATCGCGGCCGCCTGCAGGGGATGCTCGACTTCGAGGCCGCGCTCGCGCGCGCGGAGGCGCGCGCGGGGGTCATCCCGACATCGGCGGCGCCAGCGATCGAAGCGCAGTGCCGCGCGGAGCTTCTCGACGTCGAAGTGGTCGCGCAAGGCACCGCGCTCGGCGGCAACTCTGCCATCCCGCTCGTCAAGGCCCTGACTGCGCTCGTCGCCAAGCAAGACGAGGCCGCGGCGCGGTACGTTCACTGGGGCGCGACGAGCCAGGACGCGATGGATACCGGCCTCGTCCTGCAGCTGCGCGCGGCGCTCGACCTCCTGGAGCGCGATCTCGAACGCCTGTCGGGCGTGCTCGCCCGCCTCGCCGCGGATCACAAGCGGACCGCCCTCGTCGGCCGCACGTGGCTGCAGCACGCCACGCCAATCACGTTCGGGCTGAAGGCGGCCGGATGGCTCGGCGCGGTCGAGCGCCACCGAACGCGGCTGCGCGAGCTGCGCCCCCGTGTCCTCGCTTTGCAGTTCGGCGGTGCCGCCGGAACGCTCGCAGCGCTGGGCGACAAGGGCTTGAGCGTCGCCGCCCCCTTGGCCGAAGACCTTCGCCTCGCGTTGCCCGACGCGCCGTGGCATGCCCAGCGCGATCGCGTCGTGGAAGTGGCGACCGCGCTCGGGCTGCTCGTCGGCACGCTGGGCAAGATCGCCCGCGACGTTTCGCTCCTGATGCAGACCGAGGTCGGCGAGGCGTTCGAGCCGGCCGCGGCGGGGAAGGGCGGCTCGTCGACGATGCCGCACAAGCGCAACCCGGTCGGCGCCGCTGCGGTGCTCGCGGCCGCGATCCGGGTACCCG
>Ga0126383_10003447_pt1 | contig 10459 bp, 13 predicted proteins | sample PanSoiMetPlot_35_FD_96882 | JGI IMG/M metagenome (GOLD analysis project Ga0126383, IMG submission 96882) | Tropical forest soil microbial communities from Panama - MetaG Plot_35 | ecosystem: Environmental > Terrestrial > Soil > Tropical forest > Bulk soil | place: Panama | collected 2016-02-17
AAGGCGTCGTTTCCGACGCGCACGATCACCCGCTCGATGACGAGGAGGACGCGCGTCACTTGCCGGCCGACGATCAGCGTCGGCTAGATGCCGAGCAGCGGCGCGGCGAGCCGTTCGATCAAGACGACGCCGAGCCAGACGGCGAGCAAGACGACGGCGACACCGGACAGGAAGGCGCGTAATGGCACTCAAGCGAGTGTGGATACCGTCGCCGAATTACTCAAGTCGCGGCGGCGCCGGCGTGCGGCTGATCGTGCTGCACACAGCGGAGGGCGCGCGCACGATAGAGAGCTTGGGCAATTTCTTTGCGTCATCGAGCGCGCAAGTCAGCTCTCACACCGGCGCCGACGACAAGGCGAACACAGTCGGCGAATACGTCAAGCGCGGCAACAAGGCGTGGACGAGCGCGAACGCTAACCCCGTCGCCGTGCAGATCGAGGCGTGCGGCTTCGCGAGCTGGTCAACATCGGAGTGGCAGAACAATCACAAGAATATGCTCAACAACATCGCTGCTTGGATCGCCGAGGAGGCGAAGGCGTACGGCCTGCCGATCACGAAGCTGAACTCATCGCAAGCGCAAGGGTCCGGTCGCGGCGTCTGTCAGCACCGCGATCTCGGGAGTTGGGGCGGCGGACACTCCGACTGCGGTAACGGCTTCCCGATGGATGACGTGATTCGCAAAGCCGGCGGCGTCGTGACAGGCGGACCGGCGCCGCCGACTGCGCCGAGCGGCAAGGCGCCGCCGTTCCCCGGCACGCTCTTGAAAGACTTCACGCAGGGCAAGGGCACGCGCGAATGGCAGCAGCAGATGTCTAATCGCGGTTGGCGGATCGGCGTCGATGACATGTACGGCTCTGAATCCGCGAAGGTGTGCCGGCAATTTCAGAGTGAGAAGGGCTTGGGCGTCGATGGCGTCGTCGGACCGGAAACGTGGAGCGCGACATGGACGGCGCCGGTGACTTGATGACGGCCGCGCCGTAGCGCTGTGAACGGCGGCGCTGACTCGATTCGGCGCGACGTGCCGCACCCGCCGGCGCCGGGTGATGCTCATCTCGACGGCGAAGCGGGGCGTTGGCGTCCGCATGTTCTCGTCGGCATCATCGGCGGCGGCGTCGCGCTGTGGCTGGTGATTATCGGCATCGCGTCACTCGGCATCAAACAGAACAACCCGGAGGTCGCGATCACAGCTCTGTCGGCAATCGGCGCGACGCTCGCCGGCGGATTCGCCGGCTGGATCGCGCGGGGTCAGCACGTGATGGGGCGCGACGTGAGCACGCAAGACGAGCACGGCGACGCGAGCATGCAGGGCGAGCACGGCGACGTGAGCGGAGGCAAAGCGAATGGCTGACTGGAACGAGGTACGAAGTCGCTGCGGTCTGGGAGGCGACATGGGCCGCGCCGATAACGTGAACCGGATTAGCTGGTGGACCCGGCTGCGCTGGCGGCTGTGGATGCGGTTCCGGCGTCGCGCGGTCGGCGCTGGCGGCGGCAACAGCCGGGAGACTACCGATGGCTGACTGGGATGAGGTACGCGGTCGCTGCGGTCTGAAGGTCAAGGGCCAGACGCCGAGCGATCATCAATGCGAGATGATGGGGCTTATCTGCACTGAGACACGCGCTCGCGAGCCGGGTGCGAATGAGGAGACGGTCGCCGGTGCGGTCGCGACGGCGATCCAGGAGTCGGAAGCTCAGAACCTCCCCGGCGGCGACAAGGACTCAATCGGGCTGTATCAGCAGCGACCGTCGCAGGGTTGGGGCACGCCGCAGCAGATCAGTGAACCGAAGTATGCAATCAAAAAGTTTCTCGATCAGTATCTGCCGTACAGAGCGCAAGGCTACGGCTGGCTTGACGCGTCGGACAAAACACAGCGCTCGGCGCACCCCGACGCGCCGGCGCAGTGGTACGACGAAGGTGTGAAAGCGGCGCGCTGCTGGCCGGCAGCCGGCAAGCCGGCGCCGGCGCCGAAGCCGCAGCCGAGCGGTAAGGCGCCGCCGTTCGGCGGTACGAATCTGAAAGTCGAAACGCACGGTCACGGCACGCGCGAATGGCAGCAGCAGATGAGTCATCGCGGCTGGTCAATCGGCGTTGACGACATCTACGGGCCGGAATCGGCGAGCGTCTGCCGTAAGTTTCAATCCGAAAAGGGTCTGACTGTTGACGGCATCGTCGGACCGGAAACATGGAAGGCGGCGTGGACGGCACCGGTGACGTGATGAGTGACGGACCCGACAACGTGGGAGGCAACATGGAGAAGCTGACAGCGCGCAACGCGAGAGGCGAGGGCGGACGGCTGCTGTGGGCAATCGCTGTCACATTCGTCGTCGTCGTGCTCGCCGGTCTAGTGGTCGAGATCGTCAATCACACCGGCATCATCACCGGCCTCGGCTTCGATGAGCAGATCGCACGCGCGATTGCCGACACCGGCGTGTTCGCTGTGACGGCCGTGAGCTTGTGCGAGTTCTGGCGCCGCTGAGCGTGCGGTGTTGCTGGATTGGGTGGTCGCGTTTCTGAGCGCGCTCGGTGCCGTGATCGGCTCTGGCTTTACGATCAGGAAGGTGATCGCGCACGAGCAGCACGAATGCGACGTGCGTCTGAGGGCTTTCAAGGAAGGGCTAGACAGACGTGACAGGTAGGCTCATCGCCGTCATGGCCGCGTCGCTCGCCGCCGCCGGCGTCTCAGGCGCGGCAGTCGCCGTCGCGGTGTCGGCCGGCAGCGAACCGCCGCCGCCGCAAAAGACAGTGACTGTCAACGTCGAAAACGGCGCGACAGGTCCGACGGGGCCGACAGGCGCCGTCAGCTGTCCGAGCGGATTCGTGCCGGGTGATGTCGTCATCAATCACCCCGGCGGACACGTCACGATCTACGGCTGCATTCAGTGAACGCGTATCGCGACGCACGCTGGCGGCAGACGCGAGCGCTCGCGCTCAGGCGCGCCGGCTATCGCTGCAACTGTTGCGGCGTGCAGCGCACGCTCGTCGTGCATCACGTCGATGAGCGCGGCATGCTCGGCGAGCGCGCTCACGATCAGAGCAATCTCGAAGTGCTGTGCCGCAGCTGTCATCACCGCGAACATCGGCGAGTGCCGCGCCGTGATTGACGCCGATCAGCTCACGCCGGTCGAGCAGTACGTGCACGGCGGATTGCTCTATAAGCGCGACGATCTCTTTGAGCCGTTCGCCGACGTGCCGCTCAACGGCGGCAAGGTTCGGCAAGCGATGCTGCTGCTGTCAAACGCGCGCGAGCGGATCGTCTCGCAGTACGGCGGCGTCGTGCTCACGGCGACAGGCGTGCACTCGCCGCAAGGGCTGATAATCGCGCGCGTTTGTCGCGAGCTTGACTTGCAGTGCGTGATCTTCGTCGGCGCGACGACTCTCGGCGGCGCGCTCTCGCGGCACGCGATGCTGCGGCACGCGCTCGCCGCCGGCGCGATGATCGACGCTCGCGCGCGCGTCGCGTATGAGCCGGCGCTCATGCGAGCGGCCGAGCGTTGGCGCGCAGAGCACGACGGCGCCGGCTACGTCGTGCGCTTCGGGATCAATCTTGAGCACGACGCCGACGCGATCATCGGCTCGACGGCAGAGCAAGTGCGCAACGTGCCGAGCGGCGTGCAGCGCATCGTCGTGCCGACAGGCGCCGGCATCACTGCGGCCGGCGTGATAGCCGGCGTCGAGCGCTGCGGTCACGGCGCGCTCGTCACTGTCGTGCAGATCGCCGGCTATGACAGACGCGAGCTGATCGAGCGCATCGTCGGCAATGCCGAGTATGAGTACGTCGCGCTCGACGGTGTGCCTTACTCGCGCCACGTCAAGCGCAGCGTCGGCCGAGGCATCACGCTCGATCCGATCTATGAGGCGAAGGCGTTCGACTGGTGCCGCGCGCACTGCGCACGCGAGAACACGCTGTTCTGGATCGTCGGCGACTCGACGCGCGTGCGTGCGCACGAGCGGACACTGCGCCCCCTGAACGCAGCGGCGTAGCAGCGACGGCCGCGCGCCGCCGCAACAACGAGCCGGCCCCGCCGGCTCGACGCATGCCGGTATCGCGCAGCAGTGCCGCGTCGAGGGGGTGGGGAGGCATGCCAGCGCCGCGTCAACTCGCTCGGAGTGAGTCAGCTGTGAAAAAAACCGCCCGAAAATCGCCGAGCAGCGTATGAGCGCCGCGACCAACGCCGGAGTCGCGCCGCCGATTGCCGATCTCGTCGTGCCGCTCGCCGAGCTGCGTCACTTCCCGCGCAATCCGCGACGCGGCGATGTCGAGGCGATCAAGCGCTCGCTTGAGCGCAACGGTCAGTATCGGCCGATTGTCGTCAATCGCCGCAGCGGCGAGGTACTCGCCGGCAATCACACGATGCAAGCGGCGCGCGCCCTCGGCTGGGAGAGCATCGCGGCGACGTACGTCGATGTCGATGACGAGCAAGCGGCTCGCATCGCGCTCGTTGACAATCGCAGCGCCGATCTCGCCGTCTACGACGACGCCGAGCTGACTGCGCTCTTGCAGTCGCTCGATGATCTCGACGGCACCGGCTGGCGCGACGACGAGCTGACTGCGCTGCTCGCGCAGCTCGACGCCGACGTGCCGGCCGGCGACGACGACGACGAGCAAGAGCCGCAGCGCTACACGTTCGATGTCTACTCGCGCGAGCAGCTGATCGACGCGGCGTTCGCGCACTATCGCGAGAGCGGCTTCCCGTATCGCTCGACGCCGCTGTTCGCGTGTCTAGCCGAGATCAACAAGCTCGCGGCGCTCAGCGACGGCGCGCTTGAGCGCACGCGGCTCGGCTACGGCGTCGCCGACTCCTATCACCCGCATCGCTGGCACGTCGAAGTCGAGGGCAAGCGCACGCCGCTCGAAATATTCGACTCCGACAAGTATCTGCGCGTGACGCTTGAGCACGTTTTCGACTTCGGCTACAGCCTCGCGCCGCACAGCTTCGCCGCCGCGCTCAGCTTGACGCGCAACGCGCAAGCGGCGGCGAACTTTCGACCCGGCTACGCGCTCTCGCTGCTGCGCCGCTACGCACCGGCCGGCGCGACTGTGCTCGACTCGTCTACCGGCTTCGGTGGACGGCTCGTCGGCTTTATCGCGTCGCACTGCGAGCGTTACATCGGCGTCGATCCGGCGCGACAGACGCACGAAGCGAACGGCCGGCTCGCCGCCGATCTCTGCCCTGCGAGCAAGCGCGTCGAGCTGCACTGCATGCCGGTCGAGGACATGCCGTGCGACGAGATCGCCGGCTCTTGCGATGTCGCGCTCACGTCGCCGCCGTATTTCTGTAAGGAGCGCTACGCCGACGAGCCGACGCAATCGTTCAAGCGCTACACGACGGCCGAGAGCTGGCGCGACGGTTTTCTGTTGCCGATGCTGCGCTTGCAGCACGCCGCGCTCGACGCCGGCGCTTTCAACTTGCTCAACGTCGCCGACGTGATGATCAAAGCCGAGACGATCCCGCTCGTTGAGTGGTCGCTAGCCGGCGCTCGCGAGATCGGCTTTGAGATCGTCAACGTCGAGCGCTACTCGCTGACGCAGCACTTCGGTCAAGGCGTTGACGACCGGATTGACGAGAGCGGCGTCGCCGGCGAGTCAGTGATCGTGATGCGCAAGTGAAGTGCACGGCGACATGTCACGACGGCTCGCCGTGCGGCAAGCATGCGCTGCGCGGCGCCGAGCGCTGCAAGATGCACGCTATCGACCGCACGCGGCCGAAGCTCGTCGGCGAGACGACAGACAAGCTGCTCTCGCTGCTGCGCGCCGGCTCATACGTCGATGTCGCTTGCGACGCTGCCGGCGTCGCGCGCCGCACGTTCTACGACTGGTGGCAGCGCGGCGATCCGAGCGGCACCGATCCGGCGTTCGCCGAGCTGCGCGAGTTTCGCGCGCGCGTCGAGCAAGCGAAGGCAGACGCCGAGTCGCGTCTCGTCGCCGTCGTCGCGTCGGCCGCGCGCGAGAATTGGCAAGCCGCCGCATGGCAGCTCGAACGCCGCTATCCGGACAGATGGGCGCGGCCGTCGCAGCGCGAGAAGGACGAAGGCCGCGAGCCGGCGCCAGTGTCGGCGTCGGACCCGTTCGCGGAGGTAGACGAACTTGCGAAACGGCGCCGACAGCGTTGACGAACTAGAGACGTTCGCGAACTTCTGCGCGCTGCTGCGCTTAGAGGACGGCAGCGCGATGCAGCTTGAGGACTTTCAGCGCGCGATGCTCGCCGACTACTTCGCCGGCGCGGCCGAGACGCTGATCTTGCTGCCGAAGAAGAATGGAAAGAGCACGCTGCTCGGCGCGCTCGCGCTGTTTCACTTGATCGTGACGCCGGACGCCGAGTGCGTGATCGGCGCGGCGTCGAGAGATCAAGCGACGATCCTGTACGACCAAGCCGCCGGCTTCGTGCGCCGCTCGGCCGGTCTTGAGTCGAAAGTTGACATCAAGCGCGGTTACAGAGAGATTCGCAATCGCGAAGATTCCGGTCGCATACGCGTGCTCGCCGCCGACGTTGACACTGCCGACGGCGTGATACCGACGCTCGCGCTCGTTGACGAGCTGCATCGGCACAAGTCGGCCGATCTCTACGGCGTGTTTCGCGACGGCCTCGGACCGCGCGGCGGTCGCATGCTGACGATCTCGACGGCCGGCGGTCATGAGCTGTCACCGCTCGGGCAGATGCGCGCGACGGCGCTACAGCTGCCGACAGTGAAGCGCGACGGCGCGCACGTCTACACCGCGACGCGCGATCACTCATACGTGATGCACGAGTGGGCATTGCGCAAAGAGGACGATCTCGATGACCTCTTACTCGTCGCGCTCGCGAATCCGGCGAGCTGGCAGACGCTCGCGGCGCTGCGCGCGCGGCACGACTCGCCGTCGATGCTGCCGTGGCAGTGGGCGCGCTTCGCGTGCGGCGTATGGGTCAGCGCCGAGGCGTGGTGGATCACAGCAGAGGATTGGAACGCTCTCGGCGAGACGGCCGATCTCGACGCCGGCGAGCGCATCACGCTCGGCTTCGACGGCGCGCGCGTCGGCGATGCGACGGCGCTCGTCGCGTGCCGGCTCTCAGACGGCTTGATCGTGCCGCTCGCCGTTTGGGAGGCGCCGGCCGACGCGCCGACGTGGGAGGTTCCCGCAAACGAGGTCGATGCCGTGCTCGCCGAGACGATGGAGCGCTATCGCGTCGTGCGCGGCTACTTCGATCCGCCGCTCTGGCGCTCAGAGATCGACACTTGGACGCGCGAGTACGGCTCGGCCGTCGTGCAGCGCTATGAGACTTCGCGCAGCCGCATGATGGGCGCCGTCGAGCGCTTTCGCACAGACGTAGCGACGCAGCGACTGCGGCACTCCGACGACGTGACGCTGACGCGGCACGTCTTGAACGCGCAGACGCACGAGGCGCGCGGCGGCGGCTACTGGCTGACGAAGGACCGCTCCGGCTCTCAGCACAAGATCGACGCGGCCGTCGCCGCAGTGCTCGCGTATGAGGCGCGCGCCGACGTGCTCGCCGCCGGCGGCAATCGCTCGCGCGTGCCGGTCAGCTGGAACTAGCTCGTGGCAGCTCAAGACGAAACGACGCAGCTCACGGGGCCGATGCTGACGGCCGAGGAGTGGCGCGACACGCTACTCGCGCAGCTCGGCTCTCGCTTGAGCGCGATCAAGCGCTGCGACGACTACTACAACGGCGAGCACCGAATGGCGTTCACAACGGCGCAATTCCGCGACACGTTCGGTCACTTGTTCGCGGCGTTCGCCGATAACTGGTGCGACCTCGTCGTCGATGCGTCGGCCGAGCGCTTGCGCGTCGAGGGCTTTCGCTTCGGCGGCGCCGACACCGGCGCGGATACGGCGGCGTGGGAGATTTGGCAGCGCAACAAGCTCGACGCCGAGTCGGACATGGCGCACACAGACGCGATCAAGCTCGGCTGCGTGTACGCGCTCGTCGGCGCCGACGACGGCGGCAAGGCGACGATTCAAGTCGAGGCGGCGGACAAGGCAATCGTCTGCGTCGATCCGGCGCAAGGGCATCATCGGCTCGCCGGCTTGCGCTTCTGGGCCGACGAGTGGGGAGTCGATCACTGCGCGCTCTATCTGCCCGACGAACTTCATTGGTGGCGCCGCGAAGGCGGCGCAGCGGCCGGCAAATGGGTCGATGACATCGGCAGCGGCACGAATCCGCTCGGCGTCGTGCCGCTGATCCCGCTCGCGAACATGCCGACGCTCTCGAATCGGCTCGGCCGCTCGGACATCGAGAGAGTGATCCCGCTGCAAAATGCCGTCAACAAGCTGTGCGGCGACATGATCGTCGCGAGCGAGTTCGCGGCGTATCCGCAGCGATGGGCGACGGGGATCGAGATTCCCGTCAACCCGGAAACCGGCGAGAAAATGGCGCCGAACTTCCTCGGCGGCGCTGATCGTGTTTGGGGCGTCGAGTCAGAACAGTCGCGTTTCGGCAACTTCGCCGTCTCCGATCTCTCGCCGTACGTGAAGGCGATTGAGATGTGCATTCAGCACGTCGCGGCGCAGACGCGCACGCCGCCGCACTATCTGCTCGGCGCGATGGGGTCGTTTCCGAGCGGCGAGAGCTTGAAGGCGACAGAGACAGGGCTTGTCGCGAAGGTGCGCCGCAAGCAGCTCTCATTCGGCGAGGGTTGGGAGGAAGCGATGCGGCTCGCGTTCGCCGTCGAGGGCGACACGCGCCGCGCCGAGATGGTCGAGGTCGAGACGATTTGGGCGAATCCGGAAAGCCGGATCGTCGGCGAGACTGTAGACGCCGCCGTCAAGCTCGCATCGCTCGGCGTGCCGCGACCGGCGCTGTGGGAGTACATCGGCGCGTCGCCGCAGCAAGTCGCGCGCTGGAAGATCGAGGGCGAGCCGGAGCCGACGCCGCAAGTCAAAGAGACGATCACGGCGCAAGTGACGCCGCAGCAAGCCGAGCAGCTGCAACGCGGCGAACAGCCGGCGCCGGGTGCGCCGGGTCCGCCGCCGACAACTTCGTCGCCGGCGCCGCCGGCGAGAACAACGCCACCGACAGGAGGCAGCAGTGCAAAACGATGACGCGACGGCTGGCGCGACGCCGCCTGAGCACGACCCCGCAAGCGGCGCGACGCCGAGCGGGCAGCAGACGACCGGCGGCGCGACGCCGCCGGCGAGCAGCGATGAGGGCGCGACGCCCGACGGGTCACTCGGCGACAAGGGTCGCGAGGCTCTAGAGCGCGAGCGCACGGCACGGCGCGACGCCGACCGGCAGCTCGCGGAGGCTCGCAAGCGCGTCGCCGAGCTAGAGGATGCCGGCAAGTCGGAAAGCGAGCGCACGCGTGCGGAGCTTGAGCGCGCGACTGCTCGCATCGCCGAGCTTGAGCAGCAGCACGCCGAGCGCGAGCTGCTCGATCTCAAGCGCGAGATCGCGGCCGAGCAGCAGCTGCCGGAGCAGATGGCCGAGCGGCTGCAAGGCACTGACGTGCGCTCGCTGCGCGCGGACGCGAAGCAGCTCAGCGAGGCGCTCGCCGCCGGCCGTCAAGTCGGCGACATCGGCATCGGTCGCGGCGGCACAGCCGGCGGACAGACTCGCGGACCCGACATGAATCAGATCATTCGCGAGGCAGCCGGCAGAGGCTGACAAGCAGCGCGACGCGCTGTCAGCCGCGCTCGGCTCTCGCCCTCATCTCGGAAGGGTCGAACAACTCATGCCTTACAGCAACGTCATCACGCGCACGAACGCGGCTGCGCTGATCCCCGAAGATTATTCGCAGGAAATCCTCAAGCGGCTGCCGACTCAAAGCGCGGCACTTTCACTGTTTCGGCACGTCACGATGTCGCGACAGCAGTACCGCATGCCGATCATGGCGGCGCTGCCGGTCGCTTACTTCGTCGCCGGCGATACCGGCCTCAAGCAGACATCGGAACAGCAGTGGGCGAACAAGTTCTTGAACGCGGAGGAGATCGCGTGCATCGTGCCGATCCCGGAAAAGGTGCTTGAAGATTCCGCGTTCGACATCTGGGGCGAGGTCACGCCGTTCGTGATCGAGGCAATCGGCCGCACGCTCGACGCCGCCGTTTTCTTTGGCACGAACAAGCCGGCGAGCTGGCCGACAGCAATCGTCACAGAAGCGACGGCGAAGGGCAACGTCGGCGTCGCACCGACTGCGACGCCGGCGGAAGGTGGCATCGTCGGCGACATCTCGAAACTCATGCAGCTAGTCGAGGAAAAGGGCTTCGATGTGAACGGCATCATCGCCCATCGCAAGCTCAAGGGTCTAATCCGGCAAGCGCGCGGCACGACGGGCGAGCAGCTGACAGCGATGGACCCCGGCACGGAGGTCGAGCCGGCGCCGACGAACGTGTTCAGCGTGCCGGTCACGTATCCGATGCGCGGCGTCTGGCCGACAGCGGCGAAATCGTGCGAGGCAGTCTTGGGCGATTTCTCGCAAGGCATTCTCGGCGTGCGGCAAGACTTCACTTGGAAGCTGCTCGATCAAGCG
>Ga0126383_10003450_pt1 | contig 10455 bp, 7 predicted proteins | sample PanSoiMetPlot_35_FD_96882 | JGI IMG/M metagenome (GOLD analysis project Ga0126383, IMG submission 96882) | Tropical forest soil microbial communities from Panama - MetaG Plot_35 | ecosystem: Environmental > Terrestrial > Soil > Tropical forest > Bulk soil | place: Panama | collected 2016-02-17
CAACGCCATGCACAGCGCGATGCCGTCCACATGGTTGATGAAGCCAAGGCAGTTCGGCCCGAGAAGCGCGATACTGGACCTGCGTGCCGCCTCGCCGATCGCATGCTGCTCCGCCAGCCCGGCTGCGCCGGTCTCCGCAAAGCCGGACGCGAACACGATCGCGCCGCCGATCCGGCGGCGCCCGCAGGCCGCAATGGCGTCGTGCACGCCGGCACCTGGCAGGCACAGCACCGCGAGATCGACGTCCATCGGCAGATCATCGATCGACGGCACACAGGGGCGGCCGAACACCTCGCTGCGACTGCGGCTCACCAGGTGGATCGCGCCGCGGTAGTCGAAGCTTTTCAAGCTCGACAGCATGGTGGCGCCAAACGACCCGGGTTCAGGCGATATGCCGACGATGGCGATCGAGGCGGGACGCAGCAGGCGGTTGACCGGAAGCGGCTCTGTCATGCCCGTATCATAGGCCGCGGCCGAAGGTTTCACGTCCATGTTAAAGCGTTTTCCGGACGGCTAGAGCACATCCCGCTGGCATTCGTCCAGCGTCATTGCCGGGCTTGACCCGGCAATCCATCCTCCTGCGAAGAAGATGGACCCGCGGGTCAAGCCCGCGGGTGACGGTGGATCAACTTCTAGACACGCTCTAAGCATAACAGCCACACCGTTTCATCGCGATCGCGCGCCGGACTGAGCCACCACGCGGGCCCATTTTTCGTGTTCGCTGCGGATGAATTTGCCGAATTCCGCAGGGCTCCCGGGCTTCGGCTCGGCACCCATGGCGTGAATTCCGTCCCGTGTCGCCGGGTCGCGCAGGGTCGCTACGATCGCGGCGTTGAGTATGGCAACGACATCGGGCGGGGTGCCGGCCGGAGCCACGAACCCGAACCAGCCGATCGATTCGTATCCCGGCAATCCGGATTCCGCGAAGGTCGGAACGTCCGGCATCGAGGGAAAACGGTCACGGCTCGTTATTCCGATCACCTTGATCTGCCGCGCCTCGATCTGCGACACCGAGCTTGGAATGTCCGTGATGCCGAGCGGAATATGCCCGGCCACCAAATCCTGCGTCACCGGTCCGCTGCCACGATAGGGCACCAGCGTGAGGTCGAGGCCGGTCAGTTGATTGAACAGTTGCGCCGTCAGGTGCATGGCGGTGCCGTTGCCGCCATGGCCGAGCGAAAGGCTTTGCGGCTTTGTTTTGGCCAGCGCAATCACGTCCGCAATCGAGTTGCCGGGAAACGACGGCGGCGCGGCCAGCACGAAAGGCGACTGCGCGAGGCCGCTGATCGGCGCGAGATCGGTGAAGGGGTCATACGGCAGCTTCTCGTTGAGGCTGATATTCACCGCGAGCGCGCCGGCCGCCCCTATCCCGATCACGTAGCCGTTCGGCTCCGCTTTGGCGATGGCATCGACCCCGATAGTCCCGCCCGCGCCCGGCCGATTGTCGATGATGATGGACTGGCCCAGGCGCTGCTCCAACTGCGGCTGCACAGCGCGCGCCATAAGATCGGTCGAGCCGCCCGGCGGAAATGTCACGATGAGGCGGATCGGCTTGGCCGGAAAGGACTCGGCCGCCGGTGCGTCACTCGCGCAATGAAGGACGATGGCGGCGAATATCGCCACGACGCCCGCCCGTATCCTGCGTACCCCAACGAGCAACCCTGAAATCTAATCGCAGCCTAGTGCGAGTGCGAACAAAATCCGCCACGGGATAAGAAGAGATCGAAGGCGCCTTGAGGCAATCACCCCCGGTCGCTCGGCCGCCAACGCTCGAACCTTCGTTCGATCGCCCGCAAAATTGCCGTCATCGTCATGCCGGCGACCGCGATGATGATGATGCCTACCATCACCTTGTCGGTCTGGAACCGCGCGCCCGCGACCGAAATCAAAAACCCGAGCCCCTCCGTCGCGCCGAACATCTCGCCGACCACGATTCCGATCAGCCCGTGACCGAGGCCGAGGCGCAGGCCGGCGAGCAGCAACGGCACCGACGACGGCAGTGCGACCTTGAGAAACAGCTGGCGGTCACTGGAGCCGAACGAGCGTGCCACCTTGATGAAATCGGCGTCGATGGTACGCACTCCGGTTATGGTGTTCACCAGGATAGGGAACACCGCGCCGAGGAATACGATTGCGACCTTGGACATCAGGCCGATGCCGAACCAGATCATCACCAGCGGCAGCAGCGCGATGCGCGGCGTCGCATAGAGCGCGGACACGAACGGATCGAGCACCGCATTGACGCGGCCGTACCAGCCCATCAGGACGCCGAGCGGCACGCCGGTTGCGATCGCGAGCCCGTAACCGGCAAAGAATTCCACACCGCTCGCCCGCAGATCGCCGTATATGGTGCCGCCGGCGAACAGCTCATAGCCTGCAGTCGCGATCCGGCTTGGCGAGCTGGTGAACAGTGGATTGACCAGGCCGAATTGCACCATCGCTTCCCAGAACGCCAGGAACGCCAGCACCGACACGATGCTTATGCGGGCGTTTTCATGGCGCTGCCATGCCGATATGGCAGGCGCCGACAGCGCCTCATTCACCTGCTTCAGGGTCGCGTCCATGTCAGTGTTCCGTTTCACCGCTTGATTCATGCAACTGTCATCATGCCGGCCGTCTGCGCTTCCTGCTCGATTAGCCGCCAGACCCGCCGTTCTAACTCGATGAAGGGCGCCTGATGCTTGAGATCGAGGGTACGCGCCTGCGGCAGATCGATGTCTATGGTCTCCTTGATCCGGGCCGGGCGCGCCGAGAAGACCGCGACGCGATCGGACAAGAACACCGCCTCGCCGATCTGGTGGGTGACGAACAGCGCAGTCGAACTGGCGCGGACGAGGATTTTCTTTAGCTCGAACTGCATGAATTCACGCGTCTGGGCGTCGAGTGCCGCGAACGGCTCGTCGAGCAACAAGAGCTCCGGCTCCATTGCCAGCGCACGGGCGATGTTGACGCGCTGGCGCATGCCGCCCGAAAGTTCATTCGGGTAGTGTTCGGCAAAGCCCGCAAGCCCGACCAGTTCCACCAGGGCGCCGGCGCGCTCGCGCATCTCGCGCCGCGTGAGCTTGCCCTGCAGCTCGAGTCCATATGCGACGTTCGCCGCGACCGTGCGCCATGGGAACAGGCAATCGTTCTGAAACACCATGGCGCGGTCGGGCCCGGGCCTGTCGACCGGTTGGCCGTCGACCAGTATGTCGCCGGCGGTAACGCGGATGAGCCCGTCGATCGCATTGAGCAGGCTGGTCTTGCCGCAGCCGCTGGGGCCCACGATCGAAACCAGCTCGCCCTCGCACACTTGCAGGTCGATGCGATCGAGCACCGCGAGACGCTGCCGGGTCCGCTCATTATAGCGTTCGAGCGAAACGCCTCTGATCTCGAGCTTGACCGGGCGCAGCGCCGTCATGGTTCGGACGCGGCCAGCTTATCGAAAAATCCTTCGTGCTTGAGCGTGTCGAGAGTGCTGCTGTCGACCAGCTGCTCCGGTCTGAACGCCTTGGCCTTCGGCTCGGATGTGGCGAGTTCCTTGAGCACGAGTGCAATGCCGGCGAGCGAGGGGTACGGAGGGTCGGGATAGACCTTGAGATAGGCTTGGTAGGCGGCAGTCGCGTTTGCTTCATCCTTGATACTGAGAAACGCCTGGGTGAGCTTCACGGCTTCGACGGAGTTCGTCTTATAGTCGTGGATGGCGGTCGCAATCGCCATCAAGAACCGCTTCACGACATCAGGATGCTTTTTCAGATAGGCGCGGGTCGTCAAATAGGACGTGTTGGGATAATCGCCGGCAAGATCGGTGAGGTCGACCAGCACGTGAAATCCGTGCTTGGCGATTTCCGCCGTGTCCGGATACTGCTCCATGGTGCCGGCGATCTGCCCGCTCAGGGCCGCTGCGATGCGGGTTGCCGGGGCGCCGAGCTGGAGGATTTTCACGTCATTGCGGGTCAAGCCTAAGTGCTTCAGGGCAAATTCGGCGGCCTGGTCAGTGGAGGAGCCATAGCGGCTGATGGCGATTGCCTGCCCCTTGAGTTCTTGGGCGCTCGCGATCGACGACTTGACGACGAGTTGGAACGGCAGCGTGTTGGCAATCCCGCCGATGAACACAATATCGGCGCCCTGGACGGCCGCAGCGACCGCCGGCGTGTAGCCATTCTGGGCAATGTCGACCGAGCCGCCAACCACGGCGTGGGTCAGTGTCGAGCCGCCCTCGACAAACGCCGGCGTGATGTCGAGCCCGAACTGCCGGAAGAGTCCTTTTTTCGTCGCGTAATACAGCGGCGCCGAGGTCATCGAGAAGCCGTCATACGCAACCCGCACCTTGGTGAGCGGCGCTTGCGCCGCCGCTCCGGCCGCGCCCGCCACCACGAGGCTGAGCACCAAAATCGCGAGGCGCTTCCTCATCTCTCACTCCTGTATGATCGTGCCTTCGCACCGATAGCGTCGCGGCTCAGGCAAGCAGCGCCTTCATCTTGTCCTGATTGATCGATTTCACCAACTGGTCAACCAGTCCAGCCAGCGGCATCGGCACTTTTGCGTGTTGGGCGATGTCGAGTGCCACGTCCATGTCCTTTTCGGCCCACTTGCCGGTGCCGGCGCCCCAGCGCGACAGCGACCAGTTGGCGCCGCTGCCGTGGCCGAGCGCCGCCACCAGTTTCGGCAAGTCGGCGCCGAGCGCCTTGGCCCGCGTCAGGACCTCGAAATTCGCACACATGTTCGCCCACAGCAGCAGATTGTTCATGGTCTTGGCGATCTGGCCGCTGCCAATTGCGCCGACATGGATGATCTTGCGCCCGAAAGCTCGGAGCGCAGGCGTCGCCCGCTCAACCCAGTGCTCATCGCCGCCCACATAGACGGTCAGCTCGCCATTATTGGCGGCCTCCTGGCCCAGCACAACCGGCGTATCGATCACCCCGATGTTGCGGACGGCGGCGACGGCGGCAAGGTCGCGGCAGGTCTGCGGCGCGATCGAGCTGGCGATGCAGATGACGGCGCCCGGCCGCAGGCGGTCGAGGAGCCCCGACGCGCGGATGACATCCTCGACCTGGGCATCGGTTGCGACCATTACGACGACGATCCCCGCGTGGTCGCCGACCTCCGCGGCCGAACCGCACGGGCGCACGCCATGCGCCGATGCACGGTGCATCGCCTCATGGTCGATGTCGGTGCCGCATACTTCAAATCCCTTGGCGGCCATGTGGCGCGCCATCTGCATCCCCATGGCGCCAAGGCCGATCACGCCGGTCCTGGCGATTGCTGTTTCCGTCATGCTGTTTCTCCGCGGTAAATGCCGGCGTCAGCTGCCAGGTGCTCCTTTTCCTTCCCCCTTGTGGGGGAGGGGAGAAGAGGTGCAGTGCCTGTTACGCTTGCCCCGCTTTCAACGCTCATTTTGCCCGGTCTCCATCTGCGAACGTCGGCGCGCCGTTTCGGCAAAGTCGATCGCAAAGCCGTGTTCGGTCTCGACCACCACGACCCCATATTCGCGCTCCGCCGCCGCCTGGGTGATGTACCCTTCCCGCACGTCCGCCAGTACTCTTTCGGCATCGCGTTCGAACGGGTTGCCAAAACCGCCGCCGCCCGGCGTGTCGAGGCGGAACACGTCGCCCTGCCGCAGCGGGTAGTCGGCGTAGCGGGTGGGCAGGCGCTTGGCCGCCGCGTTGTCCGGATTGACCACGATGTCGCCGGTGCGTCCATCGTGTCCTTCTGCGCAGCCGTTTGGCGGGATCACGTGTTTCATGGAGCGGATAGAGAACCGCGCGTCCTCGAGATTGAGATATTCGCGCCGCAGGCCGAGGCCGCCCCGATAGCGGCCGGCGCCGCCGGAATCCGGGATGAGGTCGAACCGCAACAGGCGGGTCGGAAATTCGGATTCGATGATTTCGACCGGGGCGATCCGGGCATTGCTCTGATTGACCGTGATGCCGGATGCGCCGTCTTTGCCGGCGCGGGCACCGGCGCCGCCCGCCACGATCTCGTACTGGACGTAGTTTCGGCCCGTATGGGTATTACGTCCGCCAAGGATGATAGATCGGCTGCCGCTGCCGTCGGCGCGCGCTCTGCTTGGCGCGACGTGGCTCAATGCGGCGAAGATTGCATCTACCAGCGCATGGATGGTCGGATTGTAAGTATTGACCGGTGCCGGAAAGCGCGGATTGAGCACGCTGCCTTCACGCGCCGTGATGGAAAAGCTTTGCAGCAATCCGCTGCACACATAGATGTGCGGGTCGATCAGCGAGATGAGGCAATAGGCGCAGGCCGCCTGCACCAGCGGCGGGCGGATGTTGGCCGGCCCCCTGGTCTGGTCAGCGGAGGCGGTGAAATCGAAATGAAGCGTATCGCCGCGCTTGTCCACCGCCGCATGGATGCGCACCGGCCGTTCCAGGTCGATGCCGTCATCGTCGACGAAGCGCTCCGCCTCGAAACGGCCGTCCTTCCAGCCAGAGACTGCGAGCTTCACATGCGCGCGCGCCATTTCGAACAGCCGGTCATAGCAGGCGCGGATTTTTGCTGCGCCGTGCTTGCTCACCAGCGCGATCAGCCGCCTTTCGCCGAGTCGGTCGGCGCCTAGCTGGCCGCGGATATCGCCGAGCACCAGTTCGGGCGTGCGGCTATTGGCGGCGATGATGCGCTCCAGATCGCCATTGGGAACATGGCGGGTCTCATAGCGCACCGCCGGAATCTGCAGGCCCTCGTTAAAGATCTCGCGCGCCTGGCCGGAGCAGCTTCCCGGCACCGGTCCCCCGATATCGCTCTTATGGGCGATGCTGCCGCAAAAGCCGAACAGCGTGCCTTCGACGAAGACCGGCGTGATAACCGCGATGTCGGGCGCATGGGGGCTGCCGCCGTGATAGGGATGATTGATCAAAAAGGCGTCACCCTCCGCAATCGTGTCGCCGAACGTCTTGAGCACGGCGGCGCAGCAGGCCGGAAACGCCCCGATATGAAGCGGCAGCACCACGTGCTGGGCGACCACGTCGCCGTTGTGATCCAGGAGCGCGCAGGAAGCGTCCTGGGACTCGCGCACGATGGTCGAGAAGCCGGTACGGAACAGCGAGTTCTGCATTTCCTGGACGACGCCGCTAAGGCTCGCCTTGATGACCTCGAGGTCGATCGCGTCGATGGCGGGCGTCATGGCGCACCTTCGGTAATAATGATGTTCTTCCATGCGTCCACCCGCGCACGCTGGCCCGGATACACGACAGTGGTGCAGTCGAATTGATCCAGGATGGCGGGGCCGCGCAGCACCAGCCCAACGTCGAGGCGCTCACGCTGATAGACCGGGCAGGAGATGCTCTTGCCGTCAAACCGCGCCTGCCGGTGCTCGCGCAACGCATCGGACAGCTTGGCGCCGGTTGGCTTGAACTTCACGATTGGCGGTGCCGAAACCATTCCGATGCCGCACAGCCGGTAGGAGACGATCTCGACCGGCTGGTCCGGCGCCATGTGGCCGAACATCTGCTTGTGCAATGCGTCAAAGCGCCGGCGCAATCCCGCGACGCCATCGCGACGCAATACGTCGTCATCGCAGGAGAGCGTGATTTCGTAACCCTGGCCCGCATAGCGCATGTCGAGGGCGCGATCGAAGCGACTGCGGGCGGCTGGAAAGCCGTCCCGGTGCAAATCGGCCTGTGCCTCGCGTTCAAGCCGGGCAAACATCGTCTCGATGGCGTCGCCAGTCAGGCTTGCGATGGGCATCATGCGGGACTGGACGTAGTCATGCTTGACGTCCGACATCATGAGTCCAAGGGCGGAGAACACCCCCGGATAAAGTGGTACGATGACGCCCGCCATGCCGAGATCGCGAGCGATGCGGCCGGCATGGAGCGGACCCGCGCCCCCGAAGGCGAGCAGCATGAACTCCCGCAAGTCATGGCCGCGCATCGTGGAGATCGCCTTGATGGCCTCCTGCATCTTGACGTCGATGATGCGGACTATGCCTTCGGCCGCCGCCTCAACTGCCATGCCGAGCGGACGCGAGATTTGCGTGTCGATCGCTGTGTACGCGCGTTCGGGATAAAGCCGCATGCGGCCGCCGAGGAAGTTGTCGGCACTCAAAAGCCCGAGCGCAAGATTGCAATCCGTAATGGTCGGCAGTTCGCCGCGACCGTAACAGGCGGGGCCGGGAGCCGCGCCCGCGCTCTGCGGCCCGACCTCAAGCTCGCCTATGGCATTTACCCGCGCGATGGTCCCGCCGCCGGCGCTTACGGTGTTGATATCCATCATCGGAACCGCGATGTCGTGCCCCTCGATCTTGCCGCGGCCCGACAGGAACGGCACGCCATCGCGGATCAGCGCGACATCGCAGGAGGTGCCGCCCATGTCGAAGGTGATGGCGTTGGCAATGCCGACGGCGCGGCAGGCCGCGACACCGGCCGTTACGCCGCCCGCCGGACCCGACAGCACGGTTGTCACCGCGCGGCGAGCCGCCGCCGCAAAGGTCGACATGCCGCCATTCGATTGTATGACGTATTTCCGCGGCGTTGCGACGCCGGCCGCGGCGAGCCGGCGGTCGAGATTGCCGATATAGTGCTCAAGAATGGGCTGGAGATAGGCGTTGATGACGGTGGTGCTCAGCCGGTAATACTCGCGAATCTGGGGCAGCACCTGCGACGACAGTGAGATGCTGCATCCCGGCAGCTCCTCGGCGATGATGGCGCCGACGCGTTGCTCGTGCTGTGGATGAAGAAACGAGAACAAGAGGCACACGGCGATCGAGGCGGGCTGCTGCCGCGCCATTGCGCGCAGCGTCGTGCGCAATACTTCCTCGTCGAGGGGCTGCAGTACCTCGCCGCGGAAATCGACCCGTTCGCGCACCTCGCCGGTGAGGCATCGCGGCACGAGCATCGGCGGCCTGTCGTACATGACATCGAAAATGGCGGGACCGTACGGTCGCGCCTGCTCGCCGACCTCGTAGATGCCGCGAAACCCTTCCGTCACCAGGAGGCCGGTCCGGACGCCTTTGCGTTCAAGCAGCGCATTGGTGCCGACGGTGGTGCCGTGGCAGAAAAACGCGATGTCGTCGGCGCGGATGCCGTCGGCGAGCAACGTTTCAATCCCGTTCAGGATGGCGCGGGACGGATCGTCGGGCGTGGCGGGGAGCTTGGTGATCGAGATCGCGCCGGTGTCTTCATCGAAACATACGAAATCCGAAAACGTGCCTCCGGTATCAACCGTCACCCGGTATTTCCCCAATGCCGTCCTCCCGTCGCGTCGGTCGAGGCGCGCTGGCGCGTCATATGCATTGCGTGCATTCTCTTGGTCTTGCCGCCGCCCTGCAAGGGGCGCGCGGCGGAAGGCGCCGGGCGAATCGGATATGGGGTGCCGGCAACAGGCACCAGAGATCCCCCTCCCCTCCTCCACCGCTTGTGAGGGGCGCAGGCGTCATTGGGGGGAGGAGACATGGCGTGGGGAGGCCGAACACCGCGAGTCCAAGCCTTTGGAAAGGCCCCTTCATCCCGATCTTCTCCCCGCAACAGGGAGAACGAGCAGCGGCGCAACGCGCACATACGAAAATGCGCCGCAATCTGTTGAGACATGGTAACGGTGCATTAACAAACGATTCACCATGTCCGTATGACCGTGCTCAGCCGCCGCCGGTTTCTTGCCACATCCGCCGCCTCGGCAGCGTCCGTTGGCGCGCCGGCCATCGCCGCGCCGGTCATAAAGGGCCTGGTCGATGTCGTGATCATCGGGGCAGGCGCCGCCGGCATCGCAGCGGCGAGGCGGATCGCAAACACCAGGGCTAAAGTCACGTTCATCGAGGCGTCCGACCGGGTCGGGGGGCGCTGCTTCACTGACACCTCGACTTTCGGTGTGCCGTTTGATCGCGGCGCTCACTGGGTCCGCATGGCGGACCTCAATCTCATGACACCGCTCGCCATCAAATCCGGCTTCGACATTTATCCGGCGACGCCGGCGCAGCGGGTGCGAATCGGCCGACGCTATGCACGCGCAGGCGAGATGGAAGATTATCTCACGGCGTTGGTGCGGGCCAACCGCGCCGTCGGGGACGCAGGTCGCGGCAGGTTGGATGTCCCCTACGCCCGGGTGCTCCCCAAGGATCTCGCCGATTGGCGGCAGACCATCGAGTTCGTGCTAGGCCCATTCGGTTGCGCCAAGGATCTCGTCGACGTGTCGGCGGTGGATTTCGTGCGGTCCGCCGAGCACGACGGCGATGCGTTCTGCCGGCAGGGATATGGTGCGTTGATCGCCAAGCTTGCCGACGGCCTGCCGGTGCAATTGTCGAATCCGGCCACGCGGATCGATTGGAGCGAACGGAGCCACATTGAAATCCGCACCGCCAATGGCCGCTTGTATACCCGCACCGTCATCGTGACGGTGTCAACCGGCGTGCTGGCAAACGACAAGCTGAAGTTTGATCCGGAACTGCCCAGGCGCTATGCCGATGCCATCGACAAGCTGCAGCTCGGCAGCTACGACCACATCGCACTCGAATTGCCCGGCAAC
>Ga0126383_10003451_pt1 | contig 10454 bp, 6 predicted proteins | sample PanSoiMetPlot_35_FD_96882 | JGI IMG/M metagenome (GOLD analysis project Ga0126383, IMG submission 96882) | Tropical forest soil microbial communities from Panama - MetaG Plot_35 | ecosystem: Environmental > Terrestrial > Soil > Tropical forest > Bulk soil | place: Panama | collected 2016-02-17
CACCACCACCGCTTTTTGAAGATCGAATCCCAGTGTTCCTGTGTTACGTTCAGGCCCACCGTGTAAGTGAGCTTCGGTTTCCATCCGTGACTCCTACTCATAACAAATCGTGCATCCAGCAATGTTGTGGTAACTGCCCTTCGTAATTTCGCCTGTGTCGCAGCCCAGCTTCTTCCAGCCAGCACGCGGTTTCAAGATCGTGCCCAGCTACTGTGCATGCCAGTCCTGAGAGCTGGTTTCCCGCCGATTTGTTAGCGCGGATCTTGACCAACATGGACTCGGCCTCTTCGACATACACCTGACAACCCGGGCAGCCCTCGACAGGTTCATTCCAGCGCACCTTCAACGGGCACGCAGCGCAGATCGCACCGCGACGGGTAGCCTCATCCATGTCCACTCGGTTGAGCTGCCCCGCCTTCTGCATCCGATTGGCTGCCCACTGCATAACACGCTCGCGCGGCGTCTTGATAACTGGCTGCCCGTAACACAGCTCTACCTTGTCCTCGATGTTTGGATCGGTTGGGCCTCGACCGCACATATTCGGGAAGTTCCTACAGATGTAGTTATCGATGTCCTTCTGCGGGTTGCCCAGAGGCAGGCGATTGGTGGCACGGTATCCAGCCAGCATGTTAATCAGATCCTCGTAGTTGATCGCATCCTCGACGAGCATCTTGCCGCGCTCCTTGTAATGCCACCCCCCGGGCATCACTACGCTCGTCATCACTGGTGTAGGCGCAATCGTCATCGTTTCGGGTTCCCGTAGATCCAGTAACCGCGTGTCCAAAGTAATACCCACAGCTGCCAGTGCCGCTCCTGCGGGAATGCTTTGCTTGAGCTGTAGCCTAACTTGATACCGATCATCCGCCAGTTGTTATGGTACTTGATCCGTTCGACTTTCATTCGTTCAACTTGTCGAAATCCATGAAATCCATCTGCATGTTGGTGATCCCTGTAGGTTTCTTCCGAAATTCGTCGAATGGCGAGAAAATATCGATGGCCTTCGGCTCTTGGAACTCCTGATGCTCTGGCAGCATCGCGGCTCGATCCATGCCGCGCATACGCACGACGTGCGGCACCATGATTGCCGAGTCGGCAAAGTCAGGGCTACGCCCAGAGTTGGCACTTTTGTATTCGGCCTTGCTGCTGGCGCGCGACTTGGTCTTTGACACCGTCCTGTATTGCCGCGTTGATAGCTCGTGGAACAGCTCGCGCGTCTGCACCATTGGGGAGATTTTCAGATAGCCAAATTCGACCCAGCGTGCGAAGGCGAACCACATCTCGGTGACCAGACCGTCATAACGATCAGACGCCAGTTCGGTGTCCTCTTCCAGTATCTTCGTTTCAGTCGCGTTCTCGCCCCATTGAACCGCGAGCACCTCGCCAAATCGCTTCAGCAGTATGTCAAATAGCCCGTGGCCCATGCCCGTGGCATCACCACCAAACCATTCTGGGCGGATATGCAGCTTGCGGCACAGTTCGATGACGTCATTGGCCATGTCCATCGAGTTGCGCTTCGGCATTTCGAACTGCTGATCGAGCTGGATGACCCAGCGTCGCGGGATCTCGATGAACTTGCCTTCCTTGTTTGTCCATCCGTCCGCGAGCCCGTAGCGCGCACTGGTAAAGACCGCTTTGTCGCCGCCCTCGGCGAACGCTGGATCTTCAACGCCAACGTCGTACGGCGTGCGAACGAAGTGGTAGGTGCCCACGATGTCGTCCAACAGGTAAGGCGGACAGATGTAGTACATTGACGACTGCTTCGGGTAGAGTCCGAGCACGAACGTGTAGTAATCAGGGTGGTTAATGCCCTTGGCCTCGTAGCCTTTGGCGGCCTCGTAGGTCATCAGCCCGGGGAACACCACCTTGCGCTCCTTGTAGTTCTCGGACTGTCGCGCATCGAGCCTCATCACATGCCAGTGCTCGTGGCCTTCCCATTCGTACGTCGCGTTCTCCTCGATTATTTCCCAGCCGCGCATCGGCTGCGCCCGCTTCGCGAATTCACTGGAAAGTTTGATCGGGTTGGTGGCCGCGTAGACCTTCACGTTGCCGTGCGCGGTCTGGCCAGATACAATGTTGTCTACACCCACCCATGCACCAGAAGGAATGTCGTCAGCCTCGTCTAGCATTCCGATCACGACGGACAGATCCCCGTATTTTGGGTGCGGCCGTTTTCTGGGAATGGGATGGAATCCCCGCAACGCTGCGCGTCCGTCTTCGCCGGGCTTTATCGCGACTTGCTCAATGCTCGCGTAACGCGCGTCAGTGTTGAGCCCAATGAAGTCGTACCGCAGGATGCCGGGCAACGGGATGGCCGACTCAGTGTGCAGCCTCTTGAAGCCAGCGAAGGCGTTGCTCCGCGCATGGCCTGCGGTAGTTGAGACTACCTTAATAGAGGTGTTCGCGGGATCTTCCAGCCATCTCAGAAAGAATTTTACCGTCGGCGTGTAAGTCTTGCCCTGCACGCCTGCTCCCATGCAAAGGAGTTTTGAGTGCTGATCGAGCGCGTCCCAGATCCTTTTAACGCTCTGCGGCCGCACGTCGAACACCGTGCTTCCCCAGAGAAACAGCGATGCGCCGATCAGATCGCCCTCCGCGATCAGCGCGGTGACATAAATCAGTAGATACCGAAGCGCGGTCTCTGGATCAGCTATCCGCGTGTCTGACCCAGATTCGCGGTAGATGTAGTTAAGGCACTCAACCCGTGACTGCTCCTCGTATGTCAGTAGCTGGTGTGCCGTTACCAATTGCTCGTGGTTCATTTCGAGCGAGTGCCCTCAGTTCATTCACGTCCTGCACGGCCAAGATGGAAGCGCTCTTGATGTTCAGCTGCGCGGCGGGGTCACCGCTGGGCGGCTTCTGCTGATCATAGAGCCCCCACATCTTGTTTTGGAGGTTCAGGATCGCCAGATACATCGTCATCGCTTTCATCATGCTTTCGTAATGACTGAGAACGATTTCCTTGACCTCGCCGCCCTTTATCTCCGATCCCTTGACGACCACATTCTCATTGAACATGTACGGTTCGAGGAGATTCTTGAGCTTCTCAAGCTGGGACTCGTGGTTAACCCGCTTGATGCTGGCGAATTCAGCCGCTCTGGTGATCATCGTCTCCTGCTTTGGAGTCAGATTGAAAGCGCCAGCGGTGTTGGTCGCCTTGGTGACCCTTTTGGTGATCTTACGAATCGATGAAGTGCTGACTGACATTTACGTGTGCGTGAACGGTATCTGCGCGTGACCTCCCAGCAGGAATGCTAAGAGGCCCGTCCAGAACATCATCCGACCGAGTTCCATTACCTTTGGGTTAGATGCCAGCACGTACATTAGCAATCCTGCAAGGCAGACAATTAACTGTATCATTTGTTTCTCCTATGTTAGACCGAGGTTTTGTGCTGAATAAACCTGTGAGCCTTGGGGTGCGTTCCCCAGCGTGTACATCCCTTGGAACTGGTTACTCGTTACTGGCCAGTCATGTTCTTGGCTGATGCCCCTCAAATGAGCCATTGGATCTGGGCGCGGTTGAAACGCGCTGGCTGGCCCAGTCTCCCACGGCCTCTTTGAGGCTGGCTCTGCATTGGACATCAGCTCGACGCAAAAGGGCGGACAAGAACTTGCATACGCGAGCGATCACACTCGATCTTTTTGTCGCCGTCGTTCCCGTCCAGCACGGCCGCGATGGCGGCGCTCTGGCCGTCAGCAGCGACGACGGCTTTCGGCCCAAATACGAGCCTCTGTTGCTTGCCCTCCTCTGCTTCTTTTTTGGTTGGATTCTCCAGTATGGCTACTTCAAACAGCATAACTACTTTATTCCTTTCAGTGGTTGAATTTCAGCAGGCGATTGCCTGCCTGAATGCTGATTAGATGGATAGCCGTTGTGGATCAAGCCTTTTTTGGCAAGCCCGACAACGCCCCCTGCCCGAAACGGCTCCTCACCCGCGCCAGATCCTCTGGGCTTATTGAAGCCAGCTTCTTCTGGAAACGACCCACCTTCGCCGCCAGCGCCTTCTGCTCCCGCTGCCCGCGAAGATCCAATATTGCGTTCACGGAGTCTCTGTAGACGCCTGATCGTTGCCTGCGATTGTTCACTCTGGAACAGCTTAGCAGTGGGTGTCGTCTCCATCAACTCCTGTGGCACTTCGCCACCGCCCATCAGAAATTCTTCAGTTGTTATGCCGAGTTTGTCGGCCAGATCCTGCACTGGAATCTGGTACGTCCAGATCGCCGCCTGCGCTTCAGCAGGCGTCCACGTTTCACCAGAGATCTCGCTCATTACGTCGGCCACCTTCCTGATGTGCGCCTGAAACGCGAGGTTCTTGAACGATTCGATGCCGATTTGCTGCTCACCCATCTGCACCCTGCGCGCGCCAACCTGCGGGTTCCCGTATCCGAAGATCCCCATGTGCCTGTCAACGGTGACGGCGTGCACGTCGCCAATCAGATTCTGGTAGAAGGCGTGCACCTTGGGCCCAGACAGTCTGATCGCGGCTGGATCTTCGGAAGTGAAGGCGCGGAAAGCGTTGTTGAGCCAAGCTGGTAGTGATGCCTTCGGATCTTCCGAGTCGGTAGGCACCGTAGCGTGGATGATGTCGTCTATCGACGCCCTGTCCTTCGGCCTGTTCTGAGCTTCCCAGAGCGCCCATGCCATGAGCGAGTGCTCGACGTCTTCGGGAACGGATCGATTGGCCGACAACGATGCCATCACCGCTGCGAATCGCTCTGGATCACCCGCGAATTCAGGATGATCGGAATGGAAAATCTCCTGAATCGAATTGACGAAACCGTCATACCATTTGCGGCCGACTGCCCCGCGCGACGCGTAAAGCAGACTCCTGCCAAGATCGGAATCCAGTTCCAGATATGGCGCAATGATCCTGTCCCTGAAGCGCGGCGCTACGCGGTCAAGCTGTTCTGGCGTGAGGTAGCGCGCGATCTCCTCCCACGGATCTGTCGCTGGCATGAGCTGCGGGCCTTTCTCACCCAATCGGTAACCAGTCTGAGCCAGTGCCGCGTAATCCTCCTTTGGCAGGTTGCCGCTGTCGCGTAACCAGATCGCCAGATCGAGATTGCTGGGAGTGGTGCCATGCTCTGCCGCGATCTCACGAACTGCATCCGCATATTTGTCGTAGATTGGCCCCTTGGGCGGAGTGGCTACAGGAGCATCTGGGTAACCACCGTAGTTGCGCAGCCAGCGCAGGACGTGCGTGTCCAGCTTCACCTTGTCCGATTGCGTCGGATCAGTATGCATCTTGAAGAAGTTCGCTGTCGCGTGACCGATCCCGAAAAGATTCTGGAGATCTTCGGCTGACGCGTTCTTCAGATCTGGTGGATTTTGCGCAAGATCGTACAGGAACGGAATGGTGTCCTTGTAGGGAGCGAGCCCGTACTTGTAGACCAGCTGCTCGATGTCGCCCTTGCCTGCTTCAGCGGCTTTTGTCAGTGCTTCGAACGGAGATGTGCCGCCGTATTGTTCGAGCAGATCCCTAACGAGTCCCTCGACTTTCGGCGCGCGCTCGGACGAGCGCTTGTTGGCCACCATCCTGCTGAAGATCAGGAATTGTTCGAGCTGGTCAGGCGTGGCATCGAAGTGGCGTTCCCTCCATTTCAATTCTCCAGCCCCAGTGGCTGGCATGAGATCTTCGCGCGGTCGTGGGCCTTCTGGATAGAGTTCTGGATGGAGTTTGGCCATCGCTTCATCAAACTCCTTGTTGGAAAGCTCTGAGATCTCGTTAGGCGTCCAGCCAGATTGTTCGACCAGCATGTCGTAGTCCGCCTTGTGCCTTGCTGCATCGTATGGCCCTTTGTTGATGTCGGCGTGCTGACGGAATTGCTGTTCGAGTACGGCCGAAACCTCCGCTTCAGACCATCTCCCCAGATCCTGCCTGATCTGTTTTGGATCGAATGCCAGCGCCTCGAATATGCTGCCGTCGGGAAAGCGCGATACCACTCCGTCGTAGCCCTGCCTTTGCAGCGCCGCCATTCTCTCTGGGCCAATGTAGCTGCTGCCCACTGAGCCCAGCTCGTATGAGCGGCTTTCGAACTCCTGCGGGGTGATCTGGATCTGCAGTGGATTCTGCAGATTGAGGTGGGCGGCCAGCGGCTCCTGAAACACGCCGCTCTGTTCCGAGTAACCTCGCGCGACTTCCTTGTCAGGGCTGAAATAGATCGGCGGCTGCATCTCTGATATCGGCAGGTTGGCCTGCCCCGCGCCGTGGTAAAGCCTGATCGGTTTGCCGTCGAGCGTGCTCACCAGATTGTCGTTCTCGCCTTCAGTGTGCGGCATCCAAAGCGACTGGCCGTGCTCCTGAATGCTCTTGCGCATGTCAGGCGAGATCACCATCTCGTGCACAGGCTCAATCACTGGCGCTTTGGTATGCTCATCGATCCATCTTTGCGCGTGCTCGCGCGAATGCGCAGTCCAGACTGGATTGCCATTGACGTCGTTAACTACGTAGAAAGGAGTGCCAGCGGGATCGGTGCCATATCGCTCTTCCTTGAGCGTGTATCGTCCAGTGCCCTCCTTGAACTGGATCTGCGCAGGCGTCACCTTCACGCCGAATGGTTTGCCGATGTCGTTCGCGGCCTGCACAATCTGCTCGTCGTACATGCTTTTCTTGCCTTCGCCGCCGATCTCCACAGGCTTATCGAAATTGAAATTTGTGGGCTCCCTGCTCTCTGGAGCTTTGGTGATCTCGGCGCTCACTTTTTCAGGCATGTATTTCTGAATCCACTTGAGATTCACGCCTTTGCCTGCATGGAAAGAGTAGTAATCGCCCGGCCTGTTGGCTTCGACGTTATACTTCATCACTCCTTTGTCGTCTGGGCCAATTGGATTCACCGTGATCTTGTTAACCTCATTCAGTTTGAAGTTGCGCCGCGCCTGCTGGTAGCCACTCGTCCAGCTGATCGAATCCTTGCCCTGATCGACGGCCATCCTGAGCTGCTGGCGAAGCAGGTATTTCTTCCATGCCTCAGACTTGAACGGGAAATCCTTAACACCTTGCTGGCTGAAATAGTTCGCTGCCATCTGCCGCGCTTCATTGATGTCGCTGGTATATGGGCTGTAGTAGTTATGAGTCTTCCAGACCTCGAACTCGTCGGGGTATGTCGTGACGCCCTTGTTCCTCGGATCAGTGAACGTCCAGAACTCTGGATGATCTTTAACTTCGAGCGACATCGGATCGACCTTCATCTGGACACCCCTGCCCACTGGTCGCGGCAATGCTTCCTTGCCCCAGTCGCTCTGGTATTCCTCGGAGAAGAGGGTGTTATTGCCACTCAGCGTGTTGCGGTCGGTTGTCCGCATGTGGGCAAACATATTCTGCCCGTATTGTTCAAAGTGCGACGACCTATAGAGTTTGGCCCCAGCATCCTTTGGCGGGTTCGCTACGTTAAACTGGTGCAACATCATGCCCAGTTCCTGAGCCATGTTCGCGGCCCGCTCTACCTTGCCTTCCAGTTCCCTGTTCTCCTGACGCATCTCAGGAAGATCCTTCAGCGGCCGCCCGCTTTTATCGAAGTCCTTTATCGCTTTGGATGATTCGTAGAACTGGCGTCTCAGTTCAGCGAGACTGATGGTGGCGGTGTTCAGCGCATCGCCGAGACTCCTTCTTTTCGTCTCAACTGCCATGTCGGGTTTTGCGCCCAGCTGGAACGTGAACTCCTTGTAGTTCTTGGCCCCGGGCTCCGCATAGCCCGAATACATCACGCGCGGCTTTGCTGGCTGCTTAGCCAGCTCGTCGGCATCCTTAGACAAATCGGCGTAGTATTTGGCAGTCGCTGGATCGTTCTGCGCGTAGTTCTGGGACATAGTTTGCCACGCATCGGCGTAACCGCGCCAGCCTGATGGCGTCGTTGGCACGGTCAGACCCTGCCTTTGCATGTATGCATTTACCGCATCACTGGGCTGATAGCCTGCCCCACCCAGCTGCGTCATGGTGATGTCAGGCACGTTTGCGGTGATCCACTCCTGCGCGCCGTCCTTGGTCATTCGTTCAGGAAGATCTGGCGATGGGTTGCCTTTCTCGTCTGTGAAGCCCAGCCAGAACAGCTCGTTCTTGCCGACACCGTTGTTTTTTAACAGCGACACCAGCTGTTCGCGCGTCGCCTGCTGCGGCATTTTCGCGGTGATGATCTTGCTCGATTTGGTGTAGAAACCCTTCTTCTCTGGCAGCGGGGATTCATCCGCTGTGTGCGGCATGAAAAGCGGAAACCCTTTTTCCTGCACGCTCTTGACCATGTCAGGGGTGATCGGCAGCTCGTGAACGGTCTCAGTTTTCGCTGGCGCTGACTCTACGATGCGCCAGTCCCTGTTCGGGTAGTCGGCCGCGTATCGCGCCATCATGGCCTTGATGTATTCTTCAGTGCTCCCGTGAGCGACTTGACCGTAGTCCTCCCACTCGGCAGTAGGACTCAGCTTGGATTTCATCTGGATCATCTGCGTCGCGGGAGTGGTCTGGATCTGCGCATCCTGAACTTTCGCGCCGAATTTCTTGCCAATCTCGTTAGCTAGTTTGACGAACTGGAGGTCATACAGGTTCTCCTTGCCCTCGCCGCCGATATGGAAATCCTTCGGCTGCACCTCCCCGCGCTCCTCGCTCATTATCTGGTTGGCGATGTCCTTTCCGAAAACGTCAACGACCTTCTTGTTCTTGAACCTGTCCTCGGACGCCTCCGTGATGATGCCATCTGGATTGACGAACATTCTGATGCGCGAGTACTCTTCGGGGTGCACCACGATGTCCCTTCCGCCCTCTGGCTTTGTTATCTCTTTATCGACGCCGTGCGGATACAGCTTGTAGTCGCCATTTGTCATTCTGTGGATCTTCAGAACCTCACCAAAGGTGCTCTCTGGACGGGTTGATGACGGCTGCCAGTCGATGCTGCGCACTGCACGGAAAAGCGCCTCTTGGTAGCGCTTTCTCTGTTGTTCGCCAGTTGTCCACCCGATGGAGTCCTTACCCTGCGCGATGGCTTGTTTGATCTGTTCACGCAGCAGGTATTTCTTCCACCGTTCTCCCGTAAAGGGAAAATCCTTAACGCCTTCAGCGGCAACTTCGCGGGCTTTGGCCTGCGCTTCTTCAAGGGTCTTGAAGGTGTGGGTGCCATACGGAAAACCTTCGGGCCTGAACTCGCTGGCCTGCCATGTGTCGGGATCTGTCTGTTCCCACGCCAGATCGGCCAGCTTCTCCAGTCCCTTTTTGATTACCTCCTGACCCCAGTCACTCTGGTATTCCTGCGAGAATAACATCTTATGGCCGCTTGCCGTGGTGCGATCATCCACGCGCATGTGAGCGAAAAGATTTTTGCCGTGCTGCTCGAAATGCGGCGAGGTGTAAAGGATTGGCGGCTTTGCTTGCTCCTCCAGCTTGTTCAGTTCCGCCTGCATGGATCTCACCTCTTCGGCACCCCGCTCAATTTTCGCGGATGAATCCAGATAGGCTTGGTTCAGATCGTCATATTTTTTCTGCGCCTCTTCAGATTTGCGAAAATCTTCCTGCTCGAATAACGGGCCGTACTCCGACGCTCGCAGTTTCAGCTCGCGCATCGCGTATTGCGCCTGACGCATCTGAGTGTACAGATTCCAGTTATTCGGGCGCTCATCCTCGACAAGTTTCTGTGCAGCATCCCTGTTCTGGGTGAGCTGATTGATCCGTTCCTGATCAACTGGCGGCGGTTTCGTGGGCAGGTTGTAGAGTAACTCCCTGTAATTCGTGCCGCCTTTATCCAGCGGCTTCGTGTACATATGGTAGATCGTGCGGCCGCGCTGGGTCTCCTCATTCCCGATGCGATCCGCTTCCATCGCGAGCGCCATGAGACTGTCGTAATCACCGTGAGGCCCAACCCCAGCTTCAGCTGGACGCTCCTGCGCAATCTTCGCGAGTTGCTCCAGATGGTCTGAAAGGCTTTGCCAGCCGTAATGATCAGCTGGTCTTCCCCAGCGATTTGCCGCCATCCAGTCCTGAAGTGGCTTGCCTATGTTTTCCGCGCCACCCAGCCGTGTCATGGCAACTTCTGGGGTATGAGCGGCAACCCACTGCTGGATCTCATCCTTGGTCATCTTGCCCTTGGGCAGATCATCGAATCCAAGCCACCGCATCTCGTGCGGGCTGACACCATTGTTCCGCAAAAGCGCCTTGATCTGTTCGGTGTCGGCCGACTTCTGCATCTTTTGGTCGAGCACTTCGCCTGTCTTGGTGTAATAACCCGTCGGCGGCATCAGGTTGGCAGCCGTGAATTCAGACGGTGCTACCCCTTGCGTCGCAAACGCCCTGCGGTCGCCAGTGAACCCGCTCTTGTGACGCACCTCTTCCTCCCGCGCACTTTCCTCGCGCACATTGTCGGCCAGCTCTGGTCGCACTGATTCTGTCGCGGCTGGGTGCAATCCCTTCCAGAACTCCTCTGGCATCTGATCCCTTAACTTGTTAGGCTCGCCGCTCGGCCCACGGTAATAAGGCACA
>Ga0126383_10003452_pt1 | contig 10452 bp, 18 predicted proteins | sample PanSoiMetPlot_35_FD_96882 | JGI IMG/M metagenome (GOLD analysis project Ga0126383, IMG submission 96882) | Tropical forest soil microbial communities from Panama - MetaG Plot_35 | ecosystem: Environmental > Terrestrial > Soil > Tropical forest > Bulk soil | place: Panama | collected 2016-02-17
ACTGGACTGATAAAGGGAAGTACCTCACGTTCCCATATTTGCGCGGGTAATGCTACGTAATCAATGTTGAGAACGATTGGAGCGGTACTGGAATTGTTCACAAAGATTCGGATTGGACGTCCTCTGTCAGTGATAAACAATTCATCTTGAATGAAAGCCTGGACCGCAAATCCAGCGGTAATGGTATTGGTTCCTCCACGTAAGTCAAAGGTAACTGTCCCTGGAGTAATACCATCCCACTGAATTGCATGGTATAGAAGGTAATCGTATCCCGCTGGAGGTTGAATTTCGAATATAGTTGACGCTCCACCCGCGACGCTATTTGAGAAATTGAGTCCCTGTCCCTTCGCGGTAATGATCAACCATTCGAAGATATCTACCTTGATTGTGTAATTCAATCCTCCAGCTAGGTTCACTTGCGGACTCATTTGTGACTCCCTAGCAAATAGATTCCTCCGAGTAGTAATGCAATCGCAACCAGTATCAATAGGAACTGGAGTCCGATATGTGCGATTGAATCCGCTAGTCCGAGATTGAATCCAGTTGGTTTGACTCCAGCAGTTCCAGTTACAGTTGTTTGTGCGGGAGTCTGGATTCCGATATCTGTTGACGGTTGTGTTGTTGTGGGTGGAGAGATTCCGATATCAGTTGGACCCGTTATCGGATTCGTTATCGGAGGGATTACATTTGACGGGACTTGCGTAAAATCCAATGGTTCGGTATGTGCTCCAGTCAAACCCTGCCAATTGGATATTCCCGCTGCGGAGGCACCATGTAATCCGCCTCCAGTCCCGCCAACGTAACTAGAACCTAATCCCACTCCGCCTGGATTCCACCCATTTTGTACTGCCCAATTGAGAAACCACTGGACTTGTGCTTGCCAGTTATTTATGTAGTCACGCGGATTCAATCCAGTTGCATTGAGAAAAGAATTCCCCAATCCCCCACCCATATACAACTGGAAAGGTCCGAATGATTGTCCAGAGTCTCCAACAGGAATATTCAATCCTTCGGACCTAGCTGCGGCAACAGCGGTAGACGGATCAATTCCTCTCGCATTAGCTTGTTGTGTAATGTAATTAGCTACTTGCGGAGGATTCCACCCTGGAGCAATGGTAGTAACCATATCGCAATCACTGAGTAGTGTTGACACTAGCAGGATTATTGCCAGCATTTTGTCCAGGGGTTCCATTTGCAGCATTGGAGGTAGCGGCACCATTCTGTGATGATTGAATGGTGCCTCCCGCCTGTTGCATTGGTGTTCCTACTCCGTTCATGCCTCCAGCTAATTGCGAAAGTAGTAACTGGTTTCCGCGCTCCTGTTGTGCGATTTGCGCGAATCCACCTTGTGTAATGACGGATAGATTTCCCAATTCCTGATCAGTTCCCGCTCCAGTTTGTGCGCCTTGTGTTCCGACTGTTGCAGTAGTTACGGGTCCAACTGGAGCGGATACCTGTTGCTTTGATCCAGCTTTGGAATTGAGAACGAATATGACAATGAGAATCAGACCCAATCCAATCCAGATTGGAACTGGAACGGATTTGATTTTCTCCATCATGGCCGTGTCTGATAATAAGTAGTACCCATATTATGCAAGTATGTTCCGAGTGAGTATTGACGCAAAGCTTCATCACTCAATCGGTAGGTACTACCCATTCCTGTTGCATCTAACGTCACTGGAGAAATTGCCGCTTTGACTGGAGGATTGGTGCGAGCAATCATCTTCGCTTGACTCCAGTCTGTTGCTCCGATATCCATTGCACTTGCGTAGTATCGGTTCCGTAGATTCTCCAGCGGACGGACCGCGTTGATTCTTCCTCCATTGATAAACGGCGTTTGCTCCAGTATGAACGGGAGGAAGAAAGTTCTATCTTGATACTGGAGTGTATTCAGTGACTGGAGTGCCATTATGCCGCCTGATAAGTTGTCGGAGCGGGTCCGCCGAGATTCGCCAAATCGGTAATCCCTCCAGTGTATGCACCAACCATTCCCTTAGTAAGTGCAACCGCGTTACCCTGATCACGAATCAGGATTACAAGGATTACCAACAGGAATCCCCAAAAGAGAATGTCACCCATGTATTTCACTATTTCACAACCTTTCTGGTAACTTGTTTGTGAACCAGTGATTCACTTTTTCAGCACTGTTGAGAAAACGAGTCCGATAACCAGTGCTGCAATGAACCATGCCAACCAGAACTGCCAGTCTGTCAGATATCGCATTATGCTTTTCCAAACAACATGTGATACAGAATCAGTCCAACGATAACCGCTACTACACTCCAGACGAATGTAGGAATGTGGATTGCACTTGGATTCATTTGTTGTTGCATTTGACTCCGCTCGATATCTTCAAGAACCAGCCTGTTTGCCCGTAAGTCCAATAGCTTTTGTCTCAATACCTCTGAAAGCGGTTGGGAATGCACCTTTACTCCGTACCAGTAATGCAATGATTGCAATTGCAAGTCCAGCCTGGACAATGATTGCTCCAGACTTATTAGCCGAGATTGCCATTGCGACAATAACTATCCCAACTAACGCAAGTGCGCCAAATACAAAATCGCTCATGCTGATACTGCGGGTCCAGTTGGAGTGTTTCCACCTTGATATGCATTCCCTTGTGCCGATGCAACATCATGTGCAACAACCTGAATTGTTCCAGGCTCACCCGCTGCATTCACAATCGGGACATTGAACAATGATGTTCCGCCACTTCCTCCGCCTCCGCCTCCGCCTCCCGCTGGTTGATTTGCTCCATGCATGATTCCAGTTCCTCCAATGATGGAGGTTTTGGAGAATGGATTGAATGACAGATTCATATCATGGTGAACTGTCAATTCACTGACGATACTCCCCAACCATTCACCAACTGGACTTGTGAGCAACAGAATGATTCCAAGTATGAGTAGCAATTCCCACGTCATACTTTGGTGTTTGTTCATCGTCCGATATTCACGTTGAGAGGTTGCGTAGGATCAAACTGATAGGTTCCTTGTTCGGATACGGTTGGTGGAGGAACGATTCTATTTCCCTGTCCAGGTTGCGGCATTCCTGCACCAATCTTTGCCCAAACCCACGGCCAGCTATTGTTTGCAACCATTACGAATATGAGAAATGCAACCGCGATTAGAACCCATCCAAGTGTTCCCACTTATTCCCTCCAGTGAACGTACCTCAGAACTACGTATGCCGCAGCTAGGAAGAATACGGTAAGGATGATTGGATTCTGCCAAACTGGAAGCTGCATTACATTACCAGTGAATCCAGGGAGTGTAGGTACTCCACCATTTTGCGCTGCACTTGTTGTCACGGTTCCAGTACTCGGGAAGTTATTGGAGGGTACGGAAGCTTGCGGAACTGGAATGTTTGTTGCTCCACCCATCATGGACATTCCAGGCAAGTTACTTGCATACGCTCCATTTGAGATAACTGGTTGCGGAGCGGGTGGAGCAACAATCGCATTAGCTGGAGCGACTGGAACCAGTTGACCGTTGACTACCGCTGAAAATGTTGACACTCCACGTTACTCCTAATTCCCAATGAGAGTAAGGAATTCCATTCCAACGTCAACATAGGAACCAGCGGGCGGAGTGAATGAACCGAAGTCCAGCGTAATCAATGGCGAAGCGGTATTGTACGTATTGATACCGTGGAGATTTGTTTTGGTATCAGCGTACATATCCCAAATTGCCAGACCCTCCGTAAGTCGCATTCCATGCTGACGGAAGAATCTATCCTGATGATCCTGCGGACGATCATAGAATTTATTCAGACCGCTACCGTATGTCAGTTTCAAGTTGTTGAGATTCCCAAGCGGAATTGGAGCATGAAGGTTGTTATCCCACATGCGAAGGACAATGCAAAGTAGCTGTCCCTCAACAGGAATCGGAATCTGAATGCGAGAGGTTCCCAACTGATTGCGTTGTGTAAACCACTGATGTGCCCAGTTGAATAGCGGAGGCATAAGTGCCGCATTTACTGGTTGTCTCCAACCGCGACGCTTGAATCGGACTTGACTTCCAGTATCAGTCCATGTCGCGGGAGTGGTTTGTGTTCCACCAATTACAAATGGAGACAAATCACCCGAAGTACCGAATAGTGGATTGAGGGTGATAACTGGAATCACGTTCCTACCAGTTGAGGACATAAGGAACGGACTGACGTATGTCTGATCAAAGCGGAGCATTTGTCCACCTTGTGACAAATCGTAGAACCGTTCGAAGTACAAAGCTGGATAAACGTGAAAGTTGAAATCGTACTGAACTGTTGCGGAGGCTACTGGATTCGCGTATGTAGCGGAGGAAACCAAGTTAGCTTGTGGAGTGTACGCGGTAGCCAATTGTTCTTTTTGCTGGATGTATTGGACCGCATCATATTCCTGATTGTTTGAACGCAACCAGTTAGTAATGATCCACATGTGTCCGTCAGTCGAACCCATTGTGAGGGAACCCGACTGATACGGTACGCGGAGAGTCTGTACGATGTTGTACGGGAACCATGCCGATTGCGTAAGGGTTCCAGTGAACGCATTGAATGTTCCTTTGATTGTGAAGTAGGCTTCGATATCCTCCAGCATATCGGAACCAGTCAACGCAACCAGTGATACGTTTGTTGGATTACCGCCGAGCGGAACTGACGGAACCATATCGTTAGTATCTGGTTCCTCAAACCGTTCCAGGGAACCAGGGTACTCTAGAAACTGTCCCGCTACCTGAGAAATTCCAGCCGTCACTATTTCACTACCTTTCTAGTTGGACTTCGATGAAGTTGTGGATTTGGTGGAGGACTTCGCGGGTGCCTCCACTAGCAAGCCTTGCAGTTGATTGTTGAGGGAATCAATATCATCCGCAAGTGACAACCAGTTATTTGCATCCAGGGATTCCACTCCAGCTACCAAATCGTTCACCTTGTCAACGATCTGTTGTGCCAGATTGAGAATGTCTGGATGGACTTCAGAAGCGGGTGCGGTTTCACTCATTGGTTGAGAATCCATTTATTCATTTCTGTCAGTCCAGCTTTACCCGCTCCATATGCAATCAGCTTTTGCATTGCGACAATTCCAACTGCAAGTGCAAGTAGGAATACAAACGGGTGATCAAGCGACTCCACGAGTTTCATTTGGTAAATCCAACTGCATTACTTTTTCAATGCGCCTACCTCCGCTCAATCTCTCATAGAATACGAACTGGAATCCAGTTGGAGTTTGAGTCAATAGCGGACCATGCTTACGCATGTATTCGATATCCTCCAGATACTCCAACGTGAATATGTAGTATTTGGTTGCTTCTGTGAGAGTCGGAAGCGGAATGGAACGCGGACGTTGGGTAGAAATCAAAGCTGACATGAACCGTTCTCTACCTGCACGGATCACTTGCAAAACTCGCCTATCAGTATTTCCCGATAATCCGCCTCCCGTAATTAGATCGTAGTATTCGTCAACATACAAAAGCGTCGGGGAAGTTTCATGCGACGAACGAAACAACCGACGTGCAGCGTCGAACGCTTCCTCCTCAAACTCATCCACTTCACGCGCATTCGGGTGGAGTGATTGGAGAATAACGCAACGCGAGAAACGGAACGCTGGCATAACTGCACTCGCGGAGTGTACTGCAATGCTTCCATTTATCGTGTCTCCACGCGCCCACTTCGGATAATACAGATAGAGTCCATTTCGTTTGTGAGTCGCACGATAACGTGGTTTGGAATCCACTATAAGGACTCTGGAATTGGAGTAGTCTTTCAGGAACCTTCGGACCAGTTCCGTAGACAATGTGGACTTCCCGCAACCTGTTTGTCCGATACATACTCCGCGTTGTCCAGGCTCCAGCGCAAATGACATTTTATGTGGTGGACTCGTTTTCGAATTTCAACCATTCGGAGAAATCCGCTTCACTCACATTCGGGTCCGACACTTTCTCAAATGCTTGTGCCATGATGTTGCAAAGTTGTTGGAGTGTTTGTGGGTCCACTTCATTTACTTTGCTTCGGATAAGCGGCATCATTCCAAGCATCATAGATACCATCGGACCGTCACCCATTCGGGTTCTGACAGTATCAATTAGTGCCACCATTTTGCGATTGGAAGCTTTGTTCTGGAGGACGGTACTGGTACTGTTGGAGGGTAGCAGTTCCGTTTTGTCTTGAAACTGGAGTATCGGAGTGTTGTTGGTTAGTGCCATTCTCACCATCTTTCTTTGCGGTTGTGATGCGGATTATGTATGCACCCATTACTGTGATTACCGCCATTGCATCGGCAGCATCTCCAGGCTTCATTCGTTTGAGAATTGCTTTCGGAATGTGCCGAGCGGTTATTCGTCCGAGCGGTTCTCCGATTGCGGTTTGTTCCTCCGACTCCATTCGCGGGATATTGAGCTTGTTTTCCGCTGCCGATGATATTGCTCCAATGAGCATAACCATTGCAGCTTGGAATACAACAATGTCATTTCCGCCAAATATCGAAGCTGGAAGTCCCTCACCCATTGTGTGTCCGCGTTTGAGTGCGCGGTTTCCAGTGACTTCCTCACCACAACCACATGCACATAACTTGCGGACCTTTCTCAACGGTTCCTCTGGTAGAGGTTCCGTCGAAGCTTCCACTTCGGTTGGAGTCAAGATTTCGAAATCATCTACGGCCAAATGAGTGTCTACGCTTTCTTTCTGGCGGAGGTTCATGGTGTTCCTCCGTTGGTTCGATTTCTTCTACTACGGGTTCCTCCATTTCCTCCGCTAGTCCAGCTTCGATTGCGGTAAGTCTGTTTTCGATTGCTCCGAATCTTTCTCCATGTTCGTATTCTGCATGAGCATGTCCCACAACTGCATACTCTGAGTGAGCATGGTTTTCGACGGCCGCCGATACCCGCTCCGTTTCGGCCTCCACCTCCCGTATGGATTCCATTCTTTCTTCATCTTCATGGACTTCCTCCAGTACCTCTTTGACTTCCTCCGCCACTTCCTCCGCTATGGACTCGGACTCCGCGTGTTCATGCTCCACATGGACTTCGGTATCTGTCACCCTAGTTCACTACCTCACTATCTATCTGGTAGACAAGTTGTGAAACAGTGATCCATCACTACTTCACTACCTTTCAACCGCACAAGTTGTGAATCTGTGAATCTACCTCCCGCATACATGGAGTCGGATTCGACCAAAACAAAAGGCGCACTCAACATGGAGTGCGCCTGATGATTGGTATTGATAACCCGTATCACAATACCCTCCATCCCGACAACACCACAAAGGTCCAGACTCCGAGCGATAGTACCTAAGTACCATACTCTCAATTCGCCAACTTATCGGGTGAACCTTCGCGCCTTCGGTTTCGCTAAGGTTGTCACTGGACCCGTTGACGAATGACCAATCAACGGAGTGAACCGATACGGAGCGGACCTATGTGGAGTGTCAAGGTGCGACTGGCGGGAGAACCAGTACCCTCAGTCTACCATGTGACGGGACTCCGTAACTACTTCACTCCGCGTGATCTAGTTACCTCACTCCATCATTCACCGTTAGCTAACAGTGTCATAGCGGAGGGTGAAACAGTGATGGAGCGGCGGGTGTACCATGGAGGTAATGGCGCTCCGTCAGTCCTCCGCTCCGACCATCGGGAGTTAGTTTGTCGGATTGATTGATTGATAGATTGCCAGATAGGGTAGCTGGTACGAAAGACAGATTCCTTCGGTTGGACCTACCAGTTGAGTGACACCGTAAAATCGGTTGCGATAAAGAATCCGATATCACCCATTTGAGACTCCAGTAGAAGGATTCTTACATAGGCGGACGTGGGGGCCGTGAGGCTATGTGGACTCCGAAAGGGGTTCATGTAGTTTCATCGTTTCCACGGTTCGTCAACAAATCGGGAGAATGAATGACCTTACCCGAGTTTGAATTACTGGACTCCAGTTCGCTTCCTCCATCCAGAGGAACACGCGGTAACTATCGCGTGAAGTCGAAACCTAGACTCCGTATCGTTGACTTCGAAGCATTGTCAGCGGAGGAAGTTACCTCAGTTGAAAATGCGATAGTCCATGAATACGTAGAAGAACTGGAAGATTTCGAAACGGTAGGAATTGATTTCAATTATGAAACAGTCCAACCGTCCAACTATCGCAATGCGCGGAGGAAGCTTGTCAATCGTCCAGTCTGTTTCATTGACGGAGAGGGTGCGAACAATGGTGAGCGGAGTGTAACTAATCGCAAAGCTTCACTTCATCGTTGGGTCCAGAAACAGAACTACGCATTACTCGGAGCGGTCCTCCAAGTGGAGGATACATATGAATATCACCACATTGAAAGTCCAGACCATGTTTCGCAATTATCAACGAAACAGTGTCTGGACTTTATTTTTTCCATTCCCTCCAGCTACATCATTGTCGGGTTCGCACTTACATATGACGTGGAAATGTGGTTGAAAGATGTTCCCGCATATCTCGCATCCAAAGAGAATCCAGAAAAGATTTCTCAAATGGAGCGGTTATACAGGACACAATCTATTTGGTATCACGGTTACCGAATTCACTACATTCCCAAAAAGATTTTCTCCGTCACCAAATACAAAGGAACCAAAAAGATTGCTTCGCGCACAATCTATGATGCACACGGATTCTTTCAATCCGATTTCAAAACAGCTATTCGTGACTGGCATGTGGGAACGGAGGACGAATGGAAATTCATTGATCGGATGAAAGCTGGCCGTCCAGAATTCGGACCTATCACAGAAGAAACAAAAGCATACAACCGAATGGAGGGAATACATGGAGTCCAAATGTTTTCCAAGGTCCGAGCGGAGTACACCAAATTGGGTTTGTCAGTTCCTAGACCAGTTGGAGCGGGAAGTATCGCGTCAGCTATTTTTCGAAAACATCGAATACTGGATTACTTTCCCGAACATCACTTGCTTCCAGTTGACGTTATGCTTTCCCTTTTCATTGGTGGACGGTTCGATATCTCGCGCATCGGTTTTGTCGGAGACATTATTGAATCGGATATCAATTCCGCATACCCGTTTATCGCAAGGAACCTACCGTGTCTCCGACATGGAGAATACGTTAGGGCAAGTCATTATCAACCGTCACCAAATTCAGCTTGGCTAGTCCGATGGAAAGATAATGGTACGCGCTGGAGTCCATTTCCGTATCGCACTGAGCAAGGTCATATTCGTTATTACCAAAATGGAATTGGTTGGTATTACGATGCGGAGGTTGCGGAAGCACTCCGATTTGATTCCACGATTGAAGTACTGGCGGGGTACAACTTTCTGGCCCACTGTAGTGATGATCCGTTTTCTTTCGTGGAGGATTACTATCAGCGTCGGGAGGAAATGAAGAAAGCTGGAGACTTCGGAGAAAAGATACTGAAACTTGGACTCAATTCCATTTATGGAAAACTCTCACAATCGAAAGGAAAGAATCCTCCGTTCCAACAATGGATATGGGCAGGCTTGATTACTGGAGGAACACGCGCATTACTAATGAGCGGAATCCGCCAGAATCCCGATGCAATCATAAAGGTAGCAACCGATGCCATTTTCTCCACCCAACCACTCCAGTTGGATTATGACGAAACTAAATTGGGCGCCTGGAAAACAGAGACACTCTACGATTTACTGGTATTGGGAAATGGAGTTTATCAGTCAACAGGGTCCAGCAATCCTAAACATCCGAATGGGATATCCCGTAATCGCGGATTCGAACACGGAACTGCAAGATTCAATTGGGAAACCATTCGATCAGATTACAAAGCTGGCCGCGTCAGCATTGTACGGAAAAACGAATTCCGAAGATTCGTAAAAGCATTTCATGAAAAGAGACTGGAGGAACGTTGTGATTGGATAGAATCAGAACTAGAACTGAAAATGGATTTGCAGAAAGCAAAGCGAAAAGACGGTGAATTGATCTACCCGTTGAGCAATCCAACCGCTTCGGTAGTCTCCGCTCCAGTTGAGATCAATCCAGAGAACCTCCGCAACCTCACTAGTTCACAATCTACAAACTCGAAAGATAGTGAAGTAGTGACCGATGTTGACACGCTAGAGTAGACTATAGGTAGGCACCCACTACCTCCAGGGAGAACCAAATGGACCCGACGCGCATTGAACTGGACCTTCCAGTAACCATTGTGAACCAGTATGGAAAGCTGGTTCTGGACAATCTGAAAGATGTTGAGGACGTTATCTCGGCATCCTTCGGTAAAGGTTCCGTCCTCACCCTCCACATTATTGCAGAGGACACTGGAACCACTCGCGGATTTTGCAAGTATGAGTCCACAACTTCCTATGGAAAGTCCACATGTGGATTCGTCCTCCGCTCCGACAACACTTGTGTCCGACAAGATGAACACGATAAGGACATGGTGAAACAGCTAGCACTTACCGAAGCGGAGGAATCGGAGTAATGTTTACGGGGCGAGAATTCAGTAAGGAATCGGAGTCTTATTATTGGAGGACACTCCATAAG
>Ga0126383_10003454_pt1 | contig 10451 bp, 6 predicted proteins | sample PanSoiMetPlot_35_FD_96882 | JGI IMG/M metagenome (GOLD analysis project Ga0126383, IMG submission 96882) | Tropical forest soil microbial communities from Panama - MetaG Plot_35 | ecosystem: Environmental > Terrestrial > Soil > Tropical forest > Bulk soil | place: Panama | collected 2016-02-17
CGGCATTGATGGCGCCCTTGCGCGTGACGAAAACTTTTTCGCCATAGTGCTCTTCGAGCGCCACATAGTTGTGATGACAGTTGACTGTCATCTCAGGTTTGAACGCTTGCCGATGGTTGAACATCTTGTTGAAGACCTTCAACAGACGGGCCATCATGATCTCGCGGTTCTTCATCGCGTAACCCTGGGCCCACTTCAGGTCTTCCCAGTACGCTGTAAATTCCGGCGTGCCCTGGATGAAGTAGGCGAGGTCAGGAGCGGGAAGGTCTGACAATCTCCACAGAGACTTCGCGGTCGAGATGTGGCGGTCCGCTAGTTCCTTGCCGATATTGCGCGAGCCCGAGTGCAGCATCAACCAGACGAAGTTTTGTGTGTCCAGACAAACTTCGATGAAGTGGTTGCCGCCGCCGAGCGTGCCCAGTTGCTTCATAGCTTTGGCTTTGCGATCGTGAACTCCTTCATGAAGCTCGCTGAAGTTATTCCAGCCGTCCCAGTACGAAGCTTCGTCAACTGATTCCTGGTAAGCATTGAAGCCGACGGGAATCGCTGCTTCGATCGCCAGTCTTAGCTCTTTCAGCTTGCCGTCGAGGATGCCGCTCTTGAATGGCGTCTTCACGGCCATCATGCCGCAGCCGATGTCGACCCCGACGGTCGCGGGAATCACCGCATTTTTGGTGGCCACCACCGAACCAACCATGCTGCCTTTGCCGAGGTGAGCGTCGGGCATCAGAGCGACATGCTTGAACAAACACGGCAAGCGCGAAACATTGCGCAGCATTGATTGCTCTTCATGGCTGAATTCGTGATTGGCCCACGAAAGAACTTCCGATTGGGCGCCGCCGATGCTTAGTTTGTGATAAGGCATTATTGCTTCTCCTTTCTAAAGAATATTTCAAAAGATTTCCACAGAGACAGAAAAACGATCTTTGGTCTTTGAGCTTTGGACTTTGGTGACGAACATTCAAAGCACAAATCCAAAGTTCAAAGCCCAACAGGTTTATGCTAAAAAATAGATGAAGGCAGAGAGAACACTGCACCGAATACACTTCGAGGCACACTTCTCCCGAGATGGCGATCTCCTGGGACTCTCGCAAAGGACCGAGATCGTCATCCGTTGAAGGCTCCCTGCCTTCATCTCTCGCAAATAGGTACTTCGATTGTCAAAAAACTAAAGAGCGGGCTTTAGGCTTCCCAGGGAAGCTGCCCGCTCCTTCAATTCCCTTGATTTTGCTTTGAGATTTGGGAGCGGGAGTCCGCTCCCGCTGAATTAAATTCTGGTGTTACGGCTATCTACCGACGTCAATGGTCCGAGTCTGCCGCTAAAGCTATTGGTCGTTGAAAAGGCCAGGCCCATCGCAACGACATACCGATTCATGGCCGCACACGGCTGCCATTTTTCGATCTGTTGTTGGTAGGCTCTGCTCATCAACATTTGAATTTTCCTTCTCGTGTGGCGCGACTGGTCCATCGCGCGAACCGTCTTGTATAAAGTATCAACCGCGATCGTGTCAAGACTTTTCTACAAAAAACGATCGGCAGATGTTTCGATACGATTGATTATTACGCGGGTTGCCAGGCGCGGCTGACAATTTATTGTTGGATTACCGTCCACGGTTTTAGCTTTGGAACGACCAGCCGCATTTCAGCATCAAAGATTCGTTCTTTACAGGTAACTGGAAAGCTCTCCACCGGCGTCATAACAGTTAACAAAATTTTACCTGCGGAGCAGTATGGCTCGACCTATAATGCTCAGCCTCTAAAGTCATGGGACCTTTGGCGCGGTTACTGTTCGGACATGAGCGGGCCGTTTTTTCGAACGGCCAGTTTGGGTTCGACCTGCGCCCGCACTGGTGGCTGATCACGCTGTTCGTGGTTCTGGTTGGGGTCTTTATCTATTTCATTTACGTCAGGCCGCGGCTGCGCGTCAGCAGAAAAACCACGATTCTCCTCGCCTCGCTGCGCGCAGCGCTGATCGTGCTGGTGATCTTCATGCTCCTGAAACCGGTCGTGGTGGTTTCGTCGGTCGTGCCGCGCAGCAGCTATGTGGCCCTGGCGATCGACGATTCGCTCAGCATGAAGCTGCAGGACACCCCGCCACGGCTGACACGTCTGGAGTATGCCAAGCAGATGTTGCTGACGCCGCCAGCTAACGGGAAAAATTCATTTCTGACGAAGCTGGAAGAGAAATTCAAGACAAACCTATATGGCTTCTCAGGCGAAGTGACCGGCATCGCTGATGGCGCCACGCTGGACGGCGAAGGACGGTCGACAGATATCGCCGGGGCGCTGGACGAAATCGCGAAGCGATCTTCGGGCCTGCCACTTTCGGCCGTGGTCCTGGCCAGCGATGGCGCTGCCAATGTGTCGCATGATCTCGAGGCGACGCTCAGAGAATTACGCGCCCGCGATGTGCCGGTCTTTACTGTTGGAGTGGGTGACAGTTCGCGGCCGTTGGACGCTGAGCTCACCCGGATTAATTTGCCGCGCCGAGTGCTGGCCGGATCGCGCGCTAACATCGAAGCCTTCGTCAGCCTCAGCGGATACAGCGCCACCAGGGTCCTGATGAATGTGCGTGAAGACGGACGCGCCATCAAGACCGAAGAGTTCAACCTGCGCGGCAACGACACCCAGGCAGTTAATCTTGAAGTCACGCCGTCCACGCCCGGTTTCCATCGCTACACAGTCGAAATTACGCCGCTCGAAGGTGAAGTCACCGTCGAAAATAATCGCCAGGATGCTTTGGTCGAAGTAATCGAAGGACCGATGCGCATCCTGCATGTCGAGGGCGAGCCGCGTTGGGAGTTGGGCAAGATCCGTGAGGCGCTCAGTCTCAATGAGAAGAACGTCACGGTGGTATCGCTGCAGCGCACCGGCGAAAATAAATTCTACCGGCAGGGGATTGGGAGCGAGCAGGAGCTGGTCAACGGCTTTCCCAGGACCGAAGAGGAACTGTTTGCTTACGATGGACTGGTGCTCGGTAGTGTCGAAGCGAGTTTCTTTACGACGGAGCAGCTGCGAAACATCGAATCGTTTGTGGCCCGGCGCGGCGGCGGGTTGCTGGCGTTGGGTGGTCGTTTGTCTTATGACGCGGGCAGATACAAGGGAACGGTGATCGACGATCTCTTGCCGGTCGCGCTGGATGGCCGCAAGGTTGATGACGCCGATTCGTATGCTGCGGTCTACAAAGCACAACTTACCGGCGCGGGCCAGGAACATCCAATTACCCGTTTGAATGAAGATCGAGCCGCGAGTCAGAAGACCTGGACCGAGCTGCCGCCGCTGTCGATTTCTGAAAGTTTCAAGGCGGTCAAGCCGGGCGCGATCGTTTTGCTGGAAGCCAGGCGCAACGGCACAGCCGGGCCGGCAGTGCCTTTATTGGCCCAGCAGAGATATGGCCGCGGCCAAACGCTGGCGCTGACGGCCACCGACACCTGGCGCTGGCGCATGCGGATGGATTCGAAGAGTAATGCACACGAAACTTTCTGGCGCCAGATGCTGCGTTATCTGGTAAGCGGCACGCCGAAGCAAATCGAAGTGGGTGCCCAGCAGGATGTTTATGTGATGGATGACACCGTGCGCGTAGTCGCCGACATTCGCGACAAGCACTACAACCCGGTGAATGACGCGCGCGCGACGGCGCGGATTACCAAGCCCTCGGGAGCTACGGTCGACGTGCCTTTGAAGTTCACCAGTATCAACGACGCGAATGTCTACACGGGAGAATTCAAGGCTGACGAATTGGGGCAGCAAACAATCGAACTTTCGGCTACCAGCAGCAGTCTGGGACAAGTCTCGGCGAAATCCAATTTGCTGGTCAGCGATCTCAATCGCGAGTTTTATAATGCGGCGCAGAATACGGATTTGCTAAAGCGGATCGCCAACGAAACCGGCGGGAAATATTACCAGCCGGGCGACCTGCAGTCCCTGCTCGATGATCTGACTTACCGGAAAACGCCTTATTCCGAACGCGTGACCAAAGACTTGTGGGACATGCCAATAAACTTTTTTCTGATCGTGGGATTGTTGAGCGCTGAATGGTTTCTCAGAAAGCGAGAAGGATTGGCGTAAATGGGTTTCAGGTCGACGTCCAAAGTTTTCAGTCGGCGAAGCCGACGACGGCATAAAGCCTGGGGTGAAGCGAAGCGGAACCCCAGGAGCAGATGAACCAAATGAACCCGAGCCCGCGCAGCGGGCGATAAGGGATGTGAATGATCCGGTCACGACAGAAACGGTTGCCAATTTACGGCTGCCGCCCGCTCCGCGGGCTGAATTGTCATGCGCGTTTGTTCCTGGGGCTTACGCCCCAGGCTTTATGCTGTCGTCGGCTTCGCCGACTCTTTGCTTGGACCATGCTGCTTACATCGGTGTTCGCAAATCCGTTGTTTGCGCACGCGCAAAATTCTGCGGATAGTCGTGCGACCACTTCTGAAACAGGCAAGTACGCCGTCATTATCAGCGGCGCGAGCGGTGAGCCCGCTTATGCCAGGCAGTTTCAGCAATGGACCACCGCGCTGCACAAGGCTCTCACCGGACGGTTCGGATTTCCGACCGACCGGGTGAAGGTCCTGACGGAAAAACCTGGGGCCGTGAACGGGGCGCCGGCGACTGCCGAAGAAGTAAAGAAGTTGTTTGCGTCGTTGCGGACTGAGCTAAGTGCCGAAAGCGAACTCTTCGTTTTTATGATCGGCCATGGCTCTTACGATAAAGAGGCAAAGTTCAATTTGATTGGCCCCGACCTCTCCGCCGGCGAATATAACGCTTTGCTGTCAGCGCTGCCGACCACTCGGATCGTGATCTTCAACATGGCCAGTTCGAGCGGCGAGTTCATCAAGCCGCTGGCAGCCAAAGGCAGAACCATCGTCACGGCCACCCGGAGTGGTCAGGAAAACAATGCGACCCGATTTGCTGAATATTTCCTGGCGGCGCTTACGGCTAACGACGCTGATGCCGATCAGGACGGCCACATCTCTGTGCTGGAAGCTTTCAACTACGCGAACCGGCTGACTGCCGACTTCTACACGCGTGCCGGACGACTGGCGACGGAACATGCGCTGCTCGAGGACAACGGCGACGGCGTCGGGCATCAGAAGATGGAAGGTGGCGACGGGCTGCTGGCGCGCACGATTTATCTCGATTCGTTGAGCGTGAGCGAGGCGGCAGCCAACGCGGCGATCGCCAGGTTGATGCGTGACCGCACGCGCCTGGAAAACGAGATTGCGCAGTTGATTGGTCGCAAAAGCACCATGCCGGAAACGGACTATGAAACAGAGTTGGAGAGATTGTTTGTTGAGTTAGCCAAGGTGAATCGGGCGATCAAGCAAGGGAATAGTCGCGTGACGAGTGATGAGTGATGAGTGATGAGTAATGAGTAATGTGTGATGAGTAATACGATGGTTCTGCGAATTCAGACAATTGCCTTTGCGCTCATTGTAATCGGCGCGCTCTCATCGCCGATTGTTCTGCAGCGCGCCATGGCACAGGGCGCGGCCGACTTACCTGGCGCCCCGGAACTAAAGAAAGGTGATTACGAAAACGCTATTAGACTTTTGACCGGGTGGCTGCAGACAAATCCGGCGGATGCGGCAGCTGAGGCTTCTCTGTTACGCGCCTATCTGGAAACGGGCCGATACCCCGAAGCTGAAACAGCGGCGAAAAAATTCCTCGTCAAGAATCCGCAGGCCGCCGGGGTACGTCGTCAGTTCGCCGAAGTGTTGGCGATGACAGGACGTTATCCGGAGGCGATTTCGGAATTCGATCGGGCGGCGACTGATGCCGCAAAATCTCCCGAGGACAAGCTCTTCAGCGACCTGCGCCGCGGCGAGATGCTGGAGTTGACCGGTCAGGAAGATCGCGCCGGACAAATATTCGAAAGCCTGGTCGCTTATGACCGAGAGAAGCAGCCGGTCACCGCGGCCGAACTAACGTGCGTCGCCCGCGCCCTGGTCCATCTCGAAAGATATCAGGACGCGAACGATATCTATCGCGATGCGATCGCTGCCGACCCGACTTACATCGAGGCGCAACTCGGTGCGGGTGAACTCTTCAATGCCAAATACAGCTATACCGACGCGGCCCAATTCTTTCAGGACGCGCTGCAGATTAATCCGAACAGCGCGCGCGGACTGATCGGTCTGGCCCAGAACAAACGGATCGATGGTGGGGAAGAAACCATTGCCGCGCTGACGCGGGCGCTGGCGATCAATCCGGTGGGCGTGCTCGCTTTCAAAGCTGGTTTGGAATTGGAAGAGCGCGACTTTGCCTCGGCAGCGTCGGACATTGAGCGGGCCATAAAAATAAATCCACAGTCTCTGGATGCCCACGCCGTAAAGGCCGCGATGCTGTATCTACAGGATCGCGATTGGCAGCCGGAAGTTAACGCGGCGCTGGCCGTCAATCCGCACTATGGGTTGATCTTTGACGTGTTGTCGCACTACGCGACGATTACCCGGCGGACCGAAGAAGCGGTGAACTTTGGCCGCCGCGCCACGGAACTCTCGCCGCGTCTTTGGTCCGCTCATCTCGACCTGGGGATGGCTTTGCTGCGCCTTGGCCAAATGGAAGAAGGCCGGGCGGAAGTTGAAAAATCCTTTAAGGGCGATCCGTACAACATCTGGGCCAAGAACACGCTCGATTTGCTGGACGCGATGAAGGATTATCGCGAGACGAAGCGCTAAGCGTTTGTGATCAAGGTCGATGCGAAAGAGAGTGACGTGGTGGCGCCGTATGCCGGCGCCTTGCTGGATGAAGCGGCGCGTAAGCTGACGGCGAAATATCGTTTCACTCCCAAGGGTCCGATTGCCATCGAACTATTTCCAAACCACGAAGACTTTGCGGTGCGCACCCTGGGCCTGCCCGGTCTGGGTGCCCTGGGAGTTTGTTTCGGCCAGGTCATCGCCGCTGATTCGCCTTCGGCGCGGCCGACCGGGGAATTCAACTGGGGCAGCACGCTCTGGCATGAGTACACGCACGTGATCACTCTGCAGATGACTGACTATCGCATTCCTCGTTGGTTCTCAGAAGGTTTGTCGGTGTATGAAGAGCGCCGCGCGCGTCCGGGTTGGGGCGATGACTGGAACCCGATGCTTTTGAATTCCTACGCGACGGGCCATTGGCACAAGATCGCGAATCTGGACGCGGCGTTTACGCACCCGCACGGTCCTCAGGATTTGAGCGTCGCCTACTTTCAAGCTTCGCAGGTGTGCGAGTTCATCTCTGATCGGTTTGGCTTCGACGCCATCCTGCGGATGCTCACGCTTTATCGTGATAAGGCGCAGACGCCTGACGTTCTCATGCGCGCGCTGAAGATGAGCGAGACCGATTTCGACCGCGCTTTCAATGAGTATATCGCCGCGAAGACCCGGCCGCTGCAGGCGGCACTCAAGACTGAATTCAATGTGGCCGCTTCGCTCGATAAAGAAGAGGTCGTGAAGACGCTTGCGACTGAGGATACCCTGGCTCTGCGTCTACGCGCCGGCCACTTGTTTCACGCCGATAATGATGACGAAAGTGCGGTCCGCCATTTCCGCCGGGCCATCGAACTGTTTCCGTATTACACCGGTGAAGGCAACGCCTATGATGCGCTGGCCGAAATTTATGAAAAGCGGGGTGACCAGAAACAGGCAGCCGAAGTCCTGGCGCTGCAGGTTCGTTACGATCAGACCAGCCTGCCGGCATTGAAGGCGCTGGCCAGCCTGCGCGCGAAGATGGGTGATGCGCCGGGAGCGCTTGAGGCGTGGCGGCTCAGTTTCTATATAAATCCTTTCGAGTACGCGGCGCACAGCGAAGCGGGGCAGCTTAGCCTCGACACCAGACAATATGAGCAGGCACTGTCGGAATTTAAAGTGACCCTGGCGCTGGATCCGCCGAATGTGGCCGAGGCGAATTACAATTTGGCATCGGCGTATCACTTGTTGGGAAAGCAACCGGAGGCGAAGCATGCGGTGCTACGCGCATTGGAAGCGGCGCCGTCGTACGAGAAAGCGCAGGAGTTGTTGTTGAAGATCGTGGGACAGTGAGGAGCATTGCCGATTTTTGATTGCCGATTGCACGTGGTCGCGAAGCGTCACTGATATTCGTCTGGCAATCACAAATCAGAAATCAAAAATCAAAAATTCCTTTGAGGACACCAAATGGCGATTGAAGCAGCGGTAGTCAACGACGAGCAGCTTTTGGACAAACTCGGTTCTGCGCGCGAAGCATTGCTGCGCGAGATTCGCAAGGCCATCATCGGCCAGGATGATGTAGTTGAGCAGGTCCTGCTGTCGCTGTTCGTCGGCGGCCATTCGATCATTACCGGGGTGCCGGGACTCGCGAAGACTTTGCTGGTGCGTACGGTCGCGAGCGTGCTGGACCTTTCATTCAAACGCATCCAGTTCACTCCTGACTTGATGCCGGCCGACATAACGGGTACGGAAATCATTGAAGAGGATCGCGCGACCGGGCATCGCGCCATGCAATTCATCCGTGGTCCGCTGTTCGCGAATATCGTGCTGGCCGACGAAATCAATCGCACCCCGCCGAAGACGCAAGCGGCGCTGCTCGAAGCCATGCAGGAAGCGCGGGTGACGGTGCAGGGGATGAGCTATGACCTGCCGCGCCCGTTCTTTGTGCTGGCCACGCAGAATCCGATCGAGATGGAAGGCACCTATCCGCTGCCTGAAGCACAACTCGATCGCTTCATGTTCAATGTGAAGATTGGCTATCTGCCGGAAGAGGATGAAGTGGCGGTCGTGAAGCAAACAACTTCACCGCAGGACATCGAATTCCAGACCGTGATGTCGGCGGAAGAGATCGTGGCTTTTCAGAAATTGGTCAAGCAAGTGCCGGCGGCCGACACCGTTGCGCGCTACGCCGTGCGCCTGGTGAACGCCAGTCGTCCCGCGACGCCCTCGGCGCCGGACTTCGTAAATAAATGGGTGACGTGGGGCGCGTCGTTGCGCGCCTCGCAGTTTCTGATCCTCGGCGGTAAGGCGCGTGCGATCCTGCGCGGCCGCTACAACGTCTCCTGCGAAGACGTGCGGGCGGTGGCGCCGGCGGTGCTGCGACATCGGGTGCTGCTGAACTTTCAGGCGGAAGCCGAGAAGGTTGATTCGGATCAGGTGATCAAGCAATTGATCGAAGCAGTGCCGGAGCCTAAGAGCGGATTGTGAACCTGCGAGCGTCGCGTGATGAGGTCAGTACCATCCGCGTGAGCGGATGGATCAACCATAGACCTCGCGCTGCTTCGTGATCCATCCGCTGACGCGGATGGTACTGACTCCGGGCCGCAGTGACAGGTTTCTTGAGCTATGTGGTGGCGCAAAAGGACAACTTCATCAGCTGCCGGTTCAGCGCCGCAGTCTGCCGTCAAGCATGCGCCCGGCCCGGCGCGCTTTCTCGATCCCGAAGTGCTGGCGCGCCTCGGCTCGCTCGAACTATTGGCGCGCGCGGTAGTCGAAGGCTTCATGTCCGGCCTGCATCGGTCGCCCTTCACCGGATTCTCGACTGAGTTTACTGAGTATCGCCAATACAATGCCGGCGACGATCTGCGCTATCTCGATTGGCGTCTGCTGGCTCGTACCGATCGCTACTTCATCAAGAAGTATCGCGCCGATACGAACACGCAGTGTCACTTGCTGATCGACACCAGCGCGTCGATGCGTTACGCGCCGGACGGCAGAGTTTCGAAACTCACTTATGCGAAGTTCCTGGCAGCGTCGCTCGCTTATCTTTTGAACCGTCAGCAGGACGCCGTCGGACTCGTGGCTTTCGATGAGCATGTGCACACGCACGTGCCGGCACGCAGCCGGACCGGTCACATGCGCACCATCTTTGGCCAGCTGACCCTGCTGGAAGCGGGCGGCGCCACGCGGCTGGCAGAGTCGCTGCATGAGCTGGCGGAGATACTTACGCGCCGCGGCATCGTGGTGTTGATTTCAGATTTCTACGATCAATCCGATCGGCTGCAATCGGCTTTTCAGCATTTGCGTTTTCGGGGACATGACCTGATGGCGTTTCATGTGCTCGACCCGACCGAGATCGAATTCGATTTTGCTGATCCGATTCTGCTGCTCGAAGACTCGGAAACAAATGAGCAGATGCCGGTCTTGCCGGATGTGGTGATGAACGGCTATCGCACGCGGCTGCGCGAGCACCTGGATGAAATGCGGCGCTGTGCCGCCGCGAACCGCGTCGATTATGAATTGATCCGGACTGATCAGCCTTTGGATTATGCGCTGTTTTCGTTTTTATCGCGGAGGATTGAGCGATAACGGCGGCAGTGGTCAGTGGCCAGTCGGTAGTCAGTAGTCAGTAGTCAGTAGTCAGTAGTCAGTTGTCAGTAGTCAGTTGTCAGTGGTCAGTGGTCAATTGTTTGTTGGAGGAAACTAGTTTATCGCTCATTCGTCTGACCACTGACCACTGACCACTGACCACTGACCACTGACCACTGACCACTGACCACTGACCACTGC
>Ga0126383_10003456_pt1 | contig 10451 bp, 10 predicted proteins | sample PanSoiMetPlot_35_FD_96882 | JGI IMG/M metagenome (GOLD analysis project Ga0126383, IMG submission 96882) | Tropical forest soil microbial communities from Panama - MetaG Plot_35 | ecosystem: Environmental > Terrestrial > Soil > Tropical forest > Bulk soil | place: Panama | collected 2016-02-17
CCGACCTGGCCGAGACCGATCTCGGCAACGCGATTGCGATCAATTCGTCGATTGTCAACGGCACCCGCATGATCGGTCCCGCCATCGCAGGCTGGCTGGTGGCGCTGGTGGGCGAGGGTTACTGCTTCCTCGGCAACGCGCTCTCGTACGGGGCCATCGTGGCCAGCCTGCTGCGCATGCAGGTGCCGGCGCAGGTCAAGGCCAGCGGCGCGCATGGCCATCTGCGCGAGGGCCTGCGCTACGCGGTGCGGACCCCCCACGTGCGGACGCTCTTGATGCTGGTGGCCACGACCAGCATGTTCGGGCTGTCCTACACTGCGCTCATGCCGGTGTTTGCGGCCCGCGTGCTGGGCGGTGACGCGCGGCTTCTGGGTACGCTCCTGGGCGCAGTGGGGCTGGGCGCGTTGGTGGCCGCGATCACGCTGCTGAACCAGCAAGGTCTGCGCGGTCTGGGCCGCCGCGTAGCCTGGGGCGCCACGCTGCTCGGTGTGGGCCTGCTCGGCCTGGCCAGCTCGCGCTGGGTTGCGCTCTCCGAGATCTCTCTGTTCTGCACGGGCGCCGGCTTCATGTTCCAGCTCACCTCGACCAACACGCTCTTGCAGACGCTGGCCCCGCCCGCGCTGCGCGGCCGCGTGATGGGGCTCTACTCGACGCTGTTCATCGGCATGACGCCGCTGGGTGCGCTGGCCGCGGGCTGGATGGCGGCTCGCATCGGTGCGCCGCGGACCGTCGGCGTGGGTGCGGTGGTGGTGCTGTTTGCGAGCGTGGCCTTCCACCTCGCGCTGCCGGGCCTGCGCAAGATCGTGACGCGCGATTACCCGTCTTTCTTCCCGCCCGAGCTGGCCTAAGCAAGCTGACGCTCCGACTCGTCGACTCTTCGACTCGTCGACTCTTCGACTTCTTCAAACGCCGGTGCCGCGGCGCAGCCGGTCGAGCCGCTCGGCCACCTCGCGCGCCTCGCTGTCCTTCTGGCGCGCGTCGGCCTCGTAGCGCGTGGCCATCAGAAAGAGCGCCACCGACATCAGGATGAACAGCACGAAAAAGGGCCACTTGTGCCCGCGCACGAACAGGTGCAGGCGCGTACGCGCCAGATACAGGCAGGTGCCGAACGCGCCCCCCGCCGCCACGTACGTGAGCGCCGCGATGCGGTGGCGCCACCGGCCCTGCCGGCGCCGGAGCGAAAGCTCGGCCTCGAGCTGCTGCTCGCGCGCGGTCATCTCAAGCGCGGATTGTGGCGCCGCTACGAGGCCGAAAGCAAGGCGGGCTTACACCGCCCGGCCGCCAGGTCGGCGTGGTGCACCGACCGGTTGCGGCCCGAGCGCTTGGCTGTGTACAGGGCCTGATCGGCCTTTTCAATCAGGATCTGCTTGTCGCGGCCGTCGTCGGGATAGCTGGCGATGCCGAGCGACAGCGTGATCTGGAAGCCGCCCTGATCGGAGGTGAACTGCTGCTTGGCCACCTCGAGCCGCACCCGTTCGGCCAGCTCGCGCGCGCCGCGCGCATAGGTTTCCTCGAGCACCAGCGCGAACTCCTCGCCCCCGTAGCGGGCGACCAGGTCGATCTTGCGCACGCTCGAGGCCAGAAGCTGGGCCACGCGCCGGAGCACCACGTCGCCGACCGGATGGCCGTAGGTGTCGTTGATCGATTTGAAATGATCGATGTCGCACAGGATGAGGGAGCACTTCTTGTCCAGGCGCTCGCTCCGATCGAGCATCATCGCGATCCGCTCCTGGAAAGTGCGGTGATTGTAGAGGCCGGTGAGCCCGTCGGTGGTCGCCATCTCTTCCATGAGCCGATACATCTTGGCGTTCTCGATCGAGATGCCGACCTGGTTGGCGATGACGCCCAGCATGTCGCGCTTGTCCTTACCGAACACGCCCCGGCGGCGGGCGGCCAGCGTGAACGAGCCGATGGCCTCGTCCGCGCACACCAGCGGCAGCACCAGCAGGGAAGCGTAGCCGCGCAGCGCCTTGACCCGCTTGGTAAAGACCGGCGCTTCGTCGCCCTGCGCCCGTTCGCCGCTGACCGGCAGGTAGTGCTTGTTCTTGACCACCATCGCGGCCAGACCCGCGTTGTCCGAGAACGAAAGGCCCTCCAGCTCGCGCTTGCCGTCGCCTTCGACCCGGCAGATGGTGTGCTTGCGAGTGTCCTTGGCGCGCAGCGCGATGGCTGCAAAATCGAAGTCCACGATCTCGCGAGCCGCCCGCACGGTCACGTCGAACACCTGCTCGAGCGTGAGCGCCTGATTGAGCATCTCGCTGGCGCGGTAGAAGCGTTCCTTCTCGTACTTGGAGCGCTCGACCGCGGCGAACACGCGCTCGGATTGGATGGCGCGCAGGATCTGGCGGGCCGCGCCCTGGAGCAGCGCCTCGTCTCTGTCGTCGAAGGGGCGGCTCGAGCGCCGATCGGCGGCCAGGACGCCCCGCAGATGGCCCTCCTCCTCGACCGGCACGCCGACGAATGCGCCGATATCCTCGGGCCCCCGGTAGTAGGGCAGCTGGCCGCGCACGGGCTGGCGCAGGCTCACCAGCAGCCGATCCTTGACGATCGCGCCCAGCGCGCCCGCGTCGGCCGGCACATCGCGCTCGACCACCAGGTCCGAGTCGGTGATGAGCTCTTTGATCTTGAGCCGCTCGCCCGCGTTATCGAGCCACAGAAGCACGCAGGTATGCAGGTCGAGCGATTTCTTGAGCAGCTCGAGCGTGTAGAACAGCGATTGGTGGATGGTCTCGACCGCGCCCTGCGCGAGCTTGGCCTCCTCCTCGGCGCGCGTGCGGGTGCGCGACTCCGCCCCCAGCGCCGACGAGATCAGCCGGAAGTCGCGCGCCTCGTCACGCATGGCGCTGATTTCGCGCTCGACGCGTGCGCGCGCTTCGCGACGGCTGCGCCAGATCTCGGCGTGCAGGAACACCAGGTTGGTGAGCGCAAACACGCACAAGAGCACCACGTGCACGGCCGCCAGGTCGCGCTCGGGATTGGTCAGGACCTCGAGCCCGGCCGCGACCGCGCACAGAGGCAGCGAGGCCGCCGGCCGATGGAACGCCACCAGATAGGCCGACAGCAGATAGAGGAGCGGGTAGAGCGGCGAGTGGGCGCCGCCGGTCATCTCGAGGGCCGCGAAGGTGGCCACGAGCAGCGTCAGGCCCAGCTCGAGCTCGCGCAGGGTGTCGGCGAGCGTTGGCTGGAGGGCGGGCGGCGGGGCGCGCAGACGCGCCGCCAGCTTGCTGACCAAAAGAGCGCACAGGGCGCCCAGCGCCGCCACGTGCCAGAGATCGGCCGAGCCGCTCGCGAAGCTGGCCCGCAAGTCCCCGAAAAAGCCCCGCGCGTCGAGCCCGGCCAGGCCGAGCGCGATGAGGAGGCCCACGGACGCCGCCAGCGTGCGGCGCAACCGATACAGCGCGCGCTCCCAGCGTGTGCTCACGGCGGGGCCGGCTCCCCCCGCGCGGCGGCCGTGGCCGCGGGCGGGAACTGATAGATCACATCACCCTTCTTGACCAGCCCCAGCTCGTCGCGCGCCACCCGCTCGACCGCGCGCGGGTCGCCCTTGAGCGCGGCCGCCTGGGCGCGCAGGCGAGCATGCTCGGCGCGGGCCGCTTCGCTGCGCCGATGCAGGTCGGCGAGCGAGCGCCGCAGCTCGATCAGGCGCCGGAGGCCGGTCCGGCCGTAGATCTGATGAGGCAGGTAGCCGAGCGCCACCGCCAGCGCGCACGCCAGCGCGAGCCGAGACAGAAGGCGCGGTCCGGGAGCGGGCATGGGCGTCCGCATCCCATTCTAAAGATGGGTGAGAGGGTGTCCAGAAAACCGCCAAGTATGGGAAAGACAAGCACTCAGCGACGTGAAAACGGGTCGGCCCCCGGCCTCGGGCGTCGGGCCCCAGGTCTCGGATTGGGTGTCGCGTCGTAAGAAGCGCCCGCATCGACGCGGCTGCCGTCATGGGGACGGGCACGGGCACGAGCACGAACACGGACACGAGCACGGATACGGATACGGGCATGGACACGGACACGGCAGCTGGCCAGTCAGACCCTTGGGTGCGTGAGCCGCCACAGGACGGCCACGACACGGTCGAGCAGCGCGTCCGCGTCCTCGACCTGTTGGCCGCCGACGTAGCCCCAAGCGCATGCGACCTGGAGAGCGCTGCGCGCTTCGGCGGCGCTGCCGGCAGCGATGCGGTAATGCTGAAGGCGGTCGCGGCTCAGCCGTTGCGCTCCCTCGGCCACGTTAAGTGGCATCGACGAGGCTGCGCGGCGCAGCTGATCGGCCAAGTCGCGGTCGTGCCGTGCGAGCGCGAGTGCCGACGCAGTGTGCCGGCGCGAGCGCCGCCGTCGCGGCCCGAACAGCAGCCAGGCCTCAGCCGTTGATCGACATCAATCGGGTCAGGCGCACAAGCGTAAGAGGATGCCGCACCAGGCCCTGGATCTGCGTCACCCCGCCCAGGAGATCGCGCACCACCGCCTGCCCGGTCTGATCGTGGAACACCGGCAGCCCATAGCGGATGTCGATCAGCGAGAGGCTGGTGATTTTTTCCGAATCGGTCGTGATGGTGAGGTCGCGCCGCGGCAGCAGGCCGTCGTGGAGCACCACGGTGCCGCGCCGGAAATCCAGGGTCAGCGACACCCCCGCGTCGCGCGCGACGATGCCCACGCGCCCGTCGAGCGCCTCCAGGTCGCGCCGTTTGGCCGGACGCTGGGTCAGGTTCTCGCGCAGAAGGTCGGCCAGCATGCAGGCCAGCCCGTTTTCCTGGGCGCCTGGCGCCACGATCACCTCATCTTTAATAGGCGGCACGGTAGACCCCCAGCACCAGCTCCTGGTCGGCGGCGAATTTTCCATTATAGACGATCGCTCCGTCGCTCAGCGACTGCTCCGCGCACGCCAAAAGCTCTTCCGCGGGCACGCCGACCTCGCGCAGGCGCTGGGGCAGCCCGACGTGCGCGTTCAGCTGCGCCACCCGATCGGCAGCCTGAAGCCCGGCCGCCTCCGCCTCGAGGCCCCGCACATCGACGCCCAGCGCCAACGCCACGTCCCGGTAGCGAGCCGAAAGCTCGTCGTTGTTGAACCGCATCACGTGCGGCAGGCAGATGGCGTTGGCGGTGCCGTGGTGGACACCGTAGCGCGCGCCCACCACGTGCGCCATCGCGTGAACGAGCCCGACCCCCGACGCGTTGAAGGCCATGCCAGCTAGATTGGCCGCGATCAGCATCCCGCCGCGCGCGGCCAGGTTCTTGCCATCGGTGGTTGCGGCCTCGAGGTGGCGGGCGATAAGCCGGATGGCGGCCAGCGCCAGCGCGTCCGCCATCGGGTTGCGATTGATCGCCGTGTAGGCCTCGATCGCATGGGTCAGCGCATCCAGACCGGTGGCCGCCGTCAAGAGGGGCGGCATGCCCACGGTCAGCTCGGGATCGAGCAGCGCCAGGTCGGGCACGATGTGGTCGTCGGCGTAGTGCATCTTCTCGTGCGCCTCGTGATCCTTGACCACCGCGTACTGGGACACTTCGCTGCCGGTGCCGGCGGTGGTCGGGATGGCCAGATGCGTCATCTGCCGGCGCCCAAGCGCCTGCGAGCCCTGGTGATCGCGGATCGAGCCACCCTCGGTCAGGACGATGGCCATGCCCTTGGCGGTGTCAATCGACGAGCCGCCGCCCAGCGAGACCAGACCGTCGCAACCGCGGGCGCGCGCGAAGGCGGCGCCCCGGTCGATGACCTCGACGGCGGTGTCCGGGATGACGCCGTCGTAGACGCCCGCGCAGCGAGCGCCCAGCGCACGCTCCACGCGCCCGACCAGGTCGGTCTTTTCGCGCAGAATTTGATCGGTGACCACGACCGCCCGCTCGACACCCAGCCGCTTGGCCTCGAGCGAAAGGTCGCGCACGCTGCCGCAGCCGTAGATCACGCGCGTGGGCTGATAGAAATTGAACTGCAGATCGGGCTTCATCTTCCCGCGTTACTCGTCCAGAAACTTGGTTGGCACCGACTGCGTGGCCTCGACCAGCGCCTTGGAGGCAGCCACGAAGCGCACGATGATCGTCATTTGCCCTTTGAGCTCGAGCTTCTTTTGCATCATGCCCTGGATTGGATCGAGCTGTTTGCGCATGACCTGCTTCCAGCGCGCGTATTCGCCTGTAATGCAGAAGGGCGCCTGCTCGGCCTCGGCGCGCGCGCAAAGACGCGCGTCGCGGCAGACGCCCTGGTGCAGGTCGAGCCACAGCCCGACGTCCTCGCGGATCCCGATCGCGGGATCGGCCTTGGTCACGAGCGCGACCGGGCCAAAAGTCCAGTCCTTGCCCGCAGTCTTGTAGGTCGGGCTCTGGTTGATGGCTTCCTTGTATGCGCGCGCCCACTCGTCGCTCGGAAACACGAACATGCGCAAGGCGTACTATACGATCCGCGACCGGTCAACGCAGGCGCACGCAGGCGCGCGGCGGGCGCGTCTAGGGCTCGATGAGCGCAACGCCCTGCCCGCTCAGAGCCCACACGCGGCCTTTGATGTCGACGTCGACGTCGCGCACGTCGTCGTCGAGCAGGCCGGCCCGGTGGTCGTACACGCGCGTGCTGGCGCCGCCCGGCGCCAGCGCCACCAGCCCGTGATCGGTCGCCACCCACAAGGTGCCGTCGGGCGCCCGCGCCAGACCGCGCGCGCGCCAGGCCAACGCGCCCTCGCGCGCAAACCGCCAATGGCGACCGTCGAACTGTCCGACCCCGCGATCGGTGGCCACCACGACCTGGCGCGGCCGCTCTCCGGCCGCCACATCGTGCACCAGCTCGCTTTCGAGCCCGTCGTTCTCGGTAAACACCTGCACGCGCAGCGGGCCCGGGGCCACCCGGGTGGCCCCGCTCTTGGTGGCGAACCAGATGGTGTCGACGTCGAAGTAGACCGCGGTGCAGTCATTGGGAATGGGCAAGGTGCCCGGCGGCGGCGCGGTGCCGCGCGGGAACTGCCGGTGGTAGAGCACCTTACCAGCTTCGACGTCGACCTCGGCCGCGCCAAAAAAGCGCGCCTCGCCCGAGGCCTCGTGATACTGCAAGCCCAGCCACAGCCGCTCGGATCGATCGTCGGACGCCAGCCGACTACCCCGCTCCACCCGGGGCCCGAAAGCGGCAAAGGTCAGCTCGGGCAGGCCCTCGGGCACCTGGATGTCCTGCATGGCGATGGTGCTCCAGACGCCCTGGTTGACCCGGGACAGCCGCACGCCGCGCGCGCTCGGACCGCGATGGATCGCAACCACGTTGTGGCGGGTATCGTGCACCACCGCCAGCACGCGGGAGCCCGGCTCGGGATCGATCTCGGCCGGCAAAAAGCCGTGGCCATCGAACCAGAACGCTCGCGGCCCACCCGTGGCCAGGTAACACTCGTCGGCCGAGGCGCAGGCCACGGTGAGCCGCTGCGCGCCCTGGATGAGGTCGCGCGTGCGATAGAACGCCACCCCGCCGCCACTCCAGCGCGCCACCCCCAGCGAGCGCGTGCCCACCCAAAGATCAGTGCTGGTCGCGAAGCTTCTGGTGACCCCGGGCGGCAGCGACAGCTCGAGCGGCCGGCCCCACCAGCGCGGGGGCGGGAGCGCATGCTCGCCCCGAGGGGGATCGATGGCGTCGATGTGCAGGCTGCCCGGCGGGTCCCTTTCGGCTGTCGCCCGCTCGAGCGCGTACAGGGCCCGGCCCAGGGCCAGAACCAGCCTGCCGCGGGTGCGCTCGAGAAAGCCGACCTCCTGGTCGGGCTCGAGCCGGTACGAGAAGGTGCGCTTCTCGGCGAGGAACGCGAGCCGCGCATGGCCTCCGCTCATTCCAACCACGACCAACCCGCCGTCGTCGGACTGAGCCAGGCCGCGCACGTCGCGCACCAGGTTGCCGGCGGTCGGGCCTAAAAGGGCCACCTTGCCTGCGACGATGCGGGCCAGGCCGGCCTCGCGGGTGCCGATCCAGGCCCCATCGGAATCCGGATCGGGCAGGATGGTGCTCACTGACTGGCCCCTGAGCACGCGCTGCCAGGGCCCGGAGCCGCGCCAGCAGGCCGTGCCGGCCGGCCCACCCGCCCACAGGATGCCAGCGGCCGACGCTGCCAACGCGGTCACCCGATCACCCACGTCGGGCGCGGGCAGCAGGCGCCACCTCTTCGACGCGCCCGGGTCGCGGCGCGCGATGCCGCTCTCGGTGGCCAGAAAGACGGTGCCGCGCGCGTCGGTGGCGATGGCGGTGCCATGACGACCGGGCAGGCCCTCCTCCCGACCCAGTGCCGCAAACCCGCCGGTCTGAAGGTCCCAACGGATCAGGCCGTGACTGCCCACCACCCACAGCATGCCGTCGCCGGAGGCGACCAGGTCGACCACCTGCGCGCTGTCGCTGAAGGCCCACACTTGGCCGGTGGGCGCGCCGGCTGGGTGCGCCGGGGTGGGCGCGGAGGTGCAGCCGGCGGCCCCCACAAAGAGCGCGAGCGCGCCGGCAAGACAGGCTCGCACAGAAGCCATTTTAGCCGGTTTCGCGCGTATAATCCCTTGCGATGCAGAGGTGGAGGGGGTTCGTCCTGACCGCGGTGCTGGCCGCGCTGAGCGCGTCCTTTTCGGGGGCCGCGCCGCTTCCCACCGCCCGCACCCACCGCATCGAGGTCGCGGGCGCGCCCGGCGGCCTGGAGGCGCAGATGCCGCGCACCGGGGCCTACGCGCGCGGGGTGCGGGCCGACTCCGAGCTCGACTTCGGCGCGGCGCGCCAGCTCTACACGCTGGCGGTCGACGAGTTTCGGCGGCGCGGCGCCGAGCTGTGGGCCGACAAGGCCAGCCGCCAGGTCAGCTACTCGATGACCCTCGAGCGCGCCCCCATGATGTTCCGGCAGATGGCGCCTCTGGGCAGCGTGGTTTCGAGCGCGCAATGGCGGCTTCCGTTCGCGCTGGCCTATCACGAGAAATATCTGTCGACGCGTGCGTTTCTGGGCCGGCCCGTGCCCGAGCTGGCAGCCCGTGCGCGCGCAGTCTACCGGCAGATCCTGGATGCCGAGCCCGACAACGCCTCGGCCCGGCTCGACCTGGCGGCGCTGTATGCCGAGATGGGCGAGCGGGCGGACGCGGAGGCCGAGTTTGCGCGCGTGGGCGAGGCCCGGCGCAGCGAGGATGGGCATGCCATCGAGCTGGCGCGCTACTACGCGGCGCGCGGGGAGGCGGATGCGGCCCTGCGTGCGCTCGAGCGAGCGCGGCGGCGCCTGCCCGGCGAGCTGCGCGAGCTGGGCCTGATGAACAGCTTCGATCGGGTGCGCCGGGACCCGCGATTCGAGGCCCTGGCCGGGCCGTCGGTGGGGCGGGGCGGCACCGGCCCTGGTAGCGCATGGCCCGATCGGCCACGGCCGGGGCCGCGCATTCAGTGGCCGTAGCCCGCGCGCGCATCCGGCGCGGCCGGGCGACGCTTGACAGTCGCCGGTGCGCGAGCTACCAAGGGACGTGCCGTCGCGACGGGACGAGCTTCTGACCGGTTTTCTGCGATCCACGCTCGAGCAGCTGGGCTCGCTCCGCGAGATGGTTGCGCGCTCGTCGGAGGCCGGGCGTGCGCGGCTGGATCTTTCGCTGCTCCGGCGCGAGCGCGCCAAGCTCCTGCAGGCGGTGGGCGAGCAGGTGGCAACGGCGGCGGCGCAAGGTGCCATGGAGGTGCCGCCCGAGGTGGCCGAGGCACTCGAGCGGGTGGCCGATATCGATCGCCGGATCGGAGACCAGGAAAAGCAGACCGCAGCGCGCGACGCTGAGGCCTATCACGCGGCCGCCAGCGCAGCCGGGGCCGTGGCGGGCGGGGCGCGCGAGCGCGCCCGGGCGCAGGCTTCGGCAGCCGGCGCCGAGCGGCCGCCCAACGTGTCACCCGATCTCGACGAGACCGACGAGCTCGACGACGAGACCGAGCAGGCCGACCAGCCCGACCAGCCTGCGCCGGCCCAGCCGGCCGCGGCCGCGGCCGCGCCCGCGCCCGCGCGCAAGGCGCGCAAGCGGCCCAGCAAGTAGCGCGGCCCTCAATCGACCAGGCTGAACCCGCCCCGCGCGACCACGCCCGAAGGCGCGGCGATCTCGAGCCGATACCGCGCCGCGTGAAAGCCTCGTCGCGGGTCGCACAGGACGCGCGCACGCACCACGATCGCGCGCGCGTGGGCCGGCTGGGCCAGCTCGAGCCGGAGCGCATCGCCCTCGAGCACGCGCAGCTTGAGCCGCGCACGGCCGGCCGGCTGTGCCAGCACGGCCAGGAGCTGAACCGTCCACGGGCTGTCGCGCCCTTTGTGCGTGACCTCAGCCGCCTCGGGATGGCTGTCGAGCCAGCGCGCGAGCTCCGGCCCCTCGTCCTCGGGGATGCTGTAGAGCGAGTCCACGGTCCAGATCCGGCCGCCGTAGCTCCTGGCGAGCGCAGCCTGGTCGGCCGGGCTCGCGGCCGCGAGCCCGCCCAAAGCCAACAGCATCCAGAGCCCGGGGCGTCGCACGTGGCCTCGCAATCTC
>Ga0126383_10003457_pt1 | contig 10450 bp, 12 predicted proteins | sample PanSoiMetPlot_35_FD_96882 | JGI IMG/M metagenome (GOLD analysis project Ga0126383, IMG submission 96882) | Tropical forest soil microbial communities from Panama - MetaG Plot_35 | ecosystem: Environmental > Terrestrial > Soil > Tropical forest > Bulk soil | place: Panama | collected 2016-02-17
CGCTACACGGGTAAGCAGCGCCGCGGTTGCGAGCCGACAATCCTTGTCCTCGAATTTTTGCAGCCTCGCATCCTCGACGAGGCTTGCGATGAAATTTTTTAGCGATCCAAACATCGACACCGCCTAACCCCGCTTGATCGTGCCGTCCGAACGAAAAACGGCCCTTCAGCCTAGCCAAGCGTGAAATGGCATCGCCGACTTCCCTCGCAAGATCGCTTACGGAACTTTAATCTCCCAGCCATGAGTTGTTCAGGTAAAGGAGAATAGAGATCGGTACATCGCATTCCGGAGTGAGTATGAACTAAACAGCCATTAATACGATGGCTTAAATGCGCTTGTGCAGTGGAGTTTCGTTTAAAGAAGTTGGCAGTACCCTTCGTTACTGCAACGCGTTATGCCGGAAAAACGAAAATGCGCACTGCGATCAGAATTCGTTGGCAGTCCGCCGCCATTGCCGTTACCGCAATCATTTTCGCATTCTTGGTGCCGGGCGTCGTACTCTGTAAACTCGTTTCGTTGGCCAGCATCGCATCGGCGATCGCAATAACAACCTTTGTTGCCGGATTCGGACTTTATTTGGCAGGCCGGTCGATCGAAAAACGTACTCCCCTATGCGAGCGCGTCGATCATTATCTCCAGGCAAGTATTCTGGTCACCGCTGCTGGGTTGTTGTGGCTCCATGTGATATTGCAATCGGGCCCATGGCGGGACAGGAGTATCGAGCCCGGAGCGGCACTGGCAATTGTAGCTGGTTGCGGGATAGCGGGTGCCCTGCTGCTGACACGGCGCGCTAAACGGGTCGTTCGCAGCGCATTAGATAACGGATACAACTAAAAAAGGCAATGTCGCTTTGGTCCTTAGCCGACATTCCCTTGGCGCGGCGAAATGTCCGATTTTGCGATTAAGCGGACAGATTGCATCGCGAAACGGCCAATGACCCGAAGCGGACATAAGGAACTTTTTGGTAAGGGGCTGGCCCGCTATTCAGGTCCGGCCTTGTGAGTTCCCAGGGAAGCGACCTCGCGCTGCCACACTGTCGACGTCGGTATGTGCGAATGTTCGTTTTGAGTCTATTCGGGGTTAAATGGAACTATGTCTACAACTGAATATGTTGTCGGTAATGTCGTTGAGTTGGAAAGGCTTTATGATTCACCGGCGTGGGCCGCTCTTGCAAAAGAGACGGACAGGCTCATCGCACCTTACAGGGCTTTCGTCGAGGCGGCGCCATTTCTGACCCTCGCAACCACAGGTCCTGATGGTCCGGACTGCTCGCCGCGCGGCGACGCTCCGGGTTTCGTGCGAGTCGTTGACCCAAAAACCCTTTTGATCCCTAACCGCGACGGCAACAATCGCATTGAGAGTTTGCGCAACATCGTGTGCGATCCTCGCGTCGCGATCCATTTTCTGGTCCCTGGCTGCGGAGAAAGTTTGCGTGTGAAAGGGAGGGCGTCAATCTCGACTGACCCTGCCTTAACGACGAGCTTCGCCCTTAACTCGAAGAGCCCGCGTACAGTTATCGTGGTCGCAGTAGAGCGCGCGTACTTTCATTGCGCCAAGGCTATTCATCGCTCCAGATTATGGGATGTCTCTCAGCAGGTCGATCGGCAAAAACTGCCCGGCCCGAATGCAATGCTCGCCGCGATTCAATGGCAACGTTGTCGAGATGTCATTCGTATCGGACGTCCAAAGCCGGTCGTTTCTGCGTCAGGATCCGAGACCGCGATTGGTCAGTGCGGAAATTTGCCAGACGAGTCTTAGTGGACAACAAGAGCCTCAGTACTCAAGCCGGTTGTTGGCAATTGTGATTTTGTCCTGCCGGAACGGCGACGGTGCACGAACATCGGCAAGCCATTCTTTGGCCGGAGCGTTATCCTGTGGACCGGCCAGACCTCGTGATCCGGCGCCACCTGTAATTCGAAATTCTGGGTGATGGCCGCTACCGCCAGCGTCGCCTCCTGGAGGGCAAAAACCGATCCTATGCAACCGCGTGCACCCGCGCCAAACGGCAAATAGGCATAGCGGTCGATGTTTTCTCGAGCCCCCGGTAGAAATCTTGAAGGATCAAATTGGTCGGCCCGCTTGCCCCAGAATCGATGCCGGTGCAGTACGTAAGGGGAGATGACAGCCATCGTACCTCGCGGCACACGTATTCCCGCCAATTCGTCATTCGCCCGTGCCATCCGGCTGATGGCTGCGAGCGGCGGATACAGGCGCAAGGATTCTTCGACGACGGCGCGCGTCTGGATCAGGCGGTCAAAAACAGGCGGGGATGCCGCATCAATTTCCCTTTCTGCCTCGGCACGGACGCGCTGACGCCATTCGGGTGATCGCGAGAGCAGATAAAGCGCCCAGGTGATGGCGTTGGCTGTTGATTCGTGACCCGCCGCGAGGAAGGTAATAACATTCGCGCGAATTTCCTGCCGGGTCAGCCTTCGACCACTTTCCGCATCCCGAGCCCTAATGAGCAACATGAGTATGTCGCGTGGGGTATCCGAACCACGATTTTCGAAATCGTGTTTACGCGCGGCTATCATATCGTCCACCGCCTGGTGAAAGATACGAATTGCAGGCCGCGCGTAAAGGCGGCTGAGGCGCGGAACAAAGTCTGGCAAACTTAGAAGATCGAATGGATCAATTCGGCCCAGGGCATCGAAGTAGGTCCGCATGGCCCAGCGTAAATCATCCCTTCCGTTGACTATGCCGCCGGAAAATATCGTGCGTTCGAGCACCGCAAGCGCAAGATCAGTTGTCGCTTCCGCAATATCGATGATATCGCCATCACGACATGACCAGGCTTCAATGAACTCACCGATCGTCTCGCTCATCGCCGGTGCCATGCTTTTAACAGCCTTCGATGTGAAGAACGGCGCAATAAGCCTGCGTTGTGAACGCCACTGCTCGTTTTCAGCCGTGAGCAACCCATTGCTTAGTACCGCGAGCATTCGCTTCTGAAACCGGTCCTTGCAGTAGTTGTTCGCGTTATCGCTCAGAATTCGACGGACCGCTGCTGGGTCATTCACCGCGACAACATCTGCAAATGGCAAACGGGTGCGAACAATCGGCTGCTCGAAATGCGTCTGCGTCCAAGCTTCGATTGGATTGTTCCAAAGTGTTCTGACCAAATCGAGTGGACCCGGCCAATCAGTTCGCGGCACCGGCGCTGGCGGTCGAAAAGAGGTGCTCCCTGTGCGCATAACTTGTTCCTGTGCAACTTGCACTTTATAAAAGAATGAATGTCGAGCTTAAGTTCCGAAAGGGTATGCGCGGTAGCTCAAACGAAGTCCGGATTTGGCCGTTTGCGAAATCGCCATTTGCAGAATTGCCGCAAACGATAGATGGCGTCCGGAGCACGTCTCAACGCGCTGGCGCACGATCGCGTGCATAGGCGTAAGCACCATAGTGATGCCGCCAATGACGATGGCGCCAACGATACCCGCCGTTTTCTCCACAGTGTATGTGGCCTGCGACAGTGCAATTGATGCCCAAAGTTCTGTCGGATTGTGCGGACGCAATCCCGCCAGTGCTTGCATACATGGCGGCTGCCAAGATGCTGACCGTCAGAGCAAGGGACATTTTCATCGCCTGTTTCTCCCTGATCGCAAAGTGATGCGGGCAAAACACGGCCCTGCCTTGTTTAGTTCCATGGAACTGAGAGCGCGATAATTCGCGGGGCGAGCTTGGCTGTGGTGTGTACTGTTCAGGCTCGATCTTCACTGCGCGATTTACTGCGCGAGCGACCGTTATCAATTCATTTGCGCGGTAGTGCAACCTATCGCGGTGGCGCTATCCTGAGTCTGCTATCAAACAGATCTCGCTGCTGTCGTATCGTGTCGTCCCTTACCTTGAGCCACTTCGAGGGATGGGGGGATAGCTCAATACCCCGGACGTTTCCAACCGCGCCACGTCTGTCATCCGCGCTTGTTCGATACGTTTGGGCCCGAGGATATGAAATACCGTTTCCCCGAGAGCTATCAGGTAGTCGGTGATGATCCGACGGTGGCAGCGCCACCACACCGACTCGGCGCACATGATGGCGCAGCGTTGCGCGTGGCCAAGTTCAACCAGGCGCGCCAAGCCAGTGTGAAACCTCTCGCCCATGGCATAGTCGGCATAGTTGCGAAAACTCTCATTCTGCCAGAATGCATTGACAGTCGGCGGCACATCGCGCTGTCTTCCGCGCAGTCCGCCGAGGGCGGCGATGTGCTCATATTCAATACCGAAGGTCGCGAGCGTATTCGGCAGCACATCGCCATTGTACTGTGGATTGGTGCGCGACCGCGGCATGGTCCGTACGTCCACCACTAGCGTGACTTGCACATCCTGAAGCATTCTTACGAATTCATCGATAGTTCGCGTCGCATGGCCAATGGAGTAGAAGGGTTGCGCCATACGCGAGCAGCGTTAGCCTGAATTTTTCGTGAAATCGGCAAGTTTCCGCTTCAAAGTCCGCATCTCCTCAAAGCGTTTTGTCACATCACGAATGATTGCAGCCATGCCGGCAATTCGGTCCTTTTCATTTTTTAGCGCCACGATGGTAAATTCAACGGAGATTGTCGCACCATCCTTGCGTGAAGCGGGTACCGCGAGCACGTCGCCGGCACCGTAGCGGCTTTCTCCTGTCTTCATGGTCCGCCGATATCCGTCCCAGTGACGCTGCCGTAATCGCTCTGGAATAATGAGATCGAGCGAGTGTCCGATCGCTTCATCGCCAGTGAAACCGAAGATGCGCTCGGCGCCCGGATTCCAAAAACCAATGATGCCATCCCGGTCAGCGGCGACGATTGCGTCTGAACGCGTTGACAAAACAGCTTCGCCAAGCAGATCGGAAAGGCTCACGTTGGGTTCTCACGTGCACAGACGTTTGGATGTTTCAATGACGCAGATGCGTTAGGCTCTTGCCTTTATGTAGGGCCATATGATCGGTCCTGTCACTCTTGATCTCATACTGAGGATCGTTCTTTGTGGCGTGGTGCATATAGCCTTTGTAATTCAAGTCGCTCTTGTGCACCCGCACGATTGTGCCGCTGACCCGTCCAGCTTCCGAGTTCCAGCTTACATGATCGCCGACCTTGAACTTTTTTGCCATGAGCCATCTCACGAGGCTTTCGCCATAACGTACGGCGTCGCTCGCCCGTGCTGATAAAGTGATTGAATAGATATACCGTTTTGTTGCCATGCTGAAGGTCAAGGCTCGCTTCTGCTCCTTCGAAGGTGCGAACGCGCGACACGACACGAATACCATGTATGGGAGTCGGTTCGCCTGCCTGCCGGGAAGGTCTTGGTCCCCGGCGTAATCACGCACGCCAGCAACATCGTCGAGCACCCGGAGCTCATTGCTGAACGACTTGTTCGCTATGCCAGGATCATTGGAGGAGAAAACGTAATCGCAAGCGCCGATTGTGGTTTCTCATCGCAGGCTTGTTACAAGACTGAGGTCCATCCCAAGGTGATCTGGGAGAAATTCAGGCGTTAGCAGACGGTGCCCGGCTCGCGAGCAAGCAGATTTGGGGCGGCAAAAGGTAGCGGCGGAAAGGCCAGCGAGCAGCATCTAGTTCGGCGGCGCATCTGAGGATGACACGCAACCCATCGCTCACCAGGCGCTGACGCTGGAGCAGTTACGCGGAGTTACGTGCTTGAGCCATCTTGAGTACTCCCTATGGCAAGTCGGGGCGCCAGCTTGTCGACGCGACGGGGCACGACAAGGCGAGCAATGAGAATCTGGACGACCTTATCGTGCTGATTGCGAGTCTCGCTGCGCACGCGCACCATGCCGCGATCCGCGCGCGAGCGGGATGGAATGATTTCTTCGATCTCACTGTGGACTTTCAGAACATCGCCGGGACGGCAGGCGTTGGGCCAACTGATCTCTCCACCTGCACCAACAATACCGCCAGCCAAGGGCAATCCGCTTTCGACTAATAAACGCATGGTGATCGCTGCAGTATGCCAGCCACTTGCCGCCAAGCTTCCAAACAGCGTCGCTTTGGCGGACTCTTCGTCAAGATGAAATGGCTGGGGGTCAAATTCGGTGGCAAAAGCCTTGATCTGCTCTGCGTCAACTAGATACGTGCCACTTACGAACTGCTGACCTTGGTAGAGGTCTTCGAAATAGAGCCTTGTGTTCACTGCACTGACAGCATCGGCCATTTCAAGCTTCCATAAGACGAGGCGGTCTTTCTATTTACGCAATGTCCGCTATCGACCCTTCGCGGACAAACGCTGGTGCACTGCAGATGTCCATTTTTTGGGGGTAAAGCGGACATGACGATTGTACTGTGGAATGTCCGCTAATGACCCAAAGCGGACGGCGCTGCGGTGCCGGGAGCTGCCGCCTGCCTCGATACCTTCCCCGCCCGGCCTGCCACATTGATCGGAGTGCGCGGCCGACGGGCCGCGCAGAACGTCTCGACCGCATTAGTGACGGCGGCGCTTATCAGCGCTTGACGCTCGACCGATCCCATCCGCAGTTCCTCCTCGCGGTTGATGATCGAACCCGCTTCGAGCAAGACCGCAGGCATGTCGGTGTCTCGGAGCACGATCAGCTCGTCGTAGCGATAGACGCCCGCTTGTGCATCGACCAGCATCCGCTGGCGATGCCCCATGTACCGTTCCGTGTAGTGGGGCGTGTACTGCAATCCGCGTTTTTGCAACTCATTTCCAAGGAATCGGGCAAACAGGAGACTGCCGGCACGGTCGTTGTTGTCGTTGGAGATGAAAATGGAATGGCCATGGAAGCGGTCGCTGAAGGTGTGCTGCTGGCCCTCGAACTCCCATTTTTCCAAAAATCTGTCGGGCACGGAATCGTGATGGATCGACAGGAAGAGATCAGCTCCGAGAGCGTTGGCGTGCTTGACGCGCTCCGCCAATGCCTTCCGTGAAGGACCTTCGGTGATCAGGAGCATGCTGCGTCCGAACCCGGCGGCAAGCAGCCGCTGCTCGATGCGCCTGGCAAGATTCAAATTGAAGGAAAATTCCGGGAAACCGCGCGCGCTTGTGGCGCCGGGCGCTTGCGCCGTATGTCCGACATCGATCATGGTGCGGAATGTCGCGCGCTTGCAGGCATCGGCGGGCCGCGGTTCGGCGCGCGCCGTATGTGCGGCGGTACTGGCGAGTGTAGCGGCAATGAGCACCCTCATGACGCGCAGCAGCATGATTGCGAATCCCGGATGGCCCCCTGGGCCACTGACGCTCACAATATGCCCGTTCGATGGCAGGTAGCGCCATCGCCATCCCAATGATGCCGATGCCGGCATTAACGCTGCCCATCCACGGGATTCAACCCCCGGAGAGGCGGGAGGCTTTATTTGTCGAGGAGCGGTCTGCCGTTCTCGTGCTACCGCTCCGCTGCCAGTTAACCGACAGCTCGCGAACACGGGGGAAAGCAAACATCATGCAGCGATTATCGAAGCAAAACAAAAGCTTATTACACTATTCGCGACTAATCGCCGCTTTAATAACGGCGCTGTTGAAAACAGGATTTCCCGGAGGAAAAATCAAGCGCTCAAAGCCTTTAGGGCGCACCATGCGTACTCATTATGCGCTGTCCGAATAAACGCATGGCGGACCCACAATAACCCGACCACAATACGAAAAGTCATGCGCAGGCACGAGCGCGTCACGCCTTGGCACCTTAACCAGTGTGGTCAAGGCACAAACGCTTAGAGGATCGTAAGAGGGAGGAGCCAATGTCGATAAGGTCCTATCCTGACCACTCTGAACTTCGAGGCTGGCACTCAAAGCTGGGCTTACGTTCAGCTCTATCCGGTTTTGCTCTTGCCATGTTCCTAACAAATGCGACACCAACGTTGAGTGATGAAACGTGCCAATCGCCTTACATGCCAAAAATCACCGGTGAGGAAGAGTTCGTATACGTGTGGACACTTGGAGTCGAAGGATTGGGCGATGGTTCTGACAAGTTGGTGACTATTGATGTGCGCAAGGACTCAGCAACCTTCGGCAAGGTAATTGATGCAGATTCTGTAGGTGGACGAGGCGAAGCGCATCATGGCGGCTTTACTGATGATCGCCGGCATTTCTGGGCCGCCGGACTCGACGACAGCAAGATCTATATTTTTGACGTGGCAACGAATCCAGCAAATCCCAGGCTCATTAAGACAATCAGTAACTTTGTCGAAGAAACGGGCGGTGCAGCTGGGCCTCACGGCGCGTATGCACTGCCCGGCCGCATGTTGATTTCTACACTCTCGAATAAGAGTCGTGACGGACGAGCAGCGCTTGTCGAATACTCCAATGACGGCAAATACGTTGCGACCCACTGGATGCCTACCGATAAGGAGAATGGAGGCGCGAAAATTGAAAAAATCGCGGACGGATATGGCTACGATGCACGCGTATTGCCTCGCAAAAACGTCATGCTGACGTCCTCGTTTACAGGCCTTGACAACTACATGCGGCCGCTTGGTGATCTCATCAAAGACGCGAACGCGATGAAGAAGTTCGGTCAGACCATGGTTTTGTGGGATTTCCATGCGCGGAAACCGAAACAGGTCTTCCACGTACCGGGCACTCCGCTTGAAGTGCGTTGGGCCTGGGGACCGTACAATAACTACGCGTTTACCTCGACTGCGCTTACCTCAAAACTTTGGCTCGTCTATGAAGACAAGGATGGCCAGTGGAAGGCCAAAGAGGTTGCCGATATTGGCGATCCTTCAAAGACACCGCTGCCTGTCGACCTCAGCTTGAGCGCCGATGACAAGACACTCTTCGTGGATACCTTCATGGATGGTATGGCTCGCGTCTTCGATGTTTCGGATCCCCACAAGCCGAAGCAGATCTACGAAAAGAAAATCGGAAGCCAGGTCAACATGGTGTCGCAAAGCTGGGACGGCAAGCGGCTCTATTACACCAGTTCGCTACTCGCAAATTGGGACAAGGGTGGCAAGGACAATGAGCAATTCCTAAAAGCCTACACATGGGATGGCCAGGAACTGAAGCCTCGGTTTGAGATCGACTTCACCGCGGAAAAACTCGGCCGCCCGCACCTAATGTCGTTTGGGTCGGCGAGCCTCTACACGAACTGACAAACAAAGGACGCGGGGTGCTTCGACGGTATCCTGCGCCCTCGAAGCGGCAGGTGACATGCTTGTCTCTGTGTTACGAACCGGGCTGACGTTGGCATTGCTGGCGTTTTCATTCGCGGCATTGGGCCACGATGTTGGCTCGCACAAACCGGCGATAAATACGCCCAAGGATTCACGGTTAGAATTCGCATTTCCTTTGCCGGTGCCGGGCAGCTACGAGTTGCCACCGATAATGAACGCGGCCGGAGGTGTCGTCCTCGACGAAGAAGGGGCCAAGCACGAGCTCGCCGACTTGCTTCGTGACCGCATCATCGTTCTGGCATTCATTTATACGCGTTGCGGAGATGTTTGCCCGATGGCTTCATTGCAACTTTCTGCGCTACAGGATCTCGCAACCGAAACTCCGGAAGTTGCGCACGGGGTGCGGCTTCTCTCGATGAGTTTTGATCCCGATTACGATACTCCAGTCGTGATAAAGGAACACGCTCGGATCTGGCGTTCACAGAAAAAGGGTGCGCCAGAGTGGCGATTTTTAACCGCGCCAGATCGTGTCGCTCTCGCGCCTCTTCTCGTTGCCTACAATCAGAGTATTGGCCCGAAATCGGATAAGGGATCGTCCACATCGGAATTTTATCATATCTTTCGAGCGTTCCTCATCGACCGCAAGGGCAAAGTCCGCAACATCTACAGCCTTGATTTTCTAGATCCGAAATTGGTTGTGACTGACATCAAGACGCTGTTGCTCGAAGAGAAAGGGGCGGGGAGATAACTTAAGGCTATTAGACCGTTTTCAGAAAGCATGCGCGCGCCAGAGCTGGCGAAGTCATAGAATAGCTTCCAAACTGGGCTCGTCCCAATGTCCTTTTGAACTAAAGTGGAGGTCGTCCAGGATCAGGCCAGGACACAAGTCGTCACACCACTGTCGTAAAGCTGCCGCTTATAAACCGCCTGCATAGCCTTTGCTTCCAATCGCGCCAATCGGTCTTTAGACGGAGTCCGGCATGAGCCTGAAGGCAATTCTTGCCGTTAAGGGCGACGAGGTCGTGAGTATTGGTTCTACTGCCGATCTTGCTACGGCGAGTAAGCTGCTTAAAAAACGCCAAATCGGGGTGCTCGTGGTTCTCGATGCGGGTGGACACCTCGCTGGGATTCTGTCGGAGCGCGATATTGTGCACGCAATGGCGGAACACGAAGATGCTATTCTCCAGCAGTTGCCGGTGTCACAGGTTATGACATCTAAAGTCTCGACCTGCGACATAGACGATTCAATCAGCAGCGTTATGGAGCGCATGACCGAGGGCAAATTCCGCCACATGCCAGTCCTCGACAAGGGCCGCCTCGCCGGCGTGGTTTCGAACCGTGACTTGCTAAAGTGGCATTTTGAGACGATACGCGAGCATTTACATCAA
>Ga0126383_10003458_pt1 | contig 10449 bp, 6 predicted proteins | sample PanSoiMetPlot_35_FD_96882 | JGI IMG/M metagenome (GOLD analysis project Ga0126383, IMG submission 96882) | Tropical forest soil microbial communities from Panama - MetaG Plot_35 | ecosystem: Environmental > Terrestrial > Soil > Tropical forest > Bulk soil | place: Panama | collected 2016-02-17
ACTCTTCCTCCTTGCGGAAGCGCACCTGCGTGGCGACGTCCGGACGGGTGACCGCGAGCGTGCCCGATTCGCCGCAGCAGCGGTCGCTCGGCTGCACGTCCGCGTTCAGGAGCTGACGCACCACCTTGAGCGGCCGCTCGGTCTTGATCGGCGTGTGGCAAGGGTCGTGGTACATGTAGCGCGTGCCGGTCACGCCCTCGAGCTTCACGCCTTTCGTCAGCAGGTACTTGTGGATGTCGAGCAGGCGCGAGCCCGGGAAGATCCGGTCGAACTCATACTTCTCGAGCTGATCCATGCACGTGCCGCAGGACACGATCACGGTCCGGATGTCGAGGTAGTTGAGCGTGTTCGCGACGCGATGGAAGAGCACGCGGTTGTCGGTGCTGATCTTCTGCCCCTTCTCCTCCTCGCCGGCCGCGGTCTGCGGGTAGCCGCAGCAGAGATAACCGGGCGGCAGCACGCACTGCGCGCCGACGTGGTAGAGCATCGCCTGCGTCGCGAGGCCGACCTGGCTGAAGAGGCGCTCCGAGCCGCAGCCCGGAAAGTAGAAGACCGCTTCCGAATCCTCGGTCACCTTGGCCGCGTTGCGGATGATCGGGATGACCTTCGGGTCCTCGACGTCGAGGAGCGCGCGGGCGGTGCGCTTCGGCAGACCGCCGGGCATCGGCTTGTTGACGAAGTGGATCACTTGCGCCGTCACTGGCGCGCGCCCGGTCGTCGCCGGCGGTTGCCGCGTCTGCGCCGGCGCGAGCCCGAGCGCCGAGGCGGCGCGGTGCGCGAGGCGTTGCGCCGCATAGCCCCAGCCGATCATGAGGCGCCGCGCGAGCTTGATCGTCGCCGGATCGGTAGCGTTCAGGAAGAACATCGCCGCGGCGGTCCCGGGGTTGAAACGCCTGCGGCCCTGCCTGCGCAGCAGGTTCCGCATCGCGATCGAGACGTCGCCGAAGTCGATGTCGACCGGGCAGGGGCTCGCGCACTTGTGGCACACCGTGCAGTGATCGGCGACGTCGCCGAACTCGTCGAAGTGCCGCAACGACACGCCCCGCCGGGTCTGCTCCTCGTACAGGAACGCTTCGGTGAGCAGCGACGTCGCGAGGATCTTGTTGCGCGGCGAGTAGAGCAGGTTCGCCCGCGGCACGTGCGTCGCGCACACCGGCTTGCACTTGCCGCACCGCAGGCAATCCTTGATCGAATCGGCGATGCGGCCGATCTCGGAGGCCTCGAGGATCAGCGACTCGGCGCCGATCAGGTTGAAGGACGGCGTGTAGGCGTTGCGGAGATCGCCGCCCGGCAGGAGCTTCCCCTTGTTGAACCTCCCCTCGGGGTCGACCTCATCCTTGTACGCGCGGAACGCCGCGATCTCGTCCGCGTCGAGGAACTCGAGCTTGGTGATGCCGATGCCGTGCTCACCCGAGATCACGCCGCCCAGCGACCGTGCGAGCCGCATGATGCGCGCGACCGCCTGGTTGGCGACCTGCAGCATCTCGTAGTCGTCGGAGTTGACCGGGATGTTGGTGTGCACGTTGCCGTCGCCCGCGTGCATGTGCAGCGCGACGAACACCCGGCCCTTGAGCACCTGCCGGTGCACGCCGTCGAAGCCCTCCACGATCCGGCGGAAGTGGAGGCCGTCGAACAGCCGCTCGAGCTCGGCGCGCACCTCCGCCTTCCACGAGACGCGCAGCGCGTGGTTTTGCAGCAGCGTGAAGAGCGTGTCCGTCTCGTTCGCAGACAAGGGCGCTACGACGTCGCGCCGTGCCGCAGCGGCCGGCAAGTCGAGGTTCCCGAGGAGGTAGCTCCAGCGCTCGCGCGCCTTGGCGATGAGCGCGCGCGCCTGCGGGGGCCGGTCGCCGAGCAGCTCGCCCGGCGGCAACTTCTCGTCGTGCTGGTAGAGCGGCAGCTCGCCCTGAAAGTACTCGTCGAGCGCGTCGAGCAACGCGAGCTTGTTCCTCAGCGAGAGCTCGATGTTGATCCGCTCGATGCCGTCGGAGTAGTCGCCGAGCCGCTCGAGCGGAATGACCACGTCCTCGTTGATCTTGAAGGCGTTCGTGTGCTTCGCGATCGCGGCGGTCCGCGCGCGGTCGAGCCAGAACTTCCGGCGCGTTTCGGCCGAGACCGCGACGAAGCCCTCGGCGCCGCGCGCATTGGCGAGCCGCACCACCTCGGAGGTCGCACGCGCGACCTCGTCGTCGTCCTCGCCGGCGATGTCGCCGATGAGCACCATCTTCGGCCGCACCGCCCGCCGCGCCTTCGTCGCGTAGCCGACCGCCTTCAAGTAGCGCTCGTCCAGATGCTCGAGCCCCGCGAGGAGCGCGTGCGGGTGCTGGTCGAGATACGCCTTGATCTCGACGATCGCCGGCACCGAGTCGCGAACCTGGCCGAAGAACTCGAGGCAGACCGTGCGCATCGCCTTCGGCATCCGGTGCAGGATGAAGCGCGCGGCGGTGACGATGCCGTCGCAGCCTTCCTTCTGGATCCCGGGCAGGCCGGCGAGGAACTTGTCCGTCACGTCCTTGCCGAGCCCGACCTTGCGGAAGCGCCGGCCGGGGATCTCGAGGACCCGGGCCTCGCCCTCCGGCGTATGGCCGTCGCGCCTGAGTCGCTGGATCGCGAAGCGCGCCGCCGGCGCGTCGTGGATCTTGGCGAGGTTGTGGTCGAGCCTGGTCACCTCGAGGAAGCGCCCGTCCGGGTCGACCATCCGCCAGGACGCCAGGTTGTCGAGCGCGGTGCCCCACAGCACTGCCTTCTTGCCGCCGGCGTTCATCGCGACGTTGCCGCCGATGCAGGAGGCGTCCGCCGAGGTCGGGTCGACGGCGAACACGTAGCCCGCCGCCTCCGCAGCGTCCATCACGCGCTTCGTCACCACGCCGGCGCCGCACTCGATCGTCGGCACTTCGCGATCCACGCCCGGGAGGCGCGTCATCGTCACCGGCCCGAGCGTCTCGAGCTTCTCGGTGTTGATCACCGCCGAGCGCTTGACGAGCGGTACCGCGCCGCCGGTGTAGCCGGTGCCGCCGCCGCGCGGGATGATCGTCAGGCCGAGCTCGATGCAGGCGCGGACGCACGCGGCGACCTCCGCCTCGCTGTCCGGCGCGAGGACGACGAACGGATGCTCGACGCGCCAGTCGGTCGCGTCGGTGACGTGCGAGACGCGCGCGAGGCCATCGAACTGGATGCTGTCGCGACGCGTGCTCCGCGCGAGGCGGCGCGCGGCGCGCCGGCGAAGCGCAGCCGTCTCGGCGAACTCGTCGCCGAACGCGCGCACGGCGGCGCGCGCCCGCTCGAGCAGGAATCCAACCTTCGCGTCGCGCGCCGCGTACTGCGCGCGCAGGGCGGGATCGTTCTCCCGCGCCGCTTCATCGGTGTAGCGCTCCCGGCGTTTCTCGATCTCGCGCAGGCGGTGGTCGAGCGAGTCGACGAACGCGGCGCGGCGCTTCGGATTCTCCAGGAGGTCGTCCTGGAGGTAAGGATTGCGCGAGACGACCCAGATGTCGCCGAGGACCTCGTAGAGCATGCGCGCCGATCGGCCCGTTCGCCGCTCGGCGCGCAGCGCGAGCAGCGTCCGCCACGCCTCCTCCCCGAGGAGCCGGATGACGACCTCGCGATCCGAGAACGACGTGTAGTTGTACGGGATCTCGCGGAGCCGGGCGTGCGGGCGACCGACGGTCGCTTCCGCCGCGGCGGGGTCGGGCGGCTGCAGCAACATCCGGACGATTCTACTACCGCACTGCAGCAAGCTATCCTGCCGGGGATTCGGTCGGTAGCGCGGAGGCAAACGATGGCGTTCGACAGCTTGAATTTCCCGGCTAGCTCCACGGAGGACGGCGCGGCGCTGGCGGAGGGCTCGGATCGCGCGATGCGGCGCCGGGACTTCCTCGTGCTCGGCGGTGCGGTCGCCGCGGGCGCGCTGATCCGCCCCGGGTTCGCGAATGCGGCGGGGTTCGGCGACCGCTTCGTCTGGGGCGCAGCCACCTCGTCCTACCAGATCGAAGCTTCGCCGACGCGCGCCGGCGGCGGCGCCTCCGTGTGGGACGCGTTCTGCCGCCGGCCGGGGGCGATCAAGGACGGCTCGTCGGGCGACATCGCCTGCGACCACGTCAATCGCGTCGCCGAGGACGTCGCGCTGATGCAGGAGCTGGGGCTGCGCGCCTACCGGTTCTCGATCGCGTGGCCGCGCGTGCTGCCGGCCGGCACCGGCGCTGTCAACGCCGCCGGGCTCGGCTTCTACGATCGGCTCGTCGACGCCCTGCTCGCCGCAGGCATCGAGCCGTGGGTGACGCTGTTCCACTGGGACTACCCGATGGCGCTGTACGAGCGCGGCGGCTGGTCGAATCCACGCAGCCCCGATTGGTTCGCGGAGTACACCCAGGTCGTGGTGCGGCGGCTTTCCGACCGCGTCACGCGCTGGATGACGTTCAACGAGCCGGAGGTCTTCATCATCCTCGGCCACCAGCTCGGCGTGCATGCGCCCGGCGAGAAGCTGCCTTGGTCCGAGATCCTGCGCATCGCGCATCACGTGCTGCTCGCGCACGGCATGGCGACGGCTGCGATCCGCGCGTCGACGAAGCGGCCGTGCGAGATCGGCTACGCGGCCGCGCTGGAGCCGGCGATCCCTGCGACGAGCGACACCGCCGACGTCGAGGCCGCGCGGCGCGCCACGTTCGCCGGCGTCGCGGGGTGGCTGCTCGACCCGGTCTACCTCGGCGCGTATCCGGAGGCGGAGCGCAAGGCCTGGGAGAAGGACGTGCCGAAATTCGCGCCCGGGGACCTGCGGACGATCCGGCAACCGCTCGACTTCTTCGCGACCAACATCTATCAGGGGAACGTCGTCCGCGCGGGCCGCGACGGCGCGCCGGAGCGCGTGCCCCGGCCCCAAGGCGCGCCGCGGACGCTGATGGAGGTCTTCGACGTCGTTCCCGGCGCGCTCGAGTGGGGCCCGCGGTTCTATTGGGAGCGCTACCGCCTGCCCGTCGCCATCACCGAGAACGGCATCTCGGTCGCCGACTGGGTGGCGCTCGACGGCAAAGTCCGCGACCCGCAACGGATCGACTTCATGCGGCGCTACCTTCGCGAACTAGCACGCGCGCGCGCGGCCGGAGTCGACGTCCGCGGCTATTTCGCGTGGAGCCTGCTCGACAACTTCGAGTGGGCCGAAGGCTACCGCCAGCGCTTCGGCCTGATCCACGTGGATTACGCGACGCAGCGGCGCACGCCAAAGGACTCGTTCGCGTGGTACCGCGAGGTGATCCGTACGAACGGCGCGAACCTCTAGCGCATGCGGCGCCCGACCGCAAGGCCAAGTTCGGCTACCGCGATGCAGCAAGCTCGTCGTACTGTCGGCCGATCGGCAGTCGCGATGAAACGTGTCTCGTCGGGCAGTAGTTCACGCGCGGCGCAGGCCTTCGATCACGCGCTGTGGATGACAAGGTCATGGAACGGCGCGCGCGGCCAATACACTCTCTGCAACCATGATTCGCCGCGGGCCGCGACCTATGTCCAAAATCGTGAGAGCTGCCGTGCTGTTGCCGCTCTTCCTGGCCGTTTCGGGCTGCGCCTCGATCGGGGTGACTCTCGCCGGCCTCGGGGCGGGCGTGGGTACGAACCATTACCTGAACAACGTCACGAGCAGGACCTTCACCGAACCGCTCGCGAGCGTCCAGAACGCCGTCTTCGCGGCGCTCGAGCGCATGGCGATCTCAATCGAGGCGCGCGAGGAGAAGCCCGCCGGTGTCCTCATCACGGCCAAGGCCGGGGTGCGCGAGGTCGAGATCGAGCTGGAGTCGGTGACCGTGAGCGCGACGCGCATGAGCTCGGTCGCCCGCAAGGAAGGCGCGCTCCTGCTCGACTCGGCGACCTCGGCCGAGATCATCGCCCAGACCGAGAAGCTGCTCGCTCAGTCGAAAACGACCCGACGACGCGCCGGCTCGGGCGCGCCGTCGTCGGACGCGGTCGCCGTAACCAAGCCCTAGAGCTCGCCGCGGTCCGCGGCGAGCTATCCCGGTTCGTCCTCCGCCATCACTTGCGGCGGTTCCCGCTGCAGCGACGCCGCCGCTAGAATCCGCCGTCGCGCTTCGCCACGCGAGCGGTGCGCGCACCCAAGGAGGAGCCGATGCGCGGCGGCAAGCACTGCTTCGTCGGCCTGATCGCCTTAGCGCTCGCCGCACCCGGCGGCGCGGCGATCGCGCAGGCCTACCCGAGCAAGCCGGTGCGATTCGTGGTCGGCTTCACTCCCGACGGCGGCACCGACATCAACGCGCGGCTCCTCGCGGCGAAGCTGCCGGAGTTCCTCGGTCAAGCGTTCGTCGTGGAGAACCGGCCCGGCGCGGGATCGAATCTCGGCAGCGAGTACGTCGCGAAATCGCCCCCGGACGGCTACACGATGCTCGTCTGCACGTCCGCCGTGGCGATCAACATGGCCCTCTACAAGAAGCTCGGGTACGACACGCTGCGCGACTTTGCCCCCGTCTCCCTGTTCTCGGAGGCGCCGAACATCCTCGTCGTCAACAACGGCGTCGCTGCACGGACCGTCGGCGAGCTGGTCGAGCTCGCGCGCGCCAAGCCGGGCGTGCTCAACTATTCCTCCGCGGGCTCGGGTACGAGCCAGCACATGTCCGCCGAGCTGTTCAAGCTGCGCACCAAGACGAACATCGTTCACGTGCCGTACAAGGGCACCGCGCCCTCGCTGACCGCGGTGATCGCCGGCGACGTCGACATGACGTTCGCCAACATCCCGGCGATCATCCAGCACGTCAAGGCGGGACGCGTGCGCCCGCTGGCATCGTCCGGCGACCAGCGCCCTGAATTGATGCCGGACGTGCCGACGATGAAGGAAGCCGGGCTGACCGGCGCCGCGGTGGGCGTGTGGTACGGCGTGCTCGCGCCCGCGGGGACGCCGCGCGAGGTCGTCGACACGATGGCCGACGCAATCAGGAAAGCGGCGCGTTCGCCCGACATGAAGCAGCGTCTGGCGGAGCAGGGCGCCGACCCGGTCGGCAGCACGCCGGAGGAGTTCGGCAGGGTCCTGCGCGAGGACGTCGCGCGCTGGATCGAGGTGGTCGGCGCGGCGGGCATTCGCGCCGACTGAGAACGACGCGGCGACGCGCGGGGAGTTTGCGCGCCACACCACGCGTTGACCGGTTCGGTGCTTGGGCGCAGAATTCCCGCGTCCACAGGACAAGCGGCAGCGCACTTTCAATCGCACGCCGAGGACGAGCGGACGCCGAGCCGCGTTCCCGGTCAACAAGGAGGCAGGCGATGAAGGCTTTGCAACGCACGGTCCTCGCATTGCTGGCGGGCGGGTTCGTCGCCGCCGCGCACGCACAGGACATCCGGCTCTATGCGTTCAGTTCCGGCGCTCTCACGCTCGGGAAGGGCATCCTGCAGAACTTCGGCGCGCTCGAGCCGCCGATCCAGGTCCCCGTCGGCTTCTTCGTCATCCGGCATCCGCGCGGCAATGTCCTGTTCGACACCGGCAACAACGACAAGCTGATCACCGATCCGAACTATTGGCCGCCGGCCATGGCCGCGATGAAACCGGTGACGACGCCGGACGTCGCGATCGATGTCCAGCTGAAGAAGATCGGCCTGTCGCCCGGCGACATCCGTTACGTGGTCCTCAGCCACATGCACCTCGACCATGGCGGGAACATCGCCAAGTTCCCGAACTCGACCCTCGTGGTCCAGGGAGATGAGGTCAGCAATGCCTTCTGGCCGAAGGCGGGCACCGCCGGGCCGTACGTGCTCGGCGACTTCATCGGGCTGCGCGACGGCAAGCAGCGGATGATCCAGCTCGACGGCGACCTCGATCTGTTCGGCGACGGCACGCTCGTCGTGAAGCGCTGGGTCGCGCACACGCCGGGCAGCCAGATGATGACCGTGAAGCTGAAGAACACCGGCCTCGTGATCCTCACCGGCGACAACGTCTATTTCCGCGAGAACGTCGAGAAGAACATCCCCCCCAACATCGTGCTCGCCTACTATCCCACCGGCTTCTACACCGCTTACGAGTGGATCCGGCAGCAGCTGGCGAGCCAGAAGGCCGATTTCTTCACTGCGCACGACCCCGACGCGTTCAAGGCGATGAAGAAGGCGCCGGAGTACTACGACTAGGCGAACCGCTGTACTCCGATGACGCCGGGGCGGGGCCCGCCCCGGCGTTTGCGTTTGTGACGCGCCCACTCCAGTGCCACCCGTCGTCCTCGCCGAGAACCTGAGCAAGTCCTTCGGCTCGCGTCGCGCCGTCGATTCGGTGTCGTTCGACGTGCAGCCGGGAGAGGTACTCGGCCTGCTCGGTCCGAACGGTTCGGGCAAGACCACGGTCCTGCGCATCCTCACCGGCTATCTCCACCCATCGTCGGGCCGCGCGCGGATCATGGGCCACGACGTGGTCACCGAGAGCCTGCAGGCGCGCGGCCAGCTCGGATACGTTCCCGAAGATGCACCGCTTTACCCGCACATGCGGGTGCACGAATTCCTCGCCTTCATGGGGCGGGTGCGCGGCCTCGACGGCGCGGCGCTGCAGCGCGCGATCGACGAGGTCGTCGACCGGCTCTCGTTCGCGCCGGTGCGCGATGCGCCGATCAGCCGCCTGTCGCGCGGCTACCGGCAGCGCGTGGCGATCGCGCAAGCGCTGCTCGGCAAGCCGCGGCTGCTCGTGCTCGACGAGCCGACCAACGGCCTCGACCCGCGCCAGATCATCGAGCTGCGCGAGCTCGTCCGCGCGCTGTCGCCGGAGCTCGCAGTGCTGGTCACCTCGCACATCCTCGCCGAGGTCGAACGCGTCGCGCACCGCGTCGCGATCCTGCTCGCAGGCCGGCTTCTCGCGGTGCACTCGCTCGCCGGCGCGAAGGTCGGGCTCGAGGAACTCTTCCTCCAGTTGACCGAGCCGGGGCGGCGATGAGGCGCTTCGTCCCGTTGCTCGAGAAGGAGCTCGCGGCGCTCTTCCGGTCGCCGGTCGCCTGGGTGCTGATCGGCGTTTTCCTCGCGCTGATGGGCTACTCGTTCACCCTCACGCTGTTCAACAACAAGTACGCCACGCTGATCCACATCTTCTTCCAGGCCGCCGGCCTGATGCTGCTGATCGTGCCGGTGATCACGATGCGTTCGTTCGCGGAGGAGCGCAAGAGCGGCACGCTCGAGCTGCTGCTCACGGCTCCCGTGCGCGAGAGCCACATCGTGCTGGCGAAGTATCTCGCGATCATGGCTGTGCTCGCGGCGATGATCGGCCTCACCGGCGCCTACGCCGTGGTGCTCGGCCTGTACGGCGCGCCCGACTGGGGGCCGATCTACGGCGGGTATCTCGGCCTCCTATTGTTCGCGAGCACGGTTGCCGCGCTCGGGCTCGTCGTCTCCGCGCTGACCGCGAACCAGGTGATCGCGGCGATCGTGACGATCGGGATTGCCTTTCTCCTCTGGACGCTCGACACGCTCGCAGCGATGCTGCCCGACGCGCTCGAGCGCTGGCTGATCGGCCTGTCGTTGCTCGCGCGCTTCACGCCGTTCGCGACCGGAGCGATGTACCTCTCGGATCTCGGCTTCTTCATGACCACGACGGCGCTCGGCCTGTTCCTCGCGACCCGGGCCTTGGGGAGGCGCTGAAGCCGATGGAACAAGGCCCGATCGCGCTCGGCGCAGTGGCCTGGTTCGCCGGCTGGCTGGCGGCGATCGGCTTGCTCCTCTGGGCTGGCTTGCGCCTCCCGCTGCAGACGCGCTTCGGCGGCTGGAAGTCCTTCGCGCTCAACGCCGCGCTGGCCGCCGCCGCGGTGGCGGTCACGGTCCTCGCCAACGTCGGGCTAACGCTGCACGACATGCACATCGACCTCACGCGCGAACGCATCTACACCCCGTCGGAGCGCGCGCTGAGAGTCGTGGACGAGCTGCGGCAGCCGGTGCGTCTCACGTACTTTTATCGCGGCCAGGACCCCGACAGCCGGCGCGTCAAGGACGTGCTCGACGTGATGGCGCGGCGCAGCCCGCTGCTCGAGCTGCGCACCATCGATCCCGACCGGGAGCCGGCGCTCGCACGCTCGTTCGGCGTGCGCATCTACAACGCCGGGGTCCTCGAAGCGGCGGATCGGAAGCTCCTCGTCCAGACGACCGACGAGAGCGAGATCGCGCTCGGCATCCAGCGGGTGCTGCGCGAACGGGTCGTCACGGTGTGCTTCCTCGAAGGGCATGGCGAGCTGCCGATGGACAACTTCGAGTTCCACACCCACGTCGAAGGCGTCGCCGGCCACAGCCACGGCGACGCCTCGTCGCAGCACGTGCAGATGCCGGGGCATGGCGTGGGCCGGCTGCGGCGCGCGCTCGAGGCGCAGGGGTACCTGACGCGCAAGCTGGTCCTGGCCACGGCTACGGCCGTGCCCGACGAGTGCCATGTGCTGATCGCGGCCAATCCACGCACGTCCTTCCTGCCGGCGGAGAGCGCGGCCCTGGAGGCGTACCTGCGGCGCG
>Ga0126383_10003459_pt1 | contig 10449 bp, 9 predicted proteins | sample PanSoiMetPlot_35_FD_96882 | JGI IMG/M metagenome (GOLD analysis project Ga0126383, IMG submission 96882) | Tropical forest soil microbial communities from Panama - MetaG Plot_35 | ecosystem: Environmental > Terrestrial > Soil > Tropical forest > Bulk soil | place: Panama | collected 2016-02-17
AAGCGCATCACGCATTGCATCTTCGAACATGTCTATTTCTCGCGCCCCGATTCGATCGTTTTCGGCCGCAGCGTCAACAAGAGCCGTCACCGGATGGGCAAACAACTGGCGCGCGAATGCCCCGCGGAGGCCGACATCGTGGCGCCGGTACCCGATTCGGGAGTCGCGGCGGCTATCGGCTACGCGGCCGAGTCGGGACTGAAGTTCCGATTTGCGCTGGTGCGAAACCATTATGTCGGGCGCACGTTCATTGAACCTCATTCACAAATCCGCCATTTCGGCGTGAAGATCAAACTCAACCCGGTGCGCGATCTGATCGAAGGCAAACGCGTCGTGCTGATTGACGATTCGATCGTGCGCGGCACGACCTCGAAGAAGATCGTCAAGATGGTGCGCGACGCGGGCGCCACCGAAGTTCACATGCGCATCAGTTGCCCGCCCACCATCGCGCCGTGCTATTACGGGGTTGACACGCCGACGAAAGAGGAGCTGATCGCGGCGCGGTATTCGATCGAAGAAATCCGTCGCTACCTCGACGCCGATTCGCTCGGCTATCTGAGCATCAAGGGAATGCTCGAAGCGGTGGGCGATCCCGGCGACACGAAATACTGCACGGCCTGTTACACGGGCGATTACCCGACGCGGATTGGCAGTCACGATCAAACTTATAGGGAGCGGGAGGCGGTGGCGGCTGATTAAACCATGAGACGGCTGAGAGTTCCTTTCGCGATCGCGCTGGTCGCGGTCATAGTTGTGGGCGTCATATACTGGCTGCGCACGCGCCAGCGTGAGGTTCCGACGCCGTTTGTCACTCAAGGGCGACTGCAAATTTATGCGCTCGACGTCGGACAGGGCGATTCGGAGCTGATCATCTCTCCGGACGGCAAATCGGTTTTGATTGACGCCGGGCTGCCGCAAGCCGGCGACGAAGTGGTCGCCGCGCTGCGAAAGAGAAATATCAAATCGCTCGATCTGGTCGTGGCGACGCACCCGCATTCCGATCACATCGGCGGAATGAGACAGGTCATTGAAAATTTCGAGGTTAAAAACTTCCTCGATAGCGGCCAAACCTACGCGAGTAATGAGTATGAACGCATGCTGCGCGCCATCAAAGAGAAACGGATCAAATTCATCGAAGCGAAAAAAGGGATGACGTTCGATCTAGGTTCCGGCGTCAAGCTTGAAACGCTCAATCCCCAGGGCGGAGGGGAGTGGATCACGAAGGTTCGGCCCGGGGGCAGCGTCGAAAACGCGAACTCCGTCGTGATGCGGCTGAGTTACGGCAATTTCTCGATGCTCTTCACCGGCGACGCCGAAACCGAGACCGAACAGATAATGATGAATGCCGGCGAGCCGCTGCGCGCGCAGGTTTTGAAGGTCGGCCATCACGGCTCGCGTTACGCGACGAGCGGCAAATTCCTGGAGGCGGTGGCGCCCGAAGGGGCCATCATCTCTGTCGGGGCCGGAAACAGATACGGCCACCCGGCCGAGCAGACGCTAGATCGTTTGCAAAAAGCCGGCGTAAAAATATACCGCACCGATCTGAACGGTGAGACTGCGATCATCACGGACGGTAACAAGTTCGAGATTCACGCGGCCAAGCAACCAGTGCAGGTGGCGGTCTGGCGGCGACCTGTGAGCGCCGCCCCTTTCGCTTACATGCTTTCGGCGGTCGCCCTTTCATCGAAGCTCGGCAGGCGAGACGGTCGGCGCTCTCAGAGGCGACGACTATGAATCTGAAATCCGCGGAGAGCGCGATCAACGGCGCGTGGTTGACCGGTCTCGTCATCGGGATACTCACTTTGATTCAGACCGGCGCCGCCGTTCTATTTTTGAACGGCGGCTGGCGCCGCGAGGCGGTCGTGGCTTTAGTCAGCGTAGCTATCCTTTTTGCTCTCTCTTACGGCGTCTGGCGTAAAAACAAAATCTGCGCCATCCTGTTGGCCCTTTACTTTGTATCCCTGTTCGCCCGGATGACTGTCTCGTGGATTCAGAGCGAAACCGTGCCAGTCGGCATCCTGTTACTTTTTATTGCGATGTTACTCTGTCTGAACGGCGCGCGCGGGGCGTTTGCTTTTCACAGGATCAAAGAGGGTGAAGCGGTAAGCGGGCAAGAATATGTCGAACAGCAATGAACCAATCAAAGCCTTCGTTGATCGGATCGAATCGGGTCTGGCGGTGATCTTGCTCAGCGACGGCGGCGGCGTTCAATTCGATCTGCCGCTTAAATATCTGCCGCCGGGCATCGAGGCCGGCGACCATCTGGTGATTAGTTTTCAGCTCGATCCCGAAAGCCGGGAGGCGACGCTTAGAAGCATTGAGGAATTGAAACGGCAGTTGACCGAAGGCAACGACCAACAAACCGAGTTCAAATTATGAATGATCCGATCAGATACAAAGACGCGGGCGTTGACATTGACGCGGCGAACCGGGCGACCGAGCGAATCAAAAAGCTGGCGCGCTCGACCTTCAATGAAAACGTTATTTCCGAAATCGGCGGCTTCGGCGGGATGTTCAATGGCCGGTTCGCCGATACACGCGAGCCGGTTCTGGTCGCAAGTTGCGACGGCGTCGGCACGAAACTGAAAGTAGCGTTCGCCGTGGGCGTTCACAACACGGTCGGCCACGACCTGGTGGCGCATTGTGTCAACGACATTCTGGTTCAGGGCGCCAGACCGATCTTCTTCCTCGATTACATCGCCACCGGGAAACTCAACACCGATGTCATCTCCCAAATAGTCGAAGGATTGGCGAGCGGCTGCCGTGATAGCAATTGCGCGCTGCTCGGAGGCGAGACGGCGGAAATGCCCGGACTCTACGCCGACGGCGAATACGACCTGGCGGGCTTCATCGTCGGCGTGGTTGATCGTCACAGGATCATCAACGGCTCACGCATTACGGCGGGTGACATCGTGATCGGGTTGCCGTCTGTGGGCTTGCACACGAACGGATACAGTCTGGCGCGCAAGCTGTTTTTCGATACCGCCGGTTATAGGCTCGATCAGACCGTTCCCGAACTAGGTTGCACAGCCGCCCAAGAACTGTTGAAGCCGCACAAAAGTTACCTGCCGGCGCTCGAACGGCTGATCGAACATGAAGGCGTGATCAAAGGCATGGCGCACATCACCGGCGGCGGACTGGTCGAAAACATCCCGCGCATTCTTCCAATCAATGTAGACGTGGTGATTAAAGAAGGGAGCTGGCCCGTCCTGCCGGTTTTCGATCTGATGCGAAAGATCGGCGACGTGCCGCGCGAAGAGATGCTGCGCGTGTTCAACCTGGGTATAGGTATGGTCGTCGTCACCACCCCCCATTCCCTGCAATTCCTCGAAGACCAGCTCAAATACTCTCGCCAGGAGTTTTATGTCATCGGCGAGGTCGTGACCGGCAATCGCCAGGTTCGGTTCGTTTGAGTCGGCGCCGCTGAAGGTGTTGATTGGAAAAGGATGCGACTGCTCGCTGATTTCGGAATGGCGTAGCCGCTTGCGGCGCATCGGGCGGCATAGCTACGGAAGAATTGTATTTAGAAAACTTATGTAGCGACCACTGAGTCGCGTATCTTTCCCCAAAAACGAAAAAAGCGAATGAGAAGATCATCTCTTTACCGACCTCTCTCTGTGTTGTGTGTATGCGCGCTGTTGTTTCCCTCTCCCGCTTTCGCGCAACAACCATCGCCACAATCATCGCCGAAAAAGTTCGAACTGACCGTTGACAGCATCATGCGCGGCCCCGATCTGGTCGGGTATGAACCGACACGCGTCTACTGGTCACAGGACAGTCAGCGCGTCTATTTCCGCTGGAAGCGCGCGGGCGAGGCGCGATTGAAAGAGCCTGACCTGTATGTGGTCAACCGCGACGGCGGCGGTCTGCGAAAACTTTCGGAAGATGAAGCGAAACTGGCTCCGCCGCTCGCGGGCGATCTGTCGAAGGACAAGACAATGACCGTCTTCGCCGACGAAGGCGACATCTTCATTTACGATCACGTGAAGAACGAGCGCCGCCAAATCACCAGCACGATTGATGGCGAAAACAGCCCGCGGTTCACGAAAGACCAGAAATACATTGTCTTCACGCGGCAGAACAATCTATACCGGATGTCGCTGGATGGCGGGCAACTGACGCAGCTCACGGACATCCGCGCCGGCGGCGCGCCGGCGGAAGCCGCTCCGCCGCAACGTGGCGCCGGCGGAGGAGGTTTCGGCGGGCAGCGGCAGGGCGGCGGGGCATCCGGCGGAGCATCAGGTCAAACGCCGCCGCGCGGCAATGAAAGCCAGGAGCACATCAAGAAGGAAGAGCGCGAATTAATCGAGGCGGTCCGCGAACGCGCGCTGAATCGCGAAGAGCAAGAAGCCAAACGCAAACAGCGCGAGAAGCGCAAACCTTTCACGCCGCCCGCCGCCTCATCGGTCGCCAACCTGCAGCTCTCGCCCGACGGCAAGTACGCGCTCGCCTCGGTAATCCAATCGGGTTCGGGCGCGAAGAACTCCATCGTGCCGAACTATGTCACCGAGTCGGCCTACACCGAAGAAATACCCAGCCGCAACAAGGTAGGCGATGAGCAGGGCCGCGCGCGCCTGGCGATCATTTCGGTCGAGACCGGCGACGTGAACTGGGTTGATCACGGCCAGAGGCAGCCGCAACCGAATCAGCGCCAGGCGCAACCGCCCTCGCAGGCTTCGCCACAGCAGGCATCAGAGGATCGGGCTTCGGAAACGCAGGGCGCGCCGAAACGTGACCAGGAGCGCGAACGCAGCGTGCAGATTCTCAACCCGCAATGGTCGGAGGACGGCAAAAACGCCGTCGCGCTCGCCCGCTCGACTGACAACAAGGATCGCTGGTCGCTCTTGATTGATCCGGCCACCGGCAAGTCCAAAGTTCTGGATCATCAACACGACGACGCCTGGGTGGGCGGGCCCGGCGCGTTCACGCTCGGATGGCTCGGCGACAACAAGACTGTCTACTTTCAATCCGAGCGAGACGGATGGTCGCATCTATATACCGTCTCGATCGCCGGGGGCGAGCCGAAGCAACTTACTTCGGGCAAGTTTGAAGTTTCCGACGTGCGGCTCTCTGATGACAAGACGAAGTTCTATTTCACTTCGAGCGAAGGCGATCTGGGCCAACGACACCTGTATTCAATGCCCGTGACCGGCGGCGCGCGCACCCGCATCACCACGATGCCCGGAAACAATCAGGCGTCGATCTCGCCCGACGAAACCTCGATTGCGGTCGTGAGGTCGTACAGCAACAAACCGCCTGAGCTTTACATCGCGCCGAACAGGCCCAACGCTTCGGCTGGCGAGATCAAACAGGTCACCACTTCGCCTATTGACGAGTTCTTCGCTTACCCCTGGATTGATCCGCCCATCGTTACGTTCAAAGCCCGCGACGGCGCGGAAGTTCCAGCTCGCCTTTACAAGCCCGCCAAATGGCAGAAAGGCGGCCCCGCAGTGCTCTTCGTTCACGGAGCGGGTTATCTGCAAAACGTCCACAAATGGTGGAGCAGTTATTACCGCGAATATATGTTCAATCATCTGCTGATGGAGCGCGGCTTCATCGTGATGGATGTTGATTACCGCGCTTCGGCCGGCTACGGGCGAGATTGGCGCACGGGAATCTATCGCCACATGGGCGGCCGGGATTTGAGCGATCACGTGGACGCGGTGAAATATCTGGTGGCCGAGCACGGCGTTGACCCGAAGCGCGTGGGCCTTTACGGGGGCAGCTACGGCGGCTTTATCACGCTGATGGCGATGTTCACCGAGCCTGATGTCTTCGCCGCCGGCGCCGCGCTGCGCCCCGTCACCGATTGGGCGCATTACAATCACGGCTACACGTCGAACATTCTCAACGTCCCGCAAAGCGACGCCGAAGCCTACAAGCAAAGCTCACCGATTTATTTCGCCCGGGGGTTGAAAGGCGCGTTGCTGATCTGCCACGGCATGGTGGACGTCAACGTGCATTTCCAGGACACGGTGCGACTGGTCGAGCGCTTGATCGAATTGCGGAAAGAGAATTGGGAGCTGGCCGTCTACCCCGTCGAAGATCATGGGTTCGAGCGAGCCTCGAGTTGGGCCGATGAATACAAGAGGATTTTGAAGCTGTTCGAGACGAACCTTCGATTAGCAAAATGAATGGGACTTATAGGTCTTATGGGACTTATGGGACTGATGAGACTTATGGGAATTGTAAGATTCACAAGTCTCATCAGTCCCATAGGTCCCATAAGTCCCACTCATGAATCCGCAGAAGCGATGAAAAGAATTGGGATACTGATTTCAGGCCGTGGATCGAACATGCTGGCGCTCATCCGGGCGGTCGCCGAGGGACGCATCCCCGAAGCCGAGGTCGCAATCGTCATCAGCAACGTCGCGAACGCCCCCGGGCTTGAAAAGGCGCGCGAACATCGCGTAGAAACCTTCACGCTCGATCACCGCGGCAAGACGCGCGAAGAGCACGATCATGCGATGGCCGCTGAGTTGCGGGCCCGCAAAGTTGATCTGGTCTGCCTGGCCGGTTATATGCGGTTGCTCTCGCCGTGGTTCACGCGCGAATTCGAGGGTCGCATTCTGAACATTCACCCGTCGCTGCTTCCGGCCTTTCCAGGACTCAACGCGCAGCGACAGGCGATTGATTACGGGGTAAAATTTTCGGGCTGCACCGTGCATCTGGTCGACGAAGAGCTGGATCACGGCCCGATCATCAAACAGGCCGTCGTTCCGGTGCTGACCGACGACACCGAAGAGACGCTCTCGGCTCGAATTCTGATCGAAGAGCACAGAATTTACGCCGAGGCCGTCGCGTTAATGTTGAGCGGCCAGTGGAGTATTGAAGGGCGTCGGGTGGTCTCTGGTAAATTACCGCGCGCGTAAGCATGCGGTTCTGGTTCAGTACCGCGCGCGTAAGCATGCGGTCGTGTAAAGAAAGGAAAGCTAAACGTGGGAGACGGAAAGTTGTATCTGGTGACAGGAGCCGCAGGATTCATCGGCTCGCACATAGCCGAAGCGCTGGTCAAACGCGGCGATCGCGTGCGGGCGCTGGACAATTTAATTACCGGGCGCCGCGAGAATCTATCGCTGATCGCTGACAGGATCGAGTTTATCGAAGGCGACATTCGCGATTACGACACGGCGCTGCGGGCCGCCGAGGGCGCGCGCGTAATATTTCATCAAGCCGCCGTGCCTTCGGTGCCGCGTTCTGTGGCCGAGCCTGGGCTCAACCATGATGTCAACGTCAACGGGACTTTCAATGTCTTAATGGCCGCGCGCGAAGCCGGCGTCCGCCGGGTTGTTTACGCCGCGTCCAGCTCTGCCTATGGCGACACCGAAACGCTGCCGAAACATGAATACATGCCGCCCAGTCCGCTCTCGCCTTACGCGGCGTCGAAGCTTTTCGGCGAATATTATTGCCAGGTCTTCACGCGAGTTTACGGGCTTGAGACCGTTTCGTTGCGCTACTTCAATGTCTTCGGGCCTCGGCAGGATCCGTCTTCGCCGTATTCCGGCGTGATCTCGAAATTCGTTACGGCTTTATTGAATGGCGAAACGCCGGTGATTTACGGCGACGGCGAGCAGTCCCGAGATTTCACCTACATCGCCAACGTGGTTGACGCGAATCTGCGCGCGGCTGAATCCGATGACGCGATCGGACAGGTCATGAACCTGGGGATAGGGGAGCGAGTCACACTCAATCAATTGCTCGCCGAATTGCAGAAGATCATCGGCTCGAATCTCCCCGCCCGGTATGAAGAGACGCGCGCCGGCGACGTTCGCCATTCTCTCGCCGACATCTCGCGCGCCAGGGAGCTGGTCGGGTACCGCCCGCTGGTCTCCTTGGCCGAAGGTTTGAAGCAGACCGTCGCGTGGTACCGGGAAAACCAGTGAGATTGCGGATTGCGGATTGCGGATTGCGGATTGGGAAACAGAGAGTTGGGAGTCCGATATTCAAAATATGAATTCCGCAATCCGCAATCCGCAATCCGCAATCCGCAATCCACAATCTCCATGCGCTACATCCTGATCCCCGTTAAAGACCTAACGCGAGCCAAACAACGCCTCGCCTTAGTGATGACGCAGGAGGAACGGATCCGTTTGGCGTGGGCGATGCTCGAAAACACATTCGCCGCGGCGGCCGGGGCGCGGAATGTCGATCGCATCGCCGTGGTCACACTCTATCCCCCCGCCATCGAACTGGCGGGAAAATACGGGATGGAATTGATCGCCGAGACCGAACAGATTTCAGAAAGCGCCTCGGTGGATTTCGGATCGAAGGAGGCGAAGAGGCGTGGCGCGACCGCGGTCTTGAGATTGCCGATCGACCTGCCGCTCGTCACCGCGGTCGACATCGAAACAATTCTCGACCACGACGTCGAGCCGCCTTCTGTCGTAATCGTCCCCTCGCGCGACGGCACGGGAACAAACGCGATCCTGCGCCGGCCCCCCGATCTCTTCCCTTCGCATTTCGGCCCCGGCAGTCTGGCCAAACATCTGGCGGAGGCCGCGGCTTCCGGAGCGGATTGCAGGGTGATTGAACTCCAGAGCGTTGCGCTCGACATTGATGATCCGAATGATGTGACGGAACTCATTCGGCGCGGGCAGGGTACGGCTGTCTGCAAACTGCTAACCGCAATGAACATTCCACAACGGCTCCGCCAACTGTTTCCGTTCAAATGATGTAGCGTTACGGTGAGCGCGGAGAAAATAGGTAGCGAGCGGAGAGAAAATAGGGCATGATGTGCGCCATCCTAACGACAAATTGCTGGGACTGTTGAAAACAAATCCCTTTCGTGAACCAACTTTACATCCTAAGTAAGGAGGCTCTTCATATATGAAATTGAGTACACCATCTCTTGCCCCTCCCACGGAACTGCGCACGCGTCTATGTGAGGGAATAGAGTTGACAGGCGAGGTGAAATTCACCGAGGTGATGAGAGTGGAGACAAAAATCTCAGGCAAAGTGGTCTCAGACTCCGGTAGTCTGGTGGTGAGTGAAAAAGGGTACGTACAAGCGGTAATCGAAGCCGGGTTCGTTGAGGTCTTCGGAGTGGTGGAAGGAACAATTACCGCCAAATACAAGGTGCAGATTCGTTCCGGCGGGCGAGTCACCGGCGACATTTACACGCCCGATCTGAACATCGAGCACGGAGCGTACTTTGACGGGAAGTGTCACATGACAGCCTGATCAATAAATCATCCCCCTATACCTTCCATCCTCCACTTCGCCGATTTTCCGATCGCGAGGTGGAAAATCGCGCTCTCGTTTTCCGCGCGCGGTGAGAAGAATTCGATCACGTCGTCGTCATAAAAGGTGAGCCCCGAGGCCCCGAATCCCTGCGCGTAAGCAGCCAGATACATCTTGCCGCCTATAATCCCGGATTCAATCTGCGCGGCGCGGTAACCGCGATTGCCGAACCGATCGAAGACGGCGTTCAGATCGGCGATGAAGAATATCGTCGCGGCGGCTTCGGCGGGGAGCGCCTGCTCCAGTCCCAGGTAACCCGCCTCCTTGCGAAACTCGCCGGCCTTGATTAGCTCAATCGCCCACTTCTCGCGATCGAGGACGTAGGCCCCTGGTTGCAATCCGTCAACGGCGTGGACGATCAGATAAAGCTTGTTGAGATGCGGCGCGGAAGGGCCGAGAAAATCCGCCGGGATCTCCTTCATCGAACGATAGAGCAAAGTCGAAAACTGTTCGAAGCTGATCGCTTCGTCTCTCGCAAACCGCCTCGTCGAGCCGCGTTTCAAAATCACTGTCCCGATCCCCTCGCGCGACATCTGATCATCGCTGAAAGGTTTCAGCGGAATCAATTGTCCCTGCGGCGGCGGGATTTTCCGTTCAGGCAAATGCCCGCGCCACAGGCGGACCTCGTCTTCGTCGACCAGCGACGAAGCCGCGTGCATTTCACGCATCGCCGGATAATCGACTTCGCTCGGCGAAAGCCGCTGCGTCTCCAGGAGCAATCTTTCGATTTCAGCTGGAGGCTCGGGCGCCGGCGATGAAGTTCGACCGAGCGGCGCCATCGAAAACGCCACCTCACGATCCGTGTCAAGGCCGAGCAAACGGTTCACGTCTTCATCAACAAATCCCATTACAATACGCGCGGGAAGATCGAGCGCCGTGGCCGTCGCCAGCAGGTTCGCGAGCATCGTGCCGTTGTCCCAGCCGAAATGGCGATAGGTCCGCGCCTGATACTTCCATGCGTTGCGCCAATATGTCCCGGTGCAGATGATCGTCACCGGCGCGCCCGTTACGCCCGAGGCGCCAGCCGTCGCGCGGGCGATCACCCCGCGGTAATCGCCCCGACGCAAACGCCGCAGCGAGAAATCGTGCGGGCTGAAGTGGTAGACGCCCGCCTCCAAATCCGATCCCGGGGCAATTAGATCGCCGCAGACCAGATACAACTCGATCTCGTATAGCGCGCCCGTGCATGACGCCGCGCGAAACAAGATC
>Ga0126383_10003460_pt1 | contig 10447 bp, 9 predicted proteins | sample PanSoiMetPlot_35_FD_96882 | JGI IMG/M metagenome (GOLD analysis project Ga0126383, IMG submission 96882) | Tropical forest soil microbial communities from Panama - MetaG Plot_35 | ecosystem: Environmental > Terrestrial > Soil > Tropical forest > Bulk soil | place: Panama | collected 2016-02-17
AATGAGGGAAGAGCACGCTCGGCAACGAGCGCAGCTGAGCCAACTCGCCAACGTCGAGTGGCGCGCCACCGTTGCCGAGCTGGTCGAGGCAGTCCAAAAGTTTGCAAAGGACGTGCGCGAAGACATGTGCAACGAGGAGAACGAGCTTTTGAATCCGGAGCTTTTGCGCGACGACGTAATTTCCATCGCTCAGAATTCCGGCTAGCTCAATGTCTCACCGCGCGCCAGGCGCGCGGTGGGGCGCTCGCGCCCGAAGTATTCCCCCTGCGGTGCATTTATTGCGCTACCGCCCGCGGAGGCTTCCGCGGTTTATCGTCAGCGGCGACCTCGACTTCGCGCTCGGGGTGGCGCACGGTCAGCACTGGAACAGGTGACAGCCGGACGACCTTCTCCGCCACGCTGCCCAGCATCACGTGCGCAATGCCCGTTCGTCCCCGGGTACCCATGACGATCAGATCGGCACCGGACTCTTTCGCTGCCGCCAAGATCTGCTCGTAAGGAACGCCCTGGCGAATCTTTGCGCTCGCTTGCGGAATGTCCCGACTGATGGAACGGAGGGTCTGCGCCATGGTGGCTTCGACTTCTTCCAAAACTGGTTCGACGAGATCCCCTGCGTAGAGCGCGGCCGGTGAGTAGAGTGCCCGCGGGTACTCGAAGACGTGAACCACAGTGAGGGAAGCCTTGAAGTTGCGGGCCAACTGAGTCGCCAGTCGCACTGCCTTTTGAGATGGCTCACTAAGATCGGTCGCTGCCAAGATGTGTTTGAAGGGTTGCATGGTGATTCAAGAGACAGCAACCCGGATGCCAAGGGTGGAAATCAACATCCGGGCACTTGCAATCCGGCGGCTGCAATCCTTGCGTGTTGGAATGCGACCACGCATGTTTTTCGTCAGGCGGCTACGCAGGTGGATGGGTCGCTGGGCGCAGCCCGCGGATGAAAAGCATCGCCCACGCCAGGGTCGCGCCGAGAAACGCAGACGCCGCAATCAACAGCCAGACGTAGAAGCGCGTTTGATCAAAGACAACCAGCATCCGGGCGACGACAGCCACGGCAAGCAGCGCGGCCATCGCGATCGCCGGCGGCGGCCGCCCGCGCAGCAAATCTCCCGAGCCTCCATGCGTCAGCGCCACGTGCGCGGAGACCGTCAGCGTCAACAGGGCAAATCCTCCGATGAAGAGGACATGGAGCCCAGCTTGCCGGTACTCGGGTAGAGCCGCTACCAGCGCGTTGCCCACCGGAATGCACCACACTGCAATCAGGACCAACCACCGGTGCAGCCCGGGAAGCGTGGGCGGTCGCCACGCGCGCGCTGCAAACCAGAGGACAGCGGCGGTCGTAACAGCACGAAGGGCAAAGCCAAGGCTCATCGACAGGGCGGCTTCCACCCAGAACGCCGCGAAAAACACCGCGGCCGTGGCAAGGTGCCACGCCTTCGCGCGCCGCGCCTGGCTTGGCCCAAGCTCGGGCGGGGACTCGGCACGAGTGATCACCGGGATCAGCAGGCTTCCGATTCCCAGCGCCAGCCCGGTGAACATCCCCTGCAGCAGGACCGCCCTGCCCAGATCGTGAAGCCACATCACCTCTCCGCCGGCAGCAGCCGCCGCGCCGGTCATGATCGTCGCGAAAACGGCGATCACCAGCGTCAGCGGGACCCAAACAAAGCTGGGTGCCCCGCGGCGGGTGCCGGCGGCAGAGCGAGCGCGCCGCGCTGCAAAGCCAACCACCACCAGGAGCAAGATGATCCACGGCACCTGCGATGCGGCCCACCGCTCGGCGAGCGCCAGCGCGCTGGTGAGCAAAGGCGCCGCGATGGCCACCGCCATTTGCCAAACTGCCGGCGGTGACGTGCCGGTCCTTCGCGGAATGAAGGTGAAAAGAAACCCCACGGCATAGCAAGTGAGAAAACCTTGGACCTGCGCCATCGCGTGGAAGATGGAGAGGTAGGTGTCCGTCACGCGCAGCGCGAGCAGCAGCCAGTGCGACACCGCTGCCCAGGAGATGAGCGCCCCAAGGGGAAAGAGGATCCGGTAGGGCTCGCGCCGCCAGAGCGGAGCGGACAGCAAACCAGCAGAGGGTGGAAGCGCCAGCGTTGGCCCCGGTTGTTGAGAGGGGTCGCTCACGCGGTCTTGGCGGTCGATGAAGGACTGCGTCGTCATTCGGCCTCGTTGAGCACCGCCTCTTGCATGCGCGCCAGAATATCATCGCGCTGGCCCAGGCTCGCGAGGATGCGCTCGGCTACCGGATAGAGCACGCGCTCCTCCTTGAGGTTGTGCGTGCTCAGCAGTCTGGCGAGAGAGTCGAGCTCCTCCAAGCATCGCGCGCGGTCGTTGCTGTGAAGCCACAAGGCGATGTTGCACACGCCATTCAATATGCGGCCGTGCTCCTCGCGCATCGCTTGCGCAGGGCCGGACGGCCCGGTTGCCTCGTCGAAATGGGGCAGCAAGAGCTGCTCCTCGAGGCCGATATGTCTTTCGATTCCTTCCTGGAACTGGGCGAAGGCGCGCGCGGCCTGGGCCATCGAGCCAGCGGCAAGCGCATCCACCGTTTCCGCCAGCAGCCCATCCAGGCGGCGGTGGTCTGACTCCAGGTAATCGGCGATGGTGCCCGCGCTCATGGTCGACCTCCGGCGGAGGCACCGCCCGATTCGATCGAGGCCTTCCAAACGAAGGCGCGCACCGCGTCCACCTGCACCGGCGTGAGCCCGGGCACCACCATCTTGGTCTGCGGTTCGATCTTGTGCGGGTCGAGGATCCAGCGGCGTGCGAAATCGTAATCCACCCGACCGGCGACGCGGATGAGGTCCGGGCCTTGCCATTTGATCGGCGGCGACTCGATGACCTTGCCTAGATTGTGGCACTCGGTGCAGCGGAGCATGAAGAGGAGTTTGCCCTCGTCGAGCTTCTCTTGGGCGAGCGAGGCGACTGGGGGGGTCGCTGCCGGCCCGGGCTTTCGGTGGCCGATCACCGCGAGGTAGCGAACTACTGCTTCGATCTCCTCCGACGAAAGCGGAAGTTTCGGCATGCGGGCCGTGCGCCAGTAGTAAATCTTCCCGTATTCGCGCGGAGCTTTCAGGAAGGCACGGACCCAGTCGCTGGAGAGCTTCTGTCCGGAGACGCGTAGGTCGGGACCCGCCGTTCCGCCCTTGCCATCGTCGAGAACATGGCAAGCGCGGCATGAGTATTTGTCCGCCACGGCGCGGCCTGCCTCGAGCGGATCAGACGGAAGCGGCCGCTGCGGGGCGCTCGCCTCGAGCGATTTGACGTAGTCGACCAGCGCCCATCGCTCCGGGTCGGACGCGCTGTCGACGAAGGCGGGCATCGGCGATCCGTCGAGGCCGGTGGTAAAGCGGTAATAAAGGTCCTTGCGTTCCGCACCACCGCGGAAGACGCCGGTGGTAAAGTCCCGGACCTGGATCGGTCGCCCGTCGTCGTCCACCAGCGTCTTGGAAGAAGGGCCGTCGCCCTTACCGCGCTCGCCATGGCAGGCGGCGCACTGCAACTTTGCGTACACTTGCTTGCCCTGCGTCACGCTCTGCGCAGTGGCGGCGGGCGGCTGGCCGGGATCGCGGATGGGCTGCGGCTCCGGCGATGCCAAGAGGTCCGCACGCTCGAGAACGTAGGCGGCGATTTGCCGGCGCTCCGGCTCGGGCAGAAAGGCGAACGAGGGCATCGCCGTTCCGGGGATGCCCCGCTCGATGGTGCGCAGGACGTCGGCGGTCGTCGGCGGCTGGCCAGAGGACGTCGTCCGCAGCTTGAACACGCCCTTGGTGAAGTCTCGCGGCCGCGGCTCGACGAACGGCGCGCCCGGGCCGTTGCCGTCGCCGCGCTCGCCGTGGCAAGCGCTGCACTCGCGCAAGTAGAGCGGCTTGCCCGCCTTCGCATCGGCGGTGCTAAGCGGACGGAGCGCGGCGGGCTGGGCTAGGCCAGACGACGAAGCGCTCAGGACGAACAGAGGGAGCGCGGTCAAGAGCCATCTCATCGGTGGTCCTCCTCGGCGTGGGGTACTTGGGTAGAGCGCAGGACGCGGGGCCCGGCGCGCAACAATTCCTCCAGCGAGGCGATTTGGCCGCCGCTCTCGGAGACAAAGCGGGATGCCTCGGTCGGATTCCGAAATGCCACGATGCCGTAGCCCATCGGCGTCGGTTTGGAGCTGCCGCGGACCAGGGTGGCCTCCATCAGCGGGACGAAGCCGGTGCCCGCGTGATCCTCCACCCACGTCTGCGTCGTCTCCTCGTGCGCCGCCCCCAAGGCGAGCAGCAAGCAACCGACGTCGTCGTATTTGTGCAGCGCCCCGTTCTTGCCCCGGCGCTCGCCCGCGAATCCTCCGCTGGCGAGAAGCATGTGACAGCGGTCGCAAGCGTCGCGGCCGAAACGGATCGCCTCCGGGCCGACTGCCTTGCCTCCTGCAAGCAGGACAAGGGAAACGGGAATGGCGAAGACAAGTGCCGCCGCCGCCCAAATGCGTCGCCGCTGGATCATGGAACGACCGCCTTTCGAAAGAGCGCCCAACCGCACCCGAGCGCGCCCGCCGCGGAGATGATCAGGGCGGCCGCCAGCAGCAGCGACAGGCCGTTCGTCCCGAGCAGGTCCTGCCCAAAGATTCCAACCACACCGAGGACCTCGGGCCGGCTGGTGAGCGCCAACGTCCCCAGAACGCGCGCCTGCTCGACCGGGTTGAGCAGCGCAAGCGCGAACACCTGGCCGGGGGTCAGAGCGCGCGCGGTCGCGAGGCCGATCGTCCCGAGGTCGGAGCCGTAAACCAAGGCGAGCCAGGCAACGAAGGCACCGCCGACCGCCTTCGCCCGGGAGCCGAGCGCCGCCGATAACAGCGTACCCACGGCGAGCGTCGCGGCGGCGAGCAGCACGGCAAGGCCGACGAGCTGAACAAAAGCGATCGCGTTGCCTCCGCCGGCGAGCGCTCCCACGGCAAGGCCGGCCAGCCCGAAGCCGGTGAAGATCGACGAGGCCACCGCGCCGAGCAGGCCGAGGTACTTTCCCATGTACACCTCGGTGCGGGTGACCGGCTGGGCGAGGAGCACCGCGAGGGAGCCGTCCTCCAGCTCGCCAGCGAGCCCGAGGCCGCCAAGCGAAAGTGTGACGAGGGGAACGAAGAGCAGCGCCAGGTTGAGCAGTCCCGCGGTCGTGCGGTCAAAGCCGGCGAGGCCAGAGCGCTGCGCGCCGGCGAGCCCGAGCAGCGAAAGGCCGAGCGAGAGCACCAGAAAACTCGCCGCGGAGAGGACGAACCACCGGCTTCGCACCGCTTGGCGGACTTCCCTGGCAGCGACGAGCGCGGTTTCGCGGATCCTCACGGCGCCGCCCTCCCTGGCCGCAGCAGGATGAGAGGCGCCATCGGCCGGGCCGGCCCTGCGCTTCCGCCATCCAGCTCAAGCACGCGGTCGGTGAGCTGCGCGATCTCCTCGGCCCGGTGTGAGGACAGCAGAAGGGTGCGTCCGCCCCGGCGCAGCGCGGAAGCGATGCGCAGGAAGTCCGCCTGCCCATCGCGGTCCAAGCTGGCAGTGGGCTCGTCGAGCAACAGCACCTTCGGATCGGCGAGCAGAGCTGCGGCCAGCGAGAGGCGCTGCTGCATCCCGCCGGAGAACGTGCGAGCGCGATCGCGCGCGTGGCACTCCAAACCGACCTCTCGCAAGGCCTCCGGAACGCGTCCAGGTTCGACGCGCCGCAGGTGGGCGACGAAGCGCAAAGCCTCCTCGGCCGTCGCGTCTCCGAAACAGGGGCGCTGCGGCAAGTACCCGACGCGCGCGCGGGCGGCGATGGGCTCGCGCGCGCAGTCGTAGCCGTCGATGCGTGCCTCGCCCCGATAGGGCACCAGTCCGAGCAGGCACCGCAGCACGCTCGTCTTGCCCGAGCCGTTCGGGCCGACGAGCGCCACCGATTCACCGCGCTCGACGAAAAAGGAGAGCCCGTCGAGCACGCGCCGGCCTCCGAGATCCAGGGTAATGTTGCGCGCATTGATCACGCCACTGCCCTCCGCGAAATCAGGGCAATGCCGCCGGAGGTGAGAAGCAGCAGCGCGCCCACGGCGGGGAGAGCCAGGCTGGCGCGGGACTCGCCCGTGGCGGTCCAGTCGTCGAGGGGCGGTCGTGCGAGCGGCGCAGGATCAGTAAGCTGCGTGCGCGGAGCGAACACCGGAAAGAGGCGCGCAGCGAGATCGATGGCCTCGGCCGCTGGCGTGCCGGAAAAAAAGGCCAGAACCGGCCGGCGCGCGGCGAGCGACTCGTAGGTGCTCTCCAGCTTGTAGGGCAGCGCAGACACGCCGCGCGCGTCGCGGTCGTAAATGATCGCATCGCTCCAGTAGTTCCCGCGCCCGCCCACGGCCCAGGTGTTGCGCTCTGCCGTTCCAGTGCCTTGCATCTGCACCTGCGCTCGGTTGCCGATGAATGCATTTTCGAAGAAGCGGCCGCCGGCAGTGCTCGGCTGGAGCATCACCCCGACGTCGTTGCGGGCGAAGAGATTGCGGGTCACGTCGAGCCGGCCACCGCGCGACTGAGGCGCGCCGTCGACGAACAAGCCGATCGAATTGCCGATGAAGCGGTTGCGCTCGATGAAAACGTCGTCGGCATCTTTGAGGAGCAATCCATCGGCGCTCGGGCCGGTGGAGAACGAAAAGGCGTTCTCCTCGAGGCGGATGCGCTTGGAGTACATGATCGCCGCGCCCACCTCGTTGTCCTCGAAGCGGTTTCGCCGGAACGCGTTGTCGCTCGAGTACATGTAGTGCAGGCCGTAGCGGCTGTTGCGAACCACGTTCTCTTCAACCGAGGTTCCCGACGAGTACCAGATGACGAGGTCGCGGCTTCGCTCGAGGATGTTGCCTCGCAGCACGCAGCCGCTGGAGTACCAGAGGCGGATGCCGTCGCCGCGCCGGTCCGCAGGCACATCCTTGCCGACGATCACGCTGCGCTCGATCGCGCAGCGGTCGGCCTGCGCGGCGAAGACGCCGAATAGAGAGTCGACAACGCGCACTTCCGAGAGGCGCACATCGGAAGCGCGCTCGATTCGAATGCCGGCGTCATCCCGGCTGTAGACGTCGCCCGAGCCTCGAACCTCGAGCCCGATGATCTCCACGCCACTCGCCTCAATGCGCAGCACGGTGCCCTCTCCGCCTCCGTCCAGGACAGCACCGTGCTGTCCGACGATGCGCACCGGCTTTCGCACCGCGACGCGTTCGCGGTGCAACCCGGAGACGAGCAGCGCGTCGTGAGGCTCCGCCGCACTCAATGCCGCGGAGATCGACTCGCCGGGACCGACCTTGAGCTCGGCGGCCTGGCCCGCCGCGCAGAAGAGCAGAAACATTGCCATCGCCGCCTTGCTCGCGGTCCGCCAACGTCCGCGGGGCAGTCGCATCGGCACGGCAAACGCCAGGCCGAGCGAGAGCAGTGCCGCCAATCCAGCCAGCCACAGTCCGACGCCTGGTTTTGCGGTGACCTTGAACTGGGCTACCACGTATTCGCCGAACAGTTTGGTGTCGACGTGGCTCAAGACCAGGTTGAGGGCCGCGTGCGGATCGCGGTCGTTCGCTGCCCGCGCCATCGTCAGGTCGAGGTCCGCCATGAAGAGAACCGGCAGCAGCAGCGCGGGCAGTGCTCCCAAAATCCGCAGCGATCGCCTGCGCAGCCACGGCGCGAGGATCAAGCCGATGAACGCAGCCACCATGCCGAACGGCGCTAGAGAGCGCTCGAGTTGGGCGAAGGTCTCCATCTTTCGAATGCCCACGTAGTGCCCGAGGGTATCGACCTCGAAGACGTCGCCCTTGATCCCGCGCGGGCTGACTTCGACGACGAGAGTGCGTTGGCCGTATTGCGGCGCCCGAGCCTGCATCTCCCACCAGGGCAGAAACCACGACAGCGCCAGTGCGAGCAGCGCGACGGCGACCAGGGTGCCACTCGCCACCGCATCGGGAGCGTGCTCAGGCCTTGCCTGCGGTGCCATGGTTAGTGCTCCGCCGAGGCGAGCTTGCTGCCCTTCGGCTCCACCAACAGCCAACCGATCATCTCCATGTGGAGCGCGGAGCAGAACTCGGTGCAGTAGTACGGGTAGACGCCGGCCCGCGATGCGGTGATCTCCGCGCGCTCGGTCGCGCCCGGATCGATCGAGAGATTCACGTTGTATCCGTGCAGACCGAACCCGTGCGTCGCGTCCCGAGCGCTCTCCACGTTGGTCCAGGCGAAAATCACCCGGTCGCCTTCCTTCACCCGGACGATGTCCGGGGTGTAGTGCGAACGGATCACCGTGCCGTAGACGTAAACGGCGTTGCCCTTCCGCTCGATGCGCTCCTTGCCCTGTTCGGTAGCCCACTCCGACTTGCGCATTTTGGCGGCGTCCCAGCCCGCCTCTGGATAGGTGGTCCAGGCTTGGAGCAGCTCCACCGGCATGATCTGCGAGTTGTGCGGCTCGCCGATGGTGGGGGTATCCGAGAGCAGCACCATCTTCGGTCCGCTGATGTCGATGAGCTGGAGGTTTTGCGGGTGCAATGGGCCGAGCGGAGGGAAGCGATCCACCGACCACTTGTTGAGCGCGACCAAATACTTTCCGTAGGGCTGCTTGGTATTCGAGCCCGGCGCCTGAAGGTGGCCGATGTTGTAGTGGATCGAAACCTTGTCCACCGGCTTCCAGGCCCGCTCGGGCGGATTGTAAGGCGGCCCGAGCGTCCACTTCGCCACCGCACTGTCGAGGAAGAGCGAGGTGTACGCGTTGCCCTTGTCATCGAAAACGGTGTGCAGCGGGCCGAGGCCCACCGGTACATGCGCTTGGAGGCAGGCGTCGTACTTGAGGATCGGAATGCCGTAGGGATCGTTTCCTTCGACGTTCTTGTCCGCAATCGCCTTCCGGATTTTCTCCACCGAGTAGACCGAGACGTGAGGATCGAGCTTGCCCGACACGGTGACGTACTCGCCGCCAGGAACCAGGTCGACGCCGTGCGGGCTCTTGGACTCCGGGACGAACCAAAGCAGGCCCTCGGCCACCGCGGTGGCGATCGAGACCACCCGGATGCCGTTGACCGCGTGCGATTTTTTGGGATCGGCGGCCACCTCCATTGCCTTCTTCCAGTCGATCACGTGCAGGTAATCCATTTCCCGCATCGAGGCGGCGATCTCCATCGACGGGCGGCCCTCCAGATCACCGCCGGTGGCGAGCTCGGTGTCGAGCGAGTTGACAAACAGGAGCCCGTCACTCGGCCCGCGTCCGAGAATGCTCATGTCCTGGAAGTACGGCGGCAGCTCCAGCTGAAACGACTTGGCGAGATCGATGGTGCCCGTGGCGCGATCGAATTTGAGGAAGCTCGCCGAGCCCCGATACTTGTCCTTGTATTGCTCGATCGGGGCAAAGCCCGCCTTCTCGCTGAAGGGGGTGGGGAAGTAGGCGGTTTGCACCAGCCAGTCACTGTCGTCCGTCCAGACCGCGTGATGGTCGGAGACGGTGTTGGGGGTCTTGAAGATGAGCTTGGTCTTCATGTCCTTCATCGAGATGATTCCGACCCGGCCCGCGCTCTTGTCGCTCACCGCGATCCACTCGCCGTCGTACTTTCCGCGAGTGAGCGAAATCTGCGGATGGTGCAGGTCGCCCCAGGTGAGCGTGGGAAGGCCACCGCCGAATGAGCCCTTCTTGAGCATCTCGCCGGAGCTCGCCTCTCCTTGGGCCCAGCCCTGCCAGGAGTCCGCTGAATAAACGGGAACCTCCTTGAGCAGGCGCATCGATGGAATGCCATACAGCATCACCGAGCCCCGGTGCCCGCCCGAGGTCACCATCACGAAGTCGTCGTAGCGGCCGGGTGGAACAAAGACCTTCAAAGCCGCGGCTGCCTCGTCGGGTGTGAGGTTGCGCTCGCGGATGATCTCTTCAATGGGCGTGGCCGGGGCTGCTGTTGCGGCAGCGCTCGGCGCCCGATCGCTCTGCTTCTTTGCGCAGCTGACCGTCATGGCCGCGCCGGCCACCACCGCGAGCACGCGAAGCGTCGTCGGATTCATTCGATCTCCTCCAGAGCAGCACATCCTGGAAAGCTCGCTTGTGCAGGAAGTGGGCCCAGCGCTTCTCCGAGGGGAGGGTTGCGCCGCGGGCCTCGGCTGTGTTTCACTTCGAAACAGCGAGAAACAGAATGCCGTTTACCTGTGCCACGCCCTTCGAGACCGGGGGCCAGCTCTGTCGATTCTGCCGTGCCACTGCGTCCTCGTCGGGAATCCGCAGCTGCTCGAGGATGGTGGCGGAGAGCTCTGCGATGCGCAACCTGCTTCGCCGGATTCCGCCGATCGCCGCCACCAACGCATCGGTGGTGATCCTCGGTGAGAGCGGCTCAGGTAAGGAGGTGCTGGCGCGAGCGGTGCATGCGAATGGACCGCGTGCTGCGCAGCCGTTCCTCGCGGTGAACGTCACCGCGCTCCCGCCCACGCTTCTGGAGTCCGAGCTCTTCGGCCACGCGCGCGGCGCCTTCACC
>Ga0126383_10003461_pt1 | contig 10445 bp, 15 predicted proteins | sample PanSoiMetPlot_35_FD_96882 | JGI IMG/M metagenome (GOLD analysis project Ga0126383, IMG submission 96882) | Tropical forest soil microbial communities from Panama - MetaG Plot_35 | ecosystem: Environmental > Terrestrial > Soil > Tropical forest > Bulk soil | place: Panama | collected 2016-02-17
ACCACATATAATCTCCCGCGTCCCGCCGCGTCATGTCCCCGGCTCATCGTCGTCTGCGCTCTGCCGTTCTCGCGCTTCTCGCCGCCAGCGCGGCATTCTCCTGTGCGACCCCGCAGCCGGCAACTCCGCCGGCGCGGCCCGCGATCCAGATGCCGGTCGAGCCGCCGGCCCCGGCACCGCCGCCGGCGCCCGAGCCGGCTCCGCCGCCCGCCACCACGGTTCCCCCCGCGCCCGCGCCGCTCAAGCCGGGTCCGGCGGTTACGCTGCTGCTGCCACTCGACGCGCCGGAGTTCCAGGCCCCTGCTGAGGTGGTGCGCCGGGGCTTCATGGCGGCCCTGGCGGTCGAGGGACGCCAGCTCGAGGTCGTCGTGCGCCGGACCGACGCGAATGACGACCGGGTGCTCGCCGAGTATGAGGCAGCGGTCCAGTCCGGGACGCGGCTCGTGGTCGGTCCGATGACCCGCAGCGGCGTGTCGGCGCTCCTTCGCGGCGGCCACCTCGCCGTCCCGACGCTCGCGCTCAATCAGCCGGAGAGCGCGACCGCCCTGCCGAGCACGCTATACATTTTCGGTCTCGCGGCAGACGTCGAAGCGCGGCAGATCGCGCACCGCGCTTGGAATGACACGATGCGCGTCGCGGCCGTCGTGAGCACCGCGAACCCACTGTCGCGGCGCACCCGCGATGCGTTCGTCGACGAGTGGCTCCTCATCGGCGGCAGCGTCACCGACACGATCGAAGCCCAGCCGGGCGTCGACCTGGCGCAAGTCAAGGAGGTCCTCGATCGGCGGCCACCGCAGTTCGTGTTCCTCGCCGAGAGTGGCCCGCGCGCGCGGCTGCTCCGCCCCTACCTTGGCAGCCAAACCCCGGTGTACGCCACCTCGCAGATCAACACGACGATCGACCCGCTCAAGAACCTCGATCTGAACGGCGTGCTGTTCGCCGACATGCCCTGGCTCGTCCGCCCGGACGATCCGGCCGTCGCGCGCTATCCGCGCCCCGCCGGGCTCGACGGCGACTTGATGCGCTTCTACGCGCTCGGTATCGACGCTTGCCGGATCGCGATCGCGCTGCTCGACGGCCAGCAGCGGTTCGAGTTCGTCGGCGTCACCGGCCGGATCGTGGTGCAGGGCGCGGGCTTCGTCGAGCGGGTCCCGGTCGCGGCGACGTTCCGCGACGGACACACCGTCGCGGTCGAATGACGCTCGACGCTCGCGCGGCCGGCGTCGCGGCCGAGGCGCTTGCGGCGCGGTTCCTCGAACGCCAGGGGCTCGCGATCGTCGATCGGAACTACCGGTGCCGCGCGGGCGAGATCGATCTCGTCGACCGCGACGGCCCGACGCTCGTCTTCGTCGAGGTGCGGTTCCGCCGCTCGCACGCGTTCGGCGGCGCGGGCGCAAGCGTCGACGCCGCGAAGCGGCGCCGGATCCTCCGCGCGGCGAAGCACTACCTTGCGGAACGACCCGACCAGCCCTGCCGTTGCGACGTCGTCCTGCTCGACCGGCTCGACCCGGCGCACGTGGAGTGGCTGCGCGATGCGTTCGGCGAGTAGCGCGGTCGTCGCGCTCGCGCTCGCCGCGGCGGCGCACGCGCAGACCGTCAAGCTCCTCGTGCAGAGCTCGCCGCTCGCGGGATTCCGCTACCACGAGGCGGCCGCCGTCTGGAACGAGCTTCGAACCGGCGACCGGCTCGAGCTCGTCCGTGAGCCCGGCAACGCGCACGACGCGAACGCGGTGCGCGTCGAATGGCGCGGCCGGATGCTCGGCTACGTCCCGCGCGGCGACAACGCCGCGCTCGCGTGGGCGATGGACCGCGGCGAGGCGGTCGCCGCCCGCGTGAGCCGCCTGCGCGACCACCCGAATCCGCGGCTGCGGATCGAGATCGAGGTGTTCGTCGAGTAGCCGGGCACGCTCGCGGGCGTGTAGAATCCGCGGCCAAGCGGCCGCCGTGGTGGCGGCCCGATTAACCACGCGATGTCGATCGATCTCGTCGCCCGCGTCAGCCGCCACTTCTCGGACAGCGCCCAAACGAAGCTGAATGCGGTCGAGGCGCTCGCGCAGCCGATCGCGCACGCGACCGAGCTCATGGTCCGGTGCCTGATGGCGAACGGCAAGATCCTCGCCTGCGGCAACGGCGGCTCGGCCGCCGACTCCCAGCACTTCGCGGCCGAGCTGCTGAACCGCTTCGAGCGCGAACGGCCCGGCCTGGCGGCCTTCGCCCTGACCACCGACTCCTCGACGCTGACCTCGATCGCGAACGACTACGACTACAACCAGGTCTTCTCGAAGCAGGTCCTCGCGCTCGGCCAGCCGAACGACGTCCTGCTCGCGATCTCGACCAGCGGCAACTCGCTTAACGTCGTCGCCGCGGTGCGCGCCGCGCACGAGCGCGACATGAAGGTGGTCGCGCTGACCGGCAAGGGCGGCGGCGAGGTCGGCAAGCAGCTCGCCGCGGGCGACGTGCACGTCTGCGTGCCGCACGGCGTGACCGCGCGGATTCAGGAAGTGCACCTCCTCGCGCTGCATTGCCTCTGCGACGGGATCGATTGTCTGCTGCTTGGAACGGAATGAACCGCATGGCTCGTCTGCTCGCCGTCCTCGTCCTCGCCTGCTCGGCGCTCGCCTCGGGCTGCGCGCCGCTCGTGCTCAGCACCGCCGCCGTGGGCGGGACGATGGTCGCGGCTGATCGGCGCAGCACCGACACGCAGCTCGCCGACGAGCGGATCGAGTGGACGGCGTCGAAGGGGATCGGCCCCAAGATCGGCGCCGACGGGCACGTGAACATCGCGAGCTACAACCGCACCGTGCTGCTCACCGGCGAGACGAAGACCGAGGAGCTCAAGGCGGAGTGCGAGAAGCTCGCCGCCGGCGCGAGCGAAGTCAAGAACGTCGTGAACGAGATCCAGATCGCGGCGCCGTCCTCGCTCAGCTCGCGTTCGAACGACACTTATCTGACCGGCGCCGTCAAGGCGCGCTTCGTGGGTGAGCAGAAATTCAACCCGCTGTACGTGAAGGTGGTCACCGAGTCCGGCGTGGTCTACCTGATGGGGCTCGTGACGAAGAAGGAGTCCGACGATGCCACGAACATCGCGCGCCACGTGAGCGGCGTGAAGCGGGTCGTGCGGATCTTCGAGTACATCCCGGATCCGCCGCCCAAGCCCGCGTCCCAGCCGCCAGCATCGCCTCCGAGCGACCGGCCGATGTGACGGCTTAGCGGGCGTCGAGCAGGCGCTCGATCTGGGCGACGAGCTTCGGGTCGGTCGGCTCGACCGTGGCGCCGAACGCCGCGATCGGCTCGCCTTTCCGGTCGACGAGATACTTGTTGAAGTTCCACTGCGGCCGCTTGCCCGTCTTCAGCGTGAGATCGCGGAACAGCGGATTCGCGGTCGCGCCGACCACCGAGGTCTTCGCGAACATCGGGAACGTCACGCCGTAGTTGACCTCGCAGAACTGCGCGATCTGCTTGTTCGAACCGGGCTCCTGGCCGCCGAAGTCGTTGGCGGGGAAGCCGAGCACCACCAGGCCGCGGTCCCGGTAGCGCCGATAGAGATTCTCCAGGCCCTCGTACTGCGGCGTGTAGCCACACTGGCTCGCAGTGTTCACGATGAGCAACACCTTCCCGCTGAACTTGCAGAGCGGCACCGCCTCGTCCTGCAGGCTGGGCAGGCTGCGGTCGAGGAGCGGCGGGCACGGCCCCGCGCCGTCGGTCGCGCCCGGCGCGGCGGCGGCGGTCGTGAAGAGTGCGCTCAAGAGTCCGATCGTCAGTCGAAGCACCGTCATCGCCATCTCCTATCGCGGTTTGCCCCACGAAGGGTGGCGAAACTGCCGTGCGCTGTCAATCGTCCGCAGCTCGCGCGATCGTGGCGAACCCCTTCTTGCTACACTTGCCGCCGTCATGCAGCGCAGGCGCTCGATCGCTGCCAGGGAGAGCCCGGGGACGCCGAGCTCCCAGCCGATTTCAGCCGGGCGCGCGCCGGCGACCGTCCCGTGGCACTGACGTTCTACTACGGCGCCGGCTCCCCCTACGCGTGGCGCGTCTGGCTCGCGCTCGAGCACAAGGGCATCCCGTACGAGCGCAAGGTGCTCTCGTTCGCCGAAGGCGATCCCAAGAAGCCCGAGTTCCTCGCGCTTAACCCGCGGGGAAAGGTGCCCGCGATCGTCGACGGCGACCTCCGTCTCTACGAGTCGGCGGCGATCGTGGAGTACCTCGACGACGCCTACCCCAACTACGGCAAGCGGCTCTTCCCGGGCTCGGTGCGCGACCGCGCCGTGGTGCGGCGCATGGTTTGCGAAGCCGACAACTACGTCGCCGCGGCGATGAACCGGCTCGCGCGGTCGGTGCTCTTCACGAAGCCGCAAGAATGGAACGCCGAGCGCATCGCCGCCGCCCGCGACGAGTTCGCCGCGGAGCTCGCCCGCTGGCCGGAAGCGTTTCGCGGCGACTACCTCGCGGGGCCGCTCTCGGCCGCCGACTATACGCTCTACCCTCTCATCGCCCTCGCTCTGCGTTGCGAGAAGAAGCAACCCGATCTTGCGCTGCGCGAGCGCCTGCCGCAGCGGATTGGCGCGTGGATGCAGGGCGTCGAGATCCTGCCTTTCTTTCCGAAGACCTGGCCCGCGCACTGGAAATGACCGTTCACGGGACGCCGGAGTTCGAGCGCAAGATCTGCGAGCCGCGCGAGCTCGGCGCCTGCGTCGCGCAGCTTCCGCGGCCGCTGGTCTTCACGAATGGCGTGTTCGACATTCTCCACCGCGGTCACGTGACCTACCTCGCGCAGGCGCGTGCGCTCGGCGAGAGCCTCGTCGTGGCGGTCAACTCCGACGCCTCGGTCCGCCGGCTCGGCAAGGGCGGGGACCGCCCGATCAACGCGCTCGCCGATCGCCTGGCGGTGCTCGCTGCGCTCGAGTCGGTCGACCTCGTGGTCTCGTTCGACGAGGACACGCCGCTCGCGCTCATCGGCGCCTGCCGGCCGGACGTGCTGGTGAAAGGTGGCGATTACAGCGTCGAAGCGATCGAGGGTGCGCGCGAAGTGCGCGGCTGGGGTGGGAGCGTCCACTCGATCCCCTTCCGGCACGAGCGCTCGACGACGATCCTGCTGCACAGGATCAGGGGAAGCGAGTCGGGCGAAGGGTGAAGACGAGCTCGCGAGCCTCCTACCTTTCCCGCTTCCCCTTTGCCCCCTCTTGGAGCTTCAGCTCCATGTAGATCGCGCCTGGCAGCGGGCTGTGATAGTACGCGGGGACCTCGCGAAATCCGAACGAGCGGTAGAGCTCGCGAGCCTCGACCATCGGCTCGAGCGTGTCGAGCATCAGCCGACGATAGCCGATCGCGCGCGCGGCCTCGACGACCGCGGCGGCGAGCGCCTTGCCAAGGCCGCGCCCGCGTTCCGGCGGCCGCACGTAGAGCCGCTTCACTTCGCCGGAGCGCGCGTCGAAGCGGCGCAGCGCGATGCAGCCGACCGCGGCGCCGCCGCGGGTGAGAAGGAGGAGCCGTCCGTCGGGCGGAACGTACTTCCCGGGCAGCGTAGCGAGCTCGCGCTCGAAGTCCTGGAACCCGAGGTCGACGCCGATCCATTCGGCGTACTCGCGGAACAGGCGCCGCACGTCGTCCAGCCGCGATGGGTCGGTCGCGTCGACGAGCGCGTACGGCGGCTCGAGCGGGGTGCTCATGGGTTGTGCTTGCGCATCAGCTCGGCGGTCTCGACCGCCCAGCTCTCGTCCGAGGCCGCGAGGGTGGCGATGATCCGCTCGCGCTCGACCGGCAGTTTCTCCTGTGACAGCTTGAACCGCGACTCGAGCCGCGTCACCGTGATCGTGAAGGAGACGATGGCCCCCAGCATCCGGTCGATGTACTCGCGCGGCAGATCGTGGAAGCGCGCGTGATAGGCCGGGTCGTGGAGCGCGACGAGCTTCTCCTGCTGCGCGTGCTTCTCGTCCCGGTCCTCGATCAGCCGCGGGACGCCATAGGCGTGCACCGCCGCATAGTTCCAGGTCGGTACCGATTCGGCGCGTTCGTAGTGCTGCGGCGAGACGTAGGCGTGCGGCTCCGCAAAGATCGTCATCACCTCACGCTCGGGCGCAAAGTCCCGCCATTGCGGGTTGGCCTTCGCCACGTGGGCGAGGAGCCGCACCGCTTCGCCGTCCTCCTCGACGGCGACCGGCAGATGCGTCGCCCGCATGCCCGCCTCGCCGTGCGTAACCAGCGCCGCGAACGGGTGCGTGCGCATGAACGCGACGAGCGTCGCGCGGTCCTCCATCCGGTTGTGACGAGGGGTGTACATGGCGGAGGTTACCCGCTGGGACAGTCCCGGACGTCGCTGCCGGGGAAGTTCGCCCGCAAATCCACGAACCGGAGCCGCACTGGCTCGGGCGCGTCGCGCAGCTGGAGGTAGACGCGGCCGCCCGGCCCTTCGCGCGCGGCGACCTGGAGCCCGCGGACGCCGCGCTTGCGCAGGCTCTCGGCGTGGTTGTTCGCCGCCTCCTCGGAGCGGAACACGCCGAGCGAGATGCCGTTCCGCCAGATCGGGTCCTCGCTGAGGAGCGACGAGTCCTCGACGCCTTGCTTCTTTAGCTCGGTGACCCGATCCGCGGCGGCCTGGCGGGTCGGGAGGGGCGGGATGTAGACCCACCACCGGGAGGGTTCCTCGACGCGCCTCGCGACCTTCAGCCCGGCGCCAAGGGCGGTCACCGCATCCTCGGCGCGGGCCAGGTCGCCCGTCGCGAGCGGCCCGATCTCGAGGCAGACCGCGCCGCGTCGCGACGCGGCGAGGCGGGCGAGCTCGTCCGGCGAGATGACTCGGATGCGCTCCGGGCGGAGCTGCTGCGTAACCGGATCGAAGTCGGGCACGGCGTACTGGGTCACGTAGTAGCGGTACGCGAAGAACAGGAAGTTGGCGAGCACCAGCAGGAGAAAGGCGATCCTCATGCGGCGCGTCTGAGACTGACCTCGGCCGAGTGGAAACGTTCGACGCCGCCGCGATGCTCGACGACGAGCGCGCCGTCCTCGGCGACGCCGGTCGCGATCCCCTCGACCGCGCGGCGGGGCGGAACGAGCAACCGTACGCGCCGCCCCTGGTACGCATGATGCCGCAGCCACTCGTCGCGGAACGGCGCGAATCCGGCGCGCGCGAAGACCGGAAGGGCCTCCGCCAGAGCCGCCAGGAGCTCGCCGAGCGCGACGCTCCGCGCGGGTGCGTGCTCACCGGTTGCGAGATCGGCGACCGGCCGGCCGATCGCTCGCCGGGCGTGCGCGGGGATGCGAACGTTGAGGCCGACGCCGATCAGCGCCGCCGTCGGGCCGACCGGCTCGCCGCCGAGCTCGACCAGGATACCGCCCAGCTTGCCGTCGCCCACCATGAGGTCGTTCGGCCACTTCAGCGCTACCCGACGGAGCCCGAGCTTTGCGAGCGCGCGGACGCACGCAACGCCGACGGCGAGCGAGAGGCCGCCGAGCGCAGCCGCGCCGCCTTCGAAGCGCCACAGCATCGAGAACGTCAGGCTCGTTCCGAGCCCCGAGTACCAGGTCGCGCCGCGCCGGCCGCGTCCCGCTCGCTGCAGCTCGCAGGCCACCACCGTGCCGGAGGGCGCGCCGGCATCGGCGCGCGCCGCGAGCGCCGTGTTCGTCGATTCGCTCTCGTCGCGGAGCTCGACCCGAACGCTCCCGTGATGACGGCCGAGGCGCGCTGCGATCGCGTCCGCAGCGAGTGCGTCGAACGGCGCCTGCAGGCGGTACCCGCGGCCGCGGACCTTGAAGATCTTCGGGCCGTGCGCTTCGATCTCGCGCACCGCCCGCGCCACCATCGCCCGCGAGAGGCCGAGCGCGTCGCCGATGTCGGCGGCGGACCGGAACCGGTCTGCGGCGAGAGTCCTGAGGACGGCAAAGCTCGAGCTGCGCACGGTTCGCGCGTGGAAACGGGAGAACGGTCGTCGATACTAGCAGGGTCGCGACGGCGCGGGGATCAGCCGAGCGACTGCGCGATGCGGTGCAACCCCTCGAGCACGAGATTCTCGTGCAGCCGGAACGGCACCGCGAGGCGCGGTGCGAGCGCCTTCGCCCCGCCGCCGGAGAGCAGGCACTCGAGCTCGGGATGGGTCGCGCGATGCAGGTGGTACAGGCGCTCGACCGCGCCCGCGAGCGCGTGCTGGCAGCCGCTCACGATCGCATCGACGGTCTGCTGCGGATGCTCGGTGAACTGGCCGTCGGCGTCTGGCAGCCCCGCGGTCCCCTGGTGGAGCGACCGAATCATCAGGCCGACGCCGGGGAGGATCACCCCGCCGGTGAACGCCCCGCCCGCGTCGACGAAGTCGATCGTGGCCGCCGTGCCGCACACGACGACGAGCGCGGGGCGGAGGTCGACGAGCGCCCGCGCGCCGATCATTCCCGCCCAGCGGTCGGAGCCGAGCTGCGCGGGATTGCGGTAGCCGTTCCGTACCCCGCACTGCTCGGCCTGCGCCACGATCCAGTGCGGCGGCGGCGCATCGGGCCACACCTCGAGCACGCGGATCATCGTCGAGCGCGCGCGCGTGCCGGCGACGTTCGAGATGACCACGCGGTGCGGCGCGTGGAGCGGCCGCCAAGCCGACGCGAGCTCCGGGATCTCGGCGAGCAGGGCGTGGCCCGAATCGAGGCAGTTGTCGGCCGCGGGGCCGCGCGCCGCCGCTCGGTAGCGGCCCCACTTGACGAACGTGTTGCCGACGTCGACCAGCAGGTTGTAAGGGATATGGGTCATCGCTCCGCCTCAGCCAGGCGGGGCGGGAGTTTACCCCGGACCGTCGCGCATCACTCCGGCTGGATGCCGGCGACCTTCGCGACCTTGCCCCACTTCGCCATCTCGGACTCGATGAAGGCCGCGAACTGCTGCGGCGTGCCGCCAGCCGGCTCGATTCCGGCGTCCAGCATTCGCTGGCGGACATCGGGCATGGCGAGTGCCTTGTTGATTTCGGCGTTCAGCTTGGCGACGACGTCCTTCGGCGTCCCGGCCGGAGCGAGGATCCCGCCCCAGGTGCTCGTCTGGTAGCCCTTCAATCCGGCCTCGGCCATCGTCGGGACCTCCGGTGCGGCCGCGGAGCGCTTGGCGGTCGTCACCGCTAGGGCGCGCAGCGCACCGCTCTTCACGTGCGGGTTGATCGCGCTCACGGTGTCGAACATCACCAGGACCCGGCCGCCCAGCAGATCGGAGTGGGCGGCGGTGCTGCCCTTGTACGGCACATGCAGCATGTCGAGCCCCGCCATGCTCTTGAACAGTTCGCCGGACATGTGCGGCGCGCCGCCCGGCCCGCTCGAGGCAAAAGTGAGCTTGCCCGGATTCGCGTTCCCATAGGCGATCAGCTCCTGCACGTTCTTCGCGGGCACCGACGGATGCACCACCAGCATCAGCGGGAGGACATGGGTCAGCACGACCGGCTCGAAGCTCTTGACCGTGTCGTACGGCAGCTTCTTGAACATGCTCGGGTTGATCGCATGGCTGCTCGCGACGAGCACGAGGGTGTGCCCGTCGGGCGGCGCCTTGGCGATGAAGTCGGTGCCGATGATCCCCGTCGCGCCGGCTTTGTTTTCGACGACGACCGGCTTGCTCCAGGCATCGGTGAGCTTCGGCCCCACGACGCGCGCGGTGAGGTCGATCGCGCCGCCGGGCGTGGCCGGGATGACGATAGTGATCGCCTTGCTCGGGAATCCTTGTGCGAGCGTTTCTGCGCCGCACGCGAGAGCCGCGGCGGCGAGTACGGTTGCGACGAAGAGTCGGCGGTGCATCCTTTTTCTCCTAATCTGGTTCACGCGAGCGTGTAGGCCGTCTTGACAGTCGTGTAGAACTCGGCCGCGTAGCGCCCCTGCTCGCGCGGACCGTAGCTCGAGCCCTTGCGCCCGCCGAAAGGCACGTGATAGTCGACCCCCGCGGTCGGGACGTTCACCATCACCATCCCAGCCTGCGCCTGGCGCTTGAAGTGCGCGGCGTGCTTGAGCGAGGTGGTGCAGATCCCGGCGGTCAACCCGAAGGGCGTGTCGTTGGCAAGCGCAAGCGCCTCGTCGTAGTTCTTGGCCCGGATCACCGCCGCCACCGGCCCGAAGATCTCGTCGCGCGAAATGCGCATCGCGTTGTCGGCGTCGGTAAAGAGCGCCGGGGAAAGGTAGAAGCCCTCCTTGTCCCGTTTCAGTCGCCCGCCCCCGACGGCAAGGCGCGCTCCTTCGTCCTTGCCGAGGGCGATGTAGCGCTCGTCCTGCTCGAGTTGCCGCTCGTCCACCACCGGGCCGATCTGGGTTTTGGGGTCGCGCGCGTCACCCACGACGAGCGCCTTCGTGCACCTCGCTGAGGTGCTTCACGAATGCGTCGTGGATCCCGCCGGTGACGATCAGGCGGCTCGACGCGGTGCAGCGCTGCCCGGTCGAGTAGTACGAACCCTGGAGAGCCACCTCTACCGCCTGCTCGAGATCGGCGTCGTCCAGGACGATCA
>Ga0126383_10003462_pt1 | contig 10443 bp, 17 predicted proteins | sample PanSoiMetPlot_35_FD_96882 | JGI IMG/M metagenome (GOLD analysis project Ga0126383, IMG submission 96882) | Tropical forest soil microbial communities from Panama - MetaG Plot_35 | ecosystem: Environmental > Terrestrial > Soil > Tropical forest > Bulk soil | place: Panama | collected 2016-02-17
ATGACGATTATCCCCGTAGATGACGGCACTAGTGCTTACCGGCTCACTCTTGATACGGCTTTGTCGGCTACGGTGGCGCATCTCAGACGGATGCACGCTAACTTGGAGAGTGTTGTATATGGCAATTTCGGAATCTCAACCGGCAGTCAAGACGCGAAAGCTAGCACTAGCTCTAGAGTTTCTAGCTCTCATAATTAGTGCTCTGCTCATCTTGGTTGACTACCGGCTAAAGCGTGATCTCTTGGACCTGTTTAAACGATTGGAGTTTACAATTGAACGGGGACAAAGGCTATATTATCAAGACGCTGCTAAGCCTAGGGATAATAGCGGGGTACCTGCTAGTTCTATGGTGGGAGATAACCCCATCATGGAAGAGACAACTAATCCTGAGCCATCTAGCAGCAATGGTCAGGCAACAGCGCCAATCCGGAGCACAACGGCTAAGCGCACTGCAAGAGCAAGAGATACGGACATTCCGGAATCTAATAAGCCGTTGGGAACATGAGCAGATACGCGCACGCAATCATAGACAAAAAGGTAATTAACCTAGACCATGACGGTGCAAAGCATGTCATGTGCGCTTGGGACGATTGCGAACGTGACGGGGTGGACTTGCACCAAGTCAGGATCAATTACGGCAAGACAGCAACCCCCCATGTTGTCAAGCATGTTTTCTGCACAGAGAGACACAAGCAATTCTTTATTAACAGTGTCCGTAACTATGGCAATCTGCCCCCTGGTTACAAACGGTCTTTCATATGAACTGGACTCTAGTTGCCATAGCCATTGGGGGTTACATCTTTGGTGCCGGTAGCGTAACAATAATTGTGAGAGTGAGTCGGAAAGATGGCAGGCAGACTAACGGTACAGAGTGACGGCAGGGTTACGGGTGACGCTCACATTACCTATAACGATCCTTTCCCGTGTGTTAATGGCTCGTGGGGGTCGGGGGCAATGATGGGGGTTGTCATGCATACGATGGTTGGCAACCAAGACGGTACGATTGCATGGTTTAACAACCCTGACGCTAACGCTAGTGCTCATTTCGGGGTTGCCCAAGACGGCAGCATTCATCAATTCGGTCCCATTGGCAAGGGATGGATTGCTTGGCATTGTGCTAGTGGTAACGCAACCTGGTATGGTATAGAGCATGCAGACAACGGCAACCCTGATAACCCCCTGACGGACGCTCAGCTTACGGCTAGTGCTCAGCTAGTGGAATGCCTAGCGAGCTATGCAGGCTTTCCCCTGCAAGAGTCAGACTCTACGGGTGTCAAGGGTTACGGGGTACATTACATGGGGGGTGCCTCTTGGGGTGGTCACTCTTGCCCTGATCAACCCCCTAACCATGTGCGGTCTAATCAGCGTCCGGAGATTCTAAAGCGTGCCGTGGCTCTGTCAGGGGGCACCGTGCCACCCTCTCAGCCGGTACCCCCTAAGCCAACGTACCCGGCTTTCCCGTATCCCTCAGGTCACTATATCGGGCAGCCTAGCTCTAGCAATTACTGTCATTCCGGGTGCTACGGGGGAACCGATCAAACTAACTGCCGTACGTGGCAACAGCGTATGAGGGACCGGGGTTGGACGATAACTGTTGACGGGTGCTTTGGTCCGCAGTCTGAGAGTGTATGCCGTAGTTTCCAATCTGAAAAGCGACTAACTGTTGACGGTAAGGTTGGTGCTAATACGTGGAATGCCGCGTGGACTGCGCCAATTACCTTACGGGTCTTTTGCATTTGACCATTCAGTGATATTCTTAGGGCATATCCCGCGAGGGGATGCGCGGGAATTCAACGGCTTACCCGGTTCCCTCACTCCCCCCGACAGCCGGGTAAGCCGTTTCCCTATAGCGAGGTAACATGGAATACATTAAGCTTGGGGTCCACATTTGGGTTTCCGTGCTCATTATGGGCACCCTCTGGCGGATTATCTCTTACCATTTCATCGCATCCCCTAACTCATCCTTGCAACACCTTGGCCGCGCAATGGCGCAACAGTATTAAGGGGATTGGATAATGGCTAACGCTGCCGCTGGTGCCGGTACTCAGGTTGCAACGCAAGGGGGAGGGGGAGGGGGAGGGGTTAATCCTTTCCAAGTTGCCACTAACCTCTACGCTGAAAAGAATTTGCAGGGTGCGCAGACATCCCTTTTGCTCTCAGCTAACCCCGTTACGTCGGGTGGCTCTGTTAACGCTGGCCAGTACCTTAGAGCACTCAGGCTCATGTACCGGACAATTACCGTTGGCGCCACTGGCACGGCTCTTGTCTTTGACGGTCCCTTTAGCGTTTTCACGCAGCTTGACCTGACCAATGTTGACGGCTCAGAGATCCTTTACAACATGGGCGGTTACGCTTACTACCTCGGAGAAAAGTATTTCCGTCCGTGGCTTACCGACCCTGCCCACCGATACGATTTTACGATTCCCTCAGCTACCTCGGGTGGCTCTTGCACGATTAGCCTCATGCCTGAGATTCGCTTTACGGCAGGGGTCCTTGCAAACACTGACACACGCTCACAGTACCGCTATGACTACAGCCTTTCGGGTGCCGGTATCGGCTCTTATGCCACGTACCCGACAGTTGCTCTGGTGCCTTACATGGATGCTTGGGCGCAACCTGACAGTATGGACCTCCAGGGGCAGGCAAATCAACCGGTACCCCCGGGTGTCAACTTGCAGCTAAAGCGGAGACACCAAATCTTTACCCTTAACGCCAACGGCTCTGACAACATCCTCTTGAGCACGCTTACGGGTAACGCTATCCGGGGTGCAGTCATCGTCACCCGCAATACATCCAACGTCCGGGTAGACGGCTTTACCGACCCCATTTACTGGCAACTGGACAACCGTAGCCTTGGACGGCTTAACCCCGATATCGTGCGTCAGTGGGCGGAAGATCAATACAACACTTACGCATTTTACGGCTTTAGCAACCAAGCTAACGGTGCCGCTGGTGCTTTCGCTAACCAAAACGCATCCGATGGTATCGGCGCAACCGGCTTGTATGCAGGCTCAGGCTCTATGGAGCTTGGTGTTTACGCATTCCCCCGGTTTGTCAACCCTGGTGATCTATATGGGCAGGGTTGGTTGTACACGGCTAACTCAACCAAGCTCCAGTGGGAATCCGTAACGGCTAACTCAGCCACTACGGCTGAGCTTATCTGTGATGAGGTTTACCCGGTTGGCGCTGTTGACCCTGGGCTAGTGGATATCTGAGATGTATTACTCTCAGCCAACGTCAAGTTTCGGATACTACCGGGGTAGTCCACACTATCTCGGGGGTGCACAATCGGGGGGAGGTCAGGGACCAATGGCAGCCGGTACGGGTGTTTTCAGTCAAGGTCAGGGTCCAACCGGGCAAGCCGGAGCATGGACACCAACCATCCTTTACATGTTCGGTCTTATCATCGCTGAGATGATCGTTTTCGGAATCCTCGCACGCAAGCTCTAAGGATTAATAACCATGCTGAAAGACACAAAGTTTTGGGTTGGGTTTGTCGTTGGCATCGTTGCCTATCTTGTTTACATGAACTTCGTAGGGCGCAAAGCCAAGGGTGCGTAATGGGAAAGGGTGCCGCGGGGGCAATTGCGCTTATCCTGCTATGGGTGGCTTTCGCTAGTTTCTTTGTAGCGTTCCACCCCGGAGGGATAACCGTAAACGGGCACCCTGCCCAAAATCCCCGTGACGTAATCCTATGGCTTATGCAACGGTTTGCCACGGGCACCAAGTCAGGTGACGGGACACAGAACGTATGAGCGTTTATGCCGTAGAGCGTGGAGCACGCAAAGCACGCAAGATCAAAGACACCCCGCAGCAGGCAGAGCTAAGACGGAAACTAGCCGAACGTGGCAACCGGGTAGCTCCAAGGGTTAACCCCTCTACCGGCGAGTCTGCCGGTACTGCTCAGGAGCGTAGAGAGACCGTGCTAAGTGCAGGCACCCGTAACCGGGCTGCCGGGACGCCACGGCAGCGTAGGGATGTCGTGCTAGCTGGCACGGCTGAAAGTGGCTCTACAGGACGCTCAGACGGCTCTACGGGCACCAGGGGGACCGGCACCAGGGGGAGGGGTAGAGGCTCGGCTACACCCTCTCTAGCCGGTCCCCGTGGCCGGTCCCGTAGCCGTAGCGGCAGAGCCTTTAAGTCCCTTACCGGCAGAGAGTCAGGGGGGATACTGCTAGCCGAGTATTTTGGTGCCGTAGTGATCATTGTCCTAGGACTGTTCACCAAGGGTCCCGGGCAGGGATACCACCAAACTATGGCAGATATCATGCTACGGCTTACGGCTCTGACCGGGATATTTTTTATCCTGTTTCTGCTAGCCGGTACTAAAGGTGGAAAGGCAGCCGTATGGTTTGGTCTGCTAGTTGACCTTGGAGTTATTTTCACTGCCACCCGTGAGAATGTGCTAACCGATACGGCAAACATCGTAGCGGGTAAGGGGACCGGGGTAGATACGGCAACCCTTACCGCAGCAACTAAAGAGCCTGAGCCAACCCCCCCGGAGCTACCCGATGTCTGACAATATTTGGAGTCTCATAACCGGGGCAGTAATCCTCGGAGTGGTATTCATGCTCATGCGTCCGGGGTCCCCCGCATTGCAAGCCGTTACCTCTGTGTCAAGTGCGCTGACCAGCCTAGTTAAAACCGCTACGCAAGGATGAGATTATGACTAAGGATTTTGGCACGTTTCTTATCGGGGTTGTCTACCTCGCTGTTTTGTTTGTCTTGGTCCGTCCGGGTAGTCAGGGTCCCGGTTTGATTACTGCCGTTACGGGTGGTCTTGCCGGTCTCATCAATGCCGGTACGGGTGGCGGTACCTGGTCAGGCAAGTAATGGTTACGGCTAGCTATTGGAGGGGTGCGACCGTAGCTGACGCAAATACTACGATTGCCAACCCTGCAAACCACCCCCTAGGACAGACTTACGTCCGGGGGATGCCCATAGCTCAGCTACCCGTTAACCGGGTAGGGGCAGGGGCAAACGTGCTAGGGGTCGGTACCGGGGTACCGGGTAAGCCGGTAGCATTCGCATCCGGTAACCCTGCCGTTAGCTCTGAGCCGTACATACCCCCCGTTAAAAACCCTTACGGCGGCAATGAAAGGCTATCTCAATTCGGGGTCCCCCGAATTCTCGGGGTCGGGCAAGAGTCAAGCTGGAGGGGTGGCCTTGACTTTGCCAATGAAAAACTGACCACCCGGGACCGGCACCTTATCAAAAAGGTTGGTCACGAATACTCAGGTAGAGATAGCGGTTTTACTGACCCTCCAATGGACGGACCAACTAGACCGGCTTACCAGCCTATCAACCGGACGATTAACTACCAATCCGGCAGTGATGCTAGTGCGGCTCAAGATGACCTTAGCCGACCGTACACCCGTAACCATCAAGGAATGTACGTTGGTGAGCAAGGTACCGGGTGGAGTCGCGTTTACGGTGGCGTCCCGGGATTGTGGCAGCCGTACGGCTCATATGCCGGTTACACCAACGGTCCCGTGCAAGGGATTCAATCGCCGGTTGCCCAAGGTGCCCCGGGTGACGGCAGGCAAGAAGTGTTTAGCGGTCCCCCTCACGGTCTGCATTCCCCGACCATGCCGGATTACTCAGCAATTCTCGGTTACTACATGGCGGTACCGCAGATGCGGGCACCAAGGGTTGACCGTCCGGATAACTCCCGGGCAGGGGGGCAATCGTACTCTCAGACCGTTGTCCCTCAGGGTCAGACCGGCACCATTGCTCAGCAAGCGTCCGGACGCAACCTGACCAATTACACGGCAGGCATCAATTGGCAATCCACCCGTGTTAGCGGGTGGCGCGGTCAGAGTGGAGCCGGTAATGCGTCTTGACTCTAGAGACCTTGGTCTTTTGGCTGCCGGTAGTGCTCTGGTCTTGCTATTCGCTTGGGTCGGGTGGCTACGGGATGAAAGCACTACCCAACCCCGTTATGAGGGTGAGCTAGGCATAGCCGGTTTGGCTAACGCCATTGTTGACGGCTTGGATACCGGCGACCACTATTTCCACCCTAACTACTGTGTTCCCGGTCAGACACAGATATTCACGGCTCACAAGTACCCGATTATCCCGGGTGGCAACATCACGGCTCTTATGCATCATGGTATTAGCCGTATGTCCAAGCCTGCCCCCCAGGATGACGATTGGCGCATTATGCCACCCGGAGAGGCTATGTGGTTATGAGTGAACCGATACCGGAGAGTCCCCCGCGCACTAGCTCTAGCCCGTTTACACGTCAGCTTGGACCCCTGCCCCTATGGGGATGGATGGGGGTTGGCCTTGCTATCGCTCTTGCCTACTATTTCTTTAAGCAACACAAAGCAGCAACACAGCAAACCACGTCCGATACGGGGCAGAGCACTACCGATAGCTCTCTAATCCCTCAGTTCGTTAATCAGACGTTTGTCACAGATGAGCCACCCGAGCCATCAATACCCGGTCCCCCCGGTCCCCCCGGTCCCCCGGGGGTCGGTGGGCATCCCGGGGCAACGGGACCAATGGGACCCCCGGGACCGGCTTACAAACCCCCTCAGGCTAACAAGTACCCGGCACCAACCGGACTGAGGATGACCAAGCTGAGCAATACCAGCGTCAAGCTTATGTGGAATTACATAACCTCAGTGACCCCCAAGCCAACTAGCTACACCATAGCCGTATACAACATGTCCGGTAAGCTTGTGAGTCAGACCACGCTTAACGCACCCGATACGGCAAGCGGTCAAGCCGTGGCTACCGTATCCGGTTTGCCGAGTAAGCAAAAGCTACAGTATCGCGTGTGGGCTAACGGGGGTAAGGTTGCACCCCCGCACGCTCAGGTTATCGGGGTGGACTAATGCCAGAGCAACGCACCCATATGGACGTGGCTCTAACGGTCTTGGTGGTATCCGAGATACCTAACTTCTGGTCAGGCTTTCTGCCGTCACTGTTTACTATCGCCACGTTTTCGGGTGGGGATGAGGATAAGGCTAAGCACACTAAACGATGGATACGGAGGGGTGAGATACAGGCAACCGGCTTGTCTGTAGCTCTCGGGATTAGTGCTAGCTTGCTTGCTGAGCAACCATGGCCTTTCATCGGGGTTATGCTGCTAGTTATCTATCTGGCGTATCAGTATGAGCACGCACTAAGACTAGGCTTGTCATCGGGACTCATGCTAGATATGGATGCCGTACCGTAGGGGGATTGACGGCTTTTGATGCCGGACGTAAGGTGTCGGCACTAGCCGTTATCGGAGGGATTGAGCATGGCTGACAACATGGTATTTGAAGAGACCAACGACATTCCGGCAGGCAGGCAAGCAAGGGTTGTACCCAAGCTTATCTTTGACAAGCTGGCGGAATCATCCAAGCGAAAGGTTGGCTTTAGCCTCACGGGCACTGAGGCAGAGATTGAAGAATTGCGAAAGAATCTCGGGGCAGCATCCGTAAAGTCTAAGTATAACGTGACAACCGAAACGGCTAAGCTTGACGGGGGCAAAGTCAAGCTGACATTTGCAGCTACGGCTAAATAAGCTACCCCCCCGGGGGGACATGCCCCCATTGCGCCAATGCTGCGCAGTCCCCCCGGGCGGGGTTCAATGCCCCCCGGCAGGCTCTATGAATGCCCGTAACCGGCACCTGGTCAGGGACCACGGGCACAACCTGCCGGGGGTCACAAAAGAAACAGTGCCGGTAATCTTCCCCGGTACCGGCACCATTCCTGTTGATTGCGATATGGAGTTTTGGCTATGACCGTTGATAACACCTCTTCCGTGCCAGTATATCAACCGGGCGAAAATTGGGAAAGCCTTATTGAGTCGTCCGATGAAATTCTTGGTTACGATCTTGCACGGGACGAAACGGCTGACGATTTGGTAGGGGTGCCGTTTGCGATCACCCGGGTACAATTCCGTCCGGGGGTGATCCGAGATAAGGTGCAACAGGCTTACGTTTCGATTGAATGCCGGGTGTCCGACAACCTAGACGTACGGCTTATCAATACCCGTAGGGAATCCTCACGGCTTAACAAGCTTGCCGGTCTAGAGTCCCTAGCTTTCGGTCCCGGTTCCCACGTCATATTTAACGACGGCTCTACAGGGGTTTACCGGCAGATAGTCAAGTACCTTTACACCAAGCAATATATTGCGTTGGCGCCACCCGTGGTAGAGGCAGGGACTTACGGTGAGTGCTCGTTTGATAAGCCTCCGAGTCAGTGGGCAGGATTCACGCACGGAGACGAATACGCGGACGACAAAGGCTTTGTCGGGTACATGGCAGATATCCGCTTGTACTGTCCCCGTGGTCTGCGCAATTCCCTTTACGAAAACGACTACACGCAAACCGGAAAGACCAGGTATCTCGGCTGATCGCAACGCCATTATCGCACGTAAGATAATGCGTGAACGGTTTGACCGCGGTTATATTAACCTGGTCTGCGGACACATCACGGATGAGCCTACGCAGCTAGCATATAAGGCTTTCCGGGTAAAGGGTAAGTATTGGTGCGAGACATGCGGTAACCACCAACCCCGTAAGCCTAAGCCACGTCGCAAGACGTTGCCGGATGAACCAATGTTCTGACAATGGCCAAGCGTAAGAGACAATGGCATGATCTCTCAGAGCGTGCCCGTAAACGGGCAGAGCTAGCCGGTAGAGGCTACGGTCTCACACGGAAGCAAACTAGGGAACGTTACAACCGGGGCACCTATAACCCTCTTGCGTCTAAGGGGTCTAACCTCAGGGTGCCCCGGAATTTCAGGGAGTTTGCTGAGGGTGGCGTAGTCGATTGGAAAACTGCCGCATACGATAACGTGACTAAGCAGATAGGCGATTACTTCAAATTCAACGAATTCGCGGTCTTGGCTAACATTGAAGAGCATGCTTCCGAGATGGCACTGCGGATTATGGCTATGGCGTCGGAAGATGAGCTAATCGCCTATGCACGCATCCAAGAGGGACGCAACGGGGCACCCCCTCAGATGCCACCCGGTATTAAGCCAACGGACATAGGATACTTTACCAATGGCAGATGGAATAACATCTTTTGGTACCATTAACCTAGAGGTTAAGTGCGCTTATCCCGGTTGTCCTAACCGGATAGTCAGGCAACGGGTAACGGATAAGTATTGCAAGGGGCACCGTGGTAAGCATACCCTAGAATACGTAAGACGTGCTGAGCATGATGTCACGTTTATTATGATTGACGGGGAGGGTCAGGGTGACGGCTCAGCCCACAAATACGTATTGCTAGCATGCGGGAATGAACAGCTAGAGCGTCCGGATGGTTTTACTGACATCATAGAGATATTTGAGTTTCTATATGAACAGTTCAGAGCTAACCCCGATGCATGTTTTGCGGGTTTTTATCTCGGCTACGATTACAACATGTGGCTCAAATTGCTCCCACGTGACAGAGCCTATTACCTACTCACTGACAAAGGCAGAGCCAAACGGAAGAGAGTCTGTCGTTGTACTAATCTCCGCAAATGTAAACATGCCAGAATTGCTCCCCATCCTGTTGAGTACCGGGGTTGGCAGTTTGACATACTCGGATACAAGCGGCTCAGGCTAAGACCCAAGTCATGCCATTGCGTAAACGCAACCTGCAAGTGCCCGGGACAAAACGCTTGGATGTATATCAATGATGCGGGACCGTTCTTCCAAGCGTCATTGCTGAGCGTTATTGATCCTGGCAAGTGGACAGAGCCGATAGTCACCCCGGATGAATTCGCTACTGTGTCAGAGGGTAAGTCTCGCCGGTCTAGTGCCGTGCTAGACGATGACATGCGACGGTACAACCGGCTGGAAAATGAGATTGGCTCACGGTTGCTAAGCTCACTCAATCAAGGGTTTACCTCGGCAGGGATTAGGCTGAATAAAAAGCAGTGGTTTGGACCGGGGCAAGCGGCACAATCATGGATGAGGCTCGGGGGAAAACTAGAACAGACAACGGACGCGATTAAGCGATTGCCGAAACAACTACGTCTTGACGTAGAGGCAACCTATTACGGGGGTTGGTTTGAGATACCGTGCCACGGGATAGTGTCGGGCACTACGTATGAGTACGATCTAAACTCAGCTTACCCCGCTATTGCTAGCCGGATGCCGTGCATGTGCGGCACCTGGTCTAGCGGGACCGGCACCCCCCGGGGCAACCTGTCTCACAAGTGGCTCACAACAGGTGAGCTATCTAAGCTGAGGCTCTGTCATGTCATCGTTAACGGCAAGTCCCCTTACCTTGGTCCCCTGCCGTACCGGGACGCTAACGGCTCTGTCTTGCGTCCCCGTAACACAACCGGGTGGTATTGGCAGCATGAAATAGACGCTGCCAAACGGGCAGGCTTGATATCAGACATCACCTATCTAGAGTGGCATGAGTATCAACCCTGTAAGCACCTGCCCCCTCTACGGTCCCTGAGCGGATTGTATGAGGGTCGGCAGAGGATAGGCAAGAATA
>Ga0126383_10003463_pt1 | contig 10441 bp, 8 predicted proteins | sample PanSoiMetPlot_35_FD_96882 | JGI IMG/M metagenome (GOLD analysis project Ga0126383, IMG submission 96882) | Tropical forest soil microbial communities from Panama - MetaG Plot_35 | ecosystem: Environmental > Terrestrial > Soil > Tropical forest > Bulk soil | place: Panama | collected 2016-02-17
CGCCTGTCAAATCAGCAGGTTGTATTTCCGCCCGGGGCCACCACCGCAACTCTCAACGTTACCGTCATTCCGGACGCGATAATTGAGCCGAACGAGACGTTCTTTGTAAATCTGACCCAGCCGATTAACGCCACTATCGCTGATGCGCAGGGTGTCGGTACGATTATCGATGACGATGTAACCGCCGCGCAGTTCAGCGCGGACCAGGTCTCGGTAGACGAATCGGACGGCAGCGTCCAGCTTACGGTGCTGCATACGGGCGATATTTCGCAGCCGTTTACTTGCACGTATTCCACTTCAGACGGAGCGGCGTCCCAGCGCTCGGACTACATTAAGCAATCGGGCACGCTGCAGTTCGCCGCCGGCGAAGCCAGTAAGACCATCACCATTTTTATTACCGATGATTCTCTGACGGAGCGCACAGAAAATTTCTTTGTCGCGCTCACCGGCCCTGAGGGCTCGCGGCTTAATCCTAACTTTGTCACCGTCAATATCAACGCTAGTGACCCGAGTGGTGGTCCTAACCCGGTCGATGCGTCCGGCTTCTTCGTGCGGCAACACTATCGTGATTTTCTGAATCGGGATCCCGATAAATCGGGGCTCGATTTTTGGAGCGGACAGATCACGTCATGTGCTAATGACGCCGCGTGCACAGAAGTCAAACGAATCAATGTTTCTGCCGCCTTCTTCCTGTCGATTGAATTTCAGCAGACTGGTTATCTGGTCGAACGGATTTATAAAGCGGCTTATGGTGACGCGACCGGGACATCGACCTTGGGCGGCGCGCACCAACTTGCGGTGCCGGTTGTGCGTTACTCCGAATTCCTTCAGGACACCCAGCACATCAGTCGCGGGGTGATCGTGCTGGAGCCGGGGTGGGAAGACGCGCTGGAGAAAAATAAACAGGCGTACACACTGGAGTTCGCGGTAACCGGCCGATTTGAGGATTCGTTTCCCACCACCATGACGCCTGTACAGTATGTCGATAAATTGAATCAGAACGCCGGCAATGTGTTATCGGCGAGCGAACGATCAGCCGCTATTGATCTCTTTGGTGGCAGAGCAACTTCCAACAACCCTTTCGCACGCGCGCAGGCTCTCAGGCAAGTCGCGGAGGATCAGGATCTGTATCGCGCGGAATCCAATCGGGCTTTTGTGCTGGCACAGTTCTTCGGCTACTTGCGGCGCAATCCGAATGACGCGCCTGACTCAGACTACACCGGCTACGATTTTTGGCTGACTAAGCTGAATCAATTCAATGGCGACTATATTGCTGCCGAGATGGTCAAGGCGTTCATCTCTGCGGGTGAGTACCGGCAGCGGTTTGGACTGTGATGAGCCGTTATGGCCGCGCCGGCGTCAGCCAGCGGAGTGATAGCGAACGGGTCGCCGAATATGCCTACTAACCCTGAAGCACCTTGTCGAGCCGTTCGGCCAATTGCTTGGCCACGTCCACCGTCGGATCGATCCCGCTGACGTTCGCGGCAATTTGTCCTTGCTTATTGAGAATGATGGTGGCCGGCACCTGATTGATCCCGAGCCGCTTCGAAATGGCGCCGTCGGGATCGCGGAGGACCGTGATCTTATACTTCCGGCCCAACTCTCGCAGTTGGTTATCGTCGACAAAATTCTTTGACTTGGCACTGTCGGAGTCGGTGCTTACCCAGTAGACGGCGACGCCACGGCCGGCATATTGGTCGGCGAGTTTCTTCAAACCCTCCATTTGATCGCGCGTGAGGGGCAGCCATGAAGCGCCGAACGCCAGCACGACTACTTCACCGCGGACACTTTCTGCGGTTACAGCCGGACCATCAATCGCCCGCAGAGAGAACTCGGGAGATTGAGTTGAGTTGGCGCGCGCCGCCGGTGCGGCGATTAGGCCCAGCAGCGCGATTGTCATCAGAAATCGAGAAATGGCGACCATTTGAAACTCCTTTGTCGTGGCCTCATGCGGCGCACAACGTGACTTAGATGCTGAAATTCAGCTCAGCGTAACTTTGTCTGAAAGCGGCCAAATTCCGAACAAAGCCGCCTATAACTGACGTGGAGGCCGGCCGAAGACGTCCTGGTGCAGTGCGACATAATCTTCCCACGTGTCCATGTCGCGCGCAATGAAGGGCGAGCTTACGGCCAGACGCCGGGTCTCCGGCCGGTGCTGCTCAAAGAAGCCCCGCAGTCCTCGTTCCGCATCGAGATAGAGCAGTTCGGGAAGATATTTTCGATCTATCAGGACCGGATGCCCGCCGCGTCCTTCGTATTCCGGTTGCACGAGCGTCGCGCCGCGTTCCCATTCATTAATAACCAGCGCGATCGTCTCTCCGCTAATCGCCGGATGATCGGCCGGTGTGATCAGTGTCGCCAAGCACTCCTTCGGTACCTGACGTGCGCCGACGGCAATGGAGACACTCATGGGAGTCTCGGCATCAGGATTGATGGCGAAGATAACGCCGGCAGTTTTCAAATGGTCGCGAATTTCGTCAGCGCGATGGCCGACGACTACGATGATGTCGGTGGCGCCGCCGGCGCGCAGGTTGCCGATGGAACGCTCGATAACGGTTTGCTGGCCGAACGGCAGGAGCGGTTTGAACGCACCCATGCGACGCGCACGGCCGGCGGCGAGCAGAATGGCGGCCACCCGCTTCACGTCTCGATCATTCCTTGTTCGCCGGTGGTTCCCAAAGTTCGACCCGATTGCCTTCGGGATCCATGACCCAGCCAAACTTGCCGAACTCGGAGGCTTCGCTCTGGGTGGCGTCCACGCCGTTGGTGCGAAGCTCGGCTACAAGTGCATCAAGATCGGCTACGCGAAAGTCGATCATAAATGGCTTAGGGCTGGGATCGAAGTACTTGCTACTCTCGGGGAAAACCGACCAGGCGGTCGTGCCGCCATCCGTCTGCGGATCATCACTCCAGTGGAAAGCAAAGCCGCCCCAGTTTGCCGATTCAATCCCGAGATGTTTTCGGTACCATTCGCGGAGGGTGTCAGGATCGTTTGCTTTGAAGAAGATGCCGCCAATGCCTGTGACTTTTTTCATTCTCGATCTCCTTAAAATGAGCCGGCGAAGCGGACCCTCGATTTACCGCAATTCACGCAGGGCCCGGAGAGTATATTGCCGCGCCATCTGCTTACGCCACTGATAAACAAAATCAGTGTTATCGAGTGGCCGTGCCTTAATGTACGCCGCTTCGGCCGCTGCTTGAATCTGATCATCATTGAACCGTTTGCCAATCAAAGCCTCAGCGGCAGCAGCAACTTGTACCGGCGCTGGTGCAATCCCGCCGAGCACTATTTTCGCATCCTTGATTTCACCGCCGCCCAAAGGGGCAGTAGCCCGGCCATTTGCCACGCTTCCGTTTTCGAACTTTATATACGCGGCAACGCCCAGGACGGGAAAATCAAACGCGCCGCGGCGCCGCAGTTTCTGATATGACGCACGCCAACCATTCGCTGCCGGCAGATGAATGGCGACGAGCAGTTCATCAGGACGTTTTTTCAGGTAGTCGATACCGTCATCATTATAAAAAGCGGTAGCATCGATCATCCGTTCACCCAGAGTGGAAACCAGTTTGAACTTCGCGCCAATCGCGACCATCACGGGAACCAAATCGCTTGACTGCACCGCCCAGCACTTCGAACTTCCCGGCGCCACCCAGCAAACATCGCCGTCTTTCTTCAGGCAGAAGTTGATCGCCTTGCGCCATTCATAATTCTGATCGTAATAATTGCAGCGCGTGTCGAGCAGCAGATTTCCGCCAATCGTTCCCATGTTGCGCAGGATGGGCGTCGAGATCGTGCGCGCTGCTGCCGCCACCACCGGGTAATCACGCTTGATGACTTCGTGCTCGCAAATTTCAGTGAGCGTAAGCGAAGCGCCAATCACCACGCCGCTGCGGCCGTCGCCGGTGATTTGATTCAGGTCCGGCAGACGCATGACTGAGATCACCGTCTTCGGCAGCTGCTGCCGCCGCTTCATGTTGGGATAGAGATCGGTACCACCGGCGACGAACTGCGCTTCCGGTCCCACGTCCCCAATAATCTTCACCGCCTCCGCGACGGTGTGCGGCGTGTGATAGGTAAATTTAGGGAGGCGCATCATACGAACTGAATTCTAATCGTTTCGCTATCGCTTCACATCCCGTCGCACGTACAACAACAAATCGACCCCCGGTCGCAGCGGATAGGATCCGTCTTCGTTAATCCCGGAATTGATCCGGTCGTAGCGATCCGCATAATTCTTTTTCAAATCTTCCTGCTGGGCCATTGAGCCGATGATGATCGGTTCATTGGTCGGGACAATCTGTTGGTAATAGCCGACTTTTTTGAAATCGCGGAAGTACCAGGGCAGCGGCCAGTAGTCGGGTGAGACGAGAGCTATGCCGGTGTCTGTGCCGGTTCCGTTTTTCTCTGCGATCCGATCGATCTCGGCAGTCATGTCCAGCATCTGGCGCTTGGTATGCGCATAGACGTACGGCAGTACATCATCATCGTAATGAATGAAATTGAGCTGATACAGTTGATAGCCGCAGAATGACGCCAGCAACAGCGCGACGGGCACAAAGAGCCAGGGCTGGTCAGATTCACGCAGCTTCTCGTACACATAATTGAGGGCATAGCCGGAAGCGAGGGCGAGCGGGATGATGAAGTTGAGGCAAATCCAGGGCGTCTTGTAAGTCATCTCGGTCACGGTGAGATGAGAGAGATCTGAGAGCAGACGGCTCAAAGACATCCCGGCAATCGAATAAGCGGTTAACAGCCCGAACGCCCATAGCGCCAGAAACAGGCCCATCCGATTGTCAGCCAGCGACAAGGCCACGACGGCGCCCAAACCGGCGAGCAATATCAACGCCGCCTCTTCATTTAGAAGCCAGTAGAGATACGTATAAATGGGGTGTTCGTGCTCGTGTGTGCGCTTGGTCCACATGCTCAGCGCTTTGAACGCATCGGCCACACCTTTCGGATAGTTGGTGAAGAACGACGAGTAGAAGAACACTGCGACCAGAATGAAAACCGCAAAAGCGACCAACGCGATCGTCAATACGGGAATCGGTCCCCCCAAGCGATCGATGGTCGCGCGAAGTTGATCGCCGATCGATAGCTGATCCGGTTCGCGCGATTTGTCGAGCTTATTGCGAAAGCGAAAGTAGCCGCCGGTGCAGAGGAACGCGATCAAAAGCACCGGACCATTTATGATCCAGGTTTCTTTCGTGGCCACCATCAAGGCTGCCGAAGCCGCCGCCAGAATGAGATACTCGCTCCGCGTAGTGTCGTAATACTTCAAGCCCGCGACGACGATGCCGAAAGTGAAGAACACGAACAGCGACTCGTGAATGAAGTATCGCGATAGATAAATCGCACCGGGCGAGATGGCAATTAAGGCCGCCGCCGATAACGCACCGATCGAGCCGATGCGTTTGCGCAAACAAAGCGCCAGCCAAATCGTCGCGATGCCGAACACAACCGTCACCAGCCGGATATTGAAGGTAGTCAGGCCGTACTTGTCGCCGGCCGCCTTACCGCCCAGGAACCGCACGATCCAGGGAATGATTGCGGAAAAATAATAGAGCGTCGGTCCGTGATAGTTTTGCGGATCGTAGTAATACTTATTGTCACGGACGAGGGTTATCAGAAAATTTCCATTGACCCCCTCGTCGTGATGAAGCGGAACCAACGTGAGCTTCACCAATCGCAGTAACGCTCCCACCAGCAGAACGCCGGCGGCCGAGAGTCGCCACGTAAGCTCAGACATTTGCGGACCGCGCGTCAGACTTTCAGGTGCGGCGGCACTGCGGGCGGCTGATTGATTGTTAGGGCGCGACTTTGTAGAGATGGTAATCACCTACCGTTGCGACTTCCTGAAACTGTTTGAAGAACGCATCGTTGATCGGCATGACCGAGTGCTCTTGCGGATCAACTACAACATAATCGACGTGGTATTTGGCGAGCAAGGCACGCGCGTCATAACCACCGTTGTATATTTTCCTGATGTCAGCTTCGCGTTGGCCGGAATCGATGCCGTGAGTCCAGATGTGTCCGGGATAACCCATCAAAGAGCGGCGCCCGCTCAGAAATACAGGCGTGTTGTGTACCGGCGCATGCAAGACCATCGCGTTAATCGGCGTTCGCTCTTTAAGCACCTCGGCAAAGGCGATGCCGGCATTATCGAATTCCTGGTACTCACCTTTACGCATCACCAACGGCACGAGGTCCAACGCTCCGGACAAGATCAGCATGGCGAATAGTGCTGCGGCCAGCACGCGCGTGGCCGGAGTGCCTTCCCAAAGCCTCGCGAGTAACAACGCTACCAATGGCGCCGACGCGACCCACCAGTAGAAGAGAATTTTGATATTGTCCCAAATCCACGGTGCGAACTTGATGAGGTTTGGCACAATGAAGCAGAGCGTGAACGGGAGATAGAACAAGAGGAGTTTGCGCGGCACCAGATAGTCATCCGTTTTCCAGAGCAGCGCGGCGACCAGCAGCGGAACAAAAAATCCGGTGTTCTTGAACCAAAACCAAATCACGTTTTCATTTGATTCGTGCCAGCCAAATCTCCATCCGATGAATTGCCGGGCGCTGACCGCCGAGCCATGCGTCGACCAGAGCATCTGGGGAATGGCGATGATACATGCGACCAGGATGAACGCGAGCCATTCACGCCACCGCTTGATGTTGATTAGCGTCAGCACGCCGGCGACGGCCATGGTGGCAATGAAACTGTGTGCGTGGACCAGCGGCAGTAGACCGGCCACGACGCCGGCGGCGAGCATGCGGCGCATGCGCGCAGAGCGAAGGGCAGAGGGCAAAGCGTCAACGCCTGTTTCCATATCCTGCCGCTTCGCCCTTGGCGCTTTGCCCTTCGCGCTTTGCGCATCGCCCTTCACACTTTGCTCTGCGCCGTTCTTCATCGCATCCCACCAGAGCGTGAAGACAATCACCGCGAGCGGAATTCCGAGCAGGAACCCGCGCTGCGGAATCAGCAGCGTGGTAATCGATGTCCCCCACCTCCAGCCCTGCATCACATCGGGAGTAATCGTGTAGGAATGTTGCATGTGTCGGAGGGCTTGAAAAATGCCGCCCTCACTTGCCTCCGAGAACAGCATGGTCCAACCCAGGCCACCGTTCACGATGACCAGCACCGGGGTGATGAGGGCGGCCGTGCGGTTGCGCAGCAGTTGCAAACCAAATCGATGCAAGACACCCACCAGCGCTACCCCGATAATCCAATTCTCGATGAACAATGAATCGCGCAGACTTGCGCCGCAGCGCAGGAACACGGCGGAAATGAAGTCGGTGAGAAAAGGATAAGTGAACCGCACTCCTGAGAACGTCGGGTCTTCGGGCGGGAAGTTCTGCCCGTAGGCAAATCGGGTAATGACGCTGAGATGAAACGGTAAATCGCCGTAGTTGTTCAGCACGCCGGTGTAAATCCCACTCGGTAAATCGAGCAGCGCGCGATCGAAGACGAGCCACATCAGGATCGCCGCGCCCGCGTAGAACAGGAAATAGATGAACGTCCACCGATCGGGTTTCGCGGTGGCGCGGCCGATCGCGTTGAGGGCTGAATCGATGTCGGCATTTATCTGGTCGCTTATGCGCTTCTCGGTGAGCAATGCCAGCGGCAGCAACAGGAGCACGGCGGTCGCTAAAATCGTGAGAGGAGTCAATCCCAGGAGCAAAGCGAGGATGAATCCGCCCAGACCGAGTAGACCAAATCCAATGCACGCGCCACTGCACAAACGCGCTGCCAGGGGCGCGCCGTCGTCATACGTATAAGTGAGAAGAGTGCCGCTGGCGATGGCGACCAGGGATAGAAGGAGGGAAGGTACCATATCGAATGCTTACTTTTATTGAAGCCTCGATTGACTCCGAACGAACATGTCTGTCGTGATCCGCGGAACTTGATCACTTCCATCGCATTCTAAGACCAGTTCAACGTCGAGTGAATATCGATGTTCGCCGCTGCTCAAACTAATTCTTAGGAGGAGCGGGAGTCTTAGTTCTTGAACCCGAAGGATGTCATGGTCTTGCGGATCAAGCATACCGCCCAAATCGCAGACCGGCTCCTTAAGAAGTTCAATCTGGTGGATTATTAGGTCGGGTGCTTGCTTGCTGAGCACTTCGGTTAGGTGTGCCGGCAACCCATACTGGTATTCCCGAGACCAGCCAAGTTGTGCAAACAGTTGGTCGAGACCAGCGCGGTTCTCAAATCCAACCATCTCGACAATTGGAGACTCGCCTGGCAAGATGGGTTTTCCGTTGGCGACACCCACGCGACCCGACCTCACACGCTCATGATCTCGTGCTCTTTCGATTTGGACAGTTCGTCAATCCTGGAAATGTGATTGTCGGTGAGCTTTTGAATTTGTTCCAGACCATCACGTTCCGCGTCTTCCGAAATCGATTTGTCTTTAAGCATCTTTTTCAACTTGTCATTTTCGTCGCGACGAATGTTGCGGATGGCGGTGCGATGTTCTTCGGCGATTTCATGAATCTGTTTCGCCAGTTGTTTGCGTCGTTCTTCGGTCAGCGGCGGAATTGGAATGCGCACGAGCTTCCCGTCATTGGAGGGGTTAAGGCCGAGATCGGCGGCGCGGATTGCTTTCTCGACATTGCCGAGTTGGGTCGTGTCCCACGGCGTCACGGTCAGCATCTGCGGCTCAGGCGCGTGCACCGAAGCCATCTGATTCAGCGGCGTGGGCGTGCCGTAGTAATCAATCATGACGGTGTCCAGCAGGCTGACCGAAGCGCGGCCGGTGCGCACGGTGGCCAGCTTGCGGCGGAAATCGTCAATCGCCGTTTCCATCCGCGGCTTAGTCTCTTTAATGACGTCTTTGTCGTTCATAACGGACGTGAATGGTAAATGGTAAATGGTAAATAGACAACTGCGTCAATGCGTCGTCGATTCACCATTCACCGTTCACCATCTACGGTCTTTCCAGGCAGACACGCGTCCCAAAACCCGGCTCACTCTGAATCACGCGGACAATGTTGCCGGGCGTACGCATGCTGAAAACGATAATCGGAAGATTGTTATCCATGCAGAGCGAGATGGCCGACGCGTCCATGACTTTAAGTTGTTTTTCGAGAACTTCGAGATAGGTGATGCAATCAAATTTTGTCGCTGTCGGATCTTTAACCGGATCGGCGGAATAAACGCCATCGACCTTCGTGGCCTTGAGAATGACATCGGCTTTGATTTCCAGCGCGCGCAAAGCGGCAGCTGAATCGGTGGAGAAGAATGGATTGCCGGTGCCGGCCGCGAAGATCACGAGGCGGCCCTTTTCCAGATGACGAATGGCGCGCCGGCGCACGAACGGTTCCGCCAATTGCGGGATGTCGATCGCCGACAACACGCGGGTGTTGACTCCGACTTGTTCCAGCGCTTCCTGTAAGACCACGGCATTCATGACTGTCGCCAGCATCCCGATGTAATCAGCTGACGAGCGATTCATACTGCCGGCGCTGGCCGAAACACCACGAAAGATATTGCCGCCCCCGACGACCACCGCGACTTGCACTCCTAGTTCATGGACTTGCTTGACTTCGTCAGCCACGGCGCGCGCGATCTTGACGTCAATGCCGAAGCTCTTTTCGCCCATCAAAGCTTCGCCGGAAATCTTCAGCAGAATGCGGTGAAAAGCCGGTTTGTTTGGATCTGTTTGCATGCGAGACCGTTTAGTTGACTAGACTTTGCGACTCGAGGTCAGTACCGGGAGCGATAGCGACCGGGTCAAATGGATGCGTTGCAACGCACAGGTCAATTACCCGGTCGCTATCGCTCCGGGTATTGACGCTTTGTTAGTTGCCGGCGAGTTTTGCGACTTCGTCCTGGAAGTCGTCGTCACGTTTGCTCAGACCCTCACCCATCTTATAGCGGGCGAAGCGGCGAATGGTGATCTTCTCGCCGGTCTTGGCGACTTTCTCGGTTACCATTTCGGCGACGGTCTGCGCCGGTTCTTTGATGAAAGGTTGATCGAGCAGGACGAATTCCTCATAGAACTTGTTCAGTCGTCCTTCGACAATCTTATCGATCACCTGGTCCGGCTTATTCGCATTCTTGGGTTCGTTCTTCGCCTGGGCGCGGGCAATTTCGCGCTCCTTGTCGAGCACGTCCGCGTTGACTTCCTCACGTGACACGTAGCGAGGTTCGGCGGCGGCGATATGCATGGCGATGTCCTTGACCAGTTGCTGAAATTCTTCGCCGCGAGCGACGAAGTCGGTCTCGCAATTCACCTCGACCAGCACGCCGACCTTGCCGCCCATGTGAATGTATGAACCAACCACACCTTCAGAGGCGACCCGGCCCTCTTTCTTTTTCGCCGAGGCGAGTCCGCGCTCGCGCAAAATCTCGATGGCCCGGTCTTCGTTGCCGTCAGCTTCGTTCAGCGCCTTTTTGCAATCCATCATTCCGGCGCCGGTTTTCTCTCGCAGCGCTTTGAC
>Ga0126383_10003464_pt1 | contig 10441 bp, 9 predicted proteins | sample PanSoiMetPlot_35_FD_96882 | JGI IMG/M metagenome (GOLD analysis project Ga0126383, IMG submission 96882) | Tropical forest soil microbial communities from Panama - MetaG Plot_35 | ecosystem: Environmental > Terrestrial > Soil > Tropical forest > Bulk soil | place: Panama | collected 2016-02-17
AAAGCTGCATGTTGCGAACCCTGGTGTTCGCGTCATTGTTACCGGCTGTTACGCGCAGCGCGCGCCCGAGGAATTACGCCAGCTGCCCGGCGTGGCGTGGGTGGTCGGCAATTCGCACAAGCCGCAAATCCCGAATCTGATTTATACGATTTCTGTTCAAGCCGGCCCCGCACGTTCGAATGGATTCTTTCCGCTTTCGGCAATTTCCCCAGCCTCTCCCCCGGAAATACAGCCATCGGCGGAAATTCTCGTCGGCGACATCTTCGATCAGCAAACCTTGCTTTCCTCTCCCGTCTTTGGCGGGGAAGCGAATCACACGCGGCCAACTCTCAAGATTCAAGACGGCTGCAATTCTCGCTGCTCGTTCTGTGTGATTCCGTTTGTTCGCGGCAAGAGCCGCAGCCTGCCGCCGGACACCGTGATTTGCGAAATACAGAAGCTGAGCCAGACAGGTTATCGGGAGATCGTCCTGAGCGGAATCAATCTCGGCACTTACGGCCGCGATCTCTCACCGCGCGTCGAATTCGAAGACTTGCTTCGGCGTATCCTGGAGGAAACGGCGGTCGAGCGCTTGCGCACAGCCTCGATAGAGCCAATGGACGTAACGCGCGACCTCGCCGAGCTTTTTGCCTCCACCGAACGCCTCGCGCAGCACTTCCACATGCCGCTGCAGTCCGGCTCTAATCGCGTCCTTGCAGCCATGCACCGCTGGTACCGCGCCGAGCACTACGCGCGCCGCGTCGAACTCATTCGCGAGCGCCTCCCGCACGCCGCCATCGGCGCCGACGTCATCGCCGGTTTTCCCGGCGAGACGGAAGACGACCACGCTGCCACTCTGGCCTTCATCGAAGCGCTCCCGCTTACTTATCTCCACGTTTTCTCTTACTCGAAGCGTCCCGGCACCAAGGCCGCTTCTCTCTCGAACCATGTCCCCGGCGCCGTCATCAAGCGCCGCGCCCGCGAGCTGCGCTCTCTTGGCGAACGGAAAGCCGCAGAGTTCCGCCAGTTGCAAATGGGCAGGGAATTGCGCGTCCTTACGCTTCATCCTTCCGAGGCTGGCGCATGCACCCAGACTCCCGCGCTTTCCAGCAATTATCTCCGGCTCTTGGTTGCCGGCGTTTTCCCCGCCAATCAGTGGCTGAACGTACAGCCTTCCGCATGTCAGGGGAACTCCTTGATCGGGCAGGTTTGCGCGTTCGATTTTCCGCCTACTTCGCTTCAAATGAGCTAGAAAATCGCGCGGCCGTCACGCGTGTCCCCATTATTTTCGGCTGGGATCATCCTCAGGACGGACATAATTAAACTGCAATGGCGATGCTCCATGAACTTGCACCACGACCTCTCCCTCGACCATTGCGTAGTGGTGCATGTCGGGGTCGAGATAAGCGAAGCTGCCGGCAGGGAAGGATCCCATCTTTGCCGTGTCAAAGTTGTCGCCCATTCCGACTTTGAATGTTCCGGACAGGACGGTGACGTTCTCACGATGAGGATGCCAGTGGAGAGCAATGCGGTAGCCGCTGGGCATCTTCAAACGGACCGTAAAGTCGCCGGTGGTCGCTGTGGGGTCGCCCCCGAGAACGGTGAGTTGCGCACCCGGCGCCAGGAAGGGCGGCGCTTCACCCCATTGAATGGCATCCGGGGTGAAAGCGTTTTTCGCGTGCTCCGGGTGTGCTGCGCGCGCCAAAAACTGGGCCGCAAGACCAGCCGCTCCAACTACTCCGAGTGCCATGAGCAGAGTTCGTTTTATTTTTTTGCTTCCTTTCCGAGCAATCTGTCGCTTCCACGTTCGTAGGAATTGGCCTGAATGATCCGTTACCGGTGAGGTGCTGGCAATGAGGGGCGGATAACCTTTGCATATCTTTTCTCTATCGCCGCAACCTATTGAAAATAGAGGATAATGCCCCCAATACCCTTGAAGGGGAGCGTCATCCCTCGAAAATGACCTGCGCGAGTGCCTGCTGCGCCGTGTGCGTTACGCTCAGGGCAATGTGCTTCACGCCGAGTTGCTTTGCGATTTTTTCCGCCTCTCCCGCAAGCTTTAACGTCGGCCGTCCGCCTTTCTCGCGCACCACTTCCAGGTCCACCCAGCGCACGCCGCTCCGCCAGCCCGTTCCGAGCGCTTTCATCCCTGCCTCTTTCGCCGCGAACCGCCCCGCGTAACGCTCATACTTGTTCTTGAACTGCTCGCAATAGTCGCGCTCTTTCGGCGTGTAGAGGCGCCGCAGAAACGGTTCTCCGTGCCGCTCGATCGCTTTCTGAATGCGGTCCACTTCCGCAATGTCCACGCCCATTCCGATGATCAAGTGGCCTCCAGCGGCCCGCGTTAGGCGCAACCCGACCCTCGTGCAACCCCGTGCAAACCCGGTTGAACCTCGTTCGGCCGCTCCGATTATACTGTTAGTGTCGCAATGCCCACGAACACGTTGAAAACCCGTCGCAGTGTCGGAGGCAAAGTGGACAGCCGCAGAGGGAAAGGGCTCCCGCCCGCGTTGAAAGGCTGGACCAAACGCAAAGCCAATGGAGTGCAAATCCTTCAAGCGGATGCTCTAACAAAAATCCCCTGGCTTGTTCACGGATTCAGCACGCGACCAGGTGGTGTGAGCGACCTCGCTGGCGAGATGGTCCTGAATCTCGGTTTCACAGGGTGGGACAACCAAGAACATGTTCTCGAAAACCGCCGCCGCTTTCAATCCGCCCTCGGAGCGAACGACTTCACACTCATTGCCCTGAAGCAGATTCACTCGGACGTCGTCCATCTCTTCGAAGACTCTCCGGTCGAACCTTGGCGCGGTGACGCCTCAGCTACGAATCGTCCCGGCCTGCTCCTTGCCGTCCAGACTGCCGACTGCGTTCCGATTCTCCTGGTCGATCTCGGAAAACGCGCGGTCGCGGCGGTTCATGCAGGCTGGCGCGGCACCCTGCGGCGCATCGTAGCCAAAACCATTGGCAAGATGCAGATGCAATTCGGTTGCAATCCCGCGGACATGCTTGCTGCTATCGGTCCCGCAATCGGCGGATGCTGCTACGAAGTGGGCACGGAGGTAGCTTCGGAATTCCGTTCGCAATTCCCTAACGCTACGGACTGGTTCGACGAACTCCGCACCGGGGACGAACCGAATCCCTTGCAATGGCTCAACATGGCCCCGCCCGGGCATCAGCCGCCACCAAAGAACGTTCTGCTCGACCTGCGCAAAGCCAATCATGCCCAACTCCTCGACGCGGGCTTGGGCGACCAAAACATCATCGTCGGTGATTTGTGTACCGCTTGCCGTCGCGATCTTCTCTTCAGCCATCGCAAGGAACATGGCACGACCGGCCGCCTCATGTCCGCCATCGGCATCCGCAGCGATTGATGGCTTAAGGAGCGATAGAAACCAGTCCGCTCTGCGAAGAAACATCCAGCAGGGCCAATTGGCCGCACGCGGCCATCACGTCGCGGCCGCGGGAATAGCGCACAAACGCGGGCACGCCTTTATCATTTAAAGTACGCCGGAATTCCTCGATTCGTTCCGGCGCGGATTCGCGGTAGGGAAGTTCGCCGGGATTCCACGGAATCAAGTTCAGCTTCACTCGTTTCATCGGGGCAAGCAGCTTCAGCACACGACGCGCATCTTCCGGCGAGTCGTTCACGCTTCCCAGCACAACGTATTCAAACGTCAAATGTTCCCACGGGCGCAGCGGATAATTCTTGCAAGCTTCCATCAGCGCGCTGAGCGGATATTTCTTGTTAATCGGCATCAGCGCGTCGCGCTGTTCATCGTTCGAAGCGTTCAGCGAAATCGCCAGCTTCGGGCGCACTTTCTCCCGCGCCAGCCGTTCGATTCCCGGCACGATCCCGCTCGTGGATAGCGTTACATGCTTCGGCGAGAGTCCCACGCCTTCCGGGTCTAGCAGAATCCGCAGCGCCGCCATCACCGGCTCGAAATTCAGCAGCGGCTCGCCCTGCCCCATAAGCACAACATTCGTCTGTATGGTGTCGCGGCCTTGCGTAGCGGCGGGCTTTCGCGGTTGGCGTTTACCGCGACCTTGACGGGGCGTCCCGACTGTTTCGGCGGGAAGTCCGGCATCATTTTCTGCCGGCCCGCTTGATGGGCTGCGCCTCTGTTCTTCCAACGACCCCAGCACCTGCGCGAGAATCTCTCCCGCCGTCAAATTGCGAATCAGACCGAGCTGCGCCGTTAGGCAAAAGTGGCAATCCACCGCGCATCCCGCCTGCGTGGAAATGCAAATCGTCCGCCGCCCCCCACTCGGCATGAACACTGCCTCCACCGAAGCGGGTCTCGGTGGCCGACTTGGTTCCTTCTGATTCTTCTCGGTGCTCTCTGTGCTTTTGTCCTCTGGGTGGAGTCTTTTTTCTTCCGCGCCACCCAGACCAAACAAGTACCGCACCGATCCATCGCTCGAAACAAAGCGCTGTTTCATTTCCGGTAGCGTGACGCGCGCTTCTTTTGCAAGCCGTTCCCGCAGTACCGCCGGCAGATTGGTCATCCGCGCAAAATCGAAGTTCCTCTCGGCATACAACGCGTGATAAACCTGCCCTCCGCGATAAGAAGGCTCGCCGAGCTCCGCGCAGAACACGCGCAACTCTTGCTTCGATTTGCCGAGTAGTTCGATCAATGACATCCCTGAATGACTTGCCCTCTCTTCATCATCCCATCCCACGAAATCAGAACCAAGCCGCCGTGGCGCGCTTCCATTCTTCCGCTCCTTTGCCTCCTTTACTTCCTCTAGGTCCTTAACTTCCTGTTCCTGCGCTATAATTCCTTAGCAATCCCGCGAATTCCAAACCAAGCTTCGGAGGCATCGAATGGCGCAAACCGTCGCAACCGAAAAAATTACCATCGACGATTGGGTGAAAGGCCTCGCCGCGATTCCCGAATCTGGATTCTCGCTGCAAAACGTCCAGGACTACGTCGTCCGCCACGCCGTGCGCCCCGAAAGCCTCGAAAAATACTGCTTTTTCTCCAGGGGAAATTACACGCGCAATCTGGTCTTCCGCAATGATCTCTTTGAATGTATGACGCTGTGCTGGGACATCGGCCAGCACAGCCGCATTCACAATCACCGCGGCCAGAACTGCTGGATGTCCGCGCCCATCGGCCGCCTGCGCATCCAGAACTACCGGGTGGACGATCGTGACGCCGCCCAGGGCACTTGCCACATCGTTCCTACAGAAATCTACGATCTCGACGCCGCTCATCCCGCGTACGTGAATCCCATGGAGCCGGTCCACGAAGTCATGAATCTCGCCGAATTCAACGAGCGCGCCGTGAGCATTCACATCTACTCCAAACCCTTCGATACTTGTGAAGTGTACTATCGAGATAGGGACTCTTATGCGGACGTGCCGCTCTTCTTCACCAGCGAATACGGCAAGCTGAATCCCGACGAGAAGCTTTTGTAGCTCTTTCTGAGACACTATGGAGACGAGTATTGCCGCCTATCTCATTGATTCTCCACAGCTTTGGCCCTTCCGTGCGGAATTGCCAATGAGCTTCGCTGGCACAGTTCGTTTCGGTGCCACCTTTCATGGTAATTGCCCGCACCGTGTGTCACAATGCGTGGATGGCGAGCGAAGTTCGCGACATTCAGAAGCAGGTCCTGCCGAATGGCCTGGTGGTTATCACCGAGACCATGTCGCACGTGCGCTCCGTTTCCGTGGGTGTCTGGGTCCGCAACGGCTCCCGCCGCGAAATTCCCGAGGAAAACGGCCTGGCCCATTTCATCGAGCACATGGTCTTCAAGGGCACGGAGCGCCGTTCCGCCGAAGCCATCGCTCGAGAAATGGATTCCGTCGGCGGCATGCTGGACGCTTTCACTTCCAAGGAGCAGATCTGCTTCAATGCCAAGGTGCTTGATGAGCACTTGTCCATTGCCTTCGATGTTATTGCCGATCTCGTTATGCATCCGAAATTCGATTCCGAGGACTTGAAGAAAGAACGCAAGGTCGTCCTCGAAGAAATCAAGATGGACCTGGACAACCCTGAATATTTGCTCCACGAGATTTTTACCCGCGGCTTCTGGCCCGGGCATCCGCTGGGCCGGCCGATTCTGGGCACGCCGGAAACGGTGAAAAAATTCAACCGCGAAACGCTGAGCACGCGGTTCCAGAATTGGTTTGCGCCGGATCATCTGGTCGTCACCGCCGCGGGCAACGTCGCGCACGACCGAGTGCTCGACCTCGTGCAGCGCGGCTTTGGCGCGCTCGAGCCCGCCGGGCCCGCCGAAGACGGCTGCGCGCCGCAGACTCAGGCGCCCATCTGCCTCGAAAAGAAACGCGACCTCGAGCAGGCGCACCTTTGCATCGGTGTGCCATCGGTCCCGCTCGCGCACCAGGACCGCTTCGGCTTCGCCGTGCTGAACAACCTGCTGGGCGGAGGGATGTCTTCGCGCCTGTTCCAGAACATTCGCGAAAAGCGCGGGCTGGCTTACGCCGTTTTCAGCGAACTTACTCCCTATTCCGACGCCGGCATGATGACCGTCTACGCCGGAACCGCCACGGACGCGATCGGCCAGGTGATCGACCTCACCATTCAGGAGTTTCGCTCGCTGAAGGAAACGCTGGTCACCGAAGAAGAGCTGCGCCGCTCGAAGAACCACCTCAAGGGCTCGCTGATGCTTTCGCTCGAGTCCACCAGCTCGCGCATGTCCAATCTCGCCCGCCAAGAGCTGTATTTCGGCCGCTTCTTCTCGCTCGACGAAATCCTCGCGGCCATCGAAGCCGTCACGCGCGAAGAGCTACAGTCGATGGCGCAGCGCTACTTCCGGACCGACCAGATCGCTGTCACCGTCCTCGGCCCCATCAACGGCTTCACCCTTGACCGCTCGCGGCTATCCTGCTGAGCACGATCCATTTTTTGGAACGCTTCCGTAGGGAAGGCTTTCCGCGGCCCGTTCCTCCTTCTCTCGGATTCCGAGGAAAATGGAAAAACGATGGGGTGGGTTGAAGCGTCGAGTGCAACTACGAACGATAAATCGCAAGTATGTACAGTACTTAGTGATTATCATTCGAAGCCAATTGCCGGCTGCTGAAATTGCAGGAGGCGAGAGGTTAGAAGGTGGAGGCGAATCGAGTCGGGAGGGGCGAGAGGGTTAGCTTGCCGCGCGTCGCAGGAAGTTGACTTTAAACGGGCGCACGCCCCGACTGCGTCGGGTAGAGGGTCACTGGCGCGTCCGACAGCGGCTATGCTGGTGTACGTCCCTGAACCTTCCTGGCGGCCACGTACCTACGCAGGCGCAGGCCGTAAATGACAAGATTGAGGACGCACGCGCCCACGCCGCACGCGATCAGCAGTATGGCGGGCAGATGCGGGTACACGATTGCCTCAAGATAGTGCAGCAGAAACGGGCCCCGGTAGGGCGCGAGTCCGCCGCTGGCTTCGAAGAGATTCTCGGCCAGCGTGAGCGGACATGGCCACGGCGCAAGCTCCGCCACGATACCGTACACCACGCAGGCCACATGCGCGGCCGCCAGCCGCGGGCGCCCCTTGGTGAGGAGCGCTCCCAGCATCACCCACGCAATGAATCCGAGATGCACCACCAGCGTTGTTTCTGCCAGCGCTCGATACATCCGTCACGTCCGCTCGTTTGTTATGCCATCCAGAGTGATGGAGCACATCCTGAGTCCGGCCATATCACTAAATCCACCGTCGAACACGTTCACGGTACTGCTCGTATTCGCCTTGGAAAACTTCCTTAAGCTTTGCCTCTTCGACGGGAATTACCGTCCCATGGAGGTAGGCAATCGTGAGCGGGAGAAGAAGGACCGGCCAGATCTGTTTCAACAGTCCGGCCTCTCCGAGGTACGCAAGAGTAAGACCGATATACATCGGGTTTCGCGTGAACCGATAGGGTCCCCAGGTTACGAGCTTCGCCGACGCTTTCCCCGGAACGGTTGTAGTGCGAGCCTTGTGGAAGGTCACCAGACCCCAACAGGCGATCACCGCGCCAGCCGCGAACAGCACACCTCCGATGATCGTACTTACGAGTGCCGTCTTCGGGCGGATCGTGTGGGAACGCGTGAATTCCAAACCCACGCCGACCAAATACGTCAGAACGAACACCCAAGGAACCGGGACTCGCATCAGGATCCGCATCGGATTGTTCATAAGCCGAGCCTTCCAGTCATAGGTGCCCGACGCCCCTTGCAGGCTACAACCTTATCGACTATTTTGAGGCGTGGGAAGCGTTGACGGCGGCGCCGATGATGCCGAGTTCGTCGGACATGGCCGGGATGACTTCAAAGCGGCTGCCCTGGAGCGGGCTCATTTTCACCATTTCGTGGACCAGGCGGTCGAGCAGGCCCGTGTCAATGAATTTCGTGTCGGGGCCGGTGATGAAGAACGTGCCGGGGCCTCCCATGTGGATGCTGGTGGCGGTGGCGGCGGCCAGGGCGCGGTGGCACAGCGTGACAAAATCGACGCAGCGAGCGTCACCGGCGCGAGCGTTTTCAAAGATTTCTTCCGGTTCGAGGTCGAGGAAGCGCATGCGCATGGAGCGGCGGCCGAGAATTCCTTCGAGATGGCCTTTGCCCCCGCAGCCGCAGAAACTCTCCTTCGGGTCCAGCGTGACGACGGAGTGGCCGCCTTCCCAGACGCCCTCGATTGCGGGATACCGCCCAAAGCCGATGCCGTTGCCGAGCGTCCAAACGCGCGTGAGCTGGTGCAGTTTGCCTTGCGTGGCGGCGACACCCGCAGCCATGGCGTCGGCGTCATTGAAAACGCGCACGGGAACTCCCGCGGCCTTGCTTTTGAGCGATGCGTCGAGCGCGGCTTGCAGCGCGAAGCCCTTCACCTGGTGCAAGTTGGGGGACTCCTCGACCACGCCGTTGCGAATAATCCCCGGGAAGCCCACGCCGACGGCTTCGAGTTTTTCTCCAGCGGCCACTGTTTCGACCAACCCACGGATGGTTTCAGCAATGTCGGCGGAAGGCATGGACTGCAAGGGATCGAGAGATTGCGCCGCCTCTGGAAAAAGCTTGAGCGAGCCGACGACCTTGCTGCCGTCCACCAAACCCGCCGCGATGTGCTCCTGCACTAAAACGCCAACCGTCCTGCTCATTGTGTTACCGCCCGTCTTTTGCGTACTAAATGTCCTTGATTGTCATTCCGAATCCCTCTTTTTACAAAGGCCGAAGAGAGATTCATCGAGCAAAAAGCGCTCGAAGCCGCGGAAAACCTCGTCCCTTCGCCCGTCTGCGGGGGCCTTTGCTCCTCGGAATGACAGGTCGTGGGGTTCATTTCGCTATTCGCCATTGCATCAACCCGAGAGGGCACGATGCATCGTGCCCCTACTTCAATTTGTTGAGGCCGTTGAACGCGGCGGCTTTGTAGCATTCCGCCAGCGTCGGGTAATTGAAAACCGTGTCCGCGAAGTATTCCACCGTGCCTTTCAGGGCAAAGACCGCCTGGCCGATGTGCAGAAGCTCCGACGCGCCTTCGCCGATGATATGCACGCCAAGAAGTTCCTTCGACGTGGGATCGAAAAGCAGCTTCAGGCGTCCGGTAGTGTCGCCGCGAATCTGGCCGCGCGCAATTTCGCGGAAGTAGGCGATGCCGACTTCGTAAGGGATGCCTCCGTCGGTGAGTTGCTCTTCGGTCTTGCCGATAAAGGAGATCTCCGGGATGGTGTAAATCCCATACGGATAAGTAGCGGGGTTGGAATGGACGGACATGCCGAAGGCTTTTGCGGCTGCGATGCGACCCTGCTCCATGGAAACGGAGCCAAGGCTGGGAAAGCCGATGACGTCGCCCACGGCAAAAATGGGCGACTGCTTCGTGCGGTACTCTTCGTTCACGGGGATGCGGCCGCGCGAGTCGGCTTCGAGTCCGGCGGCGGCAAGATTTAGTTCATCCACGTTGCCCTGGCGGCCCACGGCGTAAAGAAGAGCTGCGCCGGAGATTTTTTTCTTGCTCTTCAGGTTGGCAACGACGGAATGCTCCGGAGTTTCCTCGACGCTTTCCACTTCTTCGTTTAGGCGCAGCGTGACGCGGCGGTCGCGCAAGTGGTAGCAAAGCGCCTCGACCATTTCCTGATCGGCAAATTCCAGCAGGCGCGGGCGCTTTTCGATGAGCGTGACGCGCACGCCCAGCGTGGCAAACATGCAGGTGTACTCGACGCCGATGACGCCGCCGCCCACGACGATCATGGCTTTGGGAATTTCCGGCATGCTGAGGATTTGGTCGCTGTTGATGATGGTGGTGTTGTTGAACGGAACGAGCGGAGAGATGGCGGGCTTGGTGCCGGTGGCCAGGATGACATGCTGCGTCTCGAATTCGGATTGGCCGCGTGAGTTGGTCACCTGAATGCGGTGGGGATCAAGAAAGCTGGCAGTTCCCACGATGACGTCAATGCCGTTGCGCGAGAGCTGGGCGCGAATGACGTCGATTTCGGTTTTGATGACGTTGAGCGCGCGGAAGGAAAGATCGGCCATGGTGATGGG
>Ga0126383_10003466_pt1 | contig 10438 bp, 9 predicted proteins | sample PanSoiMetPlot_35_FD_96882 | JGI IMG/M metagenome (GOLD analysis project Ga0126383, IMG submission 96882) | Tropical forest soil microbial communities from Panama - MetaG Plot_35 | ecosystem: Environmental > Terrestrial > Soil > Tropical forest > Bulk soil | place: Panama | collected 2016-02-17
ACCGACACAATGCAGCAGCCTTTTGGAATGCGATGTCGTTCGATTTGAAGCTCGGCCTTCGGCGAACTCTGATCTGGTGTGCCCGGTCCGAGGCTGGAATGAGGTCGTCCACGATTGTAATGGAATTAGGCCGAAACTCGTAATTTGGCCCGAAATCGGTCCTTAATGGAGTAAACGGAAACCTATATATAAGGATGCAAGTCATAGCGGAGAGTCTTTAGGATGGCCGGCGTTAGAGCGCGCAATGACGAGTTGTTCGAATTCTGAAGAGAAACCGAACAAGCGGTGGCGCAGGCAGAGCGGAAAACTACTATTCTGGCGGCGGCCCGCACCAATTCCATTTTTTAGTGACACACTACCGACGGCGCGTTAGGTCAACGCCGGAAAATCCCGGATTGCTTCAAAAAAGCCACACCAAGAGGCATCCCGGCTAAGCCTGGCGCCTAGAGACGTTTGAATTGGTGTCTTGCTGGTTTGACTTTGCGAACCCTGCAGTGATAGTTTCGCGCCAAACTTTCCTCAACAAAAAATCCTACCGGCAGGAGGTGGGTATGTATTGCTCGACTCTGCGCGTGCTTTTGTTTTTCGTTCTGATGCTCAGCTGCGCCTTCGCATATTCGCAGGGCGGAAGCACGGGCCGGATCTTGGGGGTTATTTCCGACCAGACGGGTGCTGTGATCGGCGGCGCAGCTGTGTCCGTAATAGATACACAAAGAGGCACGACCCGAAGACTCACCACAGACGAAGCTGGTGCTTACAATGCGCCGGAACTCATTCCTGGCACGTACGTCATCAAAGTCGAGTTCCCAGGCTTCAAGGCGACTGAGCGCCAGAATATTGCGGTCGAGGTCGGCAAAGAGTACCGCGTGGATCTGGTAATTGAACCAGGCGAGCAGACGGAGAAGATCACCGTGACTGAAGATCTCCCGCTCGTGGAAACAACCACAGGCACACTGGGTGGCACAATCAGCAATCTATTGATTGCCGAATTGCCCGTGCAAGGACGCAATTTCCAAAAATTACTCGAGCTACGCCCGGGTACTTATCTTGCCCCGGGAAGCGGAAAGTGGAGTCTCAGTTCCAATGGGATGCGCCGCGAGCACAATGTATACATCTTGAACGGCATGGATACCATCGAGGGCTTCTCGTCGCAGAGCGTGGTTAACGCCACACCGATTTTCGGCGACGCCACTTCGATCGTGCCGATCGATGCGATCCAGGAGTTCAACACCCAACAAATTCCGAAAGCGGAGTACGGCTGGAAACCCGGAGCCGTCGTCAATGTTGGGTTGAGGTCAGGTGATAACACCCTGCACGGCACGGCCTATGCTTTCGGCCGCAGCGATTCGCTGGATGCAAGGAATCCGTTCATCCAAGCGGGTACAGCAAAGCAGGTGACGCAAATGGAGGATTTCGGCGCGACTCTCGGCGGTCCCATTAAGAGAGATAAGGTGTTTTTCCTGCTGGGATACGAAGGACAGCTGAACACGATTGGCGCGCCATCAGGATCACTGACGCTACCAACGCGAGCACCTTTAGGAAACGTCAGCCAGAGCGTCCTCGATGCTTGCAACGCACTGCCAGCTTCGAGTCCCCCGAAAGACCTTAGCCTCAAGATGGCTGGCCTCATCTACAACGGGTTAGGAAATTGTGTCCGGGACCCGAACAACACGGGCGTGTTTCAGGACAGGAACACGGTTTCGTACTCAGTTGCGCCAATTGGCACAGCGACGCTACATAACGGCCTTACTAAGATCGATTACCACCTCAACGACAAGCATGTGATTTCGGGCGAATATTTCATCGGCAACTACGAGGGATTGGGACCACAAAACAATGCGGCGGCCCAAGAGTACTGGTCCACCTTTACTCACGCCAAATCGATGGTTATGGGAGCGCACTGGACGTGGCTACCCAACTCAAAGGTTGTGAATGAACTCCGCGGTGGTTTCAACCGAGAGAACCAGCTTAGCTATCCCGGGGACTGTAACAACATCGCTCATCCGGATTACGGTTATCTCGCGAACATGAATTCCAACTCCGTGCATACAGGCGCGGGTTTACCCGCCAATTGCGGGTTTCCTTTAATAACAATTACGAACTTCAGTACTACGGGCTGCTGCAACACGTTCCCGAAGATCCAAGGTCCAGACTGGACCACACAGCTTATCGACAACGTCTCCTATATTCGAGGTCGGCATTCGTTCAAGTTCGGCGGCGAAGAGCGACGCTTGCTTTACAACGGCGGCACCTATACCGGTACGCGCGGCACATTCAGTTTCACTAATCTGACGAATTTCTTGACGGGCACACTGAACACTGCAACTCCAGCATCCTTGTTGCTGGGCGATCCCGCACGGCACATTACCGAATGGGCCTTCGCCGGATTCGCACAAGATGATTGGCGGCTTACGAACCGGTTAACACTGAACCTGGGCCTGCGTTACGAGACCGTGACGCCGATCAAGGAGGCACAGAATCGGTTGGCGAACTTCGATCCGAACTCATCTACGGGACTGGTGCAAGTGGGCCGTGGCATCAACTCGCTTTGGAACCGCACCAACAATTTTTCTCCCCGGGTGGGTTTTGCTTGGGACATACGCGGAAATTCGAAATGGGTATTGCGTGGCGGCGGCAGCATCATTTACGTAATCGAAGGTTTCAACGTCTTTGTTTCGCAGCAAGGAATATCGGCTCTCGGGGTGAATGCCATTCCAACCGGTGCTCTACTGAATGGGGTGGCCGGACCCGGCGACATTACAGCAGCCAGCGTCCAGCTCACGTCCGGAGTGAATTGGAGCATAGCCGGTCCGGTGCTGCCCAGCAGCGGCGCGATACGTTGCGATTCGCCCTTAGGTGCGGCCGGGGCAAACAGGCCTTGCGCGATCACAGGCGTCGATCCCGGATTGCGGAGACCTTATGCGAATTCGTGGAACTTGAGCCTGCAGCACGCCTTCTCTAACGATCTTTCGCTGCAGGTCGCATATGTCGGCACGCACGGTACGGGGTTAATCGGATTGAACAATATCAACGCGCCGGCCCTAGGCTCTGGCTGGCTGACCGGCGCCACTGCGACGTCCTGTGATGCTCCGTACACACCGTCACAAATCACCGGTTCTGCTGCTTCCAGTAGCGCCACCTGCGAGAATCTCAGACGACCGTATTTCGGCAAGTTCCCTTATCTGTCGGATATCAATTACATCTCGAACCAGGATTTCAGCAACTATCACGGATTGCAGACCACCCTGACGCAGCGGCCATGGCATGGCGTGTCGTATGTTCTGGGCTATACGTGGGCGCACGCACTCGACGAGGCCGGTGGCGATTGGAACGGTGCGGCGCTTCCCTCCAACCTGTTCAAGGTAAGGTCCGATTATGGCAATAGCGGCGACGATGTTCGGCATCGCATGACATTGTCTCTGTCGTATACACTACCGGAAAAAGAGAGCTTTGGTCAGCTGCTAAAAGGTTGGAAAGTCAGTTCGGTCGCGAACATTCAAAGCGCACTGCCGTGGAGCGTAAGCGACACAACCGACGATATCAGCGGAGTCGGTGGGAAGACTGATAGATGGAACTTCTACGGCAATCCATCGGCTTTTAGTGGTCTCGGTTACGCCGCGGTTCCCTACTACCCTGGCATCAGCAATTTAGACTGCGCTGCCAAGGCGTCGGCATTGGATGCGACGTTCGCCCCCTTGTATCCCGGCTACACTTATTCCAACACGCTGGCGAAATACGGCTGCTGGGCTTTAAATGGATCGATGTTGCTTCCTCCGCCTATCGGAACTTATGGAACCGTCGGACGCAACGTGTTCCGCGGCAGGGGACTCAAGCTGTTGGATATCTCCCTGACGAAGCAAACGAAGTTCTCAGAGCGCTTCAGCGGGCAGTTTCGGTTTGAGGTATTCAACATTCTTAACAAGACTCAATACACGCCCGCAGTCAATGGCAATGCCGCTAGCCGAAGCAATCCACTGTTAGGTAGCTCCAGAACGACGCCTGACGTGCAGATCTCGAATCCTTCCGTAGGGAGTGGCGCGGCGCGCTCGATTCAACTGGGGTTTAAAGTGCAGTTCTGATGGCTAGAGAATCCTAACAAGTCTCGCGCAGTTGAAATTTGCTATCTACAAGAGCTCGGCATGTGATTAAACGCCAGAAATAGCCAGCGACAGGTCAGCGAAGCTGGATTCTCAACACGAATGAGACGTTTCGTTTTTCTGCCCTGCCAGTACTTGTGTCGTGCGAGGTCATCAAAGCCGATGTTCTGGCCAGCAGTGGGGTCGTTGGGCGGCCGATTGCCGTTGTGGGTTCCGTCCGTATGGTAATCGGGATCACTCTTGATCCGGTCCGCCCAAGTCGCGGCGACCATAAAGACCATCATCTTCACTTTGGCGCGGATGGAGTTGACGCGGGAATCAGGTCAAGCCAGTTGTCCCGATCCGGGTTCAACAGCAACAGAGCGTCCACCGGTCTTTGTTCGCTTGGTTCAGCTTTTGGTAGGCGACAACAGCCACCATCATATGGCCACGACTGTTCCAGGAAAACGCGGACTGCGGAGCCAGCAATACCACAGTAAGAACAATTGGCATCCATCGTCTTCGCATTGTTGTCTCCGAGGTGAGGCACACGCACTACATTTACGGTGAACCTATGACATACACTGCATTCGGAAGAACAAAGATGGCGACCGCTATTACGCTAGCGTTGGTACTCTGTTGCATCGACCCAGGCTGCAAAACCGGAAGGGAATCTCACGAAATGTTAACTGTCGATCGAAAAGACAATAACTCTCAGGTCGTCCTCACAACCGGACAGGAATTACAGGTAGCGCTATCAGAAAATCCGACGACGGGATTCCGATGGCAGATGAAGACCGCCGGCGAGCCCGTTCTGGAACTCTTGGACGATAAGTTTGATTCGCCAACGTCGGGACTCGGTAAAGGTGGCACCAGACGTTGGCGATTCAAAGCGGCACAGAGAGGTTCGGCCGATATTGAGATGGTGTATCGGCGTGCATCGGAACAGGATCAAGCTCCGGCCGAAACGTTCAGACTTGCCGTCCGCGTCGAGCCATGAGGTCACTCGATCGTGCGGATAGTCCAGAAATCATCCGCAAGGTTGGGGTCCTGCAAGTACGAGTACGGCATGAACCCGTAACCGCCTTTCGCCCATTTGTCACCCCAAGAATTCCGGAACGTGAAACGTTGAGTCCCATCGTCATAGCCGACCGCCAGGACAGCATGACCTCCGAGTACACCACCCGAGGGCATCGGAATGTCGCCCGACTGAGTGTCAAAAGGGAAGTTCTCGTAGACTGTAAACCCGAACACGAATGGAAAACCGCTTGCCAGACAACCCCTCATCGAAGTCAGCGAGTGGGGAATCCTGTGATAGCTGAGAAGCTGATGCTTCGACGCCTCGGCATAGCACTCCGGTGTTGGCTTCTTCGCATATTTGCAGGTGGGGCATGGAGCGTCTTGCTCGGCGGGCGGCGTGTCGTCGTATGTCCAAAGAGTTTCTGGACAGGCGCCCAGCTTTGTAACGGATTTGATGCCATCGCGAATCTGGGCTCCTGCGTCTAGCAACACAGTGTGCTCCATCTGACGCTCATTGTAGTAAATGAACAAACGTGAGGGAGTAGCTTCGTGCTGTTTCTGTTTGATCTGATCGAACTCGATCGCTCCGGCAATGGCGTTAGCCGTACAGCTTCCAAGCCGGCCCTGATCGTAGACCGTCTTGGGACATTGCTCTCGCAGGTCAACCTTTGCCGGCAGTTTTTTTAGGACTGCCGATGGTGCGGTGTAAAGCAGATCGCGATGGTCCGGCAAGTCCGGCAACCAACCCAAACTTTTCTTGTCAGGCATGATAAATCTCCTTGGTGGAAATCTGACTGGCCGAGCTTGTCACAATTCCAATCAACTCTGCGGCGAAAAAATGCGGTAAATTCCGTGGCCTATACAGAATATGACGTCAGGCTTTGCAAGTGATTTGAAGTGCGCCTTTTCCTTTCGATCTCTTTAAATTCTTTCGCCGACGGCGAACTTGCCCTCCCACCTTCCGGCAGTTTGTCTTTCCGGTCGTCACTTGACTTGAGTATCACATCAAGAATGTCGCTGAGCTTTTTCACTGCGCTCGTACGAACAGGAAACGCGAAGCCACACCTTCCTGCGGTCGCACGCTGATTTCCCACGCTTCATGATCGCAGCCATTGCAGGCGCCGTTGTCGGCTTGTTCAACAACTTCACGATTTCACAGGGGGCTTCTATTCCGCCGCTGGCAATCGCATGGGCGCGGCCGACGGTCTTTCAAAATGTCATTACTAATATCGACGGCGGGACGGGCGCCGTGACTGTCAACAATGAAGTCACCTTCAGCCGGCTCAATGAAAGTCACCTCGCATGCCCCGGCAGCAACGGCGGCAAGAATTGGCCCGAAGGCGCTTACAGCCCGTTAACGAACACGATGTACATGCCGATGCAAAACATGTGCATGACCGCCACGACCACGACGGACCAGCGGGATCCGTCGAAGGTCTACGGCCTCACGATGCAACCTTCCATCGCTCCGGGCGCCGATAAAGTGGGCACCGTCTGGGCGATCTCCGCAGAAACCGGCCGGACTATCTGGAAGCACGAGGAACGCGCCGGAGCGATGTCCCTGGTTGCCACTGGCGGTGGGCTCATCTTCGGCGGCGATGTCAACGGGAGATTCAAAGCGTACGACGACAAAACAGGCAAGGTGCTTTGGGAAATGAATCTTGGATCCCCCCGTTAGCGGCTACCCGGTCACATTTGCCGCCGGCGGTAAGCAGTACGTGGCCGTGACGACCGGGCCTTCGCTCGTTGCCCAATTCTTCCCTGCGCGTCGCGCCGGAACTGAAGCCGGGCAACGCTGCCAGCGTGTTTGTGTTCGCGCTGCCGTAGGCGCGCCCGGTTGTCGCTTCGCCGCGCTGTGGCTTTGTCGGCTGTCTGCCGCAGCCCGATCCCCAAGGGAAAACCTCCAGGCGTCGAAAACCGCAACAGTGTAGGCATCGAGATCCACACCGAATCCGTGGGCCAATTGGTCGGCCTCCGAAAAATGATACACGACCGCGCCAGTGCCGGTAGTTCGTGCAGCCGTCGGGAACCCACCGGAGAAGACCTCGGCGTGAACGCTAATTTTTCAGACTCGCTATGCCTTTCGGCTACTCGTCTCGAAGAGCGACGATCCGCGTTCATCCTCGTTACGATTCAAATCAAATTGAGCAGAAGTTCGGAATGTGCTTCAGATTTCGTCTTTCTAGTGGGACAGAAGCCGCCTTTGCGGAGCGATCGAACGGCGGTTAGTGCGTCATGGCGTAAATGATGGCGTTCATGCCCAGGCGGTAGGCGTAGCCGGTGAACTTGGTGGGGTAGTCGGGGTCGTCCATCCATTCCCAGGCGTCGCCGAGATCAGAGTTATAGGTGATCAAGACCATCAGGCGGCCGGTGTCGTCGAAGACTCCGCGGACATGCGGTTCGGTGTCATCGGGTTGCTCCCAAGTGCGAGTGCGCCCTCCCGAATACGTATATTGCCTGCCCAGGCCGTCATTCGGCGGCTGCAGCACCTTGTCGATGTCATAGAATGTATGAAATATCTCGTGCGTCAATGGAAGTTCCACGATTTCGCGCTCCGGAAAGATCTTTCTGACCTGCCGCGCAAACTGATTCCATTGACGTAAACCCCAGAAATCATCACAGTGCCAGAAGCCACCACGAAGGAGGTATTCTCGGAGCCGGTCCGCCTCCTCCTGCTTCAACTCCATCTGTCCGACTTCGACGGCATATACATAAGGATATTTGAACAGGTCGGGATCCATGATTCGTATAGGATGCGGTTTCATGTATATGCGCGCGTTCGTCAACCGCTGGACTCCCCACATGAATTGGTAATCGGCGTCCCACGTGTCGGTCATCCAGGCACCCAGAAAATATGCCAGGCGATCCCCTAAGCCATGTCCATGTTCGAAATCCGTACTTGGGGGCGCCTCTCCGAGCCGCGGTCCACGGCCGCGGGTGTCGGTATACATCAAACGCGTAAAGTAAAACTCGGGTTGAGGCTCGGAATGCCCTGGCGCATCACCGAGGGCGGGTAAGACGAGCAATACTAGGCACACCAACTGGACCACGCGTATCGCCATGCGTGGATTCTACAGCGATACGATGAGCGGGCAAAGCAGACAAGGCATAAACCTGTCGAGTAGACGCGTAATGCCGCGCTCCTCAATCGATAAGATTGCGCCGAACTCGCTTGGGTTACAGAAACGCCAGATCCAAATAAGTGGGGATGCCGCAACGTTCGATGCTGTGAGGAAACTGGACACAAGGCGGGATCATGTTCGGGTGCTGTTGCAACCAAGTTCTGACCTTTCGGCGGGAGTACTACTGCTCACCCTGCCGCGAATATGAATGGTGCGGCAGTAAGACTCGTGGCTACATGCGCCCCCGTGTCCCGATTTTAAAGATTTCCTTATGATTTTTGCTGACTGTGTTGCTCCTTAATCGTTTCCCCTACTATTCTCCTACTGTGAGTAATCGGCCAGCCACAAAAAGGCCGCCCGGCCCAAAGCATCTGTTAGGACTCAAGTTTGTCCAGAGATTTCGTGCTGCTCCTCTGCCCCTTCTGATGGAGCTTCACAAAAACTATGGAGATATCGTGTACTCGCGGATGGGGCCGTACCGCGCCTTCTTCTTTTTCCATCCAGATCAAATCAGAGAGATTTTGACGGACAAGGCGAAACTGCTTCCCAAATTCCGGCTCCAGGTCCGCGTTCTTCAGCAATGGGACGGAAACGGCCTGGTGTTAAGCGAAGGAGAATTCTGGGCACGTCAACGGCGTTTAGTCCAACCTGCATTCCAGGTGAAGCGCTTCGTTGCCTATGCTGATGCGATGGTTCATAAGTCGGAGAACATCGCTCAGGTATGGGAGGGGCTGCCTGACGGGAGCGTCATTGATGTTGAAGAAGCAATGACTGGCCTGACGCTTGAAATCATTGCGAAGACGTTTTTCGACGCCGACCTAACCGCGGAAACTCATAATCTGCGAAAGGCTGTTGCAATACTCTCGGAAACGGCAGTCCGGGAAATGGGCGAGGTTATTCATTTGCCTGACTGGACTCCCGTTCCACGGATTAGAGCAAAACGGTGGGCAATGAATTACATCGACTCCATCATCCGGCGATTCATCGCTGAGCGCCGAAAAACGGGTGAAGACCGAGGAGACCTTCTTTCGATGCTCCTTCATGCCGTTGATTCGGAGGACTCGAAGACTCGGATGACCGATGAACAAGCCAGAGATGAAGCGATGGTGCTGTTCTTAGCAGGCCACGATACAACGGCCGCGGGACTTACGTGGTTCTGGTACATCATGGGCAAGTATCCGGAAACACAACAACGGGTTCATGACGAAATCGAGAGTGTTCTGCAAAAGAATTCCCTCGGGTTTGAAGACGTAGCGAAGCTTCCTTACCTAAGCTCCGTTATCAAGGAAACACTCCGGCTGTACCCACCCGCGATTGGAATATTTGCCAGAGAAGCCAAAGAGCAAATTGAGATGGAAGGATACGAAATTCCAAGGGGCAGCATCGTATATGCGTTTTCCTATGTGACCCATCGAGATCAGCGATGGTTTCCTGAACCGGAGCGGTTCGATCCCGACCGTTTTCTGGGAGAGAAGGAAAGAAAGCTCTCGCCATTTGCATATTTTCCTTTCGGGGGAGGGCCGAGGGCTTGCATCGGTGCGCAGTTTGCGTTGACGGAGATGACTCTTGTGGCAGCGAGTCTTCTGCGGCGATTTGAATTTTCCCTTCGTCCCGGAGACCGGGATCCTGAACCATTAGCACATTTGTCACTAAGACCGAGGGGCGGATTGTCTGTAGTTTTGCGAAAGCGGGGCAATTCCTAACCCAAAGGGAAATGTCACGAGGTTAACACCACGGCGTAACCTGTCCATGGCGAATTCTTAAATTGGGCCGTTTTTTGTGGAATTCAATTCTTCTGTTACAGAGGTGTGAAAGAGATCAGGTGAACCGCCGAAAAGTAACAACTTCGTAATACGGCGGCGGGTGCTCCAAGTCTGGCCTTTTTGTTGTGGCGAACTCTATCAGTTCCGATCGGCTAAACCCCTGAGGTCAGCATAGTTTACAAAACGAATGGAATATTTGCGGAGGACAGGTATGTATGGGACAGTCTTGATTTCTTTCACCTCAGCACGCGCAAATTAGCTTGCCATTGATGGAAGCGATACAAGGGATCGTGATCCAAGCTGAGATACTTCGGTAAAGCTGTCCCCCCGATCGCCCGATTGAACATCCGGCATAATGCGACGCCATCCACAATGCCACGATGAACACCAAACTCGATAATGCGTCGTGTGAATTGGTCCATGACGACGAGAACCCAATGTGTTCGCAACGTTGGGG
>Ga0126383_10003468_pt1 | contig 10436 bp, 7 predicted proteins | sample PanSoiMetPlot_35_FD_96882 | JGI IMG/M metagenome (GOLD analysis project Ga0126383, IMG submission 96882) | Tropical forest soil microbial communities from Panama - MetaG Plot_35 | ecosystem: Environmental > Terrestrial > Soil > Tropical forest > Bulk soil | place: Panama | collected 2016-02-17
GACCTTGAAATGACAGCGGGATTTCGCACAACGTCGGTTTACGATTTGTGGAAGCAGTTTCACGCCAGCGCGCGCGACGAAATCGCCTCGGGAGGTGGGGGAATTCACTTGCTGGCATGGATTCAGGGTCCCGACTTCCTGATTTCCCAAATGGACTCGGCCGACGACCGCGACCAATTGATGCAGCGCGAGAACATCACAGTCGACGTCACCCCTGGATTGTTTGACGGCGCCTTCCGATATTTCACCGTGCTGAACGACCTGCCGATTTTCGATGCTGTAATTCCGATGTGGTATTTCACACCCTCATCGCCCTATTTTGTTCGGCTTGATCACAACATCAGAGAGTTGGACGGCCTTGGGATTGCCAACCTCTACCTTGTAGCTGGGATGATGATTCAAAATTCGACGGGGATTTGCTGCTCGGGCTGTGTTCGGGGCCGATCGGATTTCGATGGGCGGCTGAACTACAACGACACGATTCGCCAGCAGTTCTCCGAATTCATTGGGACAGGTGTCTTCCTTTGGCCGATTCCAGCCGATTGGACCTGTCCGTGAGCGCCGTCCTTGTCGAATCGCGCGGCCGCCACGTCTGGCGCTGACATTGGTCGTGGCCGGCGCGCACCACGTGTTGCTCGTCCCGGGGTTCTTCGGCTTCGCTAAGTTGGGAGAGTTTGCGTACTTCGCACACGTGCGCGAGTTTCTGGTCGAGGCATTGCCCAAGCTCGGCATCCGGGGTGAGGTCGACGTCGTCCATACGATTCCGACCGCATCGCTTGAACGGCGGGCCGCGCTCCTTGCCCAGACCGCGGCAAAACTGATGAAGGCGAAAGGCCACGGCTCTCTGAGCCTGATCGGCCATTCGAGCGGTGGCCTCGACGCGCGACTATTCGCGAGCCCCAGAACCAAGCTCCCGACCTCGGTGGACGTCGAGCGGATCGCGAGCACAGTGCGGTCCATCGTGACGGTTGCGACCCCGCACTTTGGGACGCCGGTGGCGCACCAGTTCAGCTCGCTTTTCGGCCGCCAGTTGCTGAAGCTCCTCTCGGTATCCACCATCTACGCGCTCCGGGCTGGCCGACTGCCGATCAGCGTCGTGCTCCGGCTCGCCGGCGTCTTCCGTAACCGCAAGGCGCCGGCCAGCGTGGTGGATCAGCTCTGGGCACAGCTCCTTCATGACTTCTCCGCGGACCGGCGCAGAGCGATCGACAAGTTCTTCAGCGAGGTCGGGTCCGATCGTGATCTGCTCCGGCAGATCACGCCCGCCGCAACCACGGCCTTCAACGCTTCGACGCCGAACCGGCCGGCAGTGCATTACGGGTGCGTCGTGACCCGCGCGCGTCCACCGGGCTTCCGTTCGTTCCTCGGAGCTGGAATCGATCCGTACGCCCATGCAACGCATAGCTTGTTTGTGGCGCTGTACAGGCTCGCTTCTCGGACGCGCGCCCACCAGATCCACGTGCGGCGCGACCAAATCGCGGCACTATCGGGGGCGTATCACCGCCGAGTGGACGCGCGCGCGAACGACGGGATGGTCCCGACACTCGCGCAAGTCTGGGGCGAGGTGATCTGCGCCGCGTGGGCGGACCATCATGACATCATCGGTCACTTCGACGACCCAACCCACGTCCCGCCGCACTTCGACTGGGTGGCCTCCGGCACCGGCTTCAACCGCCAGGACTTCGAGTCAGTCTGGCGCGACGTCGCCGCGTTCGTCGCAGCCGCTGCTCTTCACTGACCCTTAAGTTTGCGCGTTCGACACTTTCACTGGCGGCTGCGCGCGCAGCGCACGCCGACGCGCCCGGTCGGCGGCATCCGCCCGCACCAGCTCGGTGAAGCCAAAAATGCGTGTGCCGCGGCCCCAGCCAATCCCCAGCTGGGCTCCCTGGGCCAAGAGCCAGGCCAAGAAGATCCGCCAAACATCGCCCTGATCCAGCTGCAGGCGTGCGGCCATCAACATCGCAGCAATCACGAAGGCGATTCCGCTTCCCACGGCGCCCAGCGCGAGGAGGCGTACCGGCCGACGTACGAGCAGTCTCACAGCAGCCCATAGCGCCAAGACCGCCGACCGGCGAGATGGATCCGCGGCGAACTGTGCCCGGGTCGCGTCCATGAGGGTGTGGAAGAGGAACACGGACAACGCACCTGCCAGCACACCCAGGCCGATCCTGGCGTGCGCCACCGTCTCCCAGGTCGCGCGCTCGTTTGCTTTGGAAATGCCCCACAAAATCGCGCCAGCAATGGCACTTCCGATCCCCAACGGCAGAAGGCCGGCGATGAAGGCGCGCAGCATGCGACCGTAGAATTCCCCCGCCGCGGCTACCAGGCGCCGAAGCGGAAGCCGCTCACCAGCAGCTGCGGCCGCCGCGACCGTCGCCCCTGCCATTGCGGGACCGATGACGAAGAGAAAGAGGAGCCCCGCGCCCGCGCCGACGGCGATCGAGAGTATTCGGGCGGGCTCTGTGAGTTGCCGGTAGAGCTCGACGGTGGTCGATCCGTCGATTCCCGCGATCACTTCTCGGGCCCGCGTCGAGTGAGCGAGGTTGCCGTCGAGAAAAAGGGCCAGAGGAATTGCCGTCACTGTTCCAGGAGCGAGCAGAGAAACCCACCACAGAAATAGGAGGCGCCACTGGAGTGGGTTGGCCAGCGCGCGCTTGAAAAGGCCCGGCGTTTTCAAAGGGCTTCCAAAAACGCGAACGCGAGATCAACCCAGGCCTTTAGCTCGAGCGTCCATCGGCCAACCGCGAGCTGCGAACTGTCTCGGGTACGGCCGTCGTCGAGCTTGTTGAGGTCGAGCAGCACTTCTCGGTCGGGATCGAGCTGCGCCGAAACGACGGCGGTGGGGCTCTCCAACACATAGCGGTGCCAGCGCTCTTCCATCGGCCAGCTCAGAGTCTCCGTTGAACCGTCCTCGAATTTGAGCACCAGTTTCCGAGGTACGTGCGCCGCGTAGCGCCGGACCTCCACCACGGAGCGCTGCGGAAAGGGTCCAGGCTCGGAGGGCTTGGCCTTGGGGTGTACCTTCTTGAAGGCGTGACGGATTTTGCGGATCTCCTCGTTTACTTCCTTTTCATCTCGCTCCAGGCGCGTGCCATCGGCCTGCAAGACCGCCCCGGGCTCCGGGACCACCTCCTTGGCCTCAACCAACTCGACGCGATCATCGACTGGCGACCTTGCGAAGATTTGCTCCTCGAACCACTGGCGAACTAGAGGCGCTTGCACCCCAGCGCTATCCTCCAACGCCTTTTCCAGGTCCGCAGTCGAGGGGTGGCGGAAGCGCCAACGCCGATAGTATTCGCGGAAGCCTTCCTCCATCACTTCCCGGCCGATGCGCATTTCGAGATCGTGAAAGACCAGCGCGGTGCGCCCATAAACCAGCCCGTAGCTGCTTCCTGAGTACCGCATCCACGAGCTTCCAGCGATCGGATCAGCCTGAAAGCGCCGGGTGCCGCGACGTTCTAGGTCCCAATAGGGGAGCTTTGGCGTCCGCAGGCCGAGCTCCCCGAGTACGCCCGGCGCTGCAAATTGGATCGTCTCGCCCTCCAGCTGCTTCGCATTCCAAAACTCGTTTACGCCTTCGTCGAGAAAGGGCTCCTCGAATTCGTTGGTCGCCAGGAGGCCCATGTAATAGCCGTGCCCAAACTCGTGGATAGTGACGAAGCGCACCAGCGAAATCAGGGGCTGGCCGACCGCTCCGATGCTGGTGAAGAAGGTTTCGTATTCCATCCCACCCGTCGCGCCCGCGTTGTAGGGAGGCACCACCACCGTCAGCTGTTGATACGGATAGGGTCCCAACTTGCGGCTCAAGTACTCGAGCCCGTCGATGGTGGACTTCAGCGCGATCTGCGCCGCCTCGGCGTACTCGGGTCCGTAGAGCACTTTGAGCCTCACGTCGTGCAAGCTTCCCTCGAGGGGCGGGGCGTATTTGTCCCAGGCGGTAAAGGTGAAGTCGTGAACGTCGTCCTGTTGAACGATGTGGCGTACACCCTCGGCTGTTTCGAGAGGCGGAGCCGTCTGCATTCCGGTGGATGCGAACACGTAGCCCTTGGGAATGGTGATCTCGGCTCGGTAGCTCCCAAAATCGGCGTAGAATTCACTGAACGCGTGAAACTCGTGGCAGTTCCAGCGCGGCCGCGTTGCGCCCCGTTCGCCCGGCAGCTCGAGCACGCCGACCTTGGGAAACCACTGCGCGACGAGGTGAAAGGTGCCGACCCAGCCGGTGCGCGCGATCACGCGCGGCAGTTGGTCGTAGAAGTGGATGTCCAAGACCGCCGTTCCTCCCGCGGGAATCGGCTCGGCGAGCGACAGCTGCACGACCGTGTGATCCGTGTCTGGCCCGTCATCCGGGTGCACAAACTTCCAGGTGACTGGCTTGCCGGCTTGCTCGACTTTTTGCAGCTCTATCCATCCATGCTCGCCCTTCTTGATCTTCTCAGCGTCAGCAAAGGGGAATCCACCGTAATGGCGAGCCTCGGTCATGAAGGTGCTACCCGGACCTTCGAAAGCATTCAGGTAGAGGTGCAAGTAGAGGTGGTGCAGCAGCCGGTCGCTGCGATTGCGCCAGGTGAGGCGCTCGCTGCCCTTGACCGTGTGGCGCTCCGGGTCGAGGACCGCCACCAGGCTGTAGTTGGCCACGCGCTCGGAGAGCTCCGGCTCGCGTCCGCTACGCACTCCGCCCCAAGCCTTATCGCTGCTCGGAACGCGCACTGCGCCCGCGAAAGCCCCAGCCAGCTCGATGCCATCGGAGTCCACCTCTGTCAGCCTGGCGCGTGGTGCCGCCGCAGAGGCCCTACGCTCATCACCTATAGGCGCAGGACGGACGGGAGGCTGCGGCAAAGGCTGGGCCGCAAGCAGCAGCGCCAACGGAAAACCCATCGCGTCCTCCCACGCAACCCTCGCAGCTCCGAACAATGAGTCAAGAAACGTTGCTTTCCACCCGTGCCGCCCAAGCCTGTGGTCTATTGGGGACAGGAGGGTCCCTGATGCGTTTGCTTGTGCTTCTTCTGTTTTTCGTCGATAGCGTCACCCACGCTGACAAAACGCCTGGAACGATTGTGCTCAAGGCCGCGCGGCTGTTCGACGGTAAGTCCGATGCGGCCACCTCTCCCGGGGTGATTGTCGTCACCAATGGCAAGATTGCAGGCGTAGGGAATGTCACTGTCCCTGCAGGCGCTGAGGTGATCGACCTGGGAGATGCGACCCTGTTGCCGGGACTGATGGACGCGCATACCCACCTCACCAGTGAGCTCACCAACGATTGGAAGCAGGACGAGCTGGATCTGTTCAAGAAGCCGATTCCCCAAAGGGCGATTGAGTGTGTCGAATATGCCCGGCGGACATTGATGGCGGGCTTCACCACCGTTCGTGATCTCGGATCCACTGACCTGATTGATGTCAGCCTGCGCAACGCGATCAAGGAAGGCAAGGCGGTCGGACCGCGAATGCTCGTTGCCGGCTATGCCATCGGCTCGCGGGGTGGCCACTGCGATCCTACCGCGGGATATCGGCCTGGCTTAATGAAAGAACCGGGTACGACCGAGGGGGTTGCGGCCGGCGCCGACGAGATGCGTGCCGCGGTTCGGTTCAACACCAAGCATGGCGTCGATCTGATCAAAGTTTGTGCCTCCGGTGGAGTACTCTCGCTCTCCGATCGGGTTGACTCGCCGCAGCTCACCCAGGCGGAGCTCGATGCCCTGGTCGACGAGGCGCATGCGCTTGGCCGGAAGGCGGCGGCCCACGCCCACGGTGCGGAGGCGGCCAAGCGCGCGATTCGGGCGGGCATCGACTCCATCGAACATGGAACCTTCATGGATGAAGAGGGATTCAATCTGATGAAAAGCAAAGGCACGTACCTCGTCTACACCCCAACGGTTTGCTTCGGAGAAAGGGTGAAGCACTCGGGTGCTCCGGAGGAGATCGTCTCGAAGGAGGCTGCCGCAAGCAAGCAACAACAAGGGATGTTCAAGAAAGCGCTCGCCAAGGGCGTGAAGTTGGCATTTGGCACGGATGCCGCGGTGTGTCCGCATGGAAGTCAAGCGGAGCAGTTCGAAGAGATGGTGTCGCTCGGGATGAGACCGATTGCAGCGATCAAAAGCGCCACCTCGGTGGATGCCCAGCTGTTTGGGGTAGATGATCGGCTGGGTTCAATCGAGCCGGGAAAGCTCGCAGATGTCGTCGCCGTCCGTGGAGATCCCACGCGGGACATCCGACAAATGAGGACGGTTTTCTTCGTCATGAAAGAGGGAACCATCTACCGCTACGATCCTCGGGTGCCGATCACCAGCCGCTAGCACACCCAAACACGTTCATGTTCCTGAGGCGGGTTCTGGGGAGTGAGAAGGCATTCATCGGCTTGCTGGCCGTGCTGCTCTTGGTCCCTCAATTCTTGACCCGTCTCAATCGGCATACTGGGTTTCGGCCGACGGGAGCGAGGGTATGCTCGGGGGACGAACCCCATTACCTGGTGCTTCTCAACAGTCTCCTCAACGACGGAGACCTGGACCTCGCAAATAATTACGCGTCAGTGCACCAGGGATCGTTTGAAGCTGGCGAAGCGTTTGCGGGCAGTGCGCTGGATCACCACGTCGTCTACTACGTTGGAGGAGAGCGCCATCCGTGGAGCGAATTCTACGATCCTATGCTCTGGAAACCGGACGCAAATGGCCGCACGGTCCCCACGCCGATACGGGAGCTACCAGACGAGCTCAAAGGTTCTCCCGAACGACGCAATCACCAGCCGGGAAGCACGCTCCTTCTGGCGCCGGTGCTTTTTCCGTTCCGGGGAACGCGCGCGCTGGAGCCGGTCGCCATCCTCGTGTCTGCGTTCGCCACTTTTCTGGGAATGTTGGCCTTCCGCGAGCTCGCTCGCGGATATGGCTTGGATGGTGCGATCGCTAATACGGCAACGCTCGTCACCTGCGGCTGCACACCAGTGCTCCACTATTCGAGGAGTTTTTTCAACGAGGCACTACTGCTTGGACTAGGCGTGGGTGCGTACGCTTTCGCACTCGTTCGAGGTCGGTACCTGTTGGCCGCCGTGTTGATCGCCGTCGGGGTGCAGATGAAGCCTCCTTTCCTGGTACTTGCACTCCCGCTCGCCGCTGACTTGCTCAGGAACCGCCGAGGCAAAGCGCTGCTGCTCATGCTCCTACCCTTGGCTGCGTCCGTCATGGGGCTGTTGGTTTTCGACTGGGTGTTCTTCGGGTCTCCCTGGAGGCCACCACAACCCTTCCTCCTGGGCAATTGGCTCGACGGGATTCGTGGGTTGGTCTTCTCGCCTGACCACGGACTTTTTGTCTTCGCTCCGGTAGCCGCGATCGCGGCTCTCGCCTGGCCCTTGGCTATTCGAAAGCGGCCGCGAGAAAGCTACATCATTGGGTCAGGATTCTTGGTCTATTTTCTTACCATGGCCGCGTATGCAGTTTGGCAGGGTGGCGATTGCTATGGTCCCCGCTATCTCGTTCCGGTGATTCCGCTGTTCATCGTTCCTTTGGGCGTCGCACTCGCCTGGGGGTTGCGCTGCTCACGCCCGGCAATCCTGGCGATGGCCCTGATCTGCGGTTTGTCGCTTTGGCTGAATCTGATCGCGGCTGTTCACTACTGCGGGTCATTCCGGTGGAGTCCCCTAAAAGCGGTTTCTCTGCCATTCACCTGACCTGCTTCTCAGGGCTGCGTCGCGGCGCACCTACCTTTCAGGTTTGCTTCAGGTCAGCCATCCATCGTCCGAACGCGATCGGAACGAGCTCAAGGGCTGGAGGCGTTCGTATGACGGAGGCTCAAAGCTTTAAAAAAGGAATCACTTTGGCCGCTTTAGCGCTTGCTTCCGGAGGAGCGCTCTGGGCCGCCGCGCAGACGACGCCATCGCAGCGAAAGGCGCTTGAGTCGGGCGCTTCGACCGAAGGTCTCGATATGCAAGCTGCGCGCGCGAAGATGATGAAGGTGCGCGGCGAGCGCGTCGCCTACAGCAAGAAGTTCGATCTGTCTGGCCTGCCCCCGTACGAACCGAAGCAGAAGGTGACCGGCACGCTGCGCGTTTGGGGCAGCAACTACGTCGCCGACGGCAAGGTCGGCGGCTACTGGGAGGAGGCGTTTCGAAAACACCATCCCGACGCGAAGATCGAATGGAACATGAAGACCTCGGCAGCCGCGGTCCCGTCTCTGGTGTTCGGCGTCAGCGACCTCGGGATGGGGGTCAAACTCACTTTCCACGAGCAGCAACTCTTCGAGCGCCACAAAGACCGGGCGCCGCTTGAGATCGACATCGTGACCGGCTCCTACGACGTCCCCGGCTGGAACCCGGGGTTTGGCGTTGTCGTGCATCGCAATAACCCGCTCGAGAAGATTTCGATGGAGCAGCTGGACGGCATCTTTGGTTCTGAGCGGCTCGGGGGCTGGGAAGGAACGAGCTGGCGGCCCCAGTGGGCGCGCGGTCCGGAAAAGAACATTCGCACCTGGGGGCAACTGGGATTGAAGGGCGAATGGGCGGACAAGCCGATCATTCCCTATGGGCTCACGCTGCGCTATCACCAGGCGACCACGATCTCGGACCGCGTCCTCAAGGGGAGCGACAAATGGAACGAGAAGCTCAAGATCTATGCAAACTTCGTGTCCAAGGAGGGCACGCTCGAGCGCGGCCTCAATGAAGACCTCGCACAGGATCTGTATGGCATCGGAATTCTTGCCGCGCCGACGACAACGCTTCGGGGAGTTGGCTCGTTGCCGACGCTGAAAGTGCTACCGCTCTCGTGGAAAGACGGCGGGCCCTATGTGGCGTACGCGCTGGAAACGGTGCAGGACCGCAGCTATCCGCTGTTCGATCACATCTTCGCGTATTTCGACCGCGAGCCCGGCAAGCCGATGAACCCTCTCGTCTATGAGTTCGTCAAGTTCATCGTGAGCCGCGAAGGACAGGAGGCGGTGATGCGCGACGGCAAGTACTTGCCGCTCACCGCGGAGGTTGCGAAGGCGCAACTCAAGAAGCTCAACGAGATGGCGCGATAAGTCGAGAACCTCGCGGCGGTCGGCATGGCTATTTCGGAGTGATATGGGAGCGAGCGATGGCCGAAGAGATGCAAGCCGTCTGGTATGAAGCGCAAGGTGCGGCGCGCGACGTTCTTCACGCTGGACGAATGTCGAAGCCAGCTCCTGCGCCGGGCGAAGTACTTGTGCGCGTCGAGGCTTCGGGTCTCAACCCTTCCGACATCAAGGGGCGCTCTGGTTCTACTCGAGCGGCGATGCCCTACCCACGGGTCATTCCCCACCAGGACGGTGCCGGCGTGATTGAGGCCGTAGGGGAGGGGATCTCTCGGGATCGGATCGGCGAGCGCGTCTGGTTGTACATGGCGCAGTGGGGCCGCCCGTTTGGAACCGCCGCACAGTGGGTCGCGCTTCCCACCGAGCGCGCCGTCCGACTCCCGTCCGGAATCGGATTTCCGGAGGGTGCGGCGCTCGGGATTCCGGCGATGACGGCGCATCGCGCGGTGACCTGTCAGGGCGGAGTTCAAGGCATCCGCGTTCTGGTGAGAAGCATCGGCGCGGTCGCGCTGTACGCGGTGCAGTGGGCGCGGCGATTTGGCGCCGAAAAGGTCGTGACCACGGTACGGCGCTCGGAAGAGGCCAGCCTGGCGAGCTCGCTCGGGGCGACGTCGGTGGTCGTTTCAGGGAAAGCACCGAAGCAGGGCGAGCTCGACGCGCTCGGACCTTTCGATCGCGTCATTGAGGTCAATTTCGCCGCCAATCTTGAGGAGGACATTCGCCTGCTCGCTCCGGGCGGAGTTTTGGTGTCGTACTCCTCGGATTACGATTGGGAGCCGAAGTTCCCCTTTCGCGCGCTGATGAGCAAGAACATCGTCGTGGTCCCCATCCTGGTCTATACGATGGGAGCGCCCGCGCTCGAAGCGGCAGCGCGCGACATCACCTCGTTCCTCGTCGACGGGATGAGTCATCGCATTGCGCACATCTTTCCGCTCGAGGAGGCAGCGCGTGCGCACGAGCTCCAGGAAAGAGGAGCTGTCGGGGGAAAGATTGTGCTGACGCCTTGGCCCAAGAAAGATTGACATCAACCGCGATGAACTGGTCTTTCACCGCGCCGAGAGGATTCGACGATGGCAGAGGCGTTCTTCCTTCGCGATGGCAATAGCTTCGTGCCCACCGAGTTGACCCGCGGTCCCTGGGACCCCAAGGCGCAGCACGGCGGGCCCCCCGCGGCGCTTCTAGCCAGCGCCCTCGAGGGATACGAGCGCCGCGAGGACATGATGATGGTGCGGATGACGTTCGAGATCCTCAAACCGATTCCACTCGTGCCGTTAACGGCCTCGGCGAAGTTGCTGCGCGGCGGGCGCAGCGTGCACCTCGTGGCCGGCGCGCTCTCCGCCGGCGGTGAGGAGGTGTTGCGCGCGCAGGCGGTCCGGATCCGCGTCACCGACATCGACGTGCCA
>Ga0126383_10003469_pt1 | contig 10435 bp, 9 predicted proteins | sample PanSoiMetPlot_35_FD_96882 | JGI IMG/M metagenome (GOLD analysis project Ga0126383, IMG submission 96882) | Tropical forest soil microbial communities from Panama - MetaG Plot_35 | ecosystem: Environmental > Terrestrial > Soil > Tropical forest > Bulk soil | place: Panama | collected 2016-02-17
AGGAAATTCCTTCAACCCTTTAATGGTGCCGTCAACCGAATGCGTGAGAATCAGGCTGCCGAGGTACGGCACGTCGAGCGCGTAGTGATTCGTCTCAGCGGCCTGATCAGGCAGGGCAAAGAGCGTCAGGGGGAACGATCTAGTCGTGTCCCACCGTGCTTCGATCGCCGCGATCTTGGCCGGCTGGTACTGGAGCGTATTGAGGCCATGCTGATCGCCGGAGATCAGTTGCAGCGGCACCAGCACGGTCAACAGCGCCAGCGCCGTCGTCACCATCACCCGGCCCTCCTCGGGAAAGCGGCCACGCCGGACCGTATACGCCCCCACGCCCATCACCACCAATGCGGACGTGATGTAAAAGGCGAGTACGTTGTGGACGAGCCGATACGGCAATGACGGAGTGAAGACAATTTGCAGCCAATCTGTCGGATAGAAGCGACCATCGACGACCGTGAAGCCCGCTGGGGTCTGCATCCAACTGTTCGCCGCGAGGATCCAGAAAGAAGAGATCAACGTGCCGACCGCTACCATGAGAGCGGCGACGAAATGCAGCCACGGTGGCACGAGCTTGCGGCCGAACAGCAGGACGCCGAGGAAGCCAGCCTCGAGAAAGAATGCCAACAGGCCTTCGTACGCCAATAATGGGCCGATCACGTTCGCGGTGGCATCTGAGAGACGACTCCAGTTCGTGCCGAATTGAAACGGCATGACGACTCCGGTCACGACGCCCATGCCGAACGCGACGGCGAAGATTCGGATCCAGAAATTGGAGACCCGGAGGTAGACGGCGCGTCCGGTAGAGAGATGCAGGCCCTCCAGCAGCGCGATATAGGAGGCGACGCCGACGGTGAACGCCGGGAGGAGGATATGCCACCCGATCACCCAGGCGAACTGGAAGCGTGAGAGAAACACTGCGTCGACGTTCATGGCTACCCCCTAAATTCCAATGTCGAATGGGCCAAGACTCTCCATCCTCTCAGTGGTGAGGCTCACGTTCACCGAAAGACGTTGGTCTTTGCCGGATCGATAATTTCATCGCCCTATCCGGACTCCACTACACGCTCGATGGAGCTGACGCCCGCATGGTTTGAGCGAAGCCGCGCTGCGCGTCGCGTTGTCTTTTTCGCCAAGGAAGCTCAACAGCTCGGCAGTGACTTCCTCTGCGTGCGTCCAGGTGATGCAGTGCGGGCCGGCTTCCGCATATCCGACAGTCAGGAGGCCGGCGTGGATCTGTTTCAACGTGCCGAATGAGGTGTTCGTCCCCGGTTTTATCACGGGCAGACCTGCCGATTTGGTTTTACTGGTTTGTGCTCCCGCAGAACCGATCAGGCTGAGCTGGGCGACGGCAATAGTCACGGCCGCAGCGACAAGTAAGCGGCGCCGATCGAGGTTGGGTCCTTTGGACATGTGACGTTCTCCTTTCGCGTAGCCGCAGGTGCCGTCTCGTGTCAGCGCATCCCCGTGCCACGAATCATCTTCAGTCGGCGCGCGTTCACCGCGTCGGCATTACTCCGCATAACCCGGAGGTGGCACGAAACCGCCAAACTCCCGTTCAAGAAGTTCGGCAAAAGCAATCGTCGTGCGATCCTCCAAATACGGTCCGATGATCTGCACCCCGATCGGCAGTCCGGTCGGCGACCGATCAATCGGCGCTGCGGTTGCTGGGAGGCCGCAGGTCGAGGCGGGGTCCGCCCACACAAAACACGCATCGTAATAGGGGTACTCTTTGCCATCGATGGCAATGTGTCGCGCCTCAATCGGCAGCGAATGATCCTGCGGGAAGGCTGGAACCGGGGCCGGCGGGTAGAGCACGACATCCCAGTCTCGAAAGAACAGTTTCCACTGTTGTTGGAAGCGTGCACGTGCTGAGTCGGTCTGGATCCACTCGCGATGGCTCATGACCGTGCCGTGCGTACGCTCGGCTCCAAGGCTGTTATCACCGGGCGCCAAGGCCCTGGCCGAACGTTGCGCCTCCTCATAACGATCAGGTGCTAGACTCGCGCTCTTGGCGGACCCTAAGAGTCTCATGTAGAGCCGAGCCGACTCCGCGAGGTTCGGTAGCAACGGACTGGCGTGCGCGACCTTGACGCCTGCTTTCACGAGCCGCTCGGCCAACCGACCGATGGCGGTGCGCACAGCACTGTCCGTCGGCATCAGTGGATGGGTGTCGATGACGAGAACACGGTAGCTTTTAAGAGCGTCGTGCCGTGCCGGAGGCAACGCCAACCGATAGGCGATTCCCTCGCTCTCCTCGTCCGGAGCGGAGATCACCTCCATCGCTGTTGCGAGATCAGCGGCGCTTCTGCCCAACGGCCCCACCACGGCAAGGTCGCCATGACCAGGTAGTGGCAGGGATGGTGGCGGGTTGTAACCGCGCATGGGGACTACCCCGAGCGTCGGCTTGTGCGCGTAGACACCACAGAAGTGTGCCGGCATGCGCAACGATCCGCCAATGTCTGATCCCAGTGACAGCGGTCCATAGCCGGCGGCGAGCGCGGCAGCGGACCCGCCCGAGGAGCCGCCCGGGGAGCGGGCAAGGTTCCACGGATTGTTGGTCGTCCCATAGATGTCGTTGTAGCTCTGGAAATCTCCAAGGCCCACCGGCACATTGGTCTTGCCAAGTATCACGGCGCCCGCGCCCTTGACTCGGGCGACAATCAGCGCGTCTTCTTTCGGCACAAAATCCTTAAACTGCGGAAAACCCCAGGTCGTCGGCAGCCCGGCGATATTGAACGGTTCCTTGATCGTTATCGGGAGGCCCAGCAATGTTCGCCGCTCACACTTGCCAAGGGCGGCATCGGCCGCAAGAGCCGCCTCGCGCGCGCGTTCGAAGTCGCGGACGACGACGGCATTGAGGCGCTCGTCCAAGGCTTCGATTCGCGCGATGGTGTGTTCCACGAGCTCCGATGCGGAAATCTTTCGGCCCTGCAAGGCTTCAATAAGCTCTTTGGTCGTGCGGTAATCCCACTCCGACGCTGGTATGCGGCGACCATGGTTGATTTCCTCGAACGTCTTGGTCGCACTCATTTGTGAATCTCCTTGTTTGATGATTGCGCGGTGTATCGCCTCAAGTCGATCGGGCTCTGATTCAGAGCCCACGGAAAAACACTGCGGATCTGGTCTGTCTTCTCCGCTACGTCGATCCTGCCGAACACCCGCGCGGGGTGTAGCTTAGCTCCCGGCGAGACCGTGCCCAACCATCTTCCGCGGGTCGACGACCTCGTCGAACCGCTGCTCGTCGATGTAGCCCGAGTTGAGCGCGGCTTCCTTCAACGTGATACCCTCGTCATTCGCCTTGTGAGCGATCGCAGCGGCCTTGTCGTAGCCGATGACCGGGCTCAGCGCGGTCACCAACATGAGCGAGCGGCCCAGCATCTCGTCGATGTGTGCCTGGTTGAGCCGCGTCCCTTCCACCGAGAACCGTCGGAACGTATCGCAGGCATCGCCAAGGACGCGGGCGGAGTGAAGGAAGTTGTTGATGATGATGGGGCGCATGGCATTGAGTTCGAAATTGCCCTGGCTGCCGGCGACCGCGACCGCATTATCTTCGCCGATTACTTGGATGCAGACCATCACCATCGCCTCGCATTGAGTCGGGTTTATCTTGCCTGGCATGATGGACGAGCCCGGCTCGTTCTCTGGCAAGAGCAGCTCGCCCAAACCGCAACGTGGGCCGGAGGCAAGCCAGCGCATGTCGTTGGCAATCTTCATCAGCGCGACCGCGAGTCCGCGCAGCCCTGCCATCGCGGCGACCATCGCATCGAGTGAGCCCTGCGCCGCGAACTTGTTGGGCGCGGTGACGAACGGCCGGCCGGTCAACTCCGCGATCCTCGACGCAATCTCCCGACTGAAGTTCGGTGGGGCGTTCAGTCCTGTGCCGACCGCGGTCCCGCCCGCCGCCAATTCGAACAGGCCCGCTTTCGCGGCGTGGAGGCGCGCCAGCGCGTCGCGCATCTGGTGGGCGTACCCTGACCATTCTTGTCCCACCGTCAGCGGAACCGCGTCTTGCAAATGCGTCCGCCCGATCTTCACGACGTCACTCCATGTCTTCGCCTTCGCCTCAATCGCCGCGGCGAGAGCCTCCGCCTGCGGGACGAGATGCTCATCGAGCTCCAGCACCGCGGCGATATGCATCGCGGTCGGGAAGGTGTCGTTCGACGACTGCCCCATGTTGACATCGTCGTTCGGGTGCACCGGAGACTTGCTGCCGATTCTCCCGCCGAGCAGCTGGATCGCGCGGTTCGACAACACCTCGTTGACATTCATGTTCGATTGGGTGCCTGACCCAGTCTGCCAGACATACAGGGGAAAATGGTCATCAAGCTTGCCGGCAATCGCCTCGTCGGCCGCGCGCGCGATGGCGTCCGCCTTCCATGGTGGGAGCCGCCCCGCCGCGGCGTTGACAAGCGCGGCCGCTTTCTTGACGTAACCGTAGCCGTGATAGACACGCTTCGGCATCCGGTCGTCGCCGATGGCGAAATGCATCAGGCTGCGCTGCGTCTGCGCGCCCCAGTAGCGGTCGGCGGGCACGTCAATGCCGCCCATCGAATCGGTCTCGTGCCGCTGACCGGTGGCGTCGATACCGAGGGGAATGTCGTGCAAGATGGGATGCGCCTGGTCTTTCATCGTGTCGTCTCCCTCAATGGGTCAGAGTCTGCAGGCGACCGCGAGGCCGCCGCTGATCGTGACAACCGAGCAGCAGGCACTAGCGGCGCTGGTTACAGCCACCCAGTCAGTACCGCGGTGTGTAGAGCTGGCCCTCGATCCAGGTCCGGATGTCACGGGGCCGCTCGACCTGCGCCAGACCCTTCTCAAACGTGAACTCGGCCACCCGAGTGGCCGTCGTCACTTCGGTCTCCAGAATGTTCGACTGGGGAGGAAACAGCATTCCCAGCTTCAGTTGTTCCGGTGTCACTTGGTCGGCTGTGGCCTGCGCGGCCTCAATAAACATTTCGTCGGTCACGCGCTTCGCCTTGGTGGCGTAAACGGCCAGCCCCACAGCGGGGAAGATGTACAAGTTATTCGCTTGTGAGGGGATGTATGTCTTTCCGCCGAGGTGAACCGGCGCGAACTGCACACCGCCGGCGTACACCGCGGTGCCGCCGGACCAGGCATAGGCTTCGTCGGGCAGACACTCATGCTTGCTAATCGGGTTGGACAGCGCAAAGATTATCGGCCGTGCATTGTGGCGAGACATCGCCTCGACAACCGCTCGTGAGAACAGTTTGCCAACCGTACTGACGCCGATGAGAATCGTCGGCTTGAAGTCCTCCACGGCCTCCACAATCCGTGGGCACTCGCTCGCCAGATCGAGATGCTTGAACGGTTTGCTGGGAGGCAGCTCCTGCGCGTAGGGCAATTTGTGCGCTGCCAGACCGGGACGTCCGGCAACCACCAGACCTTTGGTGTCGAACATTCGGATTTGCTGGCGCGCAAACTTCGGAACGACGCCCTGCTGGCCCATCGCAGCGACGATCAGGTTGGCCAGGCCGATAGCCGCCGAGCCAGCGCCCAGAAAGAGAATTCGCTGCTCCTTGAGTATGCCCCCGGTAATCTTGAGCCCGTTGATCAGTCCAGCGAGCACCACACCTGCCGTGCCCTGAATGTCGTCGTTGTAGCAGCACACGCGGTCGCGGTAGCGGGCAAGGAGCCGCACGGCATCAACCCCGGCCCAGTCTTCGAAGTGCAGACAGCAGTCGGGAAAGACATCCTGCACCGCTGCGACGACTTCATCCACAAATTCATCCAATTCGTCGGCCGAGACGCGCGGCTGCCGCAGACCGAGATAGAGCGGATCGTTGATGAGCGCCTGATTCGTCGTGCCACAATCGACATGCACCGGCAGGAGATACCGAGGCGGCACGGCGGCGCACGCGGTGTAGAGCTGCAGCTTGCCGATCGGAATGCCCATGCCGTTCGCGCCCAGGTCACCGAGGCCCAGAATCCGCCCGCCGGACGTGAGACAGATCACGCGCACGTCTTGCTCGGGCCAGTTCCGCAGGACCTCTTTCACGCGCCCTTTGTGCTGGAGCGAGAGATAGAGTCCTCGTGGCCGTCGAAAGATATGCCCAAACTTCAAGCACGCTTCCGCCACGGTGGGGTCGTAGAGGATCGGCAGGAAGCGCGCAGGGTCTGACATCGCGGTGCGGTAGAAGAGCGTCTCGTTCCGGTCCGCCAGACCGATCAGATAGATGTAGCGCTCGAGATCGGTTGGCTTCGCCTCCAGATGCTGCAGGACGCGCTCAAGCTGCCGGTCAAGGGTTTCGACGGCATGGGGCAGAAGGCCTTCCAGCCCGTAGGCGCGGCGCTCGTCCGGCGTGAACGCCGTGTCTTTGTTCATCGACGGGCTCTCGAGCAGCGCCTGGCCCCGGAGGTGGGGGTGCACCGCCGTCTCGTGTGTGCTGTGTAGTTGGGTTGCCATTGGATGTTCCCCTTTCTGGTTTATTGACCTCAGCCTACGGGCGCGGGAGAAAGAAGACGTGTAGTGAGCGCGGACCTTGGGCGCCATGGACCAGAGTCGCCTCAATATCTGCCGTCGCGGATGGCCCCATCACGAAGCAGCCATACGCGGTGTCGCCAAGCCGAACTCGACGATACGCCTCGTGCATGTCTGATACGATCTCGTGGGGATCCAGCAGGACGATCAGGTGCTGGGAAAGGAAGGCCAGGGCATTGACGATCAGGTCCTCCTGCGTCAGCCACACAGCGCCGCTTTCCGCGACACCGAACTGTGCACGCATGACGCCAACGTCCACATCGGCCAGCTCATGCGGATCGTGAATGTCCTCCGCGCGGCGCGTGCCCGTAACTTCCGGCACGGCTGAGCACACGACCTTTGCTGACGGGTAGAGCGCTGTCACTGTGGCCGCGGCCTCCGCTGGGCTCCCCACCGTGTGCGCGGTGGCTCCGGCCTTCGTGAGGCGTTCCTCAAATCTCGACCTGAGCGGTCGATCCGGGCTTGGGAAGGCCGGAATGCGAGGGCGGTCCACTCGCTGCTGCGGCAGGTTCTGGCGGATCGCGGCAAGGATTGAGTCACGACTCAGTGTTCTGGTTTCCATGAGCCCTCCGATGCGCGAGATACCACTCGCGAAAGGTTTGCTTCGCCAATTGGGGAATCTCCCGTTCGCGTCCCCAGGGATTTAAGGTCCGGTTGTACAGGAGGAAGCGGGGCGCGTGGTCAAGCGCCGGCGCGGCCGCTTTCTGCAGTGCCTGGTATTCCTCAGGATGGGTGAACACGTGCCCGGCGATGGCAAATGAGAGGCGTTTGGCCAGAGACAGGTAGCCTTTGTTCGCCATCACCCTCCGCCATTTATAGATTTGGTCGCTGATATCGATCTTCACCGGACAGACTGCGGAGCAGGATCCGCACAGCGTCGAGTGGAACGGCAGCTCGCTATACTTGTAGTCGTCGAAGGTCGGATCGAGGATGACGCCGATGGGACCCGAATAGGTGGCTCCGTACGCGAGGCCGCCACCGCGCCGGTACGCGGGACAGGTGTTCATGCAGGCGCCGCAGCGGATACATTTGAGCGAGTGCCAGAAATCGGCCATGCCGAGCCGTTGGCTGCGGCCGTTGTCGACCAGCACAATGTGCAACTCGCCGCCTTTCCTTGGCCCGGTGAAGTGGGATGAGTATTGGGTGAGCGGTGAGCCGGCCCCGCTCCGCGCCAGCAGTCTCAGGAACACGCCCAAGTCTTCCACCCGGGGAATGATCTTTTCGATGCCGATGCTCGCGATATGAAGCGGGGGAACAGAAGCACCAATGTCCGCGTTTCCCTCGTTGGTGCACACAACGAAGGTTCCCGTTTCCGCAACGGCGAAATTGGCGCCCGTCATACCTGCCCCAGCCGCGAGGAACCTCGGACGTGCGTTGTTCCGCATCGCCTCGGTGAGCACGTGAGGATCATCGTTGTGGGGATCTGTGCCGATCGTGCGGGCGAACAGCTGAGCCACATCTTTCCGCGTCTTGTGAATGGCGGGAAACACGATATGACTGGGCGGCTGGCCATCTAATTGTTGGATGCGTTCGCCCAAATCCGACTCCGTGACTTTGATCCCGCGCCGTTCCAAGAAGGCCGGCATCCCGCATTCCTCTTGAAGCATGGACTTGCTTTTGATCAGTGCCGTGACGCCGCGGTCCTGCAGGATCGCGTAGACGATCTCATTGTGCTCAGCAGCGTCTCGGGCCCAATGGACCTGTGCGCCGCGTTTTGTGGCATTCGCCTCAAATTGCGTCAGATACTCATCGAGGTGGGTCAGCGCATGTTCTTTGATTTGCGAACCGAGCTCACGTAACTCCTCCCATTCGGGCACAGCGGCCGCTTCCGCATCCCGCCGCTGCCTCGCTGCCCACAGGAAGCCGTCGTGCATCGGTTCGTGGATGTGGTCTTGGCGGATGAAGACCTCGGCTCTCGCGGCGACATCAATGGGTTGCTTGCGGCTCATTGGATACAATCTCCTCTTTACTGGAATGGCCCGCCGTTCAGGATCTGAGCCACATGGATAAACTTGATGTCCAGCCCGGCCCTACGCGCGATGCCTTGCTGGTGCATGAGGCAGGACATATCAGGCGACGCAATGTACTCGGCCCCGTGCCGGAGATGATCTCGGACCTTCTCGATCCCCATCTGAGCGGACACGGCTGGGTCCGTCACGGAGAACGTGCCGCCGAATCCGCAGCAGTCATCGGGCCGGTCCAGAGGCACCAGTACCAGGCCTTTCACCTGTGCGAGCAGGTCAGCCGTCTTGTTATAAGGAGGTCCCATGGCCTCCGAGGGCTTCGCCAGTCCGAGACCACGGATCGAGCTGCAGCTGTTGTGCAGCCCCACTGAGTGAGGGAACTCCGCCCACGGAAAGTCACGGACCTTCACAATGTCGTGCAGAAATTCAACCAGTTCGTAGGTGTGCTGGCGAACGTGCTGAACGGCATCCGTTTGCTCGATGCTGTCGAAGTGAAGGCGCACTTGCTTGACGCAGCTCCCGGCTGGTCCAACAATGCAATCGAACTCTTTGAAGTTCTGGACGAAGAGCCGTTCCACCTCAGCGGCATTCACCACATCTCCGCTGTTGGACATCGGCTGGCCACAGCAGGTTTGCCCCAACGGATAGCCAACCTCAAGGTCAAGCCGCTCCAGGAGTTCGAGGGTCGCAATGCCGACTTCGGGGAACACCATATCGACGTAGCACGGAATAAACAGACCGATCCTCATGCCATTGGGGACCTTCTTCCGACGGACGGCTGTGCGTTCTGTCGCCACGGCAGGCCTCCATGAATGACACGTTCACTTGAGCATGGTGGAACCGACGATCTCCGTCGCCTTCTGGTTGTGCCGGGAGTCCACAGGCATCCTGACAACCGCGGGTCCCTGCATCGCGAGGCCCTCCGTTAGCTTCGGCAGGGTCTGATCGGGTATTTCATCCTCAGCCCTGCCTCTCCCGTTCCGTGAAGGGGGTGGACTTGTTCACCTGCGGGTCCTGCAGCACATGGATGCCACGCTTCTCGCCGTGTGTGTGTGAGGTGACCGTGGCCATGGGTGCGCTCCCTGCCTTCATCGCCTTGAGTTCAAGTTGATGTCTGCGTGGAACGACTGTCCGCCGGTCACCGCGATAAAGAGGCCGATCGTCACGAGCGAGCTGACGAAGCTAAGAAACACCGCGGACGCGGCCTCCGTCTCGGCCAGCCGATACCGGACGCCAAGAATGGCGATCAATGTGATCATGGGAATCGCCGCCGTGATCACCGCCTCCCCGAGCAGAGGGGCCGTGTAGCCCAGCGCCAGTAACCCAACCCAGACCAGCGCTGGCTGCACGATATTCTTCACGGAGACGAGCCCCAGCACGAACCGATTGATCGTGACACGATACCCGGCCAGGATGATGCCGACCGCGAAGAGGGCGACTCCTGCCGCCGAATGCCCCAACACCGCGAGTGAGCTCGCGATCAGCTCCGGCACCTGAACGCCAAGCAATACGAAAGCGAACCCGAGCAGCGGGAGCCACACGACCGGCTCCTTCACTCCCTCCACGATCCGGGGCAGCACGTCGGCCTGTGCCGCCTGGTCTGCGCCTTCACTGCAAGAGAGCGTCAGCAGGATGACCGTCAGCGGCACCACGGTGACGTTGATGAGCAGGCTCCCGATCGCGACGGGAATATTTCCAACGGAACCGTAGAGATAGTTGATGACGACCGGCCCCACATAGGGAACGTCGGGCGAGGACGCCGCCAACGCGCAGAGCAGGCTCAGGCCAAGAGGAAAGCGAAGCACGAAGCGGCACACCAGAAAGACGACACCATACAAGCCGATGATGGCCACCGCCAGCGCAATCAGCAGCGGAAGCTCGGACATCAGTACGCGACGAGTCAAGCTCACCGTTCCGACAAAAATGGCAAGCGGCAACGCATAGGTCATCACCATTCGGGTCAAGACTGTGGCAT
>Ga0126383_10003470_pt1 | contig 10434 bp, 7 predicted proteins | sample PanSoiMetPlot_35_FD_96882 | JGI IMG/M metagenome (GOLD analysis project Ga0126383, IMG submission 96882) | Tropical forest soil microbial communities from Panama - MetaG Plot_35 | ecosystem: Environmental > Terrestrial > Soil > Tropical forest > Bulk soil | place: Panama | collected 2016-02-17
CATGTGCTGTACCCGCATCGTGACGACGCGGAGGCGCAACGCGCCGTCGCGCTCATCCGTCGCGTCGCGCCCTGGTCTCCGGGAGATGTGGTTCTCGACCTGGCGTGCGGTGCGGGGCGGCATGCCGCGGAGCTCGAGCGCGCCGGTGCGCGCGTCGTCGGTCTCGATCTCTCACCCGCCATGCTGCTCAGGGCGCAGCGCCGCGTCCGGGCCCCGCTGGTGCGCGGCGACATGCGTGCGCTGCCGTTTCGAGCCGTGACCTTCGGGCTCGTCGTCAACCTGTTCACGTCGTTCGGCTATTTCCGCAGCGACACGGAGCACGGCGCGGTGATGCGTCAGGTGGCCGAGGTGCTCGCTCCGGGTGGGCGGTTCGTGATCGACTACCTCAACGCCGACCAGGTGCGCCGCACGTTGCGGCGCGACAGCGAGCAGATCGAGCAGGGTGATGCGTCGGCGCGGGTGATACGCCGCTTCAGCGAAGAGGGGCTCTACGTCGTCAAGGAGATCGAGCTGCGCGCCGAGAACCGGTCGTTCCAGGAGCGAGTGCGGCTGTTCACCTCCGCCGAGTTGGAGGACTTGTTGACAGCGTCCGGCCTCGAGGTGGTCGGCCGATACGGAGACTACGACGGCGGCCCGCTCGGTGTCGACACGCCGCGCACCATTCTCGTGGCGCGGCGCCCGTGATCCCGCGCATCGTCGCGACGCCGATCGTGGCACGCACACGGTCGGCTCCCGCTTCGGGAGCGCCCCGCGCGGTGGCGCCGGGGGTGCTCGAGGCGACCCTCCCGGGACCCGGCCGGGATCGCCTGGCGGCCGCTCCCACCCTCGCCGTCACCACCGGGCAGCAGCCCGGCCTCTTCACCGGCCCGCTGTACACGATCTACAAAGCGCTGTCGGCCATCGCGCTCGCGGCTCGCCTGGAGCGCGAGCGCAACGTGCCCGTCGTCCCGGTGTTCTGGGTGGCCGGCGACGATCACGACTTCGCCGAAGCGAACCATGCGACGCTCCTGAACAGCGGCGGCGAGCCGTTGACGGTCGTACTGCGTGAGCGCCCCGCCGATGCTCCGGCGCTGCCGCTGTACCACGAGCGCTGTGGTCCCGAGATCGCCGCGGCGCTCGATCAGGTACGTCAGGGCACGCCCGACAGCGAGTTCAAGGAGTCGGTGCTCGCCTGGCTCGCCGCCGCGTACCGTCCCGAAGCAACGCTCGCCGACGCAGCCGCCGAGGCGATCCAGGCGCTGCTGGGGCCCCTCGGCCTCGCGGTGGTGCGGCCCTATGCCGCGTCGATGAAGAGCGCCATGGCTCCGCTGCTGCTGCGGGCGCTGGACTCCACGCTGGACGACGGACTTTCAGCGGTACTCATCGAAGCGGGTCAGGGACGCGACCGGCTGCGCCCCGACGGCGACGCCTTCGTGACGCGCCGATCGGGGGAACGATTCACCCGCGCCGAGCTGGAGCGCATCGCGGGCGAGAGCCCGGAGCGGTTGTCGCCGAACGTGTTGCTCCGGCCGGTGATCGAAGCGGCTCTGCTGCCGACCGTCGCCTACATGGCCGGCCCGGGCGAGCTGGAATACTTCCCGAGCGCGGCGCCGCTGTATCGCGCCCTCGCGGTGTCTCCCCAGACCGCGCTGCCGCGGTGGTCGGGGACACTGGTGGAGAGCAGGGTGGATAAGGTGGTCGAGAAGCACGGCCTCAAAATGGACGACTTCGCCGGCCCGCCCGGAGCCGTGGAGGGTCGGCTGGTGCGCGATCAGCTCCCTCCCGAGGTTGCCGAGACGCTCGAGAGTCTGAAAGAGGAGATTCGCAGCGCCTACGGTCGTGTCTCCGACGGCGCGCGCCGCGTCGACCCGACGCTCGAGCGATCGGTGGAATCGGCGCGCAATGCGGCGCTGGGGGGCATGCAGGAAATCGAGAAAAAGATCGTCGCGGCCCTGAAACGGACCAACGACACGCTGGTGGGACAGCTGGCCCGGGCGCGGGCGGCATTGTTCCCGAGCGGCCGACCGCAGGAGCGCGTGCTCACCTATGCGTCGATGGCGATCCGGTACGGACCACCACTGCTCACAGCGCTCGCCGATGAAGTGGCGCGCTGGGCGGCGGCTTCGTAGGTTCGAGGCATGCTTGGGATTGCCATCGTCGCGCTGGTGTTCGTCGCCCTGATGATTCCCATCGTCGCGATTCTCGTCGATTCTCCGCTGGGGCGCTCGATGGCGCGCCGCCTCGAGGGCGGCAGCGGGGCGAGCGGTGAGGTGCAGGACCTGCACCGCAAGGTCGATCTGCTCGAAGGGGAAATGGAGGAGCTGCACCGCTCGCTCGCCGCCATGAAGGACGAGGTGCAGTTCGTCCAGCGCCTGCTCGAAAAGCCCAAGTCCTCCGGATCGAGCGGCAGCTGACGACCCAGCACGGAGGTGGCGGCGCCCGCCACGCCGTCGAAGTGGCAGCCGGCATCTTCGTCACACGCGTCCTCGGCTACCTGCGCGAGCGGGTCACCGCGCATTATCTGGGCAACGGCGCCGTCGCCGACGCGTTCCGCGTCGCGCTGCGCATCCCCAACGCCATCCGCAATCTGCTGGGAGAAGGCACCCTCTCGGCGTCGTTCATCCCCGTCTATGCGTCGCTGAACGAGCGCGACGAGGAAGCGGGGCGCGCCCTCGCCGGTGCGGTCGCGGGGCTGCTGCTGCTCGCGACGGGCACGCTGGCCGTGATCGGCGTGGTGTTCGCGGCTCCCCTGACCACGCTGCTCGCGCCGGGGCTCGCCCCCCAGACGCGCGTCATCGCGGTGACCCTGATGCGGCTGCTCTTTCCGATGTCCGGCGTCATGGTGTGCTCGGCGTGGTGCCTCGGCATCCTCAACACGCATCGCCGCTTCTTTCTTTCGTACGCCGCGCCGGCACTGTGGAACGTCGCCGGCATTGCGGCGCTCGTCGGCGCCGCCACCTGGCTCGTCAGCCCCACGCTGCCCGTCGATCAACAGCTGTACCGCCTGGCGCTGGCGCTCGCCTGGGGCACCGTCGCCGGCAGCCTGCTGCAGGTCGGCGTCCAGGTGCCGGCGTGCTGGCGACTGCTGCACGGCATCGCGCTACGGTTCAGCACGGCGCCGGAGGGTGTGCGCGCGGTGCTCGTGGCGTGGGCGCCGCTGGTGCTCGGGGCAGGGGTGGCGCAAATCGCGTCCCTGGTGGACACGTTCCTGGGATCGCTGGCTGGGCAGGGCGGCGTCTCGAGTCTCGTCTATGCGCAGCTGATCCAGATCCTGCCGGTGAGTCTCTTCGGGACGTCGGTCGCGGCGGCGTCGTTGCCCGACCTGTCGCGCGACGCGGCTGCGACGACGCCCAACGAGCAGCTGCGCACGCGGATCGCCACCGGGTTCCGCCGTATCACCTTTTTCGTTCTGCCGTCTTCGGTGGCCTTCGCCGCGCTCGGTCCGGTCATCGTGGGAGCGTTGTTTCAGACGGGCCGGTTCAGCGACGCCGACACCGCAATCGTGGGCGGCGTGCTGTCGGCGTACGGCGTCGGGTTGCTGGGCCAGTCGACGGTGAAACTCTTCGCGTCCGGATTCTATGCGCTGCGCGACACCAAGACGCCCGTGAAGATCGCGTCGTTCTCGCTGGCGGTCTCGAGCGTCCTGGCGTACGTGTTCATGCGGATGTTCAATGGGCCCGCGGGGATCGCGCTGGGGTCCTCGCTCGGGCAGACGCTGAACGTCGTGCTGCACCTCAAGGATCTCGATATCCGCATCGGGCGGGTGCTCGGGCCCGCGGACTGGCGGGCGTTCGGTACCAGCATCGTGGCAGCGCTCTTGTCGGGCGGGGCAGGGGTGACCGCGGCCCGCCTCGGCGCGGGGCTGGGGCCGATTCCGCTGGCCCTTCTCGCCCTGGGTATCTTCGGGGTGACGTACGCCGCCGTGACGTTCGCCCTGCGACACCCCGACGCCACCCGCCTATGGACGTCCCTGCGCTGATTGCCCGAAAACTCGCGTCGCTCCCCGACCGGCCCGGCGTGTACCTGTGGAAGAACGCCGCCGGCGAAGTGCTGTATGTGGGGAAAGCGAAAAGCCTGCGCTCCCGGGTGCCGCAGTACTTCGCTCCCGATCACCAGGACACGCCGGAGCGATCGGCGCTGGCGGCGCAAATTGCCGACCTGGAAACGATTCTCGTCCCCAATGAAGCGCAGGCGCTGCTGCTCGAAAACAACCTCATCAAGGAGCATCAGCCGCGCTTCAACATCCGCCTGCGGGACGACAAGAGTTATCCCCGCATCGCCGTCACGCTCGGCGAGCCGTTCCCGCGCGTCCTCGTGGTACGCCGCATCCACCTCGAAGGGGCGCGCTATTTCGGGCCCTACACCGACGTCGGGACGCTGCGTCAGACGCTCAGCATCATCCGCCGCCTGTTTACCGTCCGCAGCTGCCACTACGATCTCCCCGGCGACGCCCCGGACCGGCCCTGCCTCGATTATCACATCGAGCGCTGCAAGGCGCCGTGCGTCGGCTACCAGACGCAGGCCGACTATCGCCGCATGATCGACGATGTGTTGTTGTTCCTGGAAGGGAAGACGCTCGAAGTGCGGACGCGGCTGCGGGAGCGGATGCAGCAGGCGTCGTGTGACCTGGATTTCGAGCGCGCGGCGCAGCTGCGCGACGCCCTGCAGTGGCTGGAGCAAGTCGAGAAACCGCAGACAGTCGAGCTGGTGGGCGGCGGCGATGCCGACGCCATCGGACTGGCGCGGGACGGCGACGATGCGTGCGGCGTCATCCTGCGCATCCGGGACGGGCGGCTGATCGCGCGCGAGCATCGCTTCCTGGAGCGAGCGGGCGGGGAGGCCGAGGCGGAGGTGCTGGCGGCGTTCCTGGTACGGTTTTACCTGCCGCTCGAGGCGCGGGCGCGGCGGGTCCTGCTGCCGTTCGTTCCCGAGGACCTGGGCAGCCTGCAGGCGCTCGCGCCCGACAACGAGTGGGCGGTGCCGCAGCGGGGCACGAACGCGAAACTCGTCGAGCTGGCCGAGCACAACGCCCGCCATCTGCTGGAAAGTCTGCTGCTCGAGTCGTTCGACGTGGAGGAGCGCGCGGCCGACCCCGTGTACGCGCTGGGGCGCGACCTGGGACTCGCGAAAGTCCCGCGCTCGTTCGTGTGCATCGACATCTCGACGAACCAGGGCAGAGACACCGTGGGCTCGCTGGTGTGGTTCGAGGCCGGCCGCCCCAAGAAGGCTGAGTATCGACGCTATCGGATCCGCGGCGCCCAACAGGACGATTTCGCGGCGGTGAGCGAGGTGGTGACGCGATTCCTGCGTCGCCGCATCGACGAGCAGCGTCCGCTTCCGGACCTCATCGTGATCGACGGCGGGAAGGGGCAGCTGGGCGCGGCCGTGACGGCCGCCGCGGCGGTCGGGGGCGCCACGGTGCCGTTCGCCAGTCTCGCCAAGCGCGAAGAGGAGGTCTACCTCCCCGATCGCGAGGCGCCGCTGCGATTGTCGCGGCGCAGCCCTTCGCTGAAGCTGTTGCAACGCGCCCGCGACGAGGCGCATCGCTTCGCCGTGACCTACAGCCGGCAGCGACGCTCGCGCCGCACGATCACGTCACAGCTGCTCACTATTCCGGGCGTAGGGCCGAATCGCCGCCGCAGGCTGCTGGAGCGGTTCGGCTCGGTGGCGGGGGTGCGCACGGCAACGCGCGAAGAGATCGCCTCGCTGCCGGGGTTCTCGCGCACCCTCGCCGAGCGGATTCTCGACCGGCTGAGCGCGACATGACGCTCGCCTGGTCGCTCGAGTGCTCGTCGTGCGGCGCACAACGCTCCGCGGAGGGTTTGCCTGGTGTCTGCGACCGCTGCGGCGCGCCGTATCTCGTTCGCTATCCTTCGACGCCTGCCCCGGCATCAAAGGGGGAGCTGGCGAAACGTCCGTGGACGATGTGGCGCTACCGCGAGTGGTTGCCGCTCGAGCCAAAACAACAAGCGATTTCTCTGGGTGAAGGCGGGACGCCGCTGCTCGAGGCGCCGCGGCTCGCCGAGCGATACGGCTTCGGGCGGCTGCTGGTAAAGGACGAGTCGGTAAATCCCACCGGCTCCTTCAAGGCACGGGGACTTGCGGCGGCCGTGACGCGAGCGAGTGCCGCCGGGGCAAAGGCGTTCGTGGTGCCCACGGCTGGAAATGCCGGCGTCGCGCTCGCCGCCTATGCCGCGCGCGCCGGACTGACGGCACGCATCTACGCGCCGGAGACGACCCCGCGCACGATTCTCTCGCAAATCCGTTCGTATGGAGCGGAGCTCGTGCTCGTCCCCGGTCACATCGGGGATTGCGGCAAGGCGGCCCGCGCTTACGCCGCCGAGCATGGCGCGGTCGACGTCTCGACGCTGCGGGAGCCGTATCGCATCGAAGGAAAGAAGACGCTGGGACTCGAGCTTGCGGAGCAGCTCGACTGGCACCTCCCGGAGGCGATCGTGTACCCCACGGGAGGAGGCACGGGGTTGATCGGTATGTGGAAGGCGTTCGGCGAGCTGAGCCGGGCGGGATGGATCAACGGGTCGCTGCCGCGGCTCTACTCGGTGCAGGCGGCAGGGTGCGCTCCGGTGATTCGCGCATACGAAACCGGTGCCGATCATTGCACTCCCTGGCCGGATCCCACGACCGTCGCTGCGGGTCTTCGTGTTCCCGGTCCGCTGGGCGATCGCCTCATGCTCAGAGCCCTGCGGGAGAGTCACGGGGGAGCGATCGCGGTGTCTGACGCCGCGCTAATGGACGCTGCCCGCGAGCTGCAGGTGGACGCCGGGATTGACGCCGCTCCCGAAGGAGGGGCGACGCTTGCGGCGGCGCAGGGGCTCCTGACCGCCGGCGCCATCCAGCCCCACGAAACGGTGGTTCTCTTCAATACCGGCGCCGGGTGGCTGTATCGCACCTAAGCCGTTTATATTTGCGCACTTCGAGCTATGCCCATCGCCGTAATCGACCCCTTCGCCGGCATCAGTGGCGACATGACGCTGGGCGCCCTGCTGTCGCTCGGGGTACCGGAATCATGGCTGCATGAGCTGCCCGGGCGGCTTGGCCTCGGGGCGGTCGAGGTTTCGATTCGCGACGCCCGGCGCGCCGGCGTGACGTGTAAGCAGGTGGAATTCGCGATCCCCGATCAGCCGCACGGCCGCCATGTCGCGGAGTTGATCCGGCTGGTCGAGGCGGCGCCGGTCTCGGCGTGGACCCGCGAGCGCGCAGTGCGGGCGTTCCGGCTCGTGGGCGAAGCCGAAGGGCGCGTACACGGCACGACGCCGGAGCAGGTGCATCTCCACGAGGTCGGGGCAGTCGACGCGATGCTAGACATCGTCGGCGCGATCGAGGGATTCGAGCGACTCGGGGTGGACGCGATCTATCACCGGCCGGTCGCCCTCGGGTCGGGGTGGGTGGAGGCGGCGCATGGACGGCTGCCGGTGCCCGCTCCGGCGACGGCGCTGCTGCTCGAGGGGATCGAGGTTGCCGCAAACGGTCCCGTAGAGGGTGAGGCCACGACGCCGACGGGCGCGGTGCTGCTGCGGGTGTTGTCTTCGGGAGCGCCGCCCGCGGGGTGGCGGCAACTGGCGAGCGGGTGGGGGGCGGGGAATCGCGATCCGCGAGGCTACCCGAATGCATTGCGCATTCTCGTGGGAGAGGCGGCGGCGGAAGCGGGTGAGGTGGTCGTTCTCGCGACCGATGTCGATGACCTGAGCCCGGAGTACGTCGAGCCGTTGCGGCAGGCGCTGTTCGCCGCCGGCGCGCTCGATGTGCAGACCTGGGCGGTGCAGATGAAGAAGGGACGGACCGGGTTTCGCTGTGAGGTGGTCGTCGGTGAGACGGCGGCGCCGGCGGTGACCGCGGCGCTGTTTCAGCACAGCACGACGGCCGGAGTACGGCGCAGCCGCGTGGAGCGGGTGACGCTGCAGCGCCGGCAGGTCACGGTTCCGCTCGCGGGCGACGTGCAGGTCAGGGTAAAGGTGCTGGAAGGCCCCGATGGCGGTCTGCCGCGGGTGAAGCCGGAATACGACGACGTGGTGGCGGCGGCGCGGCAGCTGGGACGGCCGCCGCTCGAAGTGGCGCGGGCGGCGCAACGTGGCGCCGAAGAAATGATCGCGAACTCCAAGGAGTGATCGTCATGCGGAAGCAGCTCGTTCTCACGGTATGCACGGCCATGTCGGTAGCAGGGTTGCTGCAGGGGCAGCAGTGGCTCCCGCCCAGCAAGAACTGTGATGTCAAGCGCAGTCACTTCCTGGTGAATGGCGCTGCGCAATACCTGGAGGTGGCCGCGACGAAGCCCGCGCTGAAAGAGAGCCAATTGCGCAGCGCCGAGAAGAACCTGACGCAGGCGGTGACGACGGGCGGGCAGGACAAGAACCCCAGCGCGTGGTATTTCTTCGGTCGCTACTATGCGATGCGCGGGGACATCTGGGGCGCCGACTCCGCATTCAGCAAGGCGGAGGCTCAGCTGCCGTTGTGCCACGACGACATCCAGTATTATCGGCGCAATCTCCTCTGGGTGCCCGCCATCCAGGCGGGGCAGGCGGCGCTGGCGGCTGGAAACTACGACTCCGCGTTCACGGCGTTGCGCGCCGCGGCCAAAGTCTACGACGGCGAGCCTCAGGGATTCGTGACGCTCGCGACGGCCTTCTTCAACATCCCGCCGGCGGCGTATCTCCCGGAGTCGACGTTCCGCAAGCAAAACCCTGGGCTGGCAGACTCGGCCTTCTCCGCTCGCTACCAGGCGGCGCTCCTCACCCACTACGATTCCGCGGCGGTGTACTTCCGCCGCGGCGTCCAGGCGTCGAAGGATCCGAAGTTCGAGGGGGAGAAGAAGGACGCGATGTTCAACCTCGGGAACGCCTTCTACGGTGCCCAGCACTACGATTCCGCGGCGGTGGCGTACGACGCGTACTTGAAGGTGGCGCCGAACGATGTGCAGGCCCGGGCACGGCTGGCCGATGTGCTGTCGATGGGAGGGCACAAGGACTCGGCGATGGCGATGTACGCCTCGATCCTGCAGCACGCCGACTCCGCGGACCCCAACATCTTGTTCAATGCCGGGGTCATGATCTACAACGCCGCCGTTCCGTCGCCCGACACCGCCAAGATCAGCGCCGCGTGCCGTCGCAAGCCGCTCGCGGCGGGACAGACCGCGCTGCGGCGCAAGACGGCGTGTGATCGTGAGGCGGCGGATTCACAGGCACAGCGAGACTCGGCCGCGTCGGGCAACTATCGGATCGCGGCGCAGGCGTTCGAAATCGGGCTGGCCCGCGCGCCGCAGAACCGGGATGGTCTGTTCAATCTCACCAGCTCCTATTTTGCCCTGCGCCAGGCGGACAAGATGCTGGGCACGGCGCAACGCCTCGTCCAGGTCGACCCGATGAATCGCAATTCGGTGCGCATGCTGGCCCAGGCGTGGCAGCTCAAGAAGCAAGGCGACAGCGCGCTGTACTACGTGACGATATCCGATTCGCTGCTTCCGGTCGACGTGAGCGTGGGCAGCTTCGGGCCGACCGACCAGGGCGCGACCATCAGCGGTGTCGTGACGAACTACCACTCGAAGGGCAGCGTCCCCCTGAAGCTCGTGTTCGAGTTTCTGAACAAGACGGGGACGGTCGTGACCAGCGCGACCTCCGACATCCCCGCGATCGGCGGCAACGGCACCTATGCTTTCCAGGTGCAGGCCATGGGTGTCGGGATCGTCGGCTGGCGCTATAAGAAGGGGTGAGCGGCGGCCGCCCCCCGGCGTTGACGCTGGGGGGTGGGCTCCCCATTTTGTCACGAGGAGTCTCGCGGGCGTAATTCAGGGGTAGAATGCCAGCTTCCCAAGCTGGACGTCGTGGGTTCGAATCCCATCGCCCGCTCTCTATGACCACGCGAGCCTGGTACGCCTATTCCTATCGTCCGACCCGCACCACGGGCCGGCGCCGGGGGCGTACGCGGAGCTAGCGAGCGGCAGTACCCCGAGCGATCCGACGGTCCGTGGCGACACGGGCCGTTTTCTTTTCACCTGATGGGAGGTCGTATGGCCCAGGCTCCGGTCGGCGTGCAGGCCTCGTATTTCCTCGAGCAGGACTGGTCCACCTACTCGCTGGAGCAGCACGCCGTGTGGGCGATCCTGTACGAGCGCCGTATGCGTACCCTGACAGCGACGGGGAGCCGGGTGTTTCTCGAAGGGGCGGAGCGCATCGGCCTCCGGCCCGACGGCGTTCCGGAGCTCGCCCTGGTCAACCGGCGGCTCGCGCCCCGCACGGGGTGGGCGGCGGTGGGGGTCACAGGGTTCCTGCCGGCACGAGAATTCTTCGCCTGTCTGTCGCAGCGGCGTTTCCCCACCACTCTCATCGTGCGCACGCGCGCACAGCTCGACTACCTCCCCGAGCCGGACATTTTCCACGACGTCTTCGGCCACGTCCCGCTGCACGCCGACCCCGTGTTTGCCGACTTCCTGCAGCGATTCGG
>Ga0126383_10003471_pt1 | contig 10433 bp, 6 predicted proteins | sample PanSoiMetPlot_35_FD_96882 | JGI IMG/M metagenome (GOLD analysis project Ga0126383, IMG submission 96882) | Tropical forest soil microbial communities from Panama - MetaG Plot_35 | ecosystem: Environmental > Terrestrial > Soil > Tropical forest > Bulk soil | place: Panama | collected 2016-02-17
GGATTCGCCTACGCCTACGACGCGCCGCTCGACATGCGGATGGACCGGGCAGGCGTGCTGACTGCGGCCGAGGTACTCAACACCTATCCAGCCGACCGGCTCGCCCGGGTGCTGCGCGAGTACGGCGAGGAACGCTATGCCCGGCGCATCGCAGCTGCAGTCGTCCGGGAGCGCGCCCACGCGCCGCTGCGTAGCACTGGCCGGCTCGTCGAGATCATCAGGGAGTCGATCCCCGCTCCGGCGCTTCGATCCGGCGGGAATCCCGCCAAGCGCACGTTCCAGGCGCTGCGGATCGAGGTCAACGGGGAGCTCGAGGCGCTGGCGCGAGCGCTGCCCGCAGCGCTGGACTCGATTGCGGTCGGCGGCCGGATTGTCGCGCTGGCCTATCACTCGCTCGAGGACAGGACGGTTAAGCGTGAGCTGGCCGTGCGGTCGGCTGATTCGACGCCTGCGGGCCTGCCCGTCTCGCTGCCGGGCGCGCGGCCGCGGTTCCGGCTGCTGACCAGGGGAGCGGAACGGCCGACAGACGCGGAAGTCGCGGCGAATCCGCGAGCCTCGTCGGCTCGCCTGCGCGCGGCCGAGCGGATCAGGGCGGCGGCATGACGACGGACATCAGGACGCGACAGCCAGGAATGGAACTCCAGCCGCCAGACAGCGCAGGGAGGGGCCAGCGCAGGTGACAGACACGACGATTCAGCGCCCTACTCGTAGGCGTTCCGCCGGGACTTCCGCCCGGGGTATCGCCGTCCCGAGTCAGGGCCGATCTGGCGGAGAGATTCCGGGCCGCGCGATTACGCCCCGCGTGGGCACGGCCGGCGACCGGACGGTCCGCCGCGGTCCGCGGCCCGGTGGCGGTCGGCCCGTGCTGCGCGCCACGGGCACGGGAGCAGCCGCACAGCCGACCGCATTGCGGGTACCTGCCCAGCCCAGGCCGGCCGTGCGCGCGCGGTCCGCACCGGCGGAGCCGGCCCGGCAGACCCGTGGGGTTCCGGGGGGTCGTCCTCCCGGGATACAGCAGCGGGGGGTTCCGGGGGGTCGTCCCCCCGGGATACAGCAGCGGGCAGTCCCGGAGAGCCGTCCTGCGAGGCCGCGGCGGCCTGCGTTCGCCGCTGCGGGTGTCGCGACTAACGCGGCGCGAACCACGGCCGCGACAGCCAGTCCCGCTGCCCGCCGGGTGCCGCGCGTGCCGTTCGTGCTGCTGGTGCTCGCGCTGCTGGCGGGCAGTTTGGTCTGCCTGCTGGTGATCAACACCACGCTGGGCGCTGCGAGCTTCCGGATCAGCCAGCTGCAGAAGAAGTCAGCGAGCCTGTCCACGCAAGAGCAGGCGCTGAGCCAGCAGGTGGCGGCCGAGCAGGCGCCCGGCGCGATCGCGCGGCGGGCTTATGCGCTGGGGATGCGCGCACAATCCAGCAGCACGATCCTCGACCTGCGAACGGGCCAGATTTACCGGCTGCCCGGCCAGGCCGGGTTGGGTGTGGAGCTCGGAGCCCCGCCAGTCACCCCGGCATCGAGTGCACCGGCAGGTGCGAAGAAGCCAGCCGCCAGGCGCACGCAGAGCCCGGCGCCGAACGCGAGCGCGAACCCCGGCGCCACCCCGACCGGTGCGGCTTCGCCCGCGCCATCAGCCAGCCGGACCCCTGCGCCCGCGAGGTCGAGCCCGTGACCGGTGGGCCGGCGAACCGTGACGACGGCGAGTGGCGGCCGCCGCTGCGGCGGAACGCGCCGAACCCGGCCGGGTCGCGTGGACCCGGTCGGCCGCCGCGAACGCCGGGCCCGCTCGGCAGGCACGATCAGGCCAGGCCCGGTGGCCGGCCAGCTGAGCAGCCGCAACGGGGGGTTCCTGGGAATCGTCCCGGCCGGGCACAGCAGCGGGGCGGAGCCGGCCGTGCACGGTCGGGCGAGCCACGCAGCACGCCAGGCCGCGTCGCTGACCGGCCCTGGCGGCCGGGTCAGGAGTTCATGCCGCGCGACAAGCCGAATCGTCGAGGCGCCCGCCGACCGGCCGGGCACCGCGCCAGGCTGGTTGTTGTCCGCGCGCCGCGAATGGCCATGCGACGCGCGGGTCCTGAGCGCCGGCTACGCGTCGCGCTGCTGTGCATCGTCTTCGCGCTGAGCATCTTCGCGGGACGGCTGGTGCAGGTAGAAGGCTTCGACTCGGCGGCCTACAAGACCGCCTCGGCGCAGTGGCATCCACCGGACTACATCCCGCTTCCGGCCGTCCGCGGCGCGATCACCACCAGTGATGGCGCAGTGCTCGCGATGACCGTGCAGACCGAGACGGTGTTCGCAGACCCGAAGCTCATCCCGGTCGTTAACCGCCCGCAGGTCGCCGCGCGTCTGGCCGGCCCGCTGAAGCAGGCTCCCGCCGCCATCCTGCAGTTGCTGAACCATCCGTCCAGCCCCGAGTACGTGAAGCTCGCCAGCGGCGTGTCGGTCGGTGCGGGCAACCAGATCGCCGCCCTCGATCAGCCCGGCATCGACATGACCCCGACGTACACGACCAGATACCCGAACGCCGACCTGGCGGCCACCGTATCGGGCTTCGTCAACAACAAGACCACCACGCTGCCTGGTGGTGCGCAGCAGACCACCCTGTACGGCGTTCAGGGGCTGGAGCAGGAGTACAACTCGCTGCTGGCCGGGCGGCCCGGCGGCGAGTATGTCGAGCTGGGCCAGGACGGCCAGCCGATTCCGAATACCGAGGCTGACGTGACGCCGGCGGTCCCGGCCCGGAGCCTGCGGCTGACCATCCAGTCCGCCATCCAGTACGACGCCGACCAGGTGTGCCGCCAGCGCGTCCAGCAGACCCACGCCAGCAGCTGCTCCATCGTCGTGATGCAGCCGAAGACTGGCGCGATCCTGGCGATGGCGCAGTGGCCGACCTACAACCCGGCCACCGTCTCGAGCCTCGCCGCCACGACGAACATCGGCGTCGCGCGGGTATTCGCCCCTGGCAGCACCCTCAAGCCGGTCACGGTCGCGGCCGCGCTGGAGAAGGGCGGTCAGACGCCTATGAGCGCTTACACGATCCCGCCTCAGATCACCATGGACGGCAAGTTCACCTTCCACGACGCCGAGGCCCATCCGACGGAACGCCTCACGGTCGCCGGGATCCTCGCGAACTCGAGCAACGTCGGAATGGTCCAGGTCGTGCAGCACATCACCCGCCAGCAGCAGTACGAGTACCTGCGCGCCTTCGGACTCGGGCAGGCGAGTGGCCTGGGTCTGCCGGGGGAGAGCGCCGGCCTGCTCGCCGCGCCGGGCGCCGCCAACTACTGGGGTGACAGCCCGTTCGAGTACTCCTTCGGCCAGGGCCTGGGGGTCACCGCGATCCAGATGGCTAGCGTGTACGCGACCATCGCCAACGGAGGCGTCCGGGTGCAGCCCACCCTGGTGGCCGGTACCACGAGCGCAGCCGGGCAGTTCCTCCCCGCGCCGCGCCCGGCGAGCAGCCGGGTCATTTCGCCCACCACGGCGAGCGAGCTCATGACGATCCTGCAGCAGGTGCCAAACGTGGACGCGCGAGCCGGTCAGAACGCCGGCCTGATCTCCGGGTATACCGTCGCCGCCAAGACCGGGACCGCCCAGGTCGCGGGCCCTGGCGCGAGCAACTGCCTCTGCCAGTATGGTGCCAGCTACATTGGCATTGCTCCGGCCGACAACCCGCAGCTCGTCGTCGCGGTGAACATCCAGGATCCGCAGGGCAATTACTACGGTGACCAGGTCGCGGGGCCGGCCTTCTACGACGTGATGAAGTTCGCTCTGCAAACTATGAAGATCGCCCCTGACTATGCCAGGACACCGCATATCAGACTCACCGCACCGTGAGGGGAGGTACCCTCGGCCCGTGCCAGAGGCCCTCCGACCGCAGCACGTCGCACCCCGGCCCCTGGCCGGGCTCGCGGCGCTGCTCGGGCTGCGCGCGGCGGACCCGCGGCGCGCAGGATCGGGGCCGAGTGTAACCGGCGTCACCCACGACTCCCGGTCGGTCCGGCCCGGCGACCTGTACGCAGCACTGCCCGGCGGTACGGTGCACGGCGCCCGGTTCTGCGCCGACGCCGCGACGGCAGGCGCGGTAGCCGTGCTGACCGACCCCGCAGGGCGCGAGGCGGCGATCGCGACCGGGCTGCCAGTCTTCGTGGTCGCCGATCCGCGGGCGCGGCTGGGAGAGGTGGCCGCCTGGATCTACGGGGAGCCATCCAGCAAGCTGCTGCTGATCGGCGTCACTGGCACGGCCGGAAAGAGCACGACGACCTATCTGATCGAGTCTGGGCTGCGGACGGCCGGCTATCTGACCGGGCTCATCGGCGGGGTGGAAACTCGCATCCGCGACGTGACGCTCGAGAGCTCGCTGACTACACCGGAGGCGACGGACCTGCAGGCGGTGCTGGCGGCCATGGTGCATCGGCGAGTGGGTGCGGCAGCCATGGAGGTATCCAGCCACGCGCTGGCCCAGGGCCGGGTCGCTGGCACGCACTACGACGTCGCCGTCTTTACCAACCTGTCTCAGGACCACCTCGACTTTCACGCCAGCATGGACGACTACTTCGCGGCCAAGGCGCAGCTCTTCACGCCCGAGTACGCGCGCGCTGGCGTGGTGAACGCCGACGATCCGCGAGGTCGTGAGCTAGTCGCCACGGCGGGCATTCCGGTGACGACGTTTTCTGCTCGGGGTCGCGATACCGCTGACTGGATCGCTACTGACGTGCGGCCGGGTGCCGACGGATCGGCGTTCCGGGTGATCGGCCCCGGCGGCGTGGCGGCGGACGCGACCATCGCGCTGCCCGGCGACTTCAACGTCGCCAACGCCCTGGCCGCTATCGTGGCGCTGGTCGAGGCCGGGGTTGGCCTGGCCGACGCAGTGGCCGGCGTGGCCGCTTGCCCTGGCCCGCCCGGCCGGCTCGAGAGGGTCGAGGCCGGACAGGACTTCTCTGTCCTGGTCGACTACGCGCACAAGCCCGGCGCAGTCGAGGCTCTGCTGTCGGCCATGCGCGCGGTGACGCAGGGACGGCTGATGATCGTCGTCGGCTGCGGCGGGGATCGGGACCGTGGCAAGCGCAGCCTGATGGGCGCGGCGGCCGCCCGGCTCGCCGATGTCGCGATCCTGACCAGCGATAATCCACGATCGGAAGATCCCCTTGCGATCCTGACCGAGATGCTTTCAGGCGCCGCCGGGGTACCGCAGCGCGAGCGCGGCCACGTCGTCGTCCAGCCGGATAGGGCCGCAGCCATCGCGGCGGCCATCGACGACGCCGACAAGGGAGACGTTGTCGTCATTGCCGGCAAGGGCCACGAGCACGGTCAGTACGTGGGCGGCTCGGTCATCCCGTTCGACGACCGGGAGGTCGCCGCCGCGGCGCTGCGCGAGCGCCTGGCGGCAGACAATGGGGCCCACCCGGCCCCGGAGGGCCAAGACCGTCCGGGCGACGAGATGCTGGCGGACGCGTGATCCCGCTATCGCTATCGGAAGTGGCGCAGGTCACCGGGGCGCAACCGGACGACGTTCCTGATCCCGGCGCGCTCGTGACCGGGCCGGTGGTGATCGACTCGCGAGAGGCCGGGCCGGGCAGCCTGTTTGCGGCGCTGCCTGGCACCCGCACCGACGGGCACGAGTTCGCCGCGGCGGCTGTCGCGGCCGGGGCCGTGGCGGTCCTTGCCTCCCGGCCAGTTGGCTGCCCCGCTCTGGTCGTGCCCGACGTGCAGGCGGCCCTCGGCCAGCTCGCCCGGGCGGTTGTCGACCGGGCGAGCGACCTGACGGTCATCGGGATCACGGGATCGGCTGGCAAGACCACGACCAAGGACCTGACCGCGCAGCTGGTCGAGACCCTCGGCCCTACCGTCGCGCCGCGCGATTCCTTCAACAACGAGATCGGCCACCCGCTGACCGTGCTCCGGATCACCGGCCAGACCCGGTTCCTGGTGTCGGAGCTGGCTGCCCGCGGCCCCGGACATATCACCGAGCTCTGCCAGATCGCGCCGCCTAGGCTCGGCGCGGTACTCGGCGTCGGTCATGCGCACGCTGGTGAGTTCGGCGGTCTGGACGCGATCGCGCAGGCGAAGGGGGAGCTCGTCGCTGCGCTGCCGGCCGACGGCGTCGCGGTGCTGAACGCCGACGATCACCGGGTTGCGGCGATGGCGGCCAGGACCCGCGCGCGTGTCGTGACGTTCGGCCGCAGCCAGGGCGCGGAAGTCCGGGCTGAGAGCGTCCGCATGGATGAGGCGGGCCGAGCGGGTTTCTTGCTCGTGACCCCAGCCGGGTCCGCGCCGGTTCAGTTGCGGCTGCACGGCGAGCATCACGTCACGAACGCGTTGGCGGCAGCCGCGCTGGCGGGGCAGCTCGGCATGCCGGTCGCCGCCACGACGGCCGGGCTGTCGGCGGCCGCAGCCCGCAGCCGCTGGCGGATGGAGGTAACTCGGCTCGCCGACGGGGTCACGGTCGTGAACGATGCCTATAACGCCAATCCGGACTCGGTCCGCGCGGCGATCGCTGCGCTGACGAGCATGACCCGCGGTCGACGCGCGTTCGCGGTGCTCGGGCAGATGACCGAGCTCGGTGACGACGCCGACCGGCTGCACGCGGAAATCGGGGCGGATGCCGCTGCTGCGGGACTGGCCGGCCTGATCGTGGTCGGGGACGAGGCCGCGCCGATCCTCGCCGGTGCGCGGACTGTGTCCGGCTGGCGGGGCTACCTGGAGCATGTGCCGGATGCGGCCGCCGCGGTCGGGGCGCTGAAGGGCCGGCTCCACGACGGCGACGTCGTCTTGGTCAAGGCCTCGCACTCGATCCACCTGGAGCGGGTAGCGCTCGCGCTCACCGGCGAGCAGCCGCTTGACGGCGACCAGGAGCCGCGCCCGTGAAGACCATCCTCGTCACGGGGGCTGTGTCGCTCCTGCTCTCCCTGTTCGGCACGCCCCTGCTGATCGGGCTGCTGCGCCGGCAAGGTTACGGCCAGCCGATCCGGGTCGAGGGACCGAAGTCGCACGAGACCAAGCGCGGCACGCCGATCATGGGCGGCGCCGCCATGGTGCTAGCCGCGGTCATTGGCTACCTGGTCGGTCACGTCACCACCCACGACCCGATGAGCGCGTCCGGTCTGCTCGTGCTGTTTCTCATGGTCGGCCTCGGCCTTGTCGGCTTCATCGACGACTTCATCAAGATCTACCGCCAGACGAACCTCGGCCTGCGCAGCGGCGCGAAGCTGGCCGGCCAGCTCGTGGTCGGCGCCGTGTTCGCCCTCGAGGTGCTGCAGCATCCCGACGGCTACGATCTCACCCCGGCGGACGCGCACCTGTCCTTCCTCCGGGACTTTGGCCCGGCCCTCGGCACGCTGCCCTTCGTGATCTGGGTGGTGATCATAATCTCGGGCACGTCGAACGCGGTGAACCTCACCGACGGCCTGGATGGCCTGGCCACCGGCGCAACCGTGCTGGTGCTCTCGGCCTACGTGATCATCGGTATCTGGCAGGAGCGCAACGACTGCACGACGTTCTTGTCCCGGCAGTGCTACCAGATCAGGGATCCGCTCGATGTCGCTGTGGTCGCCGCGGCGGTGCTGGGCGCGTGCTTCGGCTTCATCTGGTGGAACGCGCCGCCCGCGAAGATCTTCATGGGCGACACGGGCTCTCTCGCCCTGGGCGGCGTGCTGGCGGGCTTGGCCATCGTCTCCAAGACTCAGCTGCTGCTCATCATTCTCGGCGGGCTGTTCGTGATCATTACGATGTCCGACGTGATCCAGGTGGGCGTCTTCAAGGTGACCAAGCTCAGGACCGGGCGAGGGATACGGGTCTTCAGGATGGCACCGCTGCAGCATCATTTCGAGATGCTCGGCTGGGCCGAGACGACGGTCGTTATCAGGTTCTGGCTCATCTGCGGACTGTGCATCGCTATGGGACTCGGCATCTTCTACGCCGAGTGGCTGACCATCTGAGCCGATGACTCCTGAGCCGAGAAGCAGCGCCCGCTACACCGGCGGGCTGGCCGGCTTCGATGGCCAGCGGGTCGTCGTCGTCGGCCTCGGCATCACCGGGCAGTCGGTGATATCCCTGCTAACCGGCCGGGGCGCGAGCGTCACCGCGGTCGACTCGCGCGACGACGCCGAACGGCAGGATCTTGCCGGGCGGCTGGCCGACGACGGAGTGCAGGTCCTCCTCGGCCCGGCCGAAGTCGGGCCAGAGGCGAGCGTGGCCCCAGGCACCGATCTCGTTGTGACCTCTCCGGGGCTGCGACCCGATACGCCGCTGCTGGCGCGCGCCGTGGCGGCGGGCGTCGAGGTGATCGGCGACGTCGAGCTGGCCTGGCGGCTGCGGCCGGAGCTGCCCGGCGGCGGCCGCCAGCAGTGGCTCGCGGTTACCGGCACCAACGGCAAGACCACGACGGTGCGGATGCTGGCCGCCATGCTCGCGGCGGCCGGGCACCGCAGCGTCGCCGCCGGTAACGTCGGCGTCCCCGTCCTCGACGTGGTCACCGATCCGCAGCCCTTCCCGGTCGTCGCGGTCGAGCTGTCCAGCTTCCAGCTGTACTGGAGCACGACCATCACCCCGCTGGCTGCCGTCGTGCTGAACGTGGCCGCACATCACCTCGACTGGCACGACAACGTCCGTGCCTACGTGGCGGCCAAGGCCAGGATCTTCGCACCAGGCACGATCGCCATCTGTAACGCCGACGACCCGCAGACGGTCGCGATGGCCGACGCCGCGGTGTCGGCCGCAGGAAACCGGAAGGTCGCGTTCCGGCTCGGGCCGCCAGGGGCAGGGGAGCTGGGCGTCGCCGATGGCTGGCTCACCGACCGCGCATTCAGCCCCGAGCCGGGCGGAACCCGCATGGTGCAGGCGGCGGGTATCCGCCCGGCGGCGCCGCACAACGTCGCCGATGCGCTCGCGGCTGTGGCACTGGCCCGCGCGTACGGGGACGGGCCGGCCTCGATCGCCGCCGGGCTGGCCGCGTTTGTGCCGGAGCCGCACCGGATCAGCCTGGTGGCCGAGCTCGCTGGCGTGGCGTTCATCGACGATTCCAAGGCGAGCAATCCGGCGGCCGCGGCCGCATCGCTCGCGTCGTTCCCCTCCATCGTGTGGATCGCTGGCGGGCTTTTCCGGGGCAGCGATGCGGACCTGGACGCCATCGTGACCGCGGCGGCGCCGCGACTGCGCGCCGCCGTGCTGCTCGGCACCGACGCGGCCAGGTTCGCCGGCGCGCTGGCGCGACACGCGCCAGATGTCCCGGTAACACAGCTGGCCGGCACCGACACTGGTGTCATGGATCAGGTAGTGGCCCTGGCGGCCGCGGCCGCGCAGCCCGGCGACACGGTGCTGCTGGCGCCGGCCGCGCAGTCGTGGGACATGTTCCGTGATTACGGCGCGCGCGGGGAGGCGTTCGCCGCGGCCGTGCGACGGCTGGCGGAGCCCCGGTGAGGGCTGACCCTGGTCTGCCGAGTACTGACCGGCCGCCAAGCCTCCGGCTGCCGGGTCCGGCGGAGGCGCGTGCCGCCGCATTTGACTGGGCGCAGCGCCTGCGGGAGGCCGCAGCGCGGCTGAGGGCGCTCCTCGACCGCCCGCTAGCCTCGTACTACCTGATCCTCGGCTGCACACTGCTGCTGCTGATCGTCGGCCTGATGATGGTGCTGTCCGTCGGCACCGCGTACGACCTGGACCAGGGGTACCCGGCGTACTCGATGTTCATCAAGCAGCTGCTCGGCGCGCTCGCCGGTCTGGTGCTGATGTGGCTGGCCGCCAAGTCCCCGCCGCGGTTGTTCCGCGCGTGCGCTTACCCGCTGATGCTGGCCGCGCTCGCCGGGGTGGCGCTGGTGCTGCTGTTCGGCGTGGAGGTCGACGGCGCCAAGCGGTGGCTGGTCGTGGCCGGCTTTCAGGTACAGCCCTCCGAGCTGGCCAAGCTCGCACTCGTTGTGTGGGGTGCCGACCTGCTCGCCAGGAAGGAGCGGCTCGGCCAGCTGACCGACTGGCGCCACCTGCTGATCCCGCTGCTGCCCGGCACCGCCCTGCTGAGTCTGCTCGTCATGCTGGGCAAGGACCTCGGCACCACGTTCCTGCTCCTGGCGGTTTTCCTGGCGCTCCTCTGGATCATCGGGACGCCTGGCAGGCTGCTCCTCGGCATGGCTGGCCTGATGGCGTTCGTGCTGCTCATCGTCGTCGCCGCGCACCCCTACGAGCTGGCCAGGATCACCGGCTTCTTCTCGTCACACTCGCCCAGCTGCGTCAGCTGCTACCAGCTCACTCAGGGCAAGGACGCACTCGGATCAGGCGGCCTGTTCGGAGTGGGCAGCGGTGCGAGCCGGGCGAAGTGGGGCTGGGTCCCCAACAGCCCGACTGATTTCATCTTCGCGATCCTCGGCGAGGAACTCGGCCTGCTCGGCACGATCTGTGTGGTCGTGCTGTACGGCGGGATCGCCTTCGCCGGACTGCGCATCGCCCGCCGGGCC
>Ga0126383_10003474_pt1 | contig 10428 bp, 2 predicted proteins | sample PanSoiMetPlot_35_FD_96882 | JGI IMG/M metagenome (GOLD analysis project Ga0126383, IMG submission 96882) | Tropical forest soil microbial communities from Panama - MetaG Plot_35 | ecosystem: Environmental > Terrestrial > Soil > Tropical forest > Bulk soil | place: Panama | collected 2016-02-17
CCTGACTTCTGAATGCCGAGCAAACCGACCATCATCATGAGCGAGCGCTCGACGAACAAGCCGACACGCTGGCCGGGACCGACGCCGCGTGCTTTCAGGAAATGCGCCAGTTGGTTGGCCCGCTGGTTTAGCTCGGCGTAAGACAGCGACCCGCCAGCGGCCACGCAGGCAACCGCATTGGGCGTGCGCTCGACTTGTTGTTCAAAGACCTCGTGCAAACACAGATCCCGCGGATAGTCGAACTCAGTAGCGTTCCAATCGACGAGAATCTGCCGATGTTCCTCCTGCGTGAGCAGCGGCAACTCCGACACCGGACACAAAGGATCAGCCACGGCAGCTTCGAGCAGGCCTTGATAGTGGGCCAGCATGCGCTCGATCGTCGCCTCATCGAACAGATCGGTGTTGTACTCCATCCGTCCGCGCAGACCTTCCGGTGTTTCGACCAACGAAAAATAAAGGTCTCCCTTGGCCGTCTTGGTATCGGTTTCGATCGGTTCCAAACGCAGTCCTGTGAGTTCCAGGCCCTCCATGGGCGCATTCTGTAAGGCGAAGAACACCTGCACCAGCGGATTGTGGCTCAGGCTCCGCTCGGGTCGAAGTTCTTCGACCAACTTCTCGAACGGCATATCTTGATGCGAATAGGCACCCAGGGCTGTCTCTTTGACTCGTGCCAGCAATTCGCTGAAGTTGGGTTGTCCCGCGAGACGCCCGCGGAAGGGCAGAGTATTGGCGAAGAAACCGATCAGACCTTCGAACTCAGGACGTACCCTGTTGGCAATCGGTGCGCCCACAGCAACGTCATCCTGTCCGGAGTACCGCGAGAGCAGAAGTTGGAATCCTGCGAGCAGCGTCATGAACAAGGTCGCGCCTTGCTCGTGGCTCAGATCGCGCAGCTTGGTGGAAAGCCCGGCCGGCAAGGTCACGGTTGCAGTCGCACCGCGGAAGCTTTCAACAGCCAGACGCGGACGATCCGTAGGCAACTCGAGAACCGGCGGAACGTCCTGCAACTGCTCTTTCCAGTACGCAAGTTGCCTTTGGTAGACATCGCCTTCAAGTTGGCCTCGTTGCCATGCTGCAAAATCCGCATACTGAACTGGCAATGGCGGAAGTTTAGGCGCATGCCCCTGGCTGAGCGCACCGTAGAAGTGCGCCAGTTCCGAAGAAAGCACTCCCATCGACCAGCGGTCGCTGACAATGTGATGAATGTTCAGCACAAGAATATGCTGGTCGCTTCCGAGGCGGAGCAATCGCGCTCGCACTAAAGGTCCGTTCGCCAGATTAAACGGACGCTTCGCCTCTTCTGCAATTAAGCCCTGCGCTTGATCGGCAGATGTCAGTTCGCTTACTTGAAGCGGAACACGCAAAGCGGGAGCAATTCGCTGAACTGTCTGACCGTGAACCTCGGCAAAGGTAGTGCGCAAGGATTCATGCCTTTCGACGATGGCGTCGAGAGCGGCCTGAAGCGCTTCCACATTCAACGCGCCATGGATTCGCAAAGCCCACGGAATGTTATAGAGAGGATTGTTGGGTTCCAGTTGGTCCAGAAACCAGAGCCTGTGCTGCGCGAATGAGAGAGAAAGATCACGATCGCGCGGCGCTGGTAAAATTGGACCTTCTAATCCAGCATGCGATTGCGATACGCGGGCCGCGAGCCCAGCGATGGTCGGGGATTCAAAGATGGCTCGCAGCGGCACGTCGACGCCGAATGCCTGCCGAATGCGCGCGATGACCTGCGTGGCCAACAACGAATGACCGCCAACTGTAAAGAAGTCATCATTGATTCCGATCTGAGGCACACGCAAGACTTCGGCCCAGGTACGGGCGATCTGTTCCTCGATGGGATTTCGCGGCGCTGCGGAATCCTGTTCCTGGGAGCGCGTAATCTGCGGCGCTGGAAGCGCATGCCGATTCACTTTGCCATTCGAGGAGAGAGGGAGCGAATCCATCACCACAAAGGCTGCCGGAATCATGAACTCTGGCAGACTGGTGCGAAGATGCTCACGAAGTTCCTCCACTTTCGGTGCTTCTCCATCAGATACTAAATAAGCCACCAGGCGCTTGTTCCCTGGATCATCCTCGCGCGCCATGACCACACTTTGGCGCACCGCGGGATGGCGATCGAGAGCGGCCTCAATTTCTCCCAGTTCGATTCGGAAACCACGAATCTTTACCTGATGATCGACACGGCCCAGGTACTCGATATTGCCGTCAGGAAGGTAGCGGGCCAAGTCTCCCGTTTTATAAAGTCTCGCGCCGGCCTTGATGCTGAAGGGATCGCGAATGAATTTTTCCGCTGTGAGTTCCGGACGATTCAGATAACCGTGCGCCAACTGGACGCCGCCAATGTGAAGCTCGCCCACCACTCCCATCGGCACCGGTTCAAGGTGCTGATCGAGCAGGTAAATCTGCGTATTCGCCACTGGCTTTCCGATCGGCACCAGGGTGCGCGAATAGTCAGCGCGGCACCACCAGTAGGTAACGTCTACTGCAGCTTCAGTCGGGCCATACAGATTATGCAGCTCCGCACGAAGAAGCTTGAAGAACCGCTGCTGAACTTCATAGGGCAAGGCTTCGCCGCTGCAGAAGACTCGGCGCAGGCTACGGCAGTTGTCAACCTCCTCGGTCTCCAAGAAAATCTGCAACATCGAAGGAACAAAATGCAGAGCCGTGATCTGCCGCTGCTGGATGATCTTGGCCAGGTATGCGGGATCTTTATGCCCGTCTGGTTTCGCCACCACCAGACATGCTCCCGCCATCAGCGGCCAGAAAAACTCCCAGACCGACACGTCGAAGCTGTAAGGAGTCTTCTGCAACACGCGATCGCCTTCAGCGAGTCCGTATTCATCTTGCATCCACAGCAGGCGGTTAACGATCGCTTCATGCACGTTGGGCACACCCTTCGGCTTGCCTGTGGAGCCCGAGGTGTAAATCGCGTAAGCCAGATTTTTGCCCTTGGTCACAACCGGAAGATTCTCTTTCGATTCGTTCGCTATCTGTAACCAGTCGTGGTCGAGAGCAATGACATGCCCGGAATAGGAGGGAAGAGTCGATAGCAGGCGCTCCTGCATGAGCAGAACTTTGCAGTGCGCGTCTTCGACCATGCCCGCGAGACGGTCCTGCGGATAATCCGGATCAAGCGGAACGTAGGCGCCGCCGGACTTTAAAACTCCGTAAAGAGCGACCACCATCTCGAGCGAACGATGTGCGCAAACTCCAACAAGATCATCTGGCCCGATGCCGAGCGTCCGCAAGCGATGCGCGAGTTGATTGGCACGTCCGTTCAACTCACGATAAGTGAGGTGGTGATCCTCAAAGATGAGCGCGGTTGCATCTGGAGTGCGCTCCACCTGTCGTTCGAAGAATTGGTGAAGCGAGACATTCGTTGGATACTCGCGCGCTGTTGAGTTGAACTCCACCAGAAGCTGATGGCGTTCACTTTCCTCGAGCAACGGCAACTTCCGGATCGCCTGATCAGGATGCGCGGCAATGCCCTCGAGCATAGTGTGGAAGTGGGCCAGCGCTCGAGTGATGGTCGTGTCATCAAACAGGTCAGTGTTGTACTCGGCGCGCAGCAACAGGCCCTCGGGCATCTCGATCGCGAACCACGACATGTCAAACATCGATGTCGCGGTGTAGAAGGGAACCCGTTCCAGTCGCAAGCCAGGAAGCCCCATCGCCTGCACCGGCGCGTTCTGTAAGGCAAATAGCACCTGGAAGATCGGATTGTGGCTGAGGCTGCGGTCAGGCTGCAGTTCCTCTACCAGCTTCTCAAAAGGAATGTCCTGGTGCGCATAGGCACCGAGCGCCACATCCTTCACGCGTTGCAAAAGCTCCACGAATGTAGGATTGCCGGACAAATCGCATCGCAGCGCCAACGTATTCACGAAGAAACCGATTAGCGGCTCGACTTCGGTCTGTGTACGATTGGCGATTGGCGAACCGACGACAATGTCATCCTGACGCGAGTACCGCGCCAGCAGGACCTGAAACGCGGCCAGCAAGGTCATGAACAAGGTCGCGCCTTCGACCTGACTCAGCCGGACCAGTTTCTCGACGAGTTCTCTCGGCAGCAAATGGGTCTGCGAAGCCCCGCGATATGTCTGGACTGACGGACGCGGGCGATCCGTGGGCAGCTCGAGAACAGGTGGAGCTCCAGAAAGGCGGGCCCTCCAATAGTCGAGAGAGCGCTCGAGAGTCTCGCCCCCGAGCCAACTGCGCTGCCACGCTGCATAATCCGCATACTGTACCGGCAGCGTTGCCAAGGGCGAAGGTTTGCCTTCAGCGAACGCTCCGTAAAAGGTTGCTAACTCTTCGGCCAGCACACCCATCGACCAGCGATCACTGACTACGTGATGCATATTCAGCAGCAGCAGGTAGGCGTCGTCTTCAAATTGCCACAGATGTGCCCGCACCAGGGGGCCGGTCTGCAGGTTGAACGGACGTCGCGCCTCTTGCTTTGCTAATCGCTCGGCGTCTGTCTGTCTTCCCGGAGTGCCCCGCAAATCGGTTACTTCCAATCGAATCTTCGGATCCGGCAGGATGATCTGAAGCGGAGCTCCCCCGGAACCCCCAAAGGTCGTCCGCAACGCTTCGTGACGCTGGACGATTTCGCTCAAGCTGCGCTGCAAGGCCTTCTGATCCAGTGTTCCCGACACTCGAATCATCTGCGGGAGGTTGTAGAGAGCATTTCCCGGCTCCAGTTGATCGAGGAACCAAAGACGCTGCTGTGCGAAGGAAAGGGGCAGGGGTTCTTTGCGGGACACAGGCAGGAGCGGCGGTAGAACCGGCGTACCGGTCGAGCGGCGAGCAAATTCGACCCGCCGGCTGAGTTGCGCCACGGTTGGCGCTTCGAACATCGCCCGCAGCGGTAGCTCCACATTTAACGCCTGACGCAGGCGGGCAACGACCTGGGTGCCGAGCAGAGAATGGCCGCCGAGTGCGAAGAAGTTGTCATGAATACCAATTCTGTCGGCGCGCAACAGGCTTGCCCAGATTCCGGCAACGATCTCCTCGGTGGCATTGCGCGCCGGGACGAAGGCCGTGCCTTCTCCGCGAGCCAGCCCTTTCTGCGACTGCATGGCATGCACGATCGCAGGGACGCTATTTAACCCACTCGCGATGCGAGCGTAGGCCTTTCGTTGCGGCTGTTGTGGGGTGGTTTTAGCAGTCTTTTCCTGGACCGCGGCGGCGCCGGATTTTGCTGACGACAGCGACTCGCTCCCGGCGGCGTACTCGGCAGGGAAGCGGTAGAGGGAGCCGTTTTTCTCTGTCGTCTTGAACTGAAAACCAATCGCGTCAAGAAAATCGAGTGCCGGCTGATTCTTGGCCGTCGGCACAAAGCGCACATCCACACAGCCGATGCGATTCTGGCGTGCCCGCGTCCCCAGCGCAGCCAGCATGCGATGTTCAACCTTGCGTCCGAGAGCCCGGCAACTCAGCAGCATCGTGTCGAGTTCAATAGCATTGTTGCTTTCGGAGAACAGCAGGACGCCGACTAGTCCGTAGTCGCCGAATCGGTCCTTCAGGTACACCACCAGGCACTGCCAGCCAGCATCGCAGAGCTTTTGGATCTCAGCCTCCGAGCGGCGGATGGTAGTGAAATTGAACTGGTTAGTGCGTTCGGTAAGTTGCGCTACCCGGGCCAATTCGTGCGGCTGCATGGGCCGGATGTCGACTTCGAGAGCAAGGCCCGCGAGGAAGTCTTCCAGCGCTCCCGCCGTTTTTCGCAATTGCTCACGCTCGGCATTCTGCTGATACGTCGCGGCGCGCCTGCGGTCTTCTTCTGTGACCTTCCAGTGATCGAGCGCCCACACATGTTTCAGGAATTGCGGAATGCGTTCCGCCTCCTCCGGCAACTGCAGAGTTAAAACAGCGGGGCAGTTCGCCTGCACCTCGGCGCATTCGAGCGGATTGTCGTCAATCAGAACGAAGCTGTCGAGGCCGAGACCCAACTCGCGCGCAATCTCTTTCAAATTCTCCGACTTCGCGCGCCAGTTGACCCGGGACGCGACAATGTCTTTCGCCTTGAGCCGCATGCCAGGGTTCTGCTCAAAGACCGCTGTCACGTCTTCTTCCACATTCTTGCTGCATAGGCACAGCAGCATTCCCGCCCGCTGCTGCGCGATCATGAAATCCTGCAGCGCGCCATGCGGAGCATCGACTTCGACTCCGTTAGGCCCGTCCTCGCCACACACACCTCTCCACAACGTGTTGTCGCAGTCTAGAGCGATCACTTTGAGGGGAGCCATGCCGATGCCCGAAGCGCGCCGCGCGATCATGCTTCCCAGAGCTGCAAAGAACTCCGAGGTGTAAGGAATGTGGCCGATTCGGTCGGCGTACTCGTCGCTGTAATTTGCAACCGGATATAGATCGAGCAGAGTGGCCGAGCAAATGATGTGTACACCGGGAACATTGGTGAGCTGACTCTCAAGAGTCTCTTCCGCCTGCTGGCAGATCGCAACCCAAGCCGCATTCGCCAGAACTTCCGCCGACGCCGGACAAATGCACAGCAGATAGGGAACTGCGGAGCGCCCCGCCGAGTTTTTCAGTGCATCGATCAGCTCGCGGACCGCGCGTTCAACCTTCTCGCGCGAAGCGGCAATCTCACAGTTCTGCTCGAAGCGAATCCAATCTTCGATCCGCAGAAGCACGACGTTGAATCCGTCGCTGTTGCGCCCGAGCAGGCTGGCAGGATCGAGCAGTTCCTGGAAAACCTGGTTATAAGCAGCAAACTCAATGCGAGCACGGATGCCAAGTTGCCGCATCCAGAAAGCAAGCGACTCTTCTACCGGTTCGGCTGTGAAGCTGGCAGCCACCGCAATGGTTTTCTTTTGTTCTCGTTTGCGAACCGCTTGCGCCTGCCCTTCGAGTTCCGCCGTGATCGAGAACTGGCCGATCGCCTTTTCAGGATTCGCAACCAGCTGTTCCAGCACCGACTGATAGCTGGACAACAGCTGATCGATAGTCCCAGCGTCGAACAAATCTACGTTGTATTCGCAACCGACCTGAATTCCTTCGCCGGTCTCCGCTGCGATGAAACGCAAATCGAGAAAGGCCACTTCGGTGTCGACATTCAAAAAGCGGGCTTCGAGTGATTCGGTCGAAAACGCAAGCTCAGGGAAGTTCTGCATCAGCAGCGCCACGTTGTAGAGCGGATTCACGTTCAAAGCGCGCTGCGGATTCAGCGCCTCGATGATTTTTTCGAACGGACAATCCTGGTGCGCAAACGCCCCGAGCGCAGTTTTGTTTACCTGGGCAAGCAGTTCGCGCGCACTTGCGCTTCCCGCCACGTGATCACGCAGCGGAAGAAAATTCATGAAACAGCCAATGAGCCTCTCGACTTCGGTGCGATTACGATTGGCGCTGACCGTGCCGACAACGAGATCTCCCTGTCCACTCCAACGAAACAACAGAATCTTCAGCGCGGTGAGCAGTGTTGTGAATAGCGTGACACTCTCGTTCTGACCAACGCGGACAGTGCTCTGCGAGAGCGTTTTTGGCAATACGATCGATCGCGTTGCCCCGCGATAAGTGAAAGTATCGAGACGCTCGCTATCAGTCGGCAACTTCAGCGAGGGCGGTGCTCCCGACATCTGATCGCGCCAATAGGAAAGCTCTTTCTCAAGAGTCTCCCCCTCCATCCGCTGGCGTTGCCAGATGGCGTAATCGGCATATTGAATTGGGAGCGGCGCAAGCGGCGACGCCTGTGCTTTCGTGAAAGCCTGATAGAGCGCGGCTAGTTCTTCGAAGAGCAGGCCGGCAGTCCACCCATCGCTGGCGATATGGTGCATCGCCAATACCAGCACATGGTCGTTGGGACTCAACCGTAGCACCCGCGCTCGCAGTAAGGGTCCAGTGCTCAAATCGAATGGCCGCCGAGTCTCCTCGACCGCTTGCCGCTGTACTTCGTGCTCCAATGCCTCGCCACGCAGATTCGAAATATCGGAACGTGGCAACGCGATTCGCAGCGAAGGAAGTATCTCTTGGACTGGCCCGTCGCCGTTTGAGGAAAAAATAGTGCGCAGAATCTCGTGGCGCCGCACAATCTCGTTGAGCGCCTCTCCGAGTGCAGCAAGGTTCAACTTCCCGCGCATCCGTACCGCGCGCGGTACGTTGTAGAGATAACTTGCCGGATCCAGTTGGTGGATTAGCCAGAGCCGCTGCTGGGCAAAGGACAAGGGAATCGTGGAACCCGGCGGCCGCGCCGTGATGGGAGGCGGCTCGGCACTCTTGCCGCGGAGACGCTCGAGCAGGGCCCGTTTCGCCGGGCTCAGTTCCGCGACTTTCTTGTCCAGGTCACCCGGCAATTCCACTCACCAAGCCTTCCCATGAATTCGGCGGGGCACAGGTTCGCAACCTTAACGGCGGGATCCGTTGTGCACTGCCCGGACCTTCTCGCCCACTGCGCGTGCCATTATCCCGTGGTTCCCGAGGTGCAGATATTCGCCGCCGGCGTCGTCGGATCCACCAGGTCCCCCAGTTGCCGCAGGACAGCCTCGAGCCTGTCACTCTGCCACTCAGCGTTGTGGTCGGCCCCATAGACCACAATCGGACTCGGCGGCCCGGCAGCGCGTCTTCAGACTGTGGATTCACCATGGCGACAGCGCAAGCACAACGGCGCAAACCTGATTTCTACGCGGCCACGCAGCTTGTGATGGGCTTAATGTATCGCGCAATATCGGGCGAGGAAGACCTACTTCCACGGGGGACTTTTAATTTTATTACCGTCCACTGAGAGTGGGGAAGGTACTTTGGTAATCCGAGCGTCCAGGAACCGGGAGCCACTGCCGGGGCCCGGATCTTCGCCTCCGCTTCGGAAACCGGCAGAACATAACGCCTGTCATGGGATTCTTCGCTGATCACTGCAAGAAGCTGAGCATCAACTGGTTCCTCCCGCTCGGGTGGAACCCGAAGACAATCCCTGGGCATCGTTGTTCGGCCGCAAGTTCCGCCAGCCCGGCTAGCACCGCCCACTCGACCAGCTTTCCCAGAACGGGACAGCTCAAGGCCCACTCCACTACCGCCAGCGAATCCTCCTTCCTGTGGAAGACCACTAATCCCGACACCCCAAAGCCAGAAAGCCGGTCCGCCACTCCAATAAGCGTGCACTGCCTGATTCAACCACCGCATCTATTTCCACAACGGAAATGTCTGATTTTTAGCCAGTTAGCGAAAACGCTGCCACTGTCCGCAGGAGCCGGTCAACTTCCCCCAATTGTCCTTGGCAGCCGACATCAGCCGCCCCCGCACACCCAGCCCGGAGAGGTACGCGCCCAATTCCCAGAAAGCCCAACTCGAGCGGGCTGACCAGCGGCGAGCGTTTGCTCCAGCTGTTCACCTACAGACTCAGCGATCCGCCGAAACCCTTCCGTCGAAAAGGGAATCTGTCCCAAACGATCCGCATTGCGGTCCGCAATCTCCTCCGCCCGCCCGCCGGCCACTTCAGAGTGGTTACCTGCCGCCGGTTTCGCACCCGCGCCGCCAGCAGATTCATCTGGGTGCGGCACAACTCTTCCGGGGTTTGTACTTCTCCTCAATCCATCCCGCCGAAGGGCATCCCAGAAACCACACCGGCTTACCCCGGCCCGACAGCGCACCCAGCCGCCGGACGACGTCTTCCACGCGCGCCCGCAGTTTCGCGCGAGCCTTCTCTCAGAGATCTCCCTCGCTTCCGGCTTTACATCCTCCCGCAGCCAGTCTTCCATCCGCAGCAAAACCAGGCTTCCCACAATGTTCGGAGCGGTCACGGCATCGCCCAACATGTATTCCGTCATCTGCGCGTATTGCGCAAAGGCCACTGCGTCCGCCATCCCGGCCTTCGCCACGAGCGGCCCCAGCGTTCGCGCGAGAGGAATAGCGGTAAAGCTTGAAGCGACCTGAAGGACCCGAGACTCCATGGAATTGCGTGTGTTCAGCGGCCCATCTCATCATACCCCGAGCGCGCATGCTGGCCCCTCGACCCGCCTTTGTGATAACGTCCCGCCTCTAGACCGGAACCAAGCGGAGGCTCCCATGTCCGTCGTCGAAGCCAAAGTCAACCTTGAAGCCCGCGGCAGTATTGAGGCCGTGGTTCGCGAATACGCTTTCCCCGATGTCCACATCGGCCCGGGAGAAGACGAGTCCCCCTGGGTGCCCTTCAAGGAAAACGTCTTCATCCGGCACCTCGCCTTCGACGTCCGCAACAATCTCTACACCAACATCTTGTGGGTAAAAAAAGGTGGCGTGCTTGGCCGGCACCGTCACCGCGGGCGCATCTTTGCCTGTACCCTCGAAGGCTCCTGGCGCTATCTCGAGTATGACTGGGTCGCCCGCCCCGGCAGCTACGTGCAGGAAAGCCCCGGCGCCGTTCACACCCTGGTCTCTGACGATCCGAATGGCATGAAAACCATCTTCGTCCTCAACGGATCGCTGGACTTCGTCGACGACAAC
>Ga0126383_10003475_pt1 | contig 10427 bp, 9 predicted proteins | sample PanSoiMetPlot_35_FD_96882 | JGI IMG/M metagenome (GOLD analysis project Ga0126383, IMG submission 96882) | Tropical forest soil microbial communities from Panama - MetaG Plot_35 | ecosystem: Environmental > Terrestrial > Soil > Tropical forest > Bulk soil | place: Panama | collected 2016-02-17
ATTTTTCCCCCGCGGCGACCGTTGAGGATGGATACCTTCGTCCCAAGACGCTTCTGTAAACGCTCTTCGATGTCAGAGAGTGGCGTGCGCCGCAGCTCTTTTGTATTGCGTTTCCTGACAATTACGCTGGCCTCCAGAATTTTTTCGGTTTCGCGCACAGAAAGGTTCCGAGCAACCACAAGCTGCGCTACACGCAGCTGTTCGGTAGGGCCGGAGATGCCCAAAATCACCTTCGCATGACCTGCAGACAGCTGGTCGGTTTCGATGAGTTTTTGGACTTCGATCGGAAGATTCAAGAGGCGGACAATGTTCGCAACCGATGACCGCTCGCAGCCAACCCGTTGCGCGATAATATCCTGTGTGAGTCCAAATTCATTCATCATGCGTTGGTAGGCTCGAGCCATCTCCATGGGATTCAGATCTTCCCGTTGAAGATTCTCGACCAACGCCAGGAGAATCGATTCTTCATCGCTGCAATTTCGAATGACGGCTTGGATGGTTTCCAGGCCTGCCTCTCGTGCGGCACGCCAGCGCCTCTCGCCCGAAATGAGCTCGTACATTCCGTCGCCCTTGCGGCGGACAAGGACCGGTTGGAGCAAGCCGCTTTGCTTTAAAGACGCCGCGAGTTCTGCAAGTTCCTGTGGCGAAAACGTCTGTCGCGGCTGATAGCGATTCGGGACAATAGCGTCGACGCTCAGGTGTTGGACTTCGGGCAGTTCCGGCATGGGAGCCGGCTTGGTTGTGGGCAATAATGCATCGAGTCCCCTACCGAGCGCTTTTTTCTCCATGGTTGATGAACTCCTTGGCTAAAGAGAGGTACGACTGGGCCCCGGCTGAGGCCATGTTATAGAGCAACACGGGGCGCCCATAACTTGGAGCCTCCGCGAGCGTCACATTGCGTGGGATCGGCGTCTGATAGACCAGTTCTTTGAAGTGTCCGCGTATCTGATCCGTAACCTGGCGCGCCAAGGTATTCCTCGCGTCGTACATTGTCAAGACGATGCCTTCGATAGTCAGGCCGGGATTCAAGGACTGTTGAATACGTTCAATGCTGCCAATCAGCCGGCTCAAGCCTTCCATGGCGTAATATTCACATTGCACCGGAATCAGAACCGATCGTGCAGCGACCAATGCGTTGACCGTCAGGATTCCAAGAGCCGGTGGGCAATCGAGGAAAATGACATCAAAAAGCGGCTCCACACCCCTGATGAAATTACGTAGGAGTTTTTCCCTTTCTTCTACATTCACCAGTTCAATTTCAGCCCCAGCCAGATCCGGATTGGCTGGAAGCAGAGACAACCCGCTCACCTCGGTATTCTGAACGGTTTCTTCAAATTTTACGAAATTAATCAAGCAGTTATAAACAGTTCTCTGAAGCGATCGAGGATCGATGCCCAAGCCGCTCGTCGCATTGCCTTGAGGGTCCATGTCAACGAGAAGGACGCGTTTCCCTTGCAAAGCAAGCCCGGCAGCCAGATTCACTGATGTCGTCGTCTTACCGACCCCACCTTTTTGGTTGGCAACAGCAACAATCTTGGCCATGGTTCAGCAAGAAGTAAGAGGATGTTCCACGTGGAACATTGAAATCATGTTTAGGCAGTCACCGCTCGGTTCAGTACAGAGATCACTCGGTTCCCATAGCCCATTGGTAAGGAAAAAGTCTTTTCTGACTCAACGCGGAATCGGGTGTCTGTTGAAGGCATCTTCATCTTTTCTGTTCGATACAGTATGGCTTTCCCACCTGGTTTGAGCACAATAAAGGCCTCTTCCTCAATTTCAACGAATCGGAGGGCTCTCAGAACCATGAGGTCACTAGGAGGATGCCCTTGATCAAGATATTGCCGGAGCGTTCCGGTAAATATAGAAACATTCGAAAGCTTAAGCGAACCGACTATGGTGCGTAGGAATGAACTTTTTTTTTGGACTGGCTCCACTAAGACAAGATGGAGATCAGTGCGAACAATCTTTAATGGTATCCCAGGAAATCCAGCTCCAGCTCCCACGTCGGTGAGGATCGATTGTGATGGAAAATGAGCTACTGTCAAGGCAGTCAATGAATCAACAAAATGCTTGCTGATGATTTCATATGGATCGGTGATGCTGGTCAAATTCGTGGTTCTGTTCCACTGAAGCAGTTGAGTCAGGTAGAGCATGAACTGCTCTATCTGTTCCTGGGTAAGACTCAAATCCAGTTCGCTGGTAGAACGAGCAAGAAACTGCCGCAACTCACGCTCGTGTTCCACGTGGAACAATTACGTGAAATGCAACAAGAGGTCAAGGACTCTTTGCGTGGATCTCTATCATTCACGAAGGGAGAACGGCTTCTTCACGAACAGACTCTCCCTTATGTTTTTCGAGCGCCACTAGAAGAAGAGAAATCGCCGCTGGAGTGATCCCCGAAATACGTGAGGCTTGGCCGATTGAGGATGGTCGAACCCTTTTGAGCTTTTCTCGGACCTCCCTCGAAAAACCGGCAATGCGATCGTAAGAAAACCCTGTCGGGATGGTTTTTGTCTCTAGTTTTTTGAATCTCCCAACCTGCTGAAGCTGTCGCTTGATGTACCCAGCATACTTCACTTGAATTTCTACTTCTTCAATTATTTCAGTGTCTTGACTTCGTTCAGCGCCTAGACTGTCGAGCAACTTTTCGTAGGTGACTTCTTGCCGGCGCAGCAATTGGGCAGCAGTGCATGGACCTGACACATCGTCGATTTGAGCAACGGCGAAACGTGACCGTACCTCATCGGTCATTCTCGGCCTGAGCTCTTCTAGTCGCTGGATCTCTCGCTCGATCGCTTCCCGTTTGTTCGTGAACTTGTAGTAAGCATCATCAGTGATAAGTCCGATCTGGCGCCCAATTTCTGTTAATCGCAAGTCAGCATTGCCGTGTCGCAATAATAGACGATATTCAGCTCTCGATGTAAACATCCTATAGGGCTCGCGCGCATCCTTCGTGATCAGATCATCAATCAATACTGCGATGTACGCCTGTGAGCGATCAAGAATGAGCGGAGGTCTCTCTTTCAACTTCAGGACGGCGTTGATACCCGCCATCAGACCCTGCGCCGCTGCTTCTTCATATCCAGATGTTCCATTGATCTGCCCGGCATGGAACAAGCCTTCCACCAGCTTCGTTTCCAATGTTGGATGCAATTGCCGAGGCGGAAAATAATCGTATTCGATTGCATATCCCGGCTTGAGCATCCGTGCTTGCTCTAAACCCGGAATCGTTTTCAGCATTGCAGCCTGCACATCGACCGGTAAGCTGGTCGAGATGCCGTTGGGATAAAACTCTTGGACATCCAGACCTTCCGGCTCCACAAAAATTTGATGCCGCTGTTTCTCCGCAAAACGAACGACCTTATCTTCGATTGAGGGACAATATCGCGGACCCACCGATTCGATGACGCCGCTGTAGAGCGGCGATCTGTCGAGATTGCTTCGGATGATGTCGTGCGTGGCCTGATTGGTATACGTCAAATGGCAATCACGCTGTGGAACGAGGATGCGGTCGGTCCGGTAGGAAAACGGCGGCGGCGGATTGTCACCTGGCTGCGGAATCATGACGGAGAAATCGATCGTATCCCGGTCTAACCGAGGCGGCGTACCGGTTTTCAACCGTCCGACTTCAAATCCAAGATCCCGCATGCAGTCTGACAGGTGTTCTGCTGAGGCTTCCCCGGCGCGACCGGCCGGAAAATGGTTCAGACCAATATGGATAAGACCCTTAAGGAATGTACCTGATGTCAGAATGACGGCTTTTGCGGCGATGTGATCGCCGCTGTCAGTAACCACACCCCTTACCGCTCCATTCTCGATCAGGAGCCGATCGACAGTTCCTTGGGCAATCGCGAGTGCTGGTTGATGCTCCAATGCGTCCCGCATCGCCAGACGGTACAATTTCTTATCGCATTGGGCCCTGAGTGCTCGGACCGCCGGTCCTTTGCTGGTGTTAATAAAACGGAATTGAATGCCGGCTCGATCTGTGTTCCGCGCCATCTCGCCGCCGAGAGCATCGATCTCCTTCACCAAGTGTCCCTTCGCAATGCCGCCGATGGCCGGATTGCAAGACATTTGCGCGACCCGGTCTCGATCCATTGTCAGCAATAGCGTGCTCGCACCCATCCGGGCAGCAGCCAATGCAGCTTCGCAGCCTGCATGTCCACCTCCGACAACGATCACGTCAAATGACTGTGCCATGGAATCCGCGCCTCAGATCTATTTGCCGATACAAAATTCCGAAAAAATCCGCTCGAGAATCTCATCTGTTGTGATGACACCGGTGATCTCGCCAAGGGCATCGGCAGCCGCACGCATATCGATCGCCAGCAGTTCAGCGGCAACGCCGGCGGAGATCGATTGGGCGGCGTGATGCAGCGAGTCACCGGCCCGGTCCAATGCAGCCTGATGGCGCACGTTCGTGACCATGACGCCGTCCGCAGTCTCAGCACCGGCACCGACCAGTTGAGATCGAATTGCCACCCGCAACTCGTCGACGCCCGCTCCAGTCTTTGCGGACAGAGCCACCGTGAAAGCCCTCGGGTCTATAGACGATGGATTGAACTTTGCCGGGAGATCGGCTTTATTGATTGCGATGACATGCTTCGCGAGAACGGCTTGCTCGATCAGGCTCGAATCGTCGCTGGTCAACGGCGTGCTCCCATCAATCACAATGATTCGGAGATCTGCATCTTCCTGTGCTGAACGTGACCGTTTGATGCCCTCACTCTCGACAATGTCTGCAGTGTCCCTGATTCCAGCTGTATCGACGAGATGGATCCTCAAACCGCCCAGATTGACGGACTCTTCGATCACATCGCGCGTCGTTCCAGGCACGGCCGTGACGATGGCGCGGTCTTCCTTGAGCAAGCGATTGAGGATGCTTGATTTTCCCACATTCGGACGTCCCACAATGACCACGCGGGCCCCCTCGCGCAGCAATCGTCCCTCTTTGGTCGTCGCTTGCAGGCGTTGTACGAGCTCCGCAACCCGTTCAACCGTCTGAAGAAGCTCCTGTTTCTGGAGAAATTCGATGTCTTCCTCAACAAAATCGATGCCGGCTTCAAGATGAGCCAGCAAACTCAGCAACGCTTCTCGAGCCGAATCGACCTGGCGGGCCAGATCTCCACGCAGTTGCCGCTGAGCGGCGGTGAGGCTTGCAGCAGAATTGGCGCGAATCGTATCGAGGACCGCTTCTGCTTGAGATAAATCGATCCTGCCATTAAGAAACGCCCGCTTGGTAAATTCACCTGGCTCCGCCAGTCTGGCACCAGCCATCACACAAGCCCGGCAGAGCATGGACAGGACCAACCAACCGCCGTGCGACTGGATCTCGACGACGTCTTCGGCGGTAAACGACCGCGGGGCCTTCATGTAGACAACGAGCGCTTCATCGAGCAGGTCTGTTGCTGCGGAACCGCGCGGGTGAATGGACGATTCTGGCTGTTTCACCGAAGCAGGAATGAGGAGGTCGGCGAGATGGAGTGTATGAGTGACGACGGAGGCAAGCGGTTGCCCCGATCGTAGTTTCACAAGCCTGCTTGCAATACCAAGGGCCAGATCACCGCTGAGCCGTACTATCCCTATCCCACCCTCGCCGGCCGGCGTAGCAATCGCGCAGATCGTATCCTCAAGTCCTCCGCGCATGACGACTGTCTCTTAGGCTGCCGGTTCAACCACGAACGGCTTGTTGGCAAACAAGCGATCAGTAAGTATCTGCTGGCCGATCGTCAACACATTGTTGGTCAACCAATATAACACCAGGCCGGCTGGGAAATTGATAAAGAGGAATGTCATGAACACCGGTAAAATCAGCATGATTTTCGCCTGAGTGGGATCCATCGTCGTCGGCGTAATCTTCTGCTGAATGACCATCGTCGCCCCCATGATGATCGGCAGCACATAATAGGGATCTTGGACCGATAGATCAGTAATCCATCCGACAAACGGGGCCTGCCGCAGGTCGATCGTCATATAGAGAATATTGAATAGGGCCACAAACACGGGCATCTGCAAGACCATCGGCAGACATCCGCCGACGGGATTGACCTTGTAGTCCCGGTAGAGCTTGATCAACTCCTTATTCAGCTTATCGCGATCATCTTTGAACTTCTCTTGGAGCGCTAGGACCTTCGGCTGTATGACCTGCATCTGCTTCATCGATTTATAGCTTTTATACTGCAACGGGACGAACAGCATTTTGATGCCCATCGTCAGGAGAATAATGGTGACCCCATAGTTGTGCGTGTATTCGTTGATGAAGCGCAGCACGTAAAAGATCGGCTTGGCGACCGCCTTGACCACGCTCCAGCTCCCGAAAATAAACCAGCCGAAATCGATCGTGTCTTCTAAGCCGACGTTTAGTGACCGGAGTGTGTCGTATTCTTTCGGACCTGCATAGAGCTGGAACCTGGCGGATGACTCGGTGCTAGAAGCCGGCATCCGCACGCTGGAGGACACCAGTTTGTCACCCTCTTTTTTGGCCAGCGCCGCCGTCCCGGCCTGGGGCATCAAGACAGAAAGAAAATACTTGTCCTGGAGCGCCACCCATTGGACAGCACCTTTGCGCTCCAATTCGATGTCCGGTGTTTCTTTCTCCACCTTCCCATCGACCAGTGAGGCGGACCCGATGAGGCCGATAAAACCATCACCCCATTCCACGATCCCGAAATTGGTTCCCAGCACCACCGCATACGAATCGGTCAACCCTTCTATGGTGAGCGCCAAATCAACGAGGTAACTCCCATAATGGAATGTCAGGCGTTTCTGCAGTTTCACGCCGGTAGAGTCCACCAATTGTAATGTGACATGTCCGACAGGATGGGACGGCTCTAACGTGGAGAAATCCGTCTCGATAGAATAGAGGCCTTCGTTAACAACCTTTTCTGTTGCCGCATTCGACGTCGTAATCGACAAGGGCCCCTTGAATTTGGCTCCTTGGTACACCAGCTGTACCGGCTTGGGGTCCGTGCCGGCAGTATGGTGTCGCTTGAGTTCCCAACTCGAGATCACTCCTCCACGGGCGCTTAAGCCGACTCGAATCACGTCTGTTTCGATCGTCACGGTGCGCTCAGGAGGGAGTGCCTGAGCTGAGGAACTAGGCGGGACCGATGCCGGCACAGATGACCGCTGGTCGCGGGATAGACCCTTGTCTCCTGGCTGTTCCGTGGGAGAGGACTCAGTTTCTCCCCCTGTCGTAGCAGGTTTCTGAGCTGGTTCCTCCACTGTCGTAGACTGCGGCAGCAGTCCCAATTGTTTCAGGAGCAGGTCATAGCCGAGGATGACCGCCAATGAAAGGACGAGAAAAATAACGACACGTTTTTCCATTTCAATCCCGGGCTTTCTGTGAACCGCAACCTTCGCTCACAACCGGGTCGTAGCCACCGGGATGGAATGGGTGACATCTCAGCACTCGACAGATGGCGAGACGGCATCCCTTGAAGAGGCCGAACCGGATAATCGCCTGGCCAGCATAACTTGAACAAGTCGGCTCAAATCGGCAAGCCGGCCCCAGCAGAGGAGAGATGCCATATCGGTACAGCGCGAGCAGCGTCAGGCAGATCGATTTCATCCTATTTCCCGCAAGAGCTCAGCAAACCTTGGCGTCCGAGCGTGGCACGCCATGCTTTCATCAAGTCTGCAAAGGGAAGTCCCAGCGCATCTCGTTTCGGAAACACCAAGAGATCATGGTTAGAAACCAGTTCCCCTCGCACGTGTCTCGTCAATTCCCGAAAGAGTCGCTTGGCGCGATTGCGGCGAACGGCGATCCCAAATCGCTTTCCGACAATGATGCCGACCCGGCTCGCACCTGTGTCGGTCTTGCAGACCAACAGATTAAAACATGCCGTGGACAGTCGCCGGCCATGCTGTTTGACGTACTCGATGTCTCGGCTCGTGCGAAGGAAGAGAGACTGACTTCCTCCACCCCGAGATATGTTTGGTTCATCGAGTGAGGCCACTGTGCCCTCCGCTCAACACCTGCGCTCCGGGCTCGGCTGTGACCACTCACCGTCATGCTGTGAGAGGAACGTCCCTGCTTGAGGAAGACAAGGGGGGCTAAAGGCCTCGCGAAGTCCGTGCAGTGTCGGGACCGGGACTAGACGGTCAAACGAGCTCGGCCTTTGGCTCGACGACGGGCCAAGACTTTTCGGCCGTTTTTCGTGCTCATGCGTTTACGAAATCCGTGTTCTCGTTTCTTTTTGAGGTTCGACGGCTGCTGAAATGTAAACGACATGAGAGATCCTTTCTGACAAATTCTGAAAGAACGCCGCATTATAGAGACCAGCCAACTCACTGTCAAACCAACGGGAGCGGTCAAACCACAGCAGGAATTCCAACACGATGAAGCCTTCAAACACTGCAGGAAGATCAGCCTAACCCATTGATAACGCGTTCGTATTGAGGCGGTTTTGTGGACCTTTTGAACGAAATGGACTAGACTGCCACAGAAATTCGACTGGCTCTAAGATCGGCACCTCATAACCTATTGCAGGAACAAGATAAAGTGGAAATCCTGGATCTCACCGCTCTGGCATCACCTTTGCGAAATTTACCTGGAATTCCCAACTCGTGGGAAGCAATGAACGCCGACTGACGTCGGCCTTACCAAGAGGAGAGTCATAATGAGCAAGCACCACGTACTCCTGCCGGTTCTTTGTACCGTTGTACTGATGGGCGGTTGTGCTCAACCCCCTGCCGATCAGATCAATGCCGCGGAACAGGCGGTGAAGGATGCCGAGCAAAGCGGTGCGGCCACCTACGTTGCCAATGACTACGCCAAAATCGATGGATTGAGAGCAGCCCTGAAGCAAGAGGTGGCAGATCAGGACGCCAAGTTCGCACTCCTCCGTGATTACGGCAAGGCCGAGCAACTCGCGGCCACGACCAAAGCCGAGGCCGAACGTGTGAAGGCTGATGCTGTCAAGAAGATGGAAGAAGCCAAGTCCGCCGCTGTTCAGGCTCAGCAGGCCGCACAGCAGACTGTGCAGTCCACTCTGGCGCTGGTAGCTATGGCGCCGGCGGGAAAAGATCGGGCAGCACTCGAATCGATCAAGACCGACGCAGAGGCTCTCAAGGCATCGTTGAACGATGTGCAGATGGCGATCGACAAGGCGGATTACCTCGTCGCACAGACCAAGGCGAAAGCGATCCAAGAGAAGGGTCAAGCGGTCTCGAAGGAGGTTGAAACCGCACTGGCAAAGATCGGCAAAGGCAAGGCGGTGGCGAAAAAGAAATAGGGGCACTCTGACTCGTATGTTTGTGAAGAATCCATTCGCACAGTTGGCTTTCGGGCTGAGCGTCCTGACCATCACCGGTTCATTGGCCGGTTGCGTGGAGGCCGTGCCGTCTGAGATTGTCGAGGCGGTCGAATCCATCGATCGGGATTTGATGCAGTTGCGGGCGGCTGAGTTCGCGCCTGAAGACTACAGCAATTTTGCCCATCAATGGGTGACGCTCCGAGCTCGAGTCGAGGCTGAAGAGGATACAATTCGATGGCCCTGGGAATCGAACGAGCTGGAGCTGGCACTCCGCCAACTACAGGCAGAGGGGACGAGAACGGTCGCGCGTCTCACAGAACAACAGGAGGCATTGCGGCGCTCCACTGAGCATCAACTGGCTTACCTTGAGGAACGGGCCAAATTGATCTCCACCGAGGTGAGCGCAATCGACAGCCGGCTTGTACTCGGGGAGAAACCGGTGGAAATTGACCTTCTGATAAAACAGGCCCGTGCTTTCTATGAGCAAGGACACTACGGGCAGTCTCTGGAGGTCTGCGAACGCGCATCGCATAACCTTGCGACGCAAGCAGCAATGCTCAACCGTGAATTGGGACGCTATGCCAGCCGGGACCGGATCGCCCAGTGGCAGCGCATGGCCAAAGAAACCGTTGAATGGTCCAAACGATACCAGGCAGCGGCAATTGTCATCAGCAAGGCCGAGCGATCGCTGGTCCTCTATCGGAACGGGCAGAAGGTGCTAACATACCCCGTCCGCCTAGGCTTTAACGGCATCAAGGAAAAGCGCTATCAAGGCGACGGCGCCACCCCGGAAGGTCGCTACCGCGTCACCACAAAGCGTGGACAGGGCCAGACGCAGTTCTACCGTGCACTGTTACTAGATTATCCGAACGAGGAAGACCGCCGCCGTTTTGTCCTGGAGAAGAAGACTGGGAACATCCCGGCCACTCGAGGTATTGGAGGTCAGATCGAGATCCACGGCGTTGAGAACGAGGCAATGGCTCAAACATTGGGTTGCGTGATGCTCGAAAATCCGCAGATGGCGGCACTCTTCGATCGGGTGGACAAGGGAACTCGGGTCACGATCGTGGGCGCTCTCCATGAACAGAATTCCGTGGCGCTGGCCTTGGCCAATCTGTCTGCACGCAGAAACGAAATCTGAGCAGCTCGCATGACACGCCTCACATTCGC
>Ga0126383_10003476_pt1 | contig 10427 bp, 7 predicted proteins | sample PanSoiMetPlot_35_FD_96882 | JGI IMG/M metagenome (GOLD analysis project Ga0126383, IMG submission 96882) | Tropical forest soil microbial communities from Panama - MetaG Plot_35 | ecosystem: Environmental > Terrestrial > Soil > Tropical forest > Bulk soil | place: Panama | collected 2016-02-17
AAGAGCGTCGAAAAGGTTTGCATCTGGACGCCGGACAAAGATCTGGCGCAATGCGTAGTGGCCGATCGGGTGGTGCAAATCGATCGTCGCAAGAATGAAATCAGAGATGAAGCGGCAATCATCGCCAAGTTTGGCGTGGCTCCGAGGTTCATCCCCGACTACCTGGCCCTGGTCGGCGACAGTGCCGACGGATACCCCGGCATCAAGGGGCTCGGGGCCCGCACTGCGGCGACGCTAATAAACCGCCACGGGTACCTTGAAGACTTTCCGGCCGACGTCCTGTCGGCGACAAATCGCGAACTCGCAATCCTTTTCAAGGACCTCGCGACCCTGCGGATCGACATCCCACTCTTCAAACGGGTTGACGAGTTGCGATGGAATGGGCCATCTGCGTCTTTCGCCTCAATCGCGAAGCGACTCGATAGCCGGACCCTGGTAAATCGAGTTGCGGCATTGCAGCGGCGAAAGACTGCGGGTGATGCGGGGCAGTAGCCCGACTGTCAGGGAGGGCTCCCCCCTTTCGCTACTTTGCGAGCCTCCTTAACGACCAGCCTGCTGCCCCGATGCGAGCTCTTGACTGGAGCGCAACCGTCTTTGTCGCCCGTTTAGAAAAATGCAAGCGAGGACGCTTCTGCTCCAGTCAACCGTCTTTGCGCTCCGATTCGAATTAGGCCAGCGCCAAAAGCTGAAAAACCTTGCTACTTCTTGCGCGATCAGTTTAAATACGGCCCACCTCGCTAACTCGCCTGATCGGATGCGCTGAAATCATTTAAGCGCAGAGGAGGTTTCCCATGGCTGATCCACTGCGAATCCGAATTCGCGATGATTGGGATGCGGCGCTGACCTATGACTCCCTGAACGACGTCGATCAAACTAAACGCCCGGTCTTCGTGGGCCGCGACGCTATCATCGAGCCGCTCGTCGCCGAAATTCTTGAACCTAATAAACGTGGCACGTACCTGATCAGCGGCTATCGCGGCACCGGCAAAACCACGCTGTTGATTGAAGCTCTGATTCGGTCGCAAAAGGAATTAAGAAGAAAAAACTACAAGCTGTTTCCTCTGGTCTTGAACGTCTCAGAGATTGCCGCATCGCTCGGCACCGTCTCAGCTGATTCGCCGCATGACTTAAAGATCGATCCGCGCCGGCTGTTAATTGCGCTGCTACGAACAATCGGCCATCGACTTACCAAGCTGCCAGACCTGGCCGACGTCACCCAAAAAGCACACGAGGCCTACGAGAAAGCCACGGCCGCCAAATACTCACAAACATCAGCCCAGGCTACCGAGATAATCAACAGTAGATCCCGTGAATTTGCGACGGCGCTCGAAATCAAGAATCTCCTGAACACCGTCGCCGTGGTCGCCGCCGGTTCCGCAGTCGTGATGGAACTGCTGGCGTTGGGCCAACCGAAGTGGGTGCACGCCGCGGCGCTCGCCCTCGGCACGGTGGCCGTCATCTCAATAACGGTATCGTACCGACGCGCCAGCAGCATGAAGTCCACGACCACCGGCCAAACCTCAATCGAGAAGGACAATTCATTGCAACAGCTCGAAACGGACCTCAAAGACTTGCTGGTTTTGCTCACGGACAGAGGTTTGCGCACCGTGGTGATAATGGAGGAACTGGACAAGATTGACGATGAGAAGGGAAAGCAACTGGCCGCGGTGATTCGATACTTCAAGAATCTCTTCACCCAGGCGCCGGCGCTTTTCTTTTTTGTCACCGACAAGAGCTACTTCGATACGATCGCCAGTGCGATCAAACGAGCGCGGCGCAAGCGTTCCTATGCCGTCGAGCACACTTTTTTCACCCATCGGGTGTTCGTCGGCAGGCCCACCACGAGAGAGTGCCTTGACTACATCGCAGCGATAGCGGCCAACGAAGCAGACCAGGTGAAAATCCGCGGCGTCGCCAGCGAACTGGGAAAACCAGGACGCCAGAGTGTCGATCAGTTGGACCGTTTTATCCGCGTGGTCCTGTTCAATGCAGCCAATCACCTCTTTGATCTGAAGAACGAATTGCGCCGCTACGCGCGAAAAGAAAAATTGCACGGTGAGACTGTCACCAATTTCCTGATCGACGACGATACGTTTCCGCCTGAGGCAGCTGCCCTGGCCGTATTCCAGGATCTAATCGTCGAGAAGAGTAGTTCGTTTGAAATCAAGGGCGGGCGGGCTTACGCCAACGAGACGATGGCCGACAGCCTCTATGCGGTCTTTAACGAACTCGGGTCCACGCGGGATCAAGTCGAAACTTCATTCATGCCCACCACCAATGTTGACGACAAAGGCGCGCTCCTGTTGGACGAGCAACTCGACCTGAACGAAGCCGCGCGAGTTCGCGAAGCCGTCCTTTCATTGATGAGCGACCTCGAGCGCGGACGCGCCTTTCAGGAACGCGCCGGCGGCAAGTTCAAATGGAGCGAGAATGCGGCCCGCGCTTTTCGTTACGAACGACGGTTGCAAAAACACGAGGAGAATTTGATCGCCGAACTGCGTCGGCATGTAAGTTTGGCAAACGCTCTCGATCCCAAGACGCCGCATCCTCTGGCCACGGATTTTGAATCACAAATCACTGCCCTGCGCGAATCGCAGCAACCGCTGAACGCCGATGAAGCAGCTTCGCGCACCAGGGCCGTTGCCGACCAGTACGAGAGTGTGATCACCGAAGCTTTCGATGCTTTGCGAGTGCAATTGATGGGTTATGGGTTCAACTTCGATCTGATTGCGAAAGGGCACGGTGGCTTCCTCTATCTGGTAAAACCGCCAATTGGAGACCCCAGATTGCTACTCACAAAAATTCGGGGTGCGGTGCTGCTCGCTTTCGGGGAGATGGAGACTCTGCTGGAGGATGTTTGGTCCTACATTTCCGCGGTCACTTCACCATCGCTGCAGCCCTTGAATCGAACCGCGATAGTGCACGTGCTCCACACCGCCTCATTCAGCGAACCGGAACTCGCCAAACGCAGACAGCAATGGATGGACGCGCTAACTGCGCGCGCCCGGCAAGCGCCCGGTCGCGCTTACACTGCCGACGTGGTCACTCTTGTTGATCCGGGCAATCACCCTCCGCTGGATCAAACCGAGCGAATCGTAGCGGCGCTGGCCGGGTATGGCGCCTGGGTAACGGAGCGCGAGTACCCGATGGTTAGCAACGCTGTCCCTAAGATTTCGAGTCAGACCACAAGCTGGCTGCTGTCCGGTAAGCCTTTCCTGCACATCGTGGATCCGCGCACGACTGCCTTTCGGCCGTTCGACGAGCGCGATGAAATTGAAAAGCGTGGACCAGTCGTAATGCAGATCGTACAGGCTCCCCAGGAGGGGCTGGCGGCCAGCGCCGCTCTGATGTGCATGACAGCTTTCGGCAATACCCCAACGTTCGGAAAGCGTTGGGATCTCATAGGAGAATGGCTGCTTTCTTCCGGCCGGGTGATTCCCTATGCTGATGTCTTTCTGCCATCAGCCACCAAGCCTGAGGACATCATCGGAGCGCCGGCCGGCACCAGACAGATCATTGTGGGTCCCAGGGACTTGCCACCCGCCTTCCACCAACTTGCTCCGGATGAGTTGATCGCTCCGGAGTTGACTCCGGCCCTATTACCGGGCAACACCCGATAGCCACGATCGCTGGTGAAGCGATCCGCACTCACTCTTAACAACAATTTACATTTCCGCCCGCGCCTAATCACGTAATCAGGTCCAATACTGGTATCATGTGCGACCGGCTTTTCGGCTTCGATCACCCGTAATGAATCTGCTGCTGATTCAACAGAACATCGCCCAATCATTCCAATCGATCTATGTGCGCGTGTTGCTGGGCGCGATTGCCATTGCGCTGCTCTACGTCCTGGTCAAAGAAGTAAGAAAGATCCCGGCAAAGCTCTTTACGCTGATGATCACGGCCTTCATCGACATGGTGGGGCTGTTGATGATCATCCCTTTACTGCCCTTCTATGTGAAGGAGTTGGGTGGCGAGACCGCCAATCTCCTCGGCTGGCACATGGGTGTGGGCACGGTCACCGGATTTATTGTCACAGCCTTCACGGTGGCCCAACTCATCAGCGCGCCATTGTGGGGCAAGTTCTCCGATCGGGTTGGGCGCCGGCCGACGTTGATCATAGCGCTGGCCGCCTCAGGCATTGCTTACCTGATTTTTGGATTTGCCCATTCACTCCTGTTGTTGTTTCTCTCGCGCCTGGTACAAGGCGCGGGCGGCGGCACGGTGGGGGTGATCCAGGCCTACGTGGCCGATTCCACGGATCCAAAAGATCGCGCACGCGCGCTGGGATGGTTATCGGCAACTACCAATCTGGGCGTGGCGCTGGGCCCGGTCCTGGGGTCATTCGCCATCGCCATCGGCAAGCGCGACATAATTCCAGGTCATGCGTCTCTGCAAATGGGCCGGGCGGCGCCGGGCATCATGGCCGCGGCGCTTTGTCTCATCAACATCATCTTCGCGGCCCGGTTCCTCAACGAATCGCGCGATGCCGGCGAACCCGGGCAGGCGAGCGGCGTCCGCCGCAAGTCGAGCGAGGCCGTCTGGCGCGTGGTGGCCGATCCCAGCGAGCCTTCGTCGCGCCTGATTTGGATCTACGCGATTTCGATCGGCGCCTTTCAAGGCAGCTTCTCCGTGCTGGCGCTTTTTCTCAACGCGCGTTTCCAGGTGACCGAACAAACGATTGGCTACTTTTTCATGTATGTCGGCGCCATCTCGGTTTTCACCCGGGTGCTCCTGTTAGGAAGAATGGTCGATTGGTTGGGTGAAGCGAAGCTTTCGCGATTCGGACTCGTCTTATTGGCTGCGGGTGTGGTGGGCATGCCGCTCTCGGGAAATCTCGGGACCCTGGCGATTGCGGTCGCGCTCATTCCCCTAGGAACCGCGTTTACGTTTCCCTGTGTGACTGCGCTGTTGTCACGCGTCGTGAGTCAAAGAGAGCGCGGTCTGTACATGGGCATGCAGCAAACCTACGGCGGCTTCACACGGGCGATTGCGCCAGTGCTTTATGGCCGGGCATTCGACACGCTGGGTGTAGCGTCGCCTTATTATTTCTCGAGCGCAATTATCGCCGCCACGCTGCTGCTGGGATTTGGATTGGATAAATATGCGCGGCACGAGCCAGCGCCTTCCCCCGAGCCCAAGAAACCCGAGCCCGAGAAGGAAAAGGTAACAGATATGGCCATGGCCGCTGGAGCATCGGGTTCACCTGAACCTGAAAGCTAAATCGAACCAAATCAGATTCGTTTAGAGTCGGGGCTACTGCCCGACTCCAGGCAATGCAAAAGGCGGGCAGTAGCCCGCCTCTAAACCATTAAGAAAAAAGCGCGTCCCGCCTGATCAGTCCCGGCGAATTACCGCCAGCGTCATGTCATCCATCAGCGGCCGAATCGTCGCAAAATCCTGAACGGCGCCCAGCACTGAGAAGAGAATCGCGTCAGCCGAGGTGGAAACGGCCTTGGCCAGTTCCGCTTTCAAACGGTCGTAACCAAATTCTTCCCCGCTCGCATTCTGCGATTCCAGGATGCCGTCGGAAAAAACCAGGAGCGTGTCGCGAGGTTCCAGCTTTAGCCGCCCGGAGCAATACTCCGCGTCGTCCAGCACCCCCAACAGCAGGCCGCCGTCAGTCAGCGATGCAAATTCGCCGTTCGCGCGCAACAGAAACGCCGGTGGGTGGCCCGCGCTGCAATACGACAGCTCGCCCGTCTCGACGTTCAGCTTTGCCAAAAACAGACTGGCCAGCGGCCGGAGCGTAGACATGCGGCAGATGTCCCGGTTGACTCCCGCCACAATTTGCTCCGGCGCCGAGGTGCGAGCGGTATGCGCGCGCAGCATACCCACCACGTGCGTGGTCCACATTCCCGCCGCGAGCCCTTTGCCGCAAATGTCACCCAGCGCCATCACCACGCCGTCGGTGGTTTGCTCGGCCGTAAAAAAATCGCCGGGCAGGTGCCGCACCGCAAAAATCTCGCTGGCGATTTCATAGTCGCCAAAGCGCAACTGCCGCGGCGCGCAGAGACGGCGGTGGACCTGGGCGGCCTCGAAAATCGCCGCATGCAGATCGGCATAGTCCTTTTGCAACTCCGCGAACTTCAATTCCATTTCGCTCGGTCGCTTCGGTTCTCCGCTCCGACGCGCCGGGGCCACGCGTTCGACTGCCCGTCGAGCTGCTGCTGCTGAATTGAATGCCGGGTGCGCCATAAAATTAATTATCCAGAGTTCCGCATTTGTGCGGCCGCCTGAAGGCGATACGCCAAATGAGATCAACCTACGAATTTGTATCCGGTACCGTGCACGGTAAGAATGAAACGCGGCTCTTCCGGATTAGGTTCCAACTTTTGCCTGAGATGAACAATGTGCGTGTCGACCGTCCGCGTGTTTGGATAATTCTCATAACCCCACACGGCGTCGAGCAGGCGATCGCGCGACAGTGTCTCTGCCGGATGCGCGCAGAAGTACGCCAGCAACGCAAACTCTTTCGCCGAAAGCTCCACGCGCGATCCATTCCGCAGCACTTCGTTACTGCGCACGTTGACTTCGACGTCGCTGAACTTGTAGATGTCGGGCGGCGGCTGCGGCGCGGTGCGGCGCAACACGGCTTTCACCCGGGCCATCAATTCGCGAATCGAAAACGGCTTGGTCACGTAGTCGTCCGCGCCCAGTTCCAGTCCGACGACCTTGTCGATTTCCTGGCCGCGGGCCGTCAGCATAATTATCGGCAGCGACGGTTGCTTGACCTTCAGTTGTTTGCAGACATCAAGGCCGCTCATACGCGGCATCATGACGTCCAGGACCACCAGATCGGGATTTTCCGAAAGCGCGCGATCCAAACCGGCGACTCCATCTGAGGCGCTGATCACTTCGTAGCCCTCGTATTCAAAATTGTCGCGCAGGCCGGCGACCATCGCCGGCTCATCTTCGACGATGAGAATGCGCGCGCGCTTGCCGGCCGGTTCGGCCGCCGGCGCCGGCGGCACGTCGCTTATCTCATCGACGAATTTTCCGTTGTTGTTATGTCCGTTGGATTTCATATGGCTTGTTGTTGGACTGACGTTGGCGCCGGCCGGGTTTGCTGTGACGCAGCCGCCACCAACGGGAGAGACATGATGAATTTACTGCCGGCGCCCGGCGCGCTTTCGACTTCGATTGCGCCGCCGTGCGCCTCAGTAATATGACGAACGAGTGAAAGACCAAGGCCGCTACCCTTGGTGTTATGGACCAGCGGATCGCCGGCCCGATAGAATTTCTCGAAAATCTTCACCTGGTCGCGGCGAGCGATGCCGATGCCGTGATCGGCCACTTCGAGCTTGACGGCACCGTTATCGCGATAAAGCTTCACCCCGAGATACTTGTCGTCTTTGGAGTATTTCAAAGCGTTGTTGACCAGATTGACCAGGGCGCGCGCGATGGCTTCGCGATCGATACGCACGGCCGGCAGATCTTCATCGATCGATTCGTCGAGCTTGAATCCCTGCTGTTCGATCTGGTAACGGTACGAATCGAGCGTGTTGCGCACCAGATCGGCGATGTCCGTGTCGCGAAATTCGTATTCCTTGCGGCCCGCTTCGATCCGCGAAAAATCGAGGATGTTATTGATGAGCGCGGTCAATCGCTCACTCTCTTTGCGAATGATCCGATAGTACTGGTGCTTCTTTTCCTTGGTGGTGATGCGGCCGAGTTCGAGGGTTTCGGCGTACAGCCGAATCAACGCCAGGGGCGTGCGCAGTTCATGAGAAACGTTCGAGACAAAATCGGATTTTAATTTCGCGACGGCGATCTCTTTGCCGACCATGTGCTTGGTCAAGGCAATCCCGAGAATCATCATTAGCGACAAAAAGCCAAGAATGAGAAACCCGTTACGAATCCAGACGCGGCTCATGGCCTCGAGACTGGTGCCCTGGTACTTCACGCCCATGGCCAGACCGCGAAAGACGTCTTCAAACTTGCGCGTCATTTCCGGCTTGCCCGAATCCCACCCGGCGGAAACAAACGGCTTGAGATCGCTCATGTCCATCTGGTCCGCCGTATAAACGATGACGGCCAGATTATTCCCACCTTGCTCGATGTTCTTCTTCTTGATGAACTCATCCAGCATGTTGGGGATCAGGTCGCTTCTCAGATAACAAGGATCAAACGCAAGTCCGCCGAGGGCCGTGTGCTCGCCATCGGCGCTCGGTAACGTAAACACTGCGGTGAGAAAGTATTCCGGCCCGTCAGCACGCGCGGTTTCCATTTGATAGAAGACGGTGTTATGCGGTTTTTTCCCAAGCGACTCAAGCATCATCTTGTACTCGTCCTTGGTAGTTAACCACTTCAGGGATTCCGTCAGCTGTTCCCTTTCTTTGCGCAGATAGGGGTCTCCGGGTTCCTGCGTCTGAATGACGAAGTCACCGCCCTCAACCATAAAGGCGTGGGAAAAGCAGGAACACTTGGCGAGGATGCTGCTCAACACCTGTTCTTGATCCTCGGCGTCAACTTCGAGAGGCGGGAATCGATCTCTGGCCTGATCGACCTTCTCGTACATCTTTTTATTCATGTGCTTCTCCCAGATAGCCAGATTCTCCTGGAAGTCGAGCTTGATAGTCGCCTCGAGCGCCTTGTCGCGCTCGAAGGCGCGCAGTTGGCTGAAGTTGACGTAGATCAGCGCACCGGCCGGCAAGAGCACCGCCAATCCCAGCGTGATAATCAACCGGTATCGATTAAATCCGCCCAGGAATTTTTGTCTCTTGAAGTCCACCTTTGTTTCAGTAAGCCAGCGTCAATGGTTAATGCGGGAGCATATTACCCGCCAAACCCCGCCAGTGTGTCAATGGCAAGTAAAAAGATGTCAAGATTTGTGAACTGAGCGAGCAGAGAGCGAGGGGCGAAGGGCAAAGGGGTAAACGGTTAAGTAAGATTGTAGGATACCTAGTGTTTAGCGCTTCGCCCTTCTTACCCCCTTGCCCTTTCCCCTCTGCCCCTCACCCTACTGCAGCACCTTCGCCGCTTCCAACACCTGCTCGGGCCTGGCCCGCACCCAGAAGTTTTCGGTCAGCATGCGCCAGCGCACCGTGCCCGTCTTATCGATCAAAAATTCGGCCGGCCGCGCGATGTCATGACCCTTGATTCCCTGTCCTGCGTGTACCAGGTCAAAGGGTCGAATTGCAACGAGGTTTGGATCAGAAAGAAATGTAAAGGTGTATCCGGCCTTCTGACATAGATCGCGCGAATCTTCCGGGCTGTCGACGCTGACGGCGACGGGACGAATGCCGACTTCATTGAATCGGGCGAGGTTCTTTTGAATACTCCGCAACTCGGAGTTACATGCCGGTCACCAGTAGCCGCGATAAAACACCAGCAGCACGCCTTTCGGCGGATTGCCGTTGAGGGGCTGAGACAGGAGTTCTGTCAATGCCACTTCTTTGTTGTTGGTGTCCTTGAGAGTGAACTGCGGCGCCTGCTGATTGACCTGCGGCGCGTTTGCCGACGCGGGCAACCAGCGCGCCGCCACGAAGGCGGTGAGAATAAACAGACCCAGTGCCAGCAAACTGATCGTGGCCACGATGGGCGCCACGATCTTTGACAGCAGCCGGCGGCCAGGAGCAAAGGCGCGCCGGATGCCAATCAACAGCAGCGCAAACGCGATCACGAACAGGACGATGTTCGCCCAGGGAAAGTCACGCGTCGTTTCCCAGTTCACGAAGAGGATCGGGTAACTGAGGAACGCGAAGATGCTAACTATTAGACCAAGCCAGATCGACCAGTTAATTCGCTTCATATTAAATGTCGCCCGCTCGCAGATGACGATGCCAAGCCTACGCTGGGTTGCGCCAGATATAGTTTTCGCGCATCTGCTTTCTGTGCCCAGCCGTTTACGCTGGGTCGACGTGGTAAAGGTTTATTAAGCCCCATTGAATGGGGCTTCCGTTTCAATGTCTGGTCTGCTTTCCCGGACGTAAACGCCTGGGCTGGAGAAAATCCCCGCGCGCTCACAGACGAGCGGTACTTTACTTCTTCGCGTCCATCCAATTATCGCCGATGCCCGTCTCGGCAATCAGCGGGACGTCGAGCTCGACCGCATTTTCCATTTCACGTTTGAGCGTCTGCGCGGCGTGTTCCGCTTCTTCAGCGGGGCATTCGACCAGCAACTCATCGTGCACCTGCATCAACAGCTGGGCGCTCAGTTTCTCGCGCCGGAAAGCTTCGTCGGCATGGAGCATCGCAATCTTGACAATGTCACTGGCCGTCCCCTGGATTGGCATGTTGATGGCTTCACGCTCAGCCGCTTTGCGAATGTTGGCATTGCGGTCGTTGATGCCCTGCAGCGGCCGAATGCGGCCATAGAGCGAGCGCACCAGCCCATGCTCGCGCGCCTGCACCGGAATTTCGTCCATGTAACGCCGCACGCCCTTGTAAGTCGTGTAGTAATCGTCGATCACCTTGCGCGCTTC
>Ga0126383_10003478_pt1 | contig 10425 bp, 10 predicted proteins | sample PanSoiMetPlot_35_FD_96882 | JGI IMG/M metagenome (GOLD analysis project Ga0126383, IMG submission 96882) | Tropical forest soil microbial communities from Panama - MetaG Plot_35 | ecosystem: Environmental > Terrestrial > Soil > Tropical forest > Bulk soil | place: Panama | collected 2016-02-17
AGCGCTTCAGCGCCAACACCGGCCTCGACGCCGCTTCTGTCCTTCGCGGTTACGCCTCCCATCCTCCGCTGGCCGAGGCGCCGAAGTGAAGCTTGACCAACTTCTCACTTATCCCAACCAGCTTACTCTGCTTCGCATGATGTTCCTGCCCTTCATCGTCATCAACCTGGTGAGCGGGCACTACTTTTGGGCGCTCACTCTGTTTGTGATCGCGGGCCTGAGCGACGGACTCGACGGGTTGCTGGCCCGCCTCCTCAAGCAGCAGACGCTGCTCGGCCAATATCTCGATCCCATCGCCGACAAACTGCTGCTTAGCACCATGTTCCTGGTGCTCTCCATTCTCCACAAGATTCCGTGGAAGTTTACTGTGCTGGTCTTCAGCCGTGACATCTCCATCCTCTGCGCCAGCGCCGTGCTCTACACCATCGCCGGGCTGCGCGACTTCCGCCCCAGCATCTTCGGCAAGGCCAACACGCTCGCCCAGGTCGCAGCCGTGTTTTTCGTCATGCTTCTCCAGGTGGAACCGGTGCGATGGGTATGGTTCGCTCGCCTCCTTTCCTTACGCGCGACCTTCGCTTTCACCATCCTTTCGGGATTGCACTACGTCCTGCTCGTCGGGCAGCGCCTGCGCGCCCTGCACCAGACCCAGCTGCCGGCATCCACTGCCGGAATGTGAGGACATTCGCGCCTTTCTCCGCTCACTCAGCGCATCTTCTCTGCGCCCCCCGCGTTCCCAGACTCCGCTCAGCCCGACGGACTCCTCTCCCCGCCTGCTAGAATTGACGTTCTTTGCGCAGTTCGACACTCTCATATGGCGCTGCATCTCTATAACACTCTGTCTGCGAAGGTCGAGGAGTTCCGAACCATCCAGCCCGGCGAAGTCCGCATGTATGCCTGCGGCCCCACGGTCTACGACTACGGCCACATCGGCAACTTTCGCACATTCATTGCCGTCGATGTCCTGCACCGCTTTCTGCGCCAGAGCGGATACCGGTTGCGCCACGTCATGAACATCACCGACGTCGATGACAAGATCATTCGCAACTCGGCGCGCGAAGGCGTCAGCGTCAAACACTACACCGCCAAATACGAGAAAGCCTTTCTCGAGGACACCCGCACCCTTAACATCGAGCAGCCGAGCCTCGTCCGCGCCACCGACCACATCGAAGAGATGGCGCAGTTCATCGCCGCACTGGCGGAAAAAGGATTCGCCTACCGCACTGACGACGGCTCCTATTATTTCCGCATCGCAAAGTTCCCTGCCTACGGCAAGCTATCGAAGAAAGACTTTGCCGGCATGGAAGACGGCGCCCGCGTCGACGTGGACGAGTACGACAAAGACAACGCGCGGGATTTCGCCCTCTGGAAGGCTCCCAAGCCCGGCGAGGCTTCCTGGGAAACCTCCATCGGCCCCGGCCGCCCCGGCTGGCACATCGAGTGCTCGGTCATGTCGATGGAGGAACTCGGCGAGACCTTCGACCTCCACGCCGGCGGAGAAGACCTGATCTTCCCCCATCACGAAAACGAAATCGCCCAGTCGGAGGCCGTGACCAGGAAGACCTTCGCCCACTTCTGGTTTCATGCCCGCTTTCTGCTGGTCGAAGGCGAGAAGATGTCGAAAAGCCTGGGCAACTTCTTCACCTTGCGCGATCTGGTCTTGATGGGCCACAAGCCCTCTTCCATCCGTTTCCTGCTGGCCTCGGTCCCCTACCGCAATCAGCTCAATTTCACCTTTGATGGACTGAAGCAGGCCGCCGCTTCGGTCGAGCGCCTGCGGAATTTTCGCCAGCGCCTGGCCGGCCGATCCTTCCCTGCGGGCACGAATCCTGTGATGGCGGATGTGGCGCGCGAAACCGTCGCCCGCATCAATGCGGGCATGGACGATGACCTAAACACCGCGCAGGCACAAGCCGCGGTCTTCGACCTGGTCCGCGCCGCCAATGCCGCCAGCGACGCCGGTCAACTCAGGAAGGATGACGTGCCGCCCCTGCTCGCCGCACTTGAAAAGTTCGACGAGATCTTCTCCGTACTGAAAGACGACGACGCCCCCAAGATGCAGGGCATTCTGGACTGGGCCAAAGCTGAAGGCCGCGAGCAAGACATCAGCTCGCAGCTGCTCGAAGCGGTGCGCGCGCAATCCCTCTCTGACGCCGACATCGAGAAGAAGATCGCCGATATGGAGCAGGCCCGCCACGCCCGCAATTTCAAACGCTCCGACGAGATCCGCGCAGACCTGACCGGGGCCGGCATCATCGTCGAAATCACCAAAGACGGGGTCCGCTGGCGAAGAAAATAACCGCCATCAAATCGGTGGAGGACAAGCGTCCCCGCCTGCGCGTCCGCGCCGTAGGCGCACCCGGACACGACCAGGTCCGGAGGGACGACCCGCTCTCCCCGCAAAGCATCGCCCCCACAGGCACAATCCACCCTTTGCGTCCTTGGCTTCCTTTGCGGACGAGAGCTTTTTCCCGATACCAGTGACAGGTACCAGCGACTACCCCTGACGTATACTGTGCCGCACCATGGAGGCGCACCTGCCATGCGCTGGAAATCGTCCGCCAGCTTTTTCGAATATCCCGTGATCTCCATCGCCATTGGCCCCGACCCGGCGAACAAGGAAACCCGCGGCCATGCTCGCGGCATCATCGCCGTGGGCGACATGGCCAGCGGAGTCATTGCCCTCGGCGCATTCTCCCGCGGCGTCATCGCTCTTGGTGGTTTTGCCGTCGGTATCATGGCGCTGGGAGGGGCCGGCATCGGCATCCTCTCCTTTGCGGGACTCGCCCTGGGATACCTCGCTTTCGGCGGCATGGCCATGGGCTACGCCGCCGTGGGCGGACTCGCCATCGGCTACTACGCCATGGGCGGCGCCGCGATCGGCAAGTTCGTCATCGGCCCCGTCCACCGCGACCCCCAGGCCATCGAGTTCTTTTCGCGACTGGCCGGAGGATTTCTCCGCCTGTCAAAATAGCCGCTGATTCGCGCTATGCTATTGGTCATGAAGTCGTTCGAAGATTATCTTCGGGATGCCGAGCAAGCCCACGGGCACCTCTGTGCCGGCCAAGTCCTAGGCGTGCGCATGGCCATGCTCGGCCTGGTGAAACTTGGCATCGACGATCCTCACGGTAAAGACCGCAAGCGCCTGGTGACTTTCGTCGAGATCGACCGCTGCGCCACCGACGCCGTCGCCGTCGTCACCGGATGCCGCCTTGGCAAGCGCGCCCTCAAGTTCCGCGACTGGGGCAAAATGGCCGCCACCTTCGTCGACGTGAGCACCGGCAGAGCCATCCGCATCGCCGCCAAAGAATCCTCCAAAGCTCTCGCCCGCGAGATGTACCCCGAGGTCGAAATCAAGAACCAGCAGCAGATGCTTGCCTACCGCGCGCTGCCCGACGAAGACCTGTTCTCGACGCAGTGGGTCAAAGTCGAGTTGCCCCCCGAAGAATTTCCCGGATACAAAGGCGAGCGTATTGTTTGCGACGCCTGCGGCGAAGGCATCAACTTTCGCCGTGAAGTTCACCGCCAGGGCAAGACGCTCTGCCAGTCGTGCGCCGGAGGACGCTACTACGAACCGGCCTAGTCGGCGGAGGGACCGGCGCCCCCTGTCCTGCCCTCGCCCGCCGCCCGCCAGCGGTATTACACTATCCACGCCATGGCCACTACGACTGCCCGCACGAATCCTCTTTCCTATCTCACCGACCAACTCGACGAACTCAAGGCTAAGGGCACCCACTTTCGCCTGCGCGTCCTCGATGACGAGCAGGCTCCCGTCTGCACCTTCGACGGCAAGAAAGTCATCAATCTGGCCTCTAACAATTACCTCGGTCTAACCACCCATCCCAAGTTGCGCGAGGCCGCTCTCGCCGCCACCCGCAAGTACGGCGTTGGATCAGGCGCCGTGCGCACCATCGCCGGCACCATGAAGATTCACATGGAGTTGGAAGAGAAAATTGCCCGCTTCAAGAACGTCGAAGCCTGCGTCGTCTTCCAGTCGGGATTCGCCGCCAACGCGGGAACCGTCTCCGCCGTCCTGGGCAAAGACGACTTCATCATCTCCGACCAGCTCAACCACGCCTCCATCATCGATGGCGCCCGCCTCTCCCGCGCCAAAATTCTGGTCTTCAATCACAAAGACATGACCCACGCCGAAGAGCAACTCAAGAGCGTCAAAGACCAGCCCGGGCGCAAGCTCCTCATTACCGACGGCGTCTTCTCCATGGACGGCGATGTCGGCCCCCTGCCCGCGCTCTGCGATCTGGCGGAAAAATACGGCGCTATCATGATGGTCGACGACGCCCACGCCTCCGGTGTCCTCGGACGCAACGGCCGCGGCACTATTGACCACTTCAGAGTCCACGGGCGCGTTGACATCCAGGTCGGCACGCTCTCCAAGGCCATCGGTGCACTCGGAGGCTACGTCTGCGGCACCCGCGATCTCATCGACTTCCTCTATCACCGCGCCCGCCCCTTCCTGTTCTCCACCTCGCATCCACCGTCGGTAGCCGCCACTTGCATCGCCGCCTTCGACGTTCTCGAACAGGAACCCGAGCGCATCGAGAAACTCTGGGACAACACTCGCTACTGGAAGAAAGAACTCGGCAACCTGGGATTCGACATCGGCGGAAAGACCACTCCTGCCAGCCAGACGCCCATCACCCCCATCATCATCGGCGACGGCAAGCTCACTATGGACTTCTCCCGCGAACTGTTCAAAGAAGGCGTCATGGGCACCGGCATCGCCTTCCCCACGGTTCCCGAAGGCAAGGCCCGCATCCGCACGATCATGACTGCCACGCACACCAAAGAAGAGCTGGACCAGGCGCTCGATGTGCTGAGAAAAGCGGGAAAGAAGATGGGAATCCTGAACTGAAAAGTTTCTGCCCCTGTCGCCGAAGGCAAGCGACCGATGTCTCCGCGTTCTTTGCCCAAGCTTTCGGAACGTTGCGGTCAGAAGCTTTTCTTTTTCGCCCTCTGCGGCTGTTCTCCGCGCCTTCGGCGTCTTAAGCTTTTTACGCGCGAAACACCGTTCTACCCCCCACCACCGTGGCCATCACTTTTCCGGTCAGCTGCCACCCGTCAAAGGGCGTGTTCCTGGAAAGTGAGAGTGACTTCGCCGCCTCGAATGTCCACCTCTTCTTGGGATCGAAAATCGTCACATCGGCGTGGCTGCCCCGCGCCAGCGTCCCTCGTCCGGGCAAGTCCACCACCCGCGCCGGACCGGCAGTAAACAACTCCACAATGCGCGTCAAGGGAACTCTATGCTCGCGATGCAACCGGCTGATCGCCAGCCCGAGCGCGGTCTCGAGTCCGGTTATCCCAAACATCGCCCGCTCAAACTCCATGATCTTTTCGTGCGGAGCGTGTGGAGCGTGATCGGTTGCGATGGCATCCACGGTGCCATCGGCCAACGCCACCAGGATGGCCTCCCGGTCCGCTGCCGACCGCAGCGGCGGATTCATCTTGAAATTCGTGTTGTAATCCCCCACGTCCGCATCCACCAGCGCGAAATGATGGGGCGTCACTTCGCACGTCACCCGCACCCGGCCGCGCTTCCCCCGCCGCACCGCCTTCAGCGCGTCCGCCGTCGACAGATGCGCCACATGCAGCCGCGCTCCCGCGAACTGCTGCGCCAGGTGCACATCGCGCTCCACAATCGCCGCCTCGGCTGCGTTCTTCATGCCGCGCAATCCCAGGCCAAACGAAGTTGGACCTTCATTCATCACGCAATTCTCGGTCATGCGTGTATCTTCGGCGTGCTGAATCACGGGAAGATGCACTTCCCCCGCTACCCGCAGGCTCTCCCGCATCACATCGTCGTCCAGGATGGGTTTGCCGTCATCGGTCACAGCCACCGCTCCCGCCCGCTGCAACCCGCGAAAATCGGTGAGTACCGCCCCCTTGCTGCCTTGGGTCGCCGCCGCGATCGGAAACACGTTGATCACCGCCCCGCGCTCCGGCTGTTGCAGCCACATCACCCACTCCGGCGAATCGACCACCGGAGAGGTATTCGGCATGCAGCACACCGACGTGAATCCTCCCGCCGCCGCTGCCACCGTTCCCGTCGCTATGGTCTCCTTGTAACTCTGCCCCGGCTCGCGCAAGTGCACATGCAGATCAATAAACCCGGGAGCGACGACCAATCCCCGCGCATCAAACTTCTCCTCCGCTCCCCCCTTGATCTTGTTCGGCGGCGCCACCTCCGCCACCCTCCCGTCGCGCAACAACACATCCATGGGCGCGTCCACCTTGGCGGCAGCGTCGATGAGATGCCCACCCTTGATCAGCAGAGAAGTCGGTCTGGAGATGTCACGTGACATACACTTGCTGGTAAGGACGTTTAGGGTCCCGACCACTCATTCTTTCGGCCCGCCGGGGCTCATTTCGCTTTCTGCCGGCCGCCCGCGGCTTGCGCAACAACGTTCATACCCGCGCCGCTCGGCGGCTTGCGTTCAGGGCACGCCAGCGCCCAGGGCCTGGAGCTCCTGCCTTACCTCGCCCGTCCCAACGCCTTCGCCAGTATCGCCATCCGTGTGGGCACGCCGTTGTGCACTTCTTCCACGATTGCCGACTGCGGACAATCGGCCACTTGCCACGTCAACTCCAGCCCGCGAATAATCGGCCCTGGATGCATCACCATCGCATCCTTCTTCGCCAGCTTCAGCCGCGCCATCGTCATCTGGTAACGGGCAATATAGTCCTGCAGGCTGATCCTCTGTCCCGCCAGCCGTTCCTTTTGCACGCGAAGCACCATGATCACGTCGGCGCCCCGCATCGCCTCCTCTGCATGGCGTGTAATCTTCAACCCGGGCGCCAGGCCCGTCGCAATCTCCGGCAGAAACTCCGCTGGCCCACACAGCGTAATCTTCGATCCGAACTTGCTCAGCAGATGAATCGCCGAGCGCGCGACACGGCTGTGGTAAATGTCGCCGACGATTGTCACCTGCAGTCCCTTCAGGGTCTTCTTGTGACGCAGAATCGTGTACGCGTCGAGCAGAGCCTGCGAGGGATGCTCGTGCATCCCGTCACCGGCATTGAGCACGGGAATATCCAGGTGCTGCGCCATCAGCAGCGGCGCCCCGGCGTGGGGGTGCCGGATCACGATGACGTCCGCGCCCACCGCCCGCAGCGTATACCCGGTGTCGAGCAGGGATTCGCCTTTTTCGATGCTCGACCCGCTCGACAACACCAGCGTGGTCATCGCGCCCATCGACTTGGCAGCAATTTCAAAGGAACTGCGGGTGCGTGTGGAAGGTTCGTAAAAAAGCAGTAAGACCCGCTTGCCACGCAGCAAGGGGCGCGCCTTCAGCGGATTCATGCGCCGCGCCAGCTTCAGCAGGCCCAGAATTTCCGGCGCGTCCATGTGTTCGATCCCGAGCAACGAACCGCGGACAGGCTTGTTCATAACGATCTCGACCGGGGCGCCTCCGGACAGGCGCCTCTGCTCTCACTCCCGCTCCGCCTTCTTTTCCACCAGCATCACTTTTTCTTCGTTGTCGATTTCCTTCAGGCGTACTTCCACAATCTCCTCGAGGGTGGTCTGCACTTTGCGCCCCACAAACGTGGCTTCCACGGGAAGCTCGCGATGTCCGCGGTCAATCAGCACGCAGAGTTGCACCTGGCGGGCACGCCCCTGGCGGAACAGCGCGTCCATGGCGGCGCGAGCAGTGCGTCCGGTAAAGAGAACATCGTCCACCAGAACAATGTTCCGGCCGGCGATCGCAAACCCGATGTCGGTCTTCTGCACCAACGGCTTCGGACCCAGGGTGGAAAGATCGTCCCGGTAGAGCGTGATATCGAGCGTGCCCACCGGAACTTCCATCCTGTCGATGCGGCCGATGATCTCCGCTAACCGCTGCGCCAGCGGCACACCCCGCCGCCGGATTCCCACCAGCCCCAAGTCCTTCGCGCCATTGTTCTTTTCGCTGATTTCGTGCGCCAGGCGCACCAGGGTCCGCTCGATTTCCGAAGCCGACATCAACTGCGATTTTTCACGCAGGTTGGGCTGGCGGGGAGAAGATCGTGAACTCATGAACGCTGCATCATACGCGGGCCCGGCCTGTGGAGCAAGGCGGCCGCTCAACACCCTTAGCCGTCTCTTCTCCCCAGCAGCGCCGCGCCAAGCAGGCCGCCCAGTACCGAGAAGGCCACCGTCACTGTGATCAGGGCTACGCCCAGTAAGGCCACCCCGAGCGGCGTCTTGAACATGGCCATGACTTCGGGAGGCGGCGGGCTCGAGATGCGGGCCATCGATTGCTGCATCAGGTTCAGCACTCCATCCCGCATGCGCTCTCCCTGATGAAATACCGTCGCTGCCACCGCCACTGACAGCGCCAGCCCTCCGCTCGCCAGCAGTCCGCACAGAGCACCCAATCGCGCTCCCAATCCCGCCGTGAAGCGGGTCAGCGCCGTGCGCCGCCGGTAAAACACGACCGACAAGAATCCCGCCACCATCATCCCGATCCCCGGCGGCAGCCCGAGCAGCACGATCACCGGAATCGCTCCCGCCAATACGCCCAGGCCCGCAGCCCACCAGGCCTCGGGATAGCGCAGCGCCCGCGCCCGCGGCGCGGAGGACTGGTAGGGAACATTTGCCGGAACATCAGGGGTAGAACCTTCCCCCGCCCGATCGAAAGAGATCACCCGAATCTGCGGCGCGCCGCACTGCGGACAGAAAGCCACCCCTTCCGCCACAGTCACGCCACACTTATAACAAGGCTGGTCCACCGCACTTCAAGGTACCGCAGTGGCCCAAGGCAGGCAAGAACGGCCTCTAAGCACGGCCCATCCTCCCAAAAAAATTGTCATCCAGGCGAAGCCGGGGACCTGCTTTCTCCTCCCCCGGGCGCGACAACCCGGCGCTTTTAATCGTCAATCGAAAATCGCCAATCCCGTCAGATCGTCCCCTTCCCCCGGGTGCGCACGTACACCAGCGCAAAGTCCGTCCCCTTGCCGTTCGGCTTTACCGATACGATGTGCTGGTTCGACTTCGTCCCCACCTTCATCTCAGTCCGCTGGGGATCGTCACGGGTCATCTCTTTGGCTTTATTGCCGATCTCGACATCGAATCCCGTCCCCTTGTCGTCGCCACAGGTCAATTCATCCGAATCGGAATCATCCTGAGGCTTGCGGAAGCCCAGGTCGGCTTCCGTCCCTGTTCCCGGACAGCGCAGCACCTTGCCGTACTTTTTCAGTTCGTTCGCGTAGTAGGCCAGCACCTTGTCCGGCGGATCATCCGACAAAAACTCGAGCGCCACCACTTTCAGCCCATAGTCCCCAAACGAGAGGTTGATGTTGGCGCTCTTCTTTTCGTTGCTGTCATCCTTTGGCTTGATTCGCGCCCCGGGATACACCGACAGCCCCACGTCCCGCACATCCGCTTGCTCGCTGACGTGGATCCCTCCCGCCGGAATTTGAATCTCGACCTTTTTGTCCTCGCCGTTCTCGCCCTTGTGCACATTCACACTGCAGGCCGAGAGCACAAGCGCCGCGGCGCTCGCCGCCGCCAGCCACAGACTTGAGTGCAAAAAAGCAGTCGGAACACGCATAAACCTATCTCTCCTGGGCGACTCGCGCCGGGCGCTCGATTCCCGCTCCCCGCTGGGCGATGTCGGGAATCGTGACCGGCAGGCGGCCGCGAATGGCAATCTCCCCGAACAATGCTTTCACCACGCTCACTTCCGATACCGTTTCGTTCGAAAAGGCACAGAGGTAATTCTGCAGCGTCGGGAAACCCTGCGCCAGGTAAGGACTCCCCATGGCCAGGACGACGGTCCTCTCCGGCGCCTGATCCAGAATCTTCTGCAGCAGTGTTGCCGGAGCCTCCGCGATCGCAACCGTATTCACAAGTCCGCCGGCCCCCTTGGACGCCTTACCCGCGGTCGGCACCACGTAGACCGCTGCAATCACCGCCTTCGCCTCGCTGACCGCCGCCAGCACGGCGCCCGTCATGGGCCCGGCAATCCGGGGATCGACATAAAAGACGTTGGCGTCCGGTACGCGCGCCTTCAGTTGGCGCTCGAGCATGCGCCCCATCTCGGTGCGCACGTCGTCGGAAAACACAACCGCCACCACCGCGTTGTGCGCCTCCTCCACATTCTGATACGGAAGCCCTCCCTTCACAGTTCCCGATTGTTTCAGGGGCAGCACTTTTCCGTTGTCGCGCACCAGGGTGACCGCATCGTCCGCCACCTGCTGCCCGCGGGCCACATTCTCCGGTCGACCCACCCTGGCGGCCAGAGCCCCTACATCCACCAGCCGCGCCTTGGGGAGGCCCACCGACGCCTTCGCTTCCAGGATCTTCAGCACGGAAGCGTCCAGGCGGGCCATGCTGATCTCGCCCTTTCGCACTGCGTCGACCATATCGCGATACGACATATCGAGATCAGCGGGGATAAGCAGCACGTCGTTCCCGGCTTTGAACGTTTC
>Ga0126383_10003479_pt1 | contig 10423 bp, 5 predicted proteins | sample PanSoiMetPlot_35_FD_96882 | JGI IMG/M metagenome (GOLD analysis project Ga0126383, IMG submission 96882) | Tropical forest soil microbial communities from Panama - MetaG Plot_35 | ecosystem: Environmental > Terrestrial > Soil > Tropical forest > Bulk soil | place: Panama | collected 2016-02-17
GAAGATCGTCGAGTGGCTGATGCATTTGAAGTAGAGCCAGAGGCGATTGTTGCAAAAAACGAATGCGCGGAAGACAGGACTGGAATTTCACCCCTCTTCCGCGCATTCGTTTTTCGATTTGGGGAGTTTCATGATTAGTTTTGCGCGCCGGTTATGGCCTTTGGCGAATATTTCGCCCCAACGTAATGATTCAGAATCTCAATAAACTCAGGCACGATGTTCGCGCCCTTGAGCGTAGTCTTCAGCTTGCCGTCAACGAAGACAGGGGCGCGCGGCTCTTCGCCTGTGCCCGGCAGGCTGATTCCAATGTTGGCATGTTTCGATTCGCCGGGGCCGTTCACCACACAACCCATGACCGCCACCTTCATTTCCTCGACGCCTTTGAACTGTTCGCGCCAGACGGGCATCTGCGCGCGCAGGTATTTGCCTATGTCGTCGGCCATCTCCTGAAAGAGCGTGCTGGTGGTGCGACCGCATCCCGGGCAGGCGGTGACCTGAGGCGTGAAGCTGCGGATGCCGAGCGATTGCAGAATCTGTTGGGCGACGACCACCTCCTCACTGCGGTCTCCGTTCGGCGCCGGCGTCAGCGAAACGCGGATCGTGTCGCCGATCCCTTCCTGCAATAAAACGGACAACGCCGCCGCGCTCGCGACGACGCCTTTCGATCCCATTCCGGCTTCCGTCAGGCCGAGGTGCAACGCGTAATCGCCGCGCCACGCCATCTCTCGATAAACATCAATCAAATCCTGAACATCAGAACATTTCGCGCTGAGAATGATGTGATCGCGCGCGAGGCCGTAGCTTTCCGCCAGGCGCGCCGATTCAATCGCGCTGCGCACGATCGCTTCCTTCATCACCTCTTTGGCGTCGAGGGGCTCCGGCAATTCGGCGTTCTCGTCCATCAGCCGCGCGAGCAGCGCCTGGTCGAGTGAGCCCCAGTTGACGCCGATGCGCACCGGTTTGTCGTTTTCGAGCGCGACATCAATCATCCGTTTGAAATTGTCGTCGTGATGGCGGCCCGCGCCGACGTTGCCCGGATTGATGCGGTATTTGGCCAGCGCCCGAGCGCAGTCTTTGAACTCGCTCAACAGAATATGCCCGTTGTAATGAAAATCACCTATGATGGGCGTGTTGTGACCCGCGTCGCGCACGCGCGAGACGATTTCAGGCACGGCGGCGGCGGCCTCTTTGTTATTGACCGTGACGCGAACAAGCTCTGATCCTGCCTGGGCCAGTTCGATGACCTGCCGCGCCGTGGCGATTGCGTCGGCCGTGTCGGTGTTGGTCATTGATTGCACGACTACGGCGTTGCAGCCGCCGACGCGCACGCCGCTCACATTGACGGCCATGGAATTCCTGCGATTGATTTTAGCCATAAACCTAAGTATAGACCGGCGCCTGACATTTCAGCCACAGGCGGGCATCAGATGAATCCTGCCGCTTATTTTATATTCACTCGCGTCGTGTTGGTTGCTGCGCCATCAACCACCAATTCTAGATCCAATTCTCCGCGCCCGGCCAGATTGCGCGGCAGCCGGGCATTGACCTGATCCAACCCCGCAAAATCGCCTTGCGCTCCGACGAAAAGCACAGGCGCGTCAACATCGCCGATTTTCAAGGTCGGGGGCGCGCTGCGAAAACGCAAACCCGTGCCGAATAACACCAGGTAGACATCGTCCGTGGGAGGGCCAAGATCAATCGGAATGCTGACTGACCTGTTCAGGGTCGCGTCGAACTGCGCGATCGGCTCGTAGCGGCTTGAACCGTTCGATCTGACGCGCAGCGCCGCTCCGACCGCCACGCCCTCTCCGTTCGCGTTCGCCGAAAATATCCCCGGCGCAACAGGCGCGATCTGGGTGACTCCGCTCGGCGCGGTCGCGTCGGATTTGATGACGGTGAAGACGCTCTCGCCAGTCGCCGCCCCTGCCGGAATCAAGAGGTTGATCTGCGCCGGAGAGACGAAAAATAGAGGCGCCAGACTTTCATTGCCCGCGCCGTCCCTGACTCTGACCGAAGTGTTCGCCAGTGTGGTCGGCAGCGGAATCGCCGCCGCCGCTTGTGTTTCTGTCGCCAGTGAGGAGCCGAAGATTGAGGCGATTGATTCGCGCGCCACCGCATTGGTTCTGAAACTCGCGGCCGATGCGGCGGCCAACACTGAGCAGGCGCCGTCTTTGATCTTCGCGGTAAATTGAATGCCGCCGAGCAAATGCTGGCGGAACAAGGGCTCAGCGTAACTTTCCCTGGTGTGCCCGCCCGCCGTGTACCAGGCCCGCCCGCCGTCATAAAGCTGGCACCACGCGATCGGGTGATCGGCGCCCATCGAGCCGCCGCTGTATGTCGTTTCATCCAACGTGGCCAACACCTTCACGCGCCCGCGCGGATTCGAACGGAAGTTGTACCACTCGTCGGTTCGCCGCCATTCGACAGGTAGAGTCGTGGTAGATGGATGCGAACCGTCTTCGATCACGATCTTCGCGGATTGGATCATCGGATGGCCTTGAAAATAGGCCCCGACAAGCCCGCCGTACCAGGCCCAATCGTATTCGGTGTCAGTGGCCGAATGAACGCCGACGAACCCTCCGCCATTGCGGATGTAGCGTTCGAACGCGGCCTGCTGCTCGTTGTCGAGAACGTCTCCCGTGGTGTTCAGGAAAATAACCGTCTGATAAAGGGATAGGTTGGAGTCGGTGAAGAGTGAGGCGTCCTCGGTCGCGTCAACGTTGAAATTGTTTTGCTGGCCCAGTTGGCGAATGGCGGCGATGCCGTCGGGAATGGAATCATGGCGGAAGCCGGTGGTCTTTGAGAAGACGAGCGCCCTGGCTTGCGATTGGGCCGGCGGTAGAAAGGGAGAGACGGCGCAAGTCGTGGCGAATGCAATGATGATGATTTGCAAGCAAACTTTCATTTGGCGATCCTCGATCCTCGGTAACTACTTGACGTTGACCTTCACCGTATTGGCGCTCAACCCATCGACATTGATCTTAACATCAACATCATGCCTCCCAGCAAGACTTGCCGGCAATAGCAGGTTGATCTGATCGACGCCTGCCAACCCTTGCAGGCCGGCGTATGAGACCGCCGAGCTGGTTCCGCCGACGGTCGCAGTGACGGCTGACAAGGCGCTGCGGCCACGCAATCCAGAGCCGAACAGGATCAGGAAGACCTGGTCGTCCGGCGCGCCGAGGTCGATCGGAAGGGCGACGAATTGATTCAGCGCTTGATTGAACTCCGCGACGGGTTCGTAACGCCATGTTCCATTGGCCTTGATCCGGTAGACGACGGCGGCGGCGATGCCCTGGCCCGAAGCGTTCGCGCTGAACAATCCCGGCGATACATTCGCGATCTGAACCTTGCCCGATGATGACGAGCCGTATCCGTTGAAGACTGTGACAAGCGCCTCTCCGTTTTTCGTCCCCGGCGGAATCAGATAATTGACCTGCGAGGGCGAGATGAAGAAGAGCGGAGCGGGGCGTTCGACCCCGGAGCTGTCTTTGACAATCACACTGGTCCCGGCCATTTCAGTCGGGAGCGGCGTTGATGGCGCCGATTGGACCGTCGTGGCCATCGCGGCGCCGAACGCGGCGACAATTGAATCGGCTGCCAGTGTCGTTCCGCGGAAATTGGTCGCGGAGACGTTGGAGAGCGGGGTCGGGCTGATGGTGATCTCATGCGCTCCCGTTTCGTGGCCCGGCGCGTCAATCAAGTAGACCAGAGCGCGTCCGGGGAACAAGGTCGGGGGCAAGGCGAAGCTGATAAGTGAGTCGCTTTCGCTCCAGCCGGGATCGCCCTGAGTCAGCGTGTGGCGATAAAGGTTGGTCTGCCGATCGAACTGTTCGACGATCACTTTATTACCGGTCGCGTGGAATCGCCCGGCCAGTGTCGTGATGGCTCCGGCGAAAAACTCGCCGCCGGCCGCGCTGAAAATCGGCTGGCACGCGCGCCACCGCGGCACACAATCCTGACAGGGAGCGCCGACCCCGATCAGATACTCAATTGATTCCAACCCCTGTTGATTGACCACCTGAATGAGCGTCTGGTAGGACGGGGCCAGATCGTCGGGCAGTCGCGCTTCGATCTTGGTGGGCGATTCGAAGAGGATGTTTTCGCGGGGCAATACGCGGTTAGTTGTGATCTGCCCCGGTCGTAGTTCTCCGATGACGATGGAGTTGCCGGAGAGTGAGAATTTGGAGCCGGTGATCGAAATAACAGCGCCCGGGTAGAAATTATATGTCTGGTCTTCAGCGTTGACCAATCCGCAGGTGTCGTACTGCGGGCAATCGGGGCACGACAGCTTGATTTGCTCCCCGTTTGAATCAATGCCCCGAGCGTCGGTGACATAAACCCAGGTGAAGCCGGGCCGGCGGGCGGGCGGCATCGAAAAGTTGATCCGCGTCGGCGATTCGTTCCAAAAAGTCGCGTTGTCGCGCGGTAGCTCGAACCGGCGCGCGAGTTGATTGAAATTGACCGTGTTGCCGGAAACCGAAAACCACGAGCCTTGCTGTGGGTCGCCCGGCGCATAGATCGAAATCGTCGAATCCGGGTTCAGGGTGAAATCGGTCGAGCCCTGTTGATTGACCACGCCAGGCGGTTCGGGCCACTGGCGAATGCGCGGGCACCCGGTGTAATTCGCTACCTGCTGGCCCGCGATCCTTTTCTGAAACGTTTCGCTGAGCAGCGTGGCGCCTAGTTGACCGTTGCGGATCCGGAAGAGGCCGAATCCCTCGTTCAGTTGGCCATAGAGCCTCCCATTATCAATGATCTGCCAGAAGATCATGTAAGATGGATGGAAGGCGTCATCGCCATCGAAGGCGTCGAAGGTTTCACTCAGTAAATTGGCCGCGACGCATTCGCCGTTTTGCGCGCGCTCGTAACCGAATTCGCCGATGATGAAATTCCGTTCAGTGATTTCCGGCCTGCCCGCTTTGACTTTCGACAGCGCAAAGTCCAGATCGGTTTTGTATCGCTGCTTCAGTCTGATGTTCTGATTTTCAACCAGGGTTTGCCACGACGAATAGGAATAGTAATCAACCTCGACCTGTGGGGCGACGTAATCAATCACGCAGCGATGTTTCAGTGGGTCCTCGTGAACCGGATCGCCAACGAGCGACCCGCATGGCTTTCCATTTCTGCGAGCGCGCGTGTATTCCAGGCCGGAAAAAAGACGGGCGTTGCTCGCCGGAAAACGCTGCCTCGCCAGCTTCACGCCTTCCGCCCGCGCGCGAATCCAATTGACGTAATAATCCCAGACGTCGCTTCTGTTCGAGCTGATCGCGGAGTCGCCTTCCCAATTGAGGATAATGAACGTCTTATTGGCGAAGGCCGGATTATCGAGCAGATATTCGCCGAGCCTTTTGATCTCGTCACGCTCTCTGGCGTATTCGGACGCGGTGAAACCGTCGACCCAGTTGCTGGCTCCAGCCCCGGCCGAGTAAGCTGTCAACAAATAGGTCTGAAACCGTGGATCGCGAAACAGCTTGTCGTAGGCCTGGCTCTCGGCGAACTGGAGCAGATCCGGCGCGCCTGGCGGGTTGACAAAGTAGTCATTGCGCGCGCCGATGAAAACGCGGATCGTGCGGCTGCCTGTTTCGGCCACTTTATTCGCCGCCCAGTTCAGACGGTCAGTCGAGCCGTCATCGGGGAAGGCCGAATCGTTGACGTTCCAGTTATAGACGCCGAAGCGGTCGGCGCGGTCACGCGGCGGCGGCGGAACTTCGGACGATTGCGCGGCCTGAACGCCAGCCCCCTGCTTTTGAATAGTGAGTGAAGCTGAAAGAGTGATGATGAACAGTGACACAAAAAACAAGCGTGATGGTCTTACTGACATCTCTTACTGTACCTCGAATTACGGGGAGTTAAGTCAGGGCAAGTTGCGAGAAGGGGGTGCTTTTTACATCTACTCCACCTAAACCTTCGACCGTAGGCGGAGATTCCCGCGCCGAGTGGCCAATGCCGCAAAATTGACCGAGCGACTTTTTGGGGGACTTCCAAGCGAGCTCCGAAGACCTCCGGAGCTGTGAGCGCCTGCTCGGACTGGCTAACCAGCTGAAAACCAAGATCAATGACGTGTGGTGAAACCGTCGTTCACATTGTAACAGAATGGAGCTGTTTTGCTATTTTGCTTTCAATTTTACGAAGCGTGAGCAAAATAATAAGAGCAAGCCGCCGAGGCCGAAACAGATCGCCCCAATACGTAAGCTTGCCGGCGCATAAACAAACTCTACCCGGTGTTCGCCTTGGGGAACGACAAGCCCGCGCAGCGCGTAATTTGCCCGATATATCCGGCTCTCGACGCCGTCTATTCGCGCCTTCCATCCGGGATAATAAACCTCGCTCAGCGCCAGAAACCTCTCGTGGGAGGCGACTGTTCTTATTTCTATCTTTTGCGGCCCGTAGCGAACGACAGAGGCCGCCGCCGATGATGAAATATCGGAATGCGGTAAAGCGACTTTACATCCGTCGCAGCTCTCCTCATCGAGCAGAGCCACTTGAGCCGGATCGAATGTTCGTCCATCAAGAAACTTTCCTTCTCTGATGGTCCTTAACACATCAGCCTCGGGCATCGTCTCTACTTCGGCCACGAACCAGGCGCGGGGCATCGCTTTAAGATTCTGGTACAAATCCACGGGGCCGAAGGACGCCAGCTTTCGCCACCGCCCCGGCGCCGGAGACTGAGTGTCCAAAGGGGTTGAGGCGCCGTTGGCGGAATCGTGAAGCGACGCCCGTGTGATTGTTATCTCCGCGCCCGGATTGACATACTCCATCTCGACCTGATCGATTGCGGCTCTCTCAAATGAAAGCTTCGCCAGGTAGCGGTGTCCTTGAAACACCCCGGCCTCATCGCTCACGGGCCAGCTCTCGATCACGTGCGCCCGTTCATGTTTGATCGTTGCGCGTACATCTTCGCGATCATACGCCCACTCCGAAGTATCACGCCCGACGCGTAATTCGCGTTCCACTATTTGCCCGTCTTTTCCGTGCAATCTGATTTTCATCACCGGCGCGCCGTCGGCGATGGGCGTGGAATTGCTCATTGCCGAGACGATTGCCAGACTGGTGGCCATCACTCCATCTATCTGGGTCTCATGACGGTCGCCCGGGCCGAGCTTCAATTCCACCGGCTTCTCATGGAACCGCACGCCTTCATAAACCGGGCCTTCGCCGGTTCCGAGCGCCCCGACGCGCTCGAAGAGCAGGTATTTAACGTTGAGCAGGCTGAGACGCTGATCCGCCAGATTGAAAACATTGGGGTCTTGCGCGATTCCCTCCGGACTCATCTCTCCAATCGCCGTGGCGGATCGTCGCATTCGCAACATGTCGTAGCCGTTGACGCTCTGCAAGCCGCGCGCGATCGAGACATTCGGGGAATTGAGCATGTAGTAATTCGGTCCGAAAGGCTGGGAGGCATGGCTCATAATCCGAAACGAATTCAAATCCGTCTCGCGTGATTTTATGTGTTCCACCGATGGAGGGTCTGCCAGACCTTTGGCGACGCTGAAAGTGTAAGCTCGCCATTCCAGGAAGTGCCCGTAAGAGACGAGATCGGCCAGCAATACGAAAATCAGCAATGCGCCTGAATACTTCGTCTGGCGGGAGGCGTAATACCACAGCGCGGCCACACTGACGACGAAGAAGAAGATCGGAACGAGAACTTCCGCGTTGCGCGCCGAATTACTCAATGCCGGGCGAGAGGCGTCGGGCGGTAAATACCGACTACCAAAAATGTAAAGAAGCAGCCCGAAGAGGACGACAATCGCCATGATCGCCGCGCTGATACGAAGCAGGCGGCTCAACTGTTTTCTATCACACTGACTAACGCAGTTTACTCCCAGGCCTGCTAGTACGGCGCAGGCAAAGGTGAATTCAAACATATGCCTGAACGAAGCCCGGAATAAGTTGTAAACAGGCGCCTGATATAACCAGTGGTTCAGACCGAATGGAAGGTGATCTCCGAAAGACAGAATAAGGGAGAGCAATGCGGTCCCGGTCCAAAACCAGACAATTGATCGGATACGTGACCCGATGAACGCTACAACCCCCAACAGGATGACCAAAATACCGACGTACCCACAGGTGACATAAATTCCGGTCTCTCCCCAATATGGTACGTGATACGGACGAAAGTACGCGCCACCGAAGAAATACGGGAATATAAGCGAAAGGATCTGCCGTGGCGGAAATGGGAAGGCCGCGAAGTACTCGTAGCCGATCTCCGCGCGCCCGCTTTGTCGCTGTAGCTCGCGCAGCGGGAGCAACTGTAGGGCCGAGAGCAAGGCGGCCCCCGCGATCATCACTGAGACCGCCACCGCAAATCGCCATCGAGCTTGCTGTCGCGCTCGAATCAGGGCTGAGAAGAGGAAGTATGCTCCACCGACCATCGCCGTATACCACGTAATTTGAGGCACTCCGGCAAAAAACTGAAGGGCAATGAAGATGGCCCCCAATGTAACCCAACGCCACGAAACTTGTTGGCGCAGCTTTTCGATCGCCAACAAAACCCAGGGTAACCAGGCGGCCGTGGCGATGTTCGAGGTCTGCCCCATTGACATCACCATATACCCGCCGAAGGTGAAGGCGACTCCCGTGATGATCGCGCCGGTACGATTTATGCCGAGAGACCGCGCATAGCGGTAGGCGCCGGCGAGCGCCACATGATAGGTCGTGATTACCACCAGATTCATTGCGACGCCGGGCGGGAACAGCGCAAACAGCCAGTTTGGAGGGTAGAGCGCGCCGGCAAAGACGCTGGCCAGAAGAGGCATTCCGGCGAATATGTAGGGATTCCACAAAGGTAATTGTCCATGCCCGAGGGATTGCCCCGTCAGGAAGCGGATGCCGAGATATCCCGCCCATCCGTCCCCCACCACGAGCGCCAACTCGCCTTTCACCGCCGGATAAAAGTAAAATAGCGGCAGCAGAACGATAACCAATGTAGCAAGAGAGCGTTCGGAAAAGATTTTCCGGCGAACTGGAATCTTCACTTCACTCATTCGTCAACATTCGTTTTCTTCGGTCAGAACAATCTCCACCTCATTCGATACGAGATTTTCATGGAAAACCTTTAAACGATTTGGCCCTATGTCAAGACCGGGAGGGACGGGAATGTTAACCTGTGTGCGGTATACTTCGTCCGCCGGGTTCAGCGATGGGCCTACGTAGTATGGCGCCACCCCGTAGGCGCCAAGAGTGGCGCGCACAGATTCACGCGTGGCGTTCGGTGGTATCCCCTCAGCCCAGATAGTTATATACGCATGCCCACCTCGACGAGGAATTATATGGTTATGCGTCACAGCATCGAGCGCATCGCGAATGATTATTGATGGAGAATGTTTTCCTGAGCCAGGCTCCCATTGTCGAAATGCCTTAATGGCTGCGCGAGGGTAGTTACAATCCAGCGCTTTCGTACGGACGAACCCTGCGGAGCGAATCATTTTAATCAAACAATCGGTGTTTGGTCCCCACCAGTTGTCGTACTGCCCTCCGAGTTCATCGTTTTCATAGAATTCCATCAGCGGACGCGGCGATTTGAGAATGTCATCAATTACATGCGATTCGATGATGGCGATATCCCGAGTTATTTCACAGACACGTTCCAAAGCCAGAAGGGGATGGCGCAGGTGATAGAGCACACCGAGAAATAGTACGATGTCGAATGAACCGAGTTTCTCTCGGCTGATGTTGTACACGCTCATTTCGTGAAACTTGACGCGTGAATTGAGAGCGCGATGCGCTTCAAAGAACTTCTCCGGTCGCCAACAGTCTATCGCCACCACTTCGTCGGCTCCGCGACGTTCGGCCTCAAAGGAGTAGAATCCGTCCCAGCACCCGATGTCAAGAACCCGTTTCCCGGTCAAGTCGTCAGGCAGGTTCAGGCGCGCGTAGTTATCGCGCAGTTCCTCAATCTTGTGCGCCCCTGGAGTTATATATCCGTCGCCGAGATCAATGCTATGCCACCAGCCTGTATTGAAAAGCTCATCGCGCACGGCGCCGGCGGTTTTGTCCAACGTTTCTCGAAGCGCTAAGTTATCATGTAATTCGTCAGCCATAGGTAATTCCAGCTAAAGGCGGTATCGCGACGTAAATCGGTCGGGTAATCTAACATATCCGAGCGGCCGGTAAAACGGAGGAAATCCGCCGGCCCTGCTACTTGACGTTAATCCTGACAGTGTTCGCGGTCTTCCCGTCAACTGTCATTACGATATCGACTTCGCCGCGACCAGCCAGGGCGCGCGGCAATCGCATATTCACCTGATCCAGTCCGACAAATCCCCCTTGCGCGCCCGCGTACGAGACCTCTGCGTTCTCGCCGCCGATCCGCGCGATGGCGGTTGAAAGCGGGTTGCGGTTGCGGATCCCCGTGCCGAAAAGAATCAGGAAGACCTGGTCAGTTGATGGACCGAGATCAATCGGGAGCGTGACGAACTTA
>Ga0126383_10003482_pt1 | contig 10415 bp, 7 predicted proteins | sample PanSoiMetPlot_35_FD_96882 | JGI IMG/M metagenome (GOLD analysis project Ga0126383, IMG submission 96882) | Tropical forest soil microbial communities from Panama - MetaG Plot_35 | ecosystem: Environmental > Terrestrial > Soil > Tropical forest > Bulk soil | place: Panama | collected 2016-02-17
CGATCGCTTCGTCGAAATCGGAGACAAGGGCGACGGCGAGTAGTGGCACGAACAACTCCTCCTGGAAGAGGGTGCTGTCGGCAGGGAGCCGGGCAACGGTGGGGGCGACGTACCACCCGTGCGCCAGCGCTCCATCGGTGAGGCGGCAGCCGCCGGTGAGAATCGAGCCGTCCCGGCGTGCCTGGTCGACGGCGCGCTCGTAGCGGGCGACAGCGCGCTGGTTGATGACGGGTCCGAAGAACACGTCGCGCTCGGTCGGGTCGCCGATCCGCATCGCGTGGGTCTTGTCGAGCAGGCACTCCACAAACGGGGCGGCTACGGCGCCGTGGACGTAGACGCGCGAGGTGGCACTGCACTTCTGGTTCTGCAGCCCGAACGCTGACCGCATCACGCCATCGGCCGCAGCATCGATATCGGCTGTCGGCATCACGAGACAGGCGTTCTTGCCGCCCAGCTCCATCAGACAGGGCTTGATCCATCGCGTCGAGACGCCGTGGTGGATGCGCAGCCCCACGGCCTTCGATCCGGTGAACACCACTCCGTCGATGCCCGGGTGCTGCCAGAGGTAGTCGCCGATCTCCTCGCGGCGCCCCACGAGGTAGTTGAACACCCCCGCCGGCACCCCTGCGTGCTGGTACAGCTCGAACAGCTTGAGCCCGGTCCAGGGCGCGTCCTCGGACGGCTTGTAGACGACGGCGTTTCCCGCCAGCAGCGCCGCGGCCGACATCCCCGTCGAGAGGGCGAGAGGGAAGTTGAACGGCGCGATACAGGCGAACACGCCATAGGGCCGCAGCACGTCGACGTTCCGCTCGATCGGCGTCACGCGGGCCATCTCGTGCGCGAACCCGGCTTCGTCCTCGACCTGCTGGCAGTAGTAGTCGATGAGGTCCGCCGACTCTTCCGCGTCGCCCATCGCCTCGAGTCGGCTCTTCCCCACCTCGAGACTCATGAGAGCGGCGAGATCGAACTTGCGCTCGCGAATCAACGCCGCCGCTCGCCGCAGCGTCGCCACCCGCTCAGGCCACGGTGTGCGCGCCCATCCGCGCTGCGCGTCGCGGGCAGCCCGTATCGCCCGGTCAACGTCCGGCGGCTGGGCGGCGGCAAACGACCCCAGCTCGATCCGCGTGTCGATCGGCGTGACGTCGCGCAGCGGCACGCCGGCGCCCGCCGGCGTGCCATCGACCCAGCCACCGTAGCTGCAGCCGCAATCGGAGCGAACGCGGCTCAGCGCCGCGTCGAAGGACGCATGAAAGGGGGCGAGCTCGGGCTCGGCCGTCGTGTATGTGAACTTCGTCATGGGACGAGCGCCGTCATGCCGACGGCGCTGCGGGTGCGCTCGAGCGCGATCGTGAACCGCGACACGATTTCGTCCAGCTCCGCTTCCGTCACGATGAACGGCGGCGCCAGCATCACGAGGTCGCCCGATGTCCCGTCGACGTGCCCCACGTTGGGCCATACGACCAGCCCCGCCTCGAGTGCTTGATCGGCGAAGGTCTCCGCGAAGCGCAAGGTTCGCGGCAGCGGCCCCTGTCCCTCGTCCAGGAATTCGATACCCGCGAGCAGCCCCCGCCCGCGCACGGCCCCGACCGACGGCAGGTCGCGCACCAGCTGCAGACGCGCGTGGAGCCGCGCGCCCATCTCCGCGGAGCGTTCGACCAACCGCTCCCGCACGATGGTGCGGACGGTCGCGAGGCCGGCCGCACAGGCGACCGGGTGGAACGAAAACGTCTGGGCATGGAACAGGCCGCCCGCACCCGCGGCCAGGGCGTCGATGATGCGGCGCGGGGCGGCGAGCGCCGACAGCGGCGCGTAGCCGCCGGCGATGCCCTTCCCCATCGTGAGGATGTCGGGAGCGACCCCGAACGGCTCGATCGCCCACCAGGTCCCGGTGCGGCCGGCGCCGCACAATATCTCGTCGGCGATGAACAGCACGCCGTAGCGGTCGCACGTCTCGCGCACGACGCGGAAGTAGTCGGTGCGCGGCACGGCCGCGCCGGTGGACGACCCGCCGACCGGCTCGGCGATGAACGCCGCCACCGTTTCGGGACCGACTCGCTCGATCGTCTCCGCGAGCGTCACCCCGGTACACGTCGGGCAGGAGGGATCGCCGCCGCCGCAGGCGCAGCCGTAGCACGGCACCGGAATGCGGATCACGTCCACCAGCCAGTCGCGTACGTACGTCTTGTATTGCGGCCGCGCCGACGCCGACAGCGCGAGCAGCGTGTTGCCATGATAGGCCGGTGCCAGGGCGATGACACGGCGTTTCTCGGGATGGCCCGTTTCCGTCCAGTATTGCCGCGCGAGCTTCAGCGCCGCCTCGACCGCCTCGGAGCCGCTCGAGAGGAAATAGAGATGGGACAGGTCACCGGGGAGCGTGCGGGCCAGCTCCGCAGCCAGCTCCTCGGCGGGGGCGGTCGTGAACATCGTCCCGTTGACGTAGGCCACTTGCGCCGCCTGCTGCTGCAGCGCCGCCGCCACCGCCGCGTTGCCGTGCCCCAGCGAGGCGACGAAGGCGCCGCTCGACGCGTCGAGGTAGCGCTTCCCCGTCTCGTCTTCGAGCCAGCACCCGTCGCCCCGGACGATGCGGGGGAAGGGCTTGGTCAGTTTGCGATAGAACAGGTGGCCGTGCGGATAAGCGTGCATTGCCGGGGAATCTACAGACTCACTCCGGATTCAGCTTGTAGGTCTTCGTGAAGGTGCGGCCGGGCTCCACGCGCACCGCCGCGCGCTGGGTCTGGTAGCCCGAGGCCTCCAGCCGCAGCGCGTGCTGGCCGGACGAAATCCTGTGGTGGAACAGCGGAGTGGGCCCCATGTCGACACCATCGAGAAACAACTCGGCGGTGGGATCGGAGTCGATCTCGAGATACCCGTCGGCGCCGACGGCTGCGGCAGGTGGCGCGGGGCGCTCGGCCCGGGTGGGCGTCGACCGCAGGGGCGGCGACGGCGCGGCCGTGTCCTGGGTCCGGGGCGTGACCGTCGTCTCCGGGATGTCTTTGGCGAAGGTCGTGGCCGTCGACTGCGCGGTCGCCGCGCTGGTTTCCGCCGTCTGGGCGATCGTCGTGGTGTCCACCTGCCGCGGCGTTGCGGGGGAGTTGCGGCCGCGCAAGCCCAGGAATGCGGCGAGGCCGAGGACGGCGAGGAAACCGACCACGACCGCCGCGAGGGGAATCCGGGATCGCCGCGCGGTGCGGATAGTCGGCGGAATCGGCACGGCCGGCGTGGGCAGCGGTGTCGTCGCGTCGGCGGATCCTGCCACGCCGCGCACCGCCTCCGCGAACGCTTCCATCGAGGGGAAGCGGTCCGCCGGCTCCTTGGAGAGGGCGCGTTGAATCGCGTCGGTCAGGTTGCGCGGGATCCCCGGCCGCAGCGCGGCCACGCTCGGCGCCGGCTCGAAGATGTGCTTGTAGAGAATGGTGTGGACCGAGTCTCCGCTGAAGGGCAGCGTGCCCGACAGCAAGCGGTAGCCGACGATGCCGAGCGAGTATTGATCGGCGCGGCCGTCGACCGGTTGGCCCTTGGCCTGCTCCGGGGCCATGTAGTGCGGCGTACCGACGATCATCCCGGTGCCGGTGAGTCCGCCGGCCGATTGCAGCGCTTTCGAAATGCCGAAATCGGTGAGCATCACGCGGCCATCGTGGTCGAACATGATGTTGGCCGGTTTGACGTCGCGATGCACCACGTTGCGCGAGTGGGCGTGTCCCAGGGCGCGCGCCGCCTCGGATAGAATGCGCTGGATGTAGTCGTACGACAGCGGCTGCTGCGACTCCAGCACGTCCTCGAGTGACGTTCCGGAGATGAACTTCATGACGAAGAAGTTGAGGCCTTCGGCGCTTTCGACGCGGTAGATCGGGATGATGTTGGGGTGATCGAGCTTCGCGGCGGTCTTCGCTTCCTGCTGGAACCGCTTGATGACCTGCGGGTCGCTCGAGAAATCGGGCGGCAGGACTTTGATCGCCACCTCGCGCTCGAGCGTGAGGTCCTGCGCGAGGAAAACCATCCCCATCCCGCCGCGGCCGAGCATGCGCTCGATGCGGTATTGCCCGGCGACGATGCGCTGCAGGCGCGCCTGGAGCCCCTCGACGGGCCCGGTCGCCTGCGTGTCGCCGCCCGTCTGGTCGGTTCCGCACGCGGAGCAGAACCGGCTGTTGGCGGGCAGCGGCGTGTGACATTTGACGCACGGCGTCATCGTAGCGGTGATAGCGACCTCCATCTGCAAAAATACTTCACAGGTGGCCGCGGCGCTTCAGCTCCAGGTAGCGATCGACCACCGACTCGGCCGCCCGTTCCGGGGCCACGTCCAGGACCATGACGCCGGCGCGGCGCATGTGCGACAGTGCCTCCTCGCGCGCCCGCAGCAGCTCCTCGGCTGCGGCCTTGCGCCAGGCGTCGGTGGCGGCCTGAGGTCGCTGCACGGCGACCGCATCGAGCTCGGGGTTGCGCAGCGTCACGGCGAGGGGCAGGTGGCGCGGGCGCAGCGAGGCCACATTGGCCACCAGCGCCTCGGAGGCGAGCCGGTCGATCACGTCGGTGAAAACGACGGTGAGCGCCCGCTTGCGGTTGCGGGCGGCAAGGTAGCGGAAGGCACCGGGGTAGTCGGGCTCGACGAGCGTCGGCGTGACATCGGCCAGGACGTCGAGCACCTGCTTCAGGCCGCGTCGCCCGCGCTGTGGAGCGACGAAATGCTTCACGCCGTCGGCGAAGACCATGATCCCGACGTTGTCGTCATGTTGCGCCGCCGCATACGCCAGCTCGAGGGCCGCCTGGACGACCGCGTCCATGCGCGCCGACCCGGCGACCTCGGTCGTGAGCAGCCGCCCGGCGTCGAGCACCAGCAGCACCTGCTGGCGGCGCTCGGCTTCAAACTGCCGCACGATCAGCTTGCGGCGCCGCGCCGACGCCTTCCAGTCGACATGGCGGGGATCGTCGCCGGGCACGAAGTCGCGCAGCGACTCGAACAGCCGCCCTTCGCCCAGCCGCCGGAACGGTTGCCGCCCCTGCTCGCGCCGCCGCAGCGCCTGCGCCACGGCGGCGCGCCGGCGCAGCGTCGTCAGCACCGGATACACGCGAACGTCCCACGGCAGGGCGAGTGCGGTGCGCACGCGCCCGAGCCCCATCGGTCCGGTCGAATCGATCGTGAGTGCCCCCCCGGTCTCGTGCCCGCGGCGCACCGGAAGGACTTGCACCGCGTCCGCCTGGTCGCCACGAGCCGGCACGTTCACGACGCGCGGCGCCTCGAGCCCACCGAGGATCTCCGGGCGCAGCTCGCGCACCTGCAGTCGTGCGCGCCGACGCGCCCGGTTGTCCCAGCGATAGGTGACCCGGGCTTCGTGACCCAACGAGAAGGCCGGCGGAGCGTCGCGCACGACGCGCACGTCCCCGGCGGCTCCCACGGCCGGCGCGAGCAGCGCGTCGGCGAGTGTGAGCACGAGCAGCAGGGCGTCCGCCAGGAGCATGAGGTCGAGCCCCCAGGTCACGCGCAGCCCCGCCAGCGCAATGAGCGCCAGGGCCGCTGCGATCCAGAAGAACGTCCGCGTCGGCAGAATCACGCGGTCGGCACCTCAGTCTTGTCCAGTATCGCCTTCAGTGCGGCGTCGGCAGTCACGCCCTCAAGCTCGAGCTCGGGGGCGACGTTCACGCGGTGGCGCAACACCGCAGGGGCGAGCGATTTCACGTCGTCCGGGACGACGTAATCGCGCCCATCGAGACTGGCGGCTGCCCGGGCGGCCTTGAGCAGCGAGACCGCCGCCCGGGGGCTCGCGCCGAGCGTCATGGAGGCGGCCTCGCGCGTCGCACGCACGATCGCCGTGATATAAGCGGTGATTTTCGACTCGACGCGCACCCGCTCGACCGCGACGCGCAGCGCTTCGAGTCCCGCCGCATCCGTCACCTGGGAGATCCCGTAGGTCGCGGGACGGTCGGCCTCGAATCCCTGGACGTAGCGCGTCAGAATTCCCTGCTCCACCAGTGCCGGCGGATATCCGAACATCACCTTCATCATGAAGCGGTCGAGCTCGGCCTCGGGCAGGGGGTAGGTCCCCTCGAACTCCACCGGATTCTGCGTCGCGAACACCGTGAACACCGGAGAGAGCGTGTGGCTCACGCCGTCGACCGTCACGGTGCGCTCCTGCATCGCTTCGAGCAGCGCGGCCTGAGTCTTGGCCGGCGCGCGATTGATTTCGTCGGCGAGCACCAGATCGGCGAAAATCGGACCGGGCCGGAAGATGAATTCCTGCGTGCCGCCGCTGAGCAGGGAGATGCCGGTGATGTCGGCGGGCATCAGGTCCGGAGTGAACTGGATTCGCTGAAACCGCACCTCGAGCGCGAGCGCCAGCGAGCGCGCCAGGAGCGTCTTGGCGGTGCCGGGGACGCCCTCGAGCAGCACATGCCCCCGGGCCAGCAACGCGACGACGACCTCCCGCGTCGCGGCGTCCTGGCCCAGAACGACGGTGTTCAGCGCGTCGAGAAGTCGGCGGCCTTCACCTGCGGGTGCAATGCCTGCCACACATCCTCCACTGCTTGGGCGGCCGTGAGCACGCGCTCGGGGCCACCGGGTTTGGCCAGCGTGTCCTGCAACCGTCGCGCGGCGGCTCGCCCCCGCGCCCCCGGCAGTACCAGCTCCAGCGTCCGCAGCCACTGTCCCAGGTCTCCCTGGATCGTCTGGCCGGTGCGCGAGAGGCGGCGTCGCAGGCCGCCGATCATCAACAGCACCGCGGTGTCGGCTCCGGCGGCCCCCTCGAGGCCCGCCGCGAGTGCCTCGACGTGCTCGAGCGGCGAGCGGCGGCGACGATCCAGCACCGGCCGCGGTGGACCGAATCGCACCGCCGTCACCCCCAGCAACACCAGCCCAACGACGGCGAGCTGCAGCAACAACCACCCGGCCGGCGCGTGGGCCAACCAGTCCACGATCGCTCCGCTGAGCGACGTGCCCCCGCCATAGCCGTGATGGTACTCGTCCCAGGCCACGCGCCCGCGTGCCCCGGGTCGCGGCAGGAGCAATGGCACGAGCAGCGTGGCCACATCACTGGTGCGCCAGGCGGCATTGCGCAGGTAGGCGTCGTCCGCGACGAGGACGACCGATCCCCCACCTTCGAACCGCAGCCGTACGATGACGGGTACATCGCGCGAGGTGGTCAGCACCGTGTCCACGCCGGCCCGCACCGCCGAACGGCAGGCCTCGTCCTGTTTGAGCAGGCGCCGGAGGCCACCTTTGGAGCGCTCGGCGTCGCGCTTCAGCTCATTTTCGAGCGTGTCCGCGCGGCCGCGCGGTTGCAGCACCCAGGCGACGCGCGGCAGCCGCTCTACGCCCGCAGGCGGCACCACCGCCATGCTGTCCCCGGTCTCCGACGAATCCGACTCCGCGGTGCGCCAACCGAAGCATTCCGTGAGCCCGCCGGCATCGCCTGCCGCGAACACGACCCCGCCCGCGCTCACGTAGTGGGCCACCGCTTCGCGCTCGGCCGGTACGAGCCAATCATCCGGCTCCACCACGGCGAGGACGGCGGGGCGGCCACGCTCCTGGCGAGCGAGGTCGAACAGCGGCGCGCGGCGCCGCTCGACCGGCACGCCGAGCCGGACGAGCACGTCATACGGCGCGCGTCCTCCCATGGGACCGGTGCGATACGTCGAGACCGGCTCCCAGCGCATCGTCGTGGTGCGTCGCTCCCCGGTCCCGGCGACGAGGGCGATCGTCACCGCGACGGCCAGCAGCAGGACGAGACCGATCTCAGTTCGATACGACATGGCGCACGACGCTCCCGGCCATGATCCCGAAATCGCGGTAGCACTGCTCGTCGCACGGCGCCATGCCGAAGACATGCTGGTACAGGCGAGCGACGAGACCGGCGAGCGCGCTGCGCTGCTCGCTCGACACTCGCGCCTCGCGGACGTATTCGGCCGGCGTCTTCGCCGGGTGGAACGACAACGCGTCGGCGCGGTCGAGCTCGAGCAGCATCGCCGCGAAGCGGTGTGCCAGGGCTTCGGTGAACCGGCCCGCGCGGGCCAGCGCGTCGGCGCGCTCCAGGTGGGCGCGGGCATCGAGTGGGGCGGCGAGCGCGCCGGGGATGACGGGAATCGGCTGCCGGACGGTGACCCGATAGATTCGCCACACGGTGAAACCGAGATGGACGAGCAGCGCGACGAGGACGATCAACGAACCCCAGAAGACGAATTTCGCCGCGACCGGGTGGGCTGTCGTGAAGCGATTCATCCACTCCACGAAACGGTGCCACCAGTCGCGAAACCAATGCAGCGGCTGATCCCCCGGCGCCCACTGGTATTCGGAACGCGCGAACACTTCCCGTACGGCGCGGCGGACGGAGTCGGCAGGAACCCCCTGCAGGGCTCGCAGCAGAACCACCCGGGACTAGACGCTTCCCAGCTGCTCGCTCAACAGCTGGAGATCGAAGCCCTCGTGACGGACGCGCAGGTCATAATAGGCGAGCGTCAGCACGCACGGGACGATCGGCGTCAACACCACCGGCAACGCCGCGGCAAGCACCGTCCAGGCGAACACCGCGACGGGAGCCACCTCCCCGACGAGCGCGCCAACCGCGGAGAGCACCAGCGACGGCAGCAGACTGGCGAGCAGGTAGGCGACGAAAACGAGACCGAAGAGGCGCCCCCGCATCCCCTTGGTCAGGGCCCACGACCGCCCGAACGCGTCCAAATTCGAGTTCAGCGATTCCAGAACGACGATCGGAGTCGTGACCCCGTAGCCGGAGGCCACGTAGATGACGAGCCAAATCGCCGCGATTACCTCGATGATCACGAGCAGGAACGCCATGCCGCCAGCCGCAGCGGTGAGGACGATGACCCCGGCGCAGAGGATGTAGAGGAGGATCAGCAACAGCCCCTTTCCCAGCCCCACGAGGAAGAGCGGCATGATCTTGCTGAGGCCGAATCGCATCGATTCGCCGAACTCCGGCTCCCGTCCCAGGTAGGAGTCGGAGATCACGCGGATCGATCCTGCGGTCAGCATCAGCATCCCGGCCCCGTACAACACCCCCCAAACCAGCCCTAGGAGAAGCAGCGGCACGATTTCGCTCTGCACCAGCGCCGCAGTCTCCTGCGGGTTCATCGTCCCGAATCCCAGGAAGCGGGAACGGAAGTAGAGGCTGAACGCGAGCGGCAACCACATCACTGCGAGACTGAGCTTCAGAAACAGTCCGAAGTGACGGCGGAACAGCTGTAGAGAGCCATCCAGGATCTCACCGAATTCCATCGGCCGCAGGTCGGCCATGCAGGCTCGCCCTCGAGCAGGGGATGGCGGTAAGATAGGACGTGCCCCTTCCCGCGCGAGCCCCGCGGCAACCCTTTGACCTCCGACAGCAGCTTGGGGTGGAGACGCCCGAGCACGTTCTGCTGTCCTTCGAGCTGGCCGGCCTGGGAACCCGTACCGCGGCCGCCGTCATCGACTTGTTGCTGCTCGTCGGGATCAACCTGCTCGTGGTGATTTTCGTCTCCGCCGCAGGCCTTTCCGACAAGTGGGAATCCGGCGTGGGGAGCTGGGGCACCGCTGTCGGCTTGCTGTTCATCGGCCTCGGTTTCTTCCTCTATTTCGCGTTGTTTGAGGCGCTGTGGGATGGCCGCACCCCCGGCAAGCGTGCGGTGGGAGTCCGCGTCGTACAGGATACGGGGCGCCCGATCTCGGCGAACGCCGCCACCGTGCGAAACCTCATCCGCATCGTCGATTTCATGGTTCCGCTCGGCCCGCTCCCCGGTGCCACGTTCGTCTTCTTCCATCCGGCCAACAAACGTCTCGGCGATCTCGCCGCGGGAACCATCGTGGTGCGCGATCGGGTGGCGTCCTGGGGTCTCGCCCATGCCGCGCTGCCGGCGGCGACCCCGACCGAGTCGCTCGAGCTCGGCCCCCCGGAGCTGACGGAGCAGGAGTTCAACCTGCTCGACCGGTTCCTGGCACGCGCCGATCAGCTGCTCCCCGCCGTCCGGGACCGGATGGCCTCGGACCTGGCGCGGCGTCTGGAAGGGCGCGTCACTCGTCGTACGACGCACGCGATGACGTACCTGGTCGCGGTGTTCGCCTCCGAACAGGAAAAACGCCGCGGCCGCTTCGGCACGCGCGCCACGGCGGGGGCGGGCCGCACCACCGTCACGGCGGAGCGATTCGTCGCCCGCAAGCGGGACAGCTGGGAGGAGTTTCGCGTGGCGGCCGAGCGATTGGAGCGCGGCGGTCTCGCCAAGCTCCCGGCTCAGGAGATCCCCGGGTTTGCCGCCCGTTACCGGGAGGTCGCCGCGGATCTGGCGCGTGCCCGGACGTACGGAGTGGATCCGCAGGTCGTATCGTATCTCGAGCGGTTGGTTGGGGCGGGGCACACGGTGCTGTACCAGGCTCGCGCCACACGCCGGCCGCCGTTCTTGCGCTCGCTCGTGCTCGACTTTCCCGCCGCGGTGGTCCA
>Ga0126383_10003483_pt1 | contig 10412 bp, 3 predicted proteins | sample PanSoiMetPlot_35_FD_96882 | JGI IMG/M metagenome (GOLD analysis project Ga0126383, IMG submission 96882) | Tropical forest soil microbial communities from Panama - MetaG Plot_35 | ecosystem: Environmental > Terrestrial > Soil > Tropical forest > Bulk soil | place: Panama | collected 2016-02-17
AAAAGGTATGTCTTCGCGCGTCCCTTTGGTTGCGGTCCACTGCTGCCATTGCTGCTTCTCCAAAGTCTGCATGTTTCTTGCCGAACTCAGCTGGATCGCGCGCTCGACTCTCTCCGCACTGAGATCAATCTCAAGAAGCGCACCAAGTTTGGCTAACTCCCCATGCGGATTCGCCAGAAGGTCCTCGTAGCGAATCAAATGATAGTTGCCGCGACCACGCCGCATCCGTATCCAGCTTGCCGTGTGATCCTCCCATGAGCCCATCCGGTCGGCGTAGGGAACTACATTGGCCGCGATGAAGCGTGTGACGAAGTCGTCAAGAGGAAAGCCATCGCCGAGAACGCGCGTCTTCAAGCAGTAGTGGTAGAAGGAAACGGCAACGTCCCTTGGGTCCCGGACCAGGTGGATCACGCGGGGATAACGAGGATCGAAGCATTCGTGGCTCTTCATGACGCGCGGCAGTGAGCGAAGTCTGCGGTCTGAGTAGTCATAGATACTCGGCACCAGTCGAGTCACATTGGTGAAGTTGACGACTTCCTGCTGATGAATCAGATTTCCCAGCAAAAAGCGCGCCCAGGTGCTCCCTGACCGCACATAGGAGACCAGGAACGTATCGTCGCCGAACACGGTGAGATTCCGTCCGGCCGGGGTTCTTCCCAAGGCAACCGAGCTAACGGCTTTGACGTAGCTGCCTATACGATCCGCCGTTCTATTCATCCATCCTCCACAACTCCCCAGCCGGCATCACGGCCGGCAGCCCAGGCTTCAACGAATTCGTCGCGTCGCAGGCTCGCGGTCAGGCCACAGGCTCTCCGCCAGGTTATGAATGCAATTCTGCAATACCGCGTAACACTGACGCGCCCCGTCCTGGTCACCAAAGTACGGATCTGCGATCTCCCGGCAGTACTGCTGGCCATCGGCATAGGCGCTCAACATGAAAACCTTGTCGCGCGCTTCGGGAAACAGCGAAACCAACTCCGCCTTGTTCTGAAAATCCATGGCCAGGATCGCGTCTGCCTGATCCGCCATCTCGTGCGTCAGAAGCTGCGACTGATGCTGATCGAGGGGCAGCCCCAGTTCCCGCGCCGCGATCAGGGCCCGAGGATGCGCCGGAGATCCCGGGGTCGCATGAATTCCCGCGGAACTCACCCGAATCCCGTCCTGATGCCGTTCCCCGAGCGCCCGTTTGAACATGAGTTCAGCCATCGGGCTGCGCATGATGTTGCCGAAACAGACAAAAATAAAAGAACGTGCGCGGGGAGAAATTCTTCCGCTGTTGGCCGACCGGACGCCGAGTGCATCCATCATCCGCAAGCGGGCATAAATCGGCCCGGCTGCCGGGCCGAGACGCAAATAGATTCCGAGCTCCTTCCGCCAACTCTCGGGAACAAGCGGCCGCAGGACCCGCTTCAGGGCCGGCTGTGCGGTCTCCGGGGAGACGCTTTCCTTCATTTGGCTACGCCTCCTCCCTGGACCTGTTCAGCCAAGGCCCGCGAGGGCGCCGGGGCTTGCCTGTCCTGCGAAAAATCGCTCACCTGATATGCCCGACGAGTCCAGACTGCCCACAAGACTCCGATCCCATACACCACCGAACCGGCGGCAAGCTGCGTGGCCAGCTGCACATAATTGTGCGCCACGAACCAATGACGCATCCACAGAAGCGTGACCACGAGCGGAGCGCAAAGTGCCAGCGGCAACACGAAGGCTTCCCGCAGGTACCTGCCCAGCGGAATCCGCAACAGGCGGCAGAGATGATGGGGCAGGAAGAACAGCATGCTGCAGGTGAGAGGAATGGCAGTGCCGATGGCATCGCCCAGGATGCCAAAACGCCGCACCAAAAGTATACTCAAAACCAGATTGGCCCCTCCCTCAGCCAGCGCTACCCAGGCCCAGGTCCGGTGCCTGCCTATGCCAAACAGGACCCGGCCTGAGGCCGCCTGCGCCAGCATTAAGGTCGAGGGAATGAGCAGCACCAGCAGCACGGGATAGCTGGTGGCGACGTAGCGTTTCCCCACCCAGGCCTCGATGACCGATTTCCCCAGAATAATCAGCATCGCCGAGATGGGGAATATGACCATAGCGCACGCGCGATTGCCGGCCACGAAAATCTTCCGCACGCGCGCCAGGTCGCCGGTTGCGTCCGACTGGCTCGACATGGGAACGAACACTTGTGCCAGACTGCTCACAACTTCGGTCGCGTAATCGACCAGCCGTGAACCTATCGCGAAGTAGGTAATGGCCGCGGAAGAGAGGAATGTGCCGATGACCAGGGCGTCGGTTTTGAAACGCAACCTCCCGGCCACAATGATCATGAAGGTGGGGCCGCCGTAGGTCGCAATCTTTCTCAATGTGGCGCGGTCCACGTAGTGGCGGGAAAGCTCGAGCGGCAGCAGATGGAGGACAAATAGAGCGTTGAGGGTGGCCGTGATCAAGGGAAGGCCCGCAGTGATCAGCGCCACCGAGAGCAGACCTCCGCCATGCTTGAGCACGATGATGATCAGCAGGGCCCGCAGCAGAATCGAAGTAACGCTGGTAAAGTTCAGAAGGTAGAAACGTTGCAGGCCTTCCAGAATCCCGCCGAACACACCAAGAGGAAATCCCAGGGCGACTGATGCTCCCACCATCAGGAACAACCAGCGGGCCGTAACAAGGAAATCTGGCGACACACGAAAGAGGGAACTGACAAAAAATGCGCCCACCCCGGTCAACAGCAAACAAACCAGGCACACTGCGCTGTAACTGGTAAGGGCGGTGCTGATCAGTCGATTCAGCTGTTCGTGGTCGTCGACTGCCGAGTACTTGGCTACGTAGCGCACAATCGACGAGCGTATGCCCAGATCGAACAGGCCGTAGTAGCCGGTCACGGAGAAAATCAACACCCAGAGTCCGAAGGCATCATCTCCGAGATGGTGGAGGATGTACGGGGAGATGAAGATGCCTACCAGGACGTTGATTCCCAGGGCAAACCAGCTGGACCCGACATTTTTCAGGATTTCGGTTTTAGAAAACGTTTTCATGCAATCCGCTGATCTCGATCCGATCCGGCTCTTGGTGGCACAGTAACCTCGACTGCCACTGCCGCCGCGAGTTCGGGACCGAGACTCAGGTTCTCCAGTTGCCAACGGTGCGCTTCGGACGCATCCCGGCGGGTGGCGGCTAACTGGGCGCGATCATCCACAGAAACGTCGAACTGGTCGAGGGGATGAGAGAGGCCTTCTCCGCGTGCTTTGATGTAGGCTTCCTTGCGCGTCCAGATGCGGAAGAAAGCGGTGTGGCGCTCGCAGGCGGGAAGGCCATCGAGGGCGGTGCGCTCCGCGATGGAGAAAAACCGCCCGGCGACTTCGTCCAGCCGGAAGTCCGCGCGAATCCGTTCGACGTCCACGCCGATTCGCCGTCCCCGCGTGAATCCGAAAACAGCCATCCCTTCCGTGTGCGAAACGTTAAACTCGAGCGGACTTTCGCTGAGGCCGGGTTTGCCATGGCTTGAATAGCAAAAGGAGATCTCGCCCGGGGAAAGCGAAAGGTAGGAAGCCAGCAATCGCCGCAAGGTCGCCCGGGTCAGAGCAAACTGGGCGCGGTGCTTTTCGAAGCGAAAGCGCGACGCGCGTTCGCGTTCCTCGGGAGAGAGCAGGTCTTCGACAGGCTCGCGCATGGCACGATCATCGAGCGCGAGAGTCCAGATATGGACGTCGTCATTCGCGAGGCGCACGGCCCCAGGATCGTCCCCGCCGGAAGCCACGGGACAAACCGTAACCTGGATAGCGCGATCAGCGGCCACTGTCATCTAGTAGGTCCTTTCCCCAGGGCCGGCGCTGTTCTCGCGATCCTCTCCCTTGGGGCGGGGCGAGTGTCCATTGGTTTCGAGCACCCGGTCCATACACGCGGCAAGTTTTTGCCCGAGAATGCGAACGTACGGCTCGCGCAGGATTTCGAGATGGTGAAAATCGATTTCGTAGATCTCGACCCCGCTCTCGCTGCGGGCCCCCCAGCCCATCTGCGGATCGTCCACATAATAGAAAGGCTGTTTGGGGCGTTTGAACAACGCAATTGGCGCCCGGAATCGACGGGGGACAAAATTCTGCGGCCAGTAGGCCTCTTGCCAGTCGGTGCGCGCCGGAATCCTGCCGGTGACGTTGCCAATCTTGTTGCGGGCCACTCGTCCATAGGTCTGAAGCTGTTCGCCAAGGCGGGCTCTCCGCAGGGAGCGCAGCCGTTGCTGATAGTAGTACAGTCGCCAGCGCCAGGGGTCCTGGGAATGCTGCAATACCCAGGTGTCAAAGATGGCAAACAGGCCGACTTTTTGTCCCTGCGCCTCGAGTTCCCAAATCATCCTCTCGGCGATCTGTACTCCTTCGCACATTCCGCCAAAGCAGTAAGGGCCCTGGGGCTGGACGGCCCGCATCGCGGCGATATATTCCTGCGAAAGTTGCCGCAGCTCATCTTCGGTGAAGGGCCGCCGCTCCACCACCGGTTCCTGGGCCTGCAGCTTGTAAAGTGGTTGATCCGCACCCATATGGCGGGCGAGAAGCGCATAACCCAGCGTATCGACACCGGGGGATGCCACGGCGAAGAATGGCAGTCCGCCATTGCCCGCCTGGATTTCCATGACCACCGGATCGGGACTGGCCTCCGAACCTTCGCGCAAAATCTGCGCCAGGGATTCGACCGTCGCTCCGCGGAACAATGCCGAGAGGGGAATCTGCCGGCCGGTTACCTTTTCCACCTCCGCCAACAGGCGCGCCGCCAGCAGCGAGTGTCCTCCCAGATCAAAAAAGTTGTCGGTGATACCTATTTGCGGCAGCCCCAGAACCTTCTGCCAAATCTTCACCAGCATCAATTCCAGCTGGTCGCGGGCGGCCACCGATCCCAGGCTCTCCATCTGCGACCAATCCGGCGAAGGCAGCGCCCGGCGGTTGACTTTTCCATTCGGAGTGAGGGGCAGGCTGTCGAGCTTCACGAAGATGCCGGGCACCATGTACTCCGGCAAGCTTCCCTTCAAATGTTCGCGCAGGCTGGCGGTGCCCGGATCTTCACCGGGCTTGGGAATGATGTACCCCACCAGTCGCTTGTCACCTGGCCGGTCCTCTCGCACAATCACCACGCCTTGCTGAACGCCGGGATGTTGCGCGAGGACGGACTCGATTTCTTCCAGCTCAATCCGGAAACCGCGCACCTTGACCTGGAAATCTGCACGTCCCAGGAACTGGATGTTGCCGTCCGCCAGATACTTTGCCAGGTCTCCCGTGCGGTAGATGCGCTCGCCCCGGCGGAAGGGGTCGGCTTGAAATTTCTCGGCGGTAAGATCGGGACGATTCAAGTATCCGCGGGCGACGCCGTCTCCACCGATGTAGAGCTCTCCGGGCACTCCGATCGGCACCGGCCTCTTGCGCCCGTCAAGCACGTACATGGCCGTGTTCGCGATGGGCGTGCCGATGGGAGCGGTATTGGCCAGCGTGCTCGTCACGCGATAGACCGAAGACCAGATGGTGGTTTCGGTCGGACCGTACATGTTCCAGAGTTCGGCGCACCGCGAAAGCAACTGGTCGGCGAGATCTGCGGGAAGGGCTTCGCCCCCGCATAGAACCTTCAAGTGGGAGCTGCCTTTCCATCCGCTCTCAATCAGCATCCGCCAGGTTGCAGGGGTCGCCTGCAACACCGTGGCTCGCGAGCGTTCGAGCAGAGCGATAAGCTCCCGGCCGTCGGCCGCCTGCTCCCGCGAAGCCAGTACCACGCGGGCCCCGGTAATGAGAGGCAGGTACAGTTCGAGCCCCGCGATGTCAAATGACAAAGTGGTGACCGCCAGAAGCGTGTCCGCGGGCTTCAGTCCCGGCTCACTGCTCATGCTGATGAGAAAATTCACCAGGTTGCGGTGCTCGATCTGCACTCCCTTCGGTTTTCCCGTAGAGCCGGAAGTGTAGAGAACATAGGCAAGATCCGCAGGCGACCGAGGACCGTCCGGATTCCTTATTCCCTCCCGTGCGATGGTCTCCCAGTCTCGATCCAGGCAAACCACCCGGGCGCGGTGGGCGGGGAGAGTGTCAACCAGCGCCTGCTGAGTCAAAAGAACCGGCGCCTGCGCGTTTTCCAGGATGAACCCGATACGATCCCTGGGATATGCCGGATCGAGCGGAACATAGGCTCCACCCGCCTTGAGAATTCCCAGAATGCCGGCCACCATGTCGAGTGAGCGTTCCACGTATATGCCGACCAGCACATCAGGACCAACGCCAGCTTTGCGGAGATGATGTGCAATCCGGTTGGCGCGCTCATTCAGCTGGCGATAACTGAGTTGCTCATCCCGGAAGACCATCGCCACCGCGTTCGGGGTCTTTCCCGCTTGAGCTTCGAACAGTGTGACAACCGATGCCGTGCGGGGATACTCCGCGGTGGTGCTATTGAATTCCACCAGAAGCTTGCGCTCCTCGGATTCGGTAAGCAGCGGAAGATCCGCGATGCGCTGTTCGGGATCAGCGGCGATCGCCTCCAGCAGCCTCCGGAAGTGGCCCATCAGGCGAATAACGGTCGCTTCGTCGAAAAGATCCGTGTTGTAACCAAAAGTCGCTTTCAGGCCGTTGGCTCGCTCGACCAGCGTGACAGAAAGATCGAACTTCTCACTGCCACCTTCCACCTGGAAAGGAACGGGCGTGAGGCCGTGCATCTTCCACTCTTCGCGCGGCAGATTCTGCAACGCGAACAAGACCTGAAACAGGGGGTTGCGGCTCAAATCGCGTTCTGGCTTGAGTTCTTCCACCAGCCGCTCGAAAGGCACTTCCTGGTGGGCATATGCGCCCATCGCCGTCTTTTTGGCACGCCGCAGGAGCTCCACGAAAGTCGGGTTTCCGGAGAGGTCCATTCGCAATACCAGCGTGTTCACGAACAACCCGATCAGCTTCTCGACCTCGGGGTAGTTGCGCCCAGCGATGGGCGTACCCACGACGACATCGTCCTGGCCGCTGTAGCGCTGCAGCAGAATGTCAAAGGCCGCCAGCAGCGTCATAAACGGCGTGACGCCATGGAGCCGGCTGATTTCCTCGAGACGCTCGAGCAGCGGCAGCCCAAAAATCTCGGTGCGCGCGCGCCCCCGGAAGGTTTGCATCGGTGGACGAGGCCGGTCGGTGGGCACATCAATGCTGGCAGGCGCACCCGCCAGCGCTTCTCGCCAGTAGCTCAGTTCCTGTTCGAGCGCGTGTCCCTCGAGGGTCTTTCGCTGCCACGCGGCAAAGTCGACATATTGAACCGGCAGGTCCGGCAACCTGAGGGATTCACCGCCGCGGGCGGCCTCGTAGTGCATTGCCATTTCATGCAGGAAAGTGCCCGCCGACCACCCGTCAAAGACGATGTGATGAACCGTAATGAGTAAGACAAAGTCCTCTTCACCCACACGCAGAACCTTGGAACGAATCAACGGACCGTGCGCCAGGTGAAAGGGCTTGCGGGCTTCCTCTCCGGCCAGTCGCAGAGCCCGCTCCTCGCGTTCTGTCGCCGGCTTTTTGCTCAGATCCACTACGGCCAGCTTCAGCGGTTGATGCGGAAGCACACGCTGCATCGGTTCGCCGTTTTCCGAGTGGATTTCAATGCGCAGAATCTCATGTCGGAGCAGGACTTCATTGATCGCCTGCTCCAATGCCGAAATATCCAGAATCCCATTTAGCCGCAAGCTGATGGGTACGTTGTAGGCAGGACTGTTCGGCTCCAACTGGTCGAGGACCCAGAGTCTCTGTTGCGCGAACGACAGGGGAAAGGACTGCTGCGCGACTCTGTCTCGTGGAAGCTGGGGAATGTTCAACTCCCGGACTCGAGTGTCGGGCGCTTTTGGCATGCTTATTTCCTTGGCCAACTCGGAGATGGTTGGATGTTCAAACAAGCTGCGCAATGGTACATGTGCCCCAAGTCTGTTCTGAATTCGTGAGACCACTTGTGTGGCCAGCAGGGAATGCCCCCCCAGCTCGAAGAAGTTCGAATGAATGCCAATCTCGGAAATGTGCAGCACGCCCTCCCAGATTTCGGCGATCGCCTTCTCGATCTCCGTCCGGGGTAAAGCAAGATCCTCTTCCACAACCGCCTGAGGTGGCGGTAAGGCTTTGCGATTGATCTTCCCGTTGGGGGTAAGCGGCAATGAATCGAGGGCGACGAAGATTCCCGGTACCATGTATTCCGGCAGGCTCTCGCGCAGAAATGATCTGAGCTCGCCAGTCGCAGGATTGTCCCCCTTTGTCGGCACGATGTAGCCCACCAGTCTCTGATCCCCAGGTATATCCTCGCGAACGGTCACGACCGCCTGTTGTACGCAGGAATGCTGGGATAAGGCCGCTTCAATTTCGCCCAACTCGATGCGGAATCCGCGCACTTTTACCTGGAAGTCAGTCCTTCCCAGGTATTCGAGGTTGCCGTCGGGCAGATAGCGGGCGAGATCGCCCGTACGGTAAAGACGCGAACCCTCGAAGTGACGGAAAGGATCGGGGACAAATCTTTCCGCCGTCAGTTCGGGATGATTCAGATAACCACGGGCCACGCCATCTCCGCCAATGTATAGTTCACCAGCCGCTCCAATGGGCACCGGTTGCCGCTGTGCGTCGAGAACGTACAACGCGGTGTTGGCCACGGGGCGGCCGATGGGGGCTACACAGGCCAGAGGAGACTTCACCCGGTATAGCGTTGACCAGATGGTGGTTTCCGTCGGCCCGTACATGTTCCACAGCTGTGCGCATCGCGGCAACAGCTGGTTGGCCAAATCAGGCGGCAGCGCTTCACCGCCACATAGAACGCGCAAGGATGGCGTTCCCTGCCAGCCTGCTTCAAGCAGCATGCGCCAGGTCGCCGGCGTTGCCTGCATGAGCGTTGCTTTCGATGCCTGCAACCGCTTGAGCAGTTGCTCGCCATCGGCAGCCTCTTCTCGGAAAGCCAGTGCGATTTTTGCCCCGGAGACCAGGGGAAGATACAACTCCAGCCCGGCGATATCGAACGAGAGCGTGGTAACCGCCAACAGCGTATCCTGCTCGCTAATTCCCGGGGTTCTCTGCATGCTCAGCAGAAAATTCACCAGGTTACGATGTTCAATCTCGACTCCTTTGGGTTTGCCGGTTGAGCCGGAGGTGTAAAGGACATAGGCCAGATTCCGGGGAGTGATCGGCGAAGGAAAATCCTCTGCGCTTTCCTCTGCCACCGCGTCCCAGTCCGCGTCCAGGCAAACCATCTTCGTCGTATTCGCAGGCACAGCGTTCGCCAGAGAAGAGTCGGTCAAAAGTAAGGGAGCTTTTGCATCCTCGAGAATGAATGCAATCCGGTCCTTCGGATAGGAAGGATCCAGCGGCACGTACGCGCCTCCGGCCTTCAGGACGCCAAGCAGGGCGACCACCATATCGACGGAACGCTCGAGGCACAGTCCTACCAGAATCTCGGGGCCGACACCCTGTTTGCTCAGGTAGCGCGCAAGCTGGTTGGAGCGCGCATGCAATTCTTCGTAGGTGATCTGCCGATCGCCGAAATCGACTGCCACGTGGTGCGGACGTTTCCTCGCCTGCGCGGCAAAAAGCTCGGGAAGCGAACATTGGGGGATTGGTGCTTTCGTGGAGTTCCAATCGACCAGGAGTTCCTGGCGCTCGTCCGGGCTGAGCAAAGGAAGATCCGCGATGGTTCGTCCGGCATCCTCCGCGATGGCCTGCAGCAAAATCTGGAAATGCTCGAGCATGCGGCCGATCGTCGCAGCATCGAATAGATCCGTGTTGTATTCGAAGGTCGCGCGCAGGCCGTCTCTGGTCTCGAGGAGAATGAGCGTCAAATCAAACTTGGATGTCTCGCCCGCGACCGGGAATGAACCCACCCTCACATTGCCCATCTCCTGTCCCGCGGTCGGCACGTTCTGCAAAATTAACATCACCTGGAACAGGGGGTTGCGGCTCATGTCGCGCACCGGCGACAATTCCTCCACCAGCTTTTCGAAGGGCAGATCCTGGTGCGCGTAGGCGCCCATCGCAGCCATTCGCACACGCTGGAGAAGATTCGAGAAGGTCGGGTTGCCTGACAGATCGGTTCGCAGCGCGAGCGTGTTCACGAAGAATCCGATCAGCTTTTCAATTTCAGAGCGGTTGCGCCCGGCAATCGCCGAACCGACCACGATGTCGTTCTGTCCGCTATAGCGCGCCAGCAGTAGGTTGAAAGCGGCGAGGGCAGTCATGAAGAATGTGACGCCTTGCTGCCGGCTGAGCTTCTTCAACCCGTCGAGGACGTCGGGCGGTACAAGCGTCGATTGCTTTGCGCCGTGAAAAGTCTGAATCGGAGGCCGCGGCCGGTCGGTGGGCAAATCGAGGGTGGGCGGGGCGCCGGCCAGTTGTTGTTTCCAGTATTCCAGTTGCCGGTCGAGCGTGCCCCCGGCCAGATACTGCCGCTGCCACACCGCGTAGTCGGCATACTGG
>Ga0126383_10003485_pt1 | contig 10410 bp, 10 predicted proteins | sample PanSoiMetPlot_35_FD_96882 | JGI IMG/M metagenome (GOLD analysis project Ga0126383, IMG submission 96882) | Tropical forest soil microbial communities from Panama - MetaG Plot_35 | ecosystem: Environmental > Terrestrial > Soil > Tropical forest > Bulk soil | place: Panama | collected 2016-02-17
CCCCCGGTGCATGCGGGCTGCCGCCGGATCCGGAGCCAGCCTGCGCTCGCTCGTGGTTTCTTGCACCATGCCGGCTTGGCCTTCTGACATGCGTGTCACTCTATTTAACAAGAGTCATTAGCGCCGCAAGTTCCTCACCGGTCACCGGATCCCATATCTGCAGAAAGTCTTCGCCGGCGGTGGCTACGAAGTTATTTCCGGGACTGAAGGTGACAGCGTTGACATCCGTTGGCCCGCGCGTTTTCCGCTTCTGGCGGAGTACACGTTCCCCGGAGACTGCCTCGAGTGTGTCGGCCCGCCATCGGAGCAGCCGTAAGCGCACATTGTCGTCACTCGAAGCCAAGGCAAAAAAGTTGCTGTCATTGCTGAATGCGCCATCGTCGATTTTGCCGGATCCATCTTTCAGCACAGCTGCCGGCGATCCGTCCGAGGCGTGCCAGAGCCGGACGGCGTGATCTTCATGCTCAGTGGCGACTAGCTTCCCGTCGGGGCTGAACCTGATGACAACAGCCCGGCCCGCAACCGCAGACTCGGCCTGCGGCGTGCCCTTGAAAATCGCGAGCATCTTGCCGCTCCGGGCATTCCATAGCCGGGCCGTTCCATCGACGGAAGCTGTGGCGACGCGACTGCCATCCGGACTGATCTGTATGCAGCAGAGCGCTTGGGTGTGACCGCGCAGCGTCGCAACCTCCGTTCCACTATCGATGTGCCACACTTTCGCCGTGGAATCGGCAGATGCCGTGGCGAGCAGCCGTCCATCGGAGCTGATCGCCGCGTGCAGCACGGGCCCTCGATGACCCCGAAGAACACGGGCCTGCTCTCCTGTTAAAGCATTCCAGAGGCGAGCAGTTCCGTCGGCGGAGACGGTGACGATGCGACTGCCATCGGGAAGGTATGCCGCGAACCAGACAGGCCTCTTATGTCCGTTCAGCGTCGTGATTTGCCTGCCCGTCTGCGCGTCCCAGATCCTCGCGGTTTGTTCCGAGGCCACGGTGACGAAGCGTTTTCCATCGGGGCTGAAACCGGCCGAATTGACATAAAGACTATGCTCTGCCACATCTACAGTCTTCCTGGGGCCGAGAACGCCCAGCGCAGTATAGAGTGCCGCTTCGGCTTCGGCTACGTAGGGCCGCTCCCGTTTCGCTTTGGGCAACGCTTCAAGCGCCAGCAGAGCTCCCACTTCGGAATTCCCGTCCGCAATCTGCCGTAGCGCGGCGTCTGCCAGATAACGGGATTGGCTCGTGAGTGCCCGATCCCGTTCAAGGGCTGCAACCTGCCGGCGGCGCTCCGCTTCGAAAGACATCCATCCGAGCGCCACGGCCAGCGAGGCCAGCAGTACGATCGTGGCCGGGGTAAGGCGGCGCAAGCGTTGAGCCTGCTGCACGTCCTCCCCCACTAGTTCATCCTTCGCGCGCGCGTGCAGCGGAGACGCCAAGTCAGCCACGCAGTCGCGGAAACGCGGATGCGCCACTGAAATCTCCCCTGACTCGTGGGCCCAGCGAAGATCTACCCACAGCGGCTCCGCTTCGAAAAACTTGCTCAGCCCGATCGGAAGCGCCGTTGTTCTTGTCCAATCGAAGTCGTGTACCCGCTCGTCCCAGTCAATCTCTCCTCCCGTGAGAGCGATCAGCATATTGCGCGCGGGCTTATTCCGGCGCCAGTAATCGATCTCCTTTCCAACCCATGCCGAAGCCGCAGCCTGGGGGGACGGCATAAGGATCAGGTACTCCGAGGCTGCCAGCGCCTGCTCAATCGCGGGCCAAAGAGCCGGGTTGGCCCCCAGGCTAGCCGTATCGCGGAACACCCGCACAGCGCGCAGCCGGAACGGCCGCTTGGCGAACCGGTGCAGCGCCCGTTGCAGAACTGCGGCTAGCTTCTCGTCAGTCGAATGACTGTACGAGAGGAACGCGTTATAGGTGATGCGGGGTTGCGGCGCCTCGCGTCTGGGTTCTGCTGGGGAATCCATGCCGGCCTGCCTCCGACGCTTCGCCGAGTATAATCCTTTCCGTCCTGTTCCATGTCACGGTCCAGCACACTACTTCGGCCAGATTTCTCGCCACTCCTGACGAGTTCCAAAAAAGGCAAGAAAACACGAAGTATGCGCGGAACTTAGAGATGCGCCGCTTGCGGTGGCTCCGCTGCAAGGGCTGTGGCATCGGCCGGTGTCCGAGTCGGGCGGTTATGTCACGGGCAACGGGGGCACGCGTGGGGGGCCCGCCGCCGGAGGGCGTTGATGTTGGCTTGTTCCAAGTAACTTCCTCAGGGTGCCGAGGGGGAGAGGGGTTCGATCCTGGTCAGCGTATAGCCGAGCTCCTGAGCGCGGCGCATGAGCGTGGTGACGACCCGCCCTTGGTAGCGGCGCTCGTAATAGTCCTGGCCGCGGTCAACGTAGTCGGAGCCGAAGCGGAGCATCCGGTAGATGAGGCAGGCGAGCTTGTAGGCGGTGGCGGTGATGGCTTTGGGGCGCCGAGGCGGGCTTTCAGGCGGCGATGGAAGGCGCCGAAGGCGAGCGACTGTGGTAGAGGGAGCTGGCGGCGAGGCGGAAGCAGCCAAATGGCCGCGAGGTCGGTTGCCGAGGCGTGGCCGGTCAGCACGGTGTCGACGGAGCGTAGGCAACATTAGTACGCTGCGGCGGCGGTTGCCGCCGGGGTGGGCGGCAGCCCCCTGACGTAATCTGCCAGACTCGGACACCGCCCTCCCCGGAGCCCCCCCAAAAGAGTCGATGCCACAGAACCCCGGAAGAGCCGATGCCACAGGAAGTTTGCTTCCGGGACTCAAGTCGTGCCTATTTAGGCGCGCACAGCGCTCGGCGGGCCCGCGAAGATGATCTGTCGCTGCGCCCCATGACGTGCAGACGCGTGGCGAACCCGGAGACCTGAGGACCTGGTGGATATGGGAACTCGGCGAGCAGAGCCCCGCCGCGTGGTCCCGGCGAGGCCGTCGCTCAGGGTCGTGCTATTCGGCCAGCCACACAGTGTCGAGCTGATTATTGAGGTAGTGGCTGGGCGTGATCGTCCAGCCGCGCACGCGGGAGCTGTGCGGCACGATGCGGTGCCATTGGAGCGTGTAGATGTAGTGGGCCTCCTTGTCGAGGAGGCGCTTTTCGAAGGCCTGAATGAATCGCCGGCGCTGCTCGGGGTCCACGGTGCGACTCTGCCGGACGTAGAGGTCGTCCAGCTCGGGATCGGTGTACCGGCCGTAGTTTGCATCGCTCCGGCCCGAGGACTGGAACTTATAGAGATCCAGGTCGGGATCGACCACGTAGCCGCACTGGAAATCGGTGCTGAGCTCGAAATTCCCGGTCCGGAGATCCTTGAAGTACTGGGCGGAGTCCTCGATCTCGTGGTGAACCTTCAGCCCGATCTGGAGCCACTGGTCCACGAGCCATGTGCCGATGTGTTGGTACGGCATCGAGATGTCACGGTTCTTGAGCACGACGGAGAACCCCTCGGGAATGCCTGCCTCGGCCAGCAAACGGCGCGCGGCGGCGCGTGACTCGCGAATGTCCCGCCGGTAACCGGCGAGCTTCATGAGCTCGGCCGGCGGGGTGGCGAGCGGCGAGCCGGGCACCTGCACCCCCGCAACTTCCCGGACGATGGCGGTCCTCGACAGCGCGCCGGCCGCCGCGTGGCGATCGAGCGCGAGCGAGAGGGCCCGGCGGACGCGCCGATCGCTGAACGGCTCTTTCTCGTGGTTGATGGCGACCAAGAGGCCGCAGTTCCACGGGCTCTCCTGCACGGTGATCTTCTCGCCGAGCGCCCGGACGATGTCCTCTCGCTGCGCCGGGGAGAAGCCTCGGAACTGTATGTCGGCGCGCCCGGAGCGGATGGCTCCCGCCTGGGCGGCGTCATCGCGGACGAACAGGGCCTGGTAGCCGTCGAGATAGGGCTTGCCGCGGTCCCAGTATTCGGGGTTCCGGCGGCCGACCCAGTGGGTGCCTTTGACGTGCTCGACGAAAACGAACGGCCCCGTCCCCAGGATGTTCTTCTCGTACCAGCGGACGTCGCGCTCGAGGATGTCGGCCTTGTAGATCCAGTTCCACGGGGACGCCAGCGAGTGGATGAACGAGGGCGATGGCCACTTGAGCTTGAACGCGACGATGTAGGGCTCCGGCGCCTGGACGGTCTCGACCTGCAGGTACTCGCCCTTGCGAGCCGACGTGATCCCGGGAGGGGGATTGATGATCTTCTCGTAGGTGGCGCGCACGTCTCGCGAGGTCATCTCGCTGCCATCGTGAAACCTCACCCCACGACGAAGCTTGAGAATGTAGGTACGCTTGTCCGCCGAGACGGCCCACGACGTGGCCAGATCCCCGACGACCCGGGTGCCCGTCGGATCGAGTGGGTCGATGCGGAGCAACGTGTTGTAGTGCGGCGCCGCCGGGTGGATGAGCGCAAACGTCTCCTCCCGGTGAGCGTCGTAGGAAGGAGGTTCGCCTGGCACCACGAAAGTCAACGTGCCGCCGGCGCGAGGCTCGGCCGGCGCGACGGCCGGGGACTGTGCGGGCGCGCCGGTAGGCGGTGAGCCCTCGCCGCGATCTGGCCCGACGGTCATATCGGCGGGTCCCGTGCGCACCGGGGGCTGGTCGGAGACGGTGGAGACGCTCTCGTCCGCGGGGAGGGGGGTGGGCGCCTTCGTCTCGGTGTCGACGAACGGCCATGCGGCGCTCCGCGTCGCGATGTAAGTACGGACCAGGCCGGCGCCGAACAGAGCGACCACGACCGCCGCGCAGGCGATCCCCACCCACGCCCGCGCGTGTCGCGAGCGTCGCCGTCGCCGCAAGAATCGCTGCATGTCCTCGAGACGCTTGATCTCGTCGGGCTCGGCCGCGAGCAGCCTCCTGCCGCTTGCCCCCATCGACCGAGGCGGATGGAACGATGACGGACCGTCCATGCCTTCGATCGCAGCCCGTTTCTCCAGCGCCAAGGGGTCGGCCGGGGACGGGGCGGACTCACGCTCGATCTCAGACGACCCGGCGGGCGGTGGTTCGGATGGAACGATGGTGGGTGTGGCGTGCGTTCGTCGCGCGTCGCGCAGACTGCTTCCGCACATATTGCAGAAGTGCGCCTGTCGGCGGTTGATCGCATGGCAGCGGGGACATTGCATCTGCAGCGTGGCGCCGCACACATCACAGAAGTGAGCGTGGGGAGGGTTACGGTGCCCACACGGCGCCACGAGCCCGTTCGGAACGCCACTGTCTTGTTCGTCCATGGCCGTGACCCTCTGCTAGCGCGGTTTCACGAGGAAGCGCGACCGCCGGTTCTGGCTCCAGCACCGTTCGCTCTCCTCGGTGCACTGCGGCCGCTCTTCTCCGTAGCTCAGGATGGTGATGCGGCTCGGCTGAACACCCTGGGCCACCAGATGGTTCATCGCGGCTTGCGCCCGCTGCTCCCCCAGATCGATGTTGAAGTCATTCTTTCTGCTCGTGGCCCCTCGACTGTCGCAGTGGCCCTCGATGAGGAGAAGAAGCTGTGGATGGGCGCGCAGCCACGCGGCGTTCGCGTCCAGGATCTTCAGGTCGCCCGGTCTGATCGCCGCCGTGCCGAAGTCGAAGTAGATGTCCGGCAACTCCGGGATCGGCTTGTAGTCACTGACCCGTGGCAGCCCGATGGGCCGGTCAGCGGAGGACGCTCCCGAGGCCAGCGGCGTCGTGGCCGCCTGCGCCAGGACGAGAGGCGATCTCGACGATGCCCCGCTGGGGGGCGCCGACGCCTCGGCCTGGGCAAGAGCCGGGCGGCACGCGGCGAGGATCGGGCACGAGATGAGCGCCGCGATGGCGATGAGGCGCGTTACTCGGCTGTTCATTGACCCCCCCGGTGAGTGCAGAGGCGCCGCAGGTGCCGAGAACTCGACTGCCGAGGATAGTCCGCGCCGCCTCATAAGGACAAGTAGGTCTTTGCACGTCAGGCAGCGTACGAGACAGCGAAAAAGTTATGCGACTAGGGTGAGCAGAGCCTGACACCAATGATTTCAATGAGGTACCAAACGACCCCCGTACGCCAGTCAGGCCGCTCCGCCGATGATCCGCATGGTCGCAGCATCGCCCCGCACGGCGCTCGGGGGACCCGCGAAGATGATCTCGCCCCGCTCGATGAGAGCGTAGGCAACATTAGCCCCCTCCGGCGGCGGGCGCCCCGTCCGTGGGCCCGAGCAACAGGACATAAGGTGCCATAGTGCACTCGCGACGACTCCTCTCGCCTGAAGGTGCGCTCATGAAGTTGGTGAGAGCGAAGGCTACATGAGCCCCTTCCGCCCGTGATAATGGGCGATCCTCGGACGCTGGCGATCAGAAATCCGGGAGCGGGGTGTTTCTAAGAAGTTTCGCTGAGTGCCTTGACTGGAGTTGGACTTCGACCCCTCCACCACTCTGCCCAAACATCGGGGCGACCGTGCCGACTCTGAGTTCTGCACCCTTGCGGATCTCATACTCGAACACGTTTGAAGAGGGCAGCGGCATGATGGTCGGACTCGACAAAGTCACGGCTTTAATGAGCGGGAATGCCCCCACGCCACCGCCATATCCGGGCGCAATGGTAGTCGCGGCCACCAGCGCCGAGGTCACTGCGGCTCGCGAAGGCAACACCGACGTGACTTGGAGCGGACGGACTGTTGACCGGGCAGGACGTGGCTCGCCGGCAAGAGCATCCGCGAGGTCGTATACCTGTCGCTCTTGGTAGAGTGGTATGCCTATTCGGCTCCGAAGCTCCTCGTCCTGAAGGACCGCCACGTAGCCGTCGGGCGTTTCGACGATCTGAAAGCCCATACCGGTCCCCGGTTGTCCTGCAAGAGCCGCCACCGTTGCGGGATCCAGAGTCATCAGCTGCTTCGCCATGGGATATTCCCTTCAGGGGCCCCGCTCAGGGTACTCTCGACAGTCGTCGACTCTGAACTCGTCGCTATTTTCGATTGCCTTCCTACGCGTTCTCGCCGCCGCGTTTGACCTGCACGAGTGCTGCGTCTGCGGAGGCGAGGCGCGCGATCGGCGCGCGGAAAGGCAGTTTCCGTGGCAAGGACGATAGAATACCTCATCGGTCACCGACCGGAAACAACGCGAAGCGGCCGCCGCCCGCGCGGCGCGCCCCGCGTTGCAGTGCGGAGCCCGTCGGGATAGAAACCGCACGGGAGGTACGACATCGCGGTGGATTCCGACTCGATCTCCGTCGCGGGCACCGAGCTGGACGTGGTGCGCCGCGGTGCTGCTCTTGCCCGGATTCCAGAACGTCGACCCGCGGGCGCCGTCATCCGGATCAGGCGCTGCGATAGTCGATGAACCCCTTGTTGATGTCGGCGAGCTTGCGCGCCAGACGATAGACGCCGCCGCCCTCGCGGGTCTTGCTCGCGTCCGTGTTTCCCTCGATCGTGTGGAGGAGCCCGCCTGCCACCCGCTCGACGAGACCGGTGTGCCCGTGTCCGCTGCCGAAGTCCATGATGAAGATCATGCCGGGCTCGACGAGTCCCGGATCGTCGACCGCACCCGCCGAATCGATGCGGCGCGCGCGGTCCACCCGGTTCCAGTGATCGAGGCATCCCGCCGTGCGGACCATGGGATTCGGCCGCTGCTCGTCATGTGCAGCCTGGTCGAAGCACCAGTACACGAATGCGCAACACCACGGCTTCTGCTCGGCCGGCAAGTCGATCGAGACACCGACGCGCTTCAGGTATTCGTTGACCTCAGGCCCGCTGTTGGAGTTCTTCGGCTTCTCCAACACGCCGACCTGCGAGGCTGCCTGTACGAGCACCGCTTTCAGGAACTGCGAGGACGGCGTCAACCGGTCCGGCACGGTGTCGTCGCCGAACAGCGCGGCCCACGTGAGAGGGCCGACCTCCCCGTCCTGCTTCAGCGGCCGGCCTTCGCGGTCCACGTTCCGCGTCTGGAAGAGCTTCACCGCGGCCTCCGTCTGAGGGCCGAACACGCCGAGCACATCGACGGGGCTGAAGCCTCGCGCGATCAGCTGCTGCTGAAGCGCAGTCACGATGGCTCGGTCGGTCTCTCCGGGCTTGATCACGCGTCGAGGGTATTGCATCGACGTCTCCCTTCAGCTCACCGGGTCGCCAGCTCGGACGTGCACTGCGGGCAGCGCCGCGGGCCCAAGACTCTTGGCTCAGGCATAATAGGGCTCCTCCGGGTCCAGCCAGGCGCGGACCTCTCTCATCGTGATGGCCATGACGTCGTCCTCAGCTTTCGAAGGTCAGGGTGCTCACCTCCGTGGAGATGAGATCGAGCGGTGGATTCCTGGTATTGGTGGTTTCGTTCCCCGTCATGAACCGGTCGTTGTCGTTGAGATGAACAAGCCCGAGCACGTGCCCGATCTCATGTCCCATCGTCCACTGCGAAGCAATCTGCGCGACCACTGCCCCAGGCCGGCCCCGCCTCCCGTGCAGCGGATAACGCCCCTGCCGTCGTGGGGCGATCCTGCCAGAGTGGGTGGTCGTGGTCAAAGAGCGTAGCCAACATTAGCCTCCTCCGGCGGCGGGCGCCCCGTCCGTGGGCCCGAGCAACAGGACATAAGGTGCCAGACTCGGACGCGGAACGCCGCAGGGGCCGATGCCACAGCGAGGAGAGCCTCGCCGGAGAGCGTGATGCCGCCGCTTTCCAGCGCGCCGCCCGGACGCGCGGGAGGACCGCAGCGCGCCGCTCGGCCCTTCGATTGATAAAATTGTGATTGTCTCGTAAAACGGGGAGGACCTCGCCATGGGCGCGCCCGACGAAGGCATCACCACCGGCCCCGCCTTTCGCGAGCGGCGCACCATCACGAACTGGCACCGCGTCGGGAAGGTAACGTTCGACGAAGCGGTCCCTCACACAACGGCGACTATGTCACGCATTTCCATCATCCCACCTGGCGCGATGACCCGGACGATCCGGCAACGGCGACGCGCGTGAACGAACAAAAGGTCCGTTTCGGCCCAAGTGACGCGGTAAACGGGAGCGTTACGCCGAATTGACCGGCTTTTAAGGAGGATTGCCATGGGCGCGGATTTCTTCGCCAATATCCCGACCTCGAATGAAGATCGCTCCTATCGCGGCTCGCGCTTCGCCGAAGTGCGCCAGGCGTTGCTTGCCAATCCGTATCAGAAGGTATGGGGCGCACCGGGCGAGCCGCCGCTGCCGGTCGAGAAGACGACGCTGGCAAGCGTGCTGCGGGGCGTGCTGCCGTTCGCACGCCACTATCTGTTCCGCCAAGCGGTCGAACGCGAGCTCGATTCCCAGGCCGACATGCGATGGGGCGCCGACGGCAAAGGCTATCGACGCCTGCTCCATCGCAACGGCATCTGCCTCCTCGGCTCATGGCAGATTACCGAGCCAACGCCCTACTCCGGCTATTTCCGGCAAGGCAGTCGGGCGCTATTGATTGCGCGCTACTCCACCTGCTGCGACGAGGCGCGGCGCGGCTACACCCGTTCGCTCGCCATGGTCGGAAAACTCTTTCCCACGACCGACCCCAACCACGCCACGCCGCTGCAAACAGCAAGCTTCATCACCCAGGAGGATCTGGGCGGCGAGCACAGCGACTACATCAACGACGCGGAACTGCGCAACGCGCCGGACACCACGCTTTTGCGGCGCGGTCTCGGCACACCCATCCTGGCGCTCGAGGGCCTGCTGTTCGGTCTGGTCGACCGGAAGCCGAGCATTCGCCAGCTCTATCCGATCGCCGAGCTGGGCAAATCGAACGGCGAGCCGACCAAGGCGCCGACGTTCATGCGCCTGCCGGTCGCGCCGGAGCAACCGCGCATCCCCGGCGAGGCCTTGGATTTCCGCGACGAGATCATGGCGCAGATCTACGACAAGGGCGACCCCCGTCCGAAACGGGTGCTTACGTTCAACATCGAAGTGAGCGACGAGGGCACCACCCGCGGCCCCAATTTTCACGAGCGGCGCACGATCACCAATTGGCGGCGCATCGGCAACATGACATTCGACGAGGCGGTTGCCTCATACAACGGCGACTACGTCACCCATTTCCATCATCCGACTTGGCGCGACGATCAAAACGACCCCGCGACCGCGACGCGTGTGAACGAGAAAAAGGTCCGCTTTCTGCCCAAGTAGGAGGATAGCCAACATTACCCCCCTCCGGCGGCGGTCGACCCCTCGTGGCCCCCGTCCCTATGACGTAATCTGCCAGAGGCGGAAGCGGGACGCCGCAGGGGCCGATGCCACAGCGCACATGAGGCCCCTCCTCGCGGGTCGAGCGAGCTGGGCCGGGTGAGCGGGCATGCTAGGCGAGACACACCCCCGGCGTCAATCGACCGGCGAACCGGTGTAGGGAGCACATGATCTGGCCGCTCCCGAGAGCAAATGAAATGTCCGCTTTTCAGGCACGCCGCAGTACAGCCATGGGCAGCAAGGGAGGTGCCCATGGTGTTTGCCGCGACGGCCGTGGAGCGGGCCATGAAGATCCAAGA
>Ga0126383_10003486_pt1 | contig 10409 bp, 9 predicted proteins | sample PanSoiMetPlot_35_FD_96882 | JGI IMG/M metagenome (GOLD analysis project Ga0126383, IMG submission 96882) | Tropical forest soil microbial communities from Panama - MetaG Plot_35 | ecosystem: Environmental > Terrestrial > Soil > Tropical forest > Bulk soil | place: Panama | collected 2016-02-17
ATGTTTAACCGGCGGAGGCTGATTTGTCGCCGGGACATTACGATTCGCAACGACCCCGACCAGCGGCAACGCCCCGATGGTCAACAGCGTGACCAGCCAGACGGCATGTCGTGTCGTCGCGCTCACCCGTTTGATGAATCGCAACAGCAGCCAGACCAGGGCGGCGATCAGCATTCCCTGCCAGAGAGTGTTGAGCAGCGCTTCGAGCAGCAGACGCGCCAGTGAGTCGAAACTTTCGATCATGGAACTCATTTCGTCCTCCTGCGGCCTCGGCCTTTCGTCGAGGGAGGTTTGGTTATTTTGTGTCTTCGATCATTTTCTTGAGACGCCTGACTTCGGCTGGAGTGACGTCTTCGTGTTCGAGAAGATTTACTACGAGCAATTCCGGAGAATTGTTGAAAAAACGTTTGAGCAGATAGCCAATCACGCTCTTCTGCGCCTGCTGGCGATCAACCAATGGACGATAGACAAAAGCGCGACCCTCCTTCTCGTGCTCGACATAGCCCTTCTGCTCCAAGATCCGCATCATCGTCAGAACCGAGCTGTACGCCAATCGCGCGTCAGGCAACGATTCGACGATTTCAGAAACTGTCGCCTGCCCCTTGTCCCAGAGCACGTCCATCAGCTCAAGCTCGACTTCCGTCAGCGTAGGTGATTTCCTGCGAGCCATCTTGTCGTCTCCTTCCGGTCCGAATCGCCGCGAGCGATTTAGCGGGCGCCTAATTTCCGCTAATCCTCACGACGTTGAACCTTATTTTTGAGCTATTAAAGAATTCGTGCGCAGCATACTTTAAGTTGGCGCGCGATGTCAATTAAACAATTAGTAGTTTAATAAAAAATCTATCCGCGAGTCAGCGGTCAGCGACTATTCCTGCTGATGATGACTTTACAAAAGCGATGATGCGCCCACCTTGACACAATAAGAATTGTTCGGATACTTTTGCGCTTTGCCATTGGCGCCGGGTTTTGCGCCGGTTGCGACATATAGTCAGGGCTGTAAGCAATGATCAAACTTGTTCAAATAAAAGGAGAAATGGAAGTGAAAGAAGGAATTCATCCCAAATACGTCGAATGTCACGTCGTTTGCGCCTGCGGCCACTCTTGGACGACGCGATCGACCCAGAAGGACATTCACGTGGAAATCTGCTCGAACTGTCATCCGTTCTTCACCGGCAAACAGAAGCTGGTAGACACCGCGGGCCGCGTCGAGCGTTTCCAGAAGAAATACGCCAAGAAGAACGAGAAGGCTTCCGCCTGATTGCGGATTGCGAATTGATTATAAAGTCGCTCCTAAATCGAAGCGAATAACATTGGGATAATGAGTTTGCCACAGAGACACAGAGATACAGAGAGGGAAGCGGGACGCGCGGCGTCACGCGCCTATTTTTCCTTACGCTCTGTGGCTCTGTGGCTCTGTGGCGAATTCCTCTGTGCCAATGGACGCGTTCATCACTAGCGGAAAAACTTCGAGCCACAAACGCGGTCATAGACCCGGCTTGCGCTGCAAGGGGTCCGCGCTTGTGGCTTTTGATTTCTCTATTCCCCGAAGGTGGAAGCGGAAAGGGATAACAGGATGAGCCAGGAAAAAGAGATTATCGTCGGTGGACAGGCCGTAATTGAAGGCGTAATGATGCGCGCGCCCAATTCCTACGCCGTCGCCGTGCGCCGGCAGGATGGCAGCATAGTTTCAAAATCCGAGCGACTGCCCAAGCTCACGGATAAATTTCCGATTCTGAAAACGCCCATACTGCGCGGGAGCGCCGTTCTGATTCATTCAATGACGCTCGGAGTCAAGGCTCTCAATTTTTCCGCGACCGTCGCGTTCGAAGACCAGCTGGGCGAAGAGGCGAAGCCGGGACAGGAACGCGCCGTTCAAGCCGCGGCCGCTACCGGAGCGTTGATGACGACCGCGCACGTCATCGAATCGCCGGAACAGGCCGTGAGACCGGCAAATGTCGAGAAACCGTCGAAGTCAGAATCATCGGGCGCGGGCGCGACGGCGACGGCGGCCGGTTCGATAGCGTTCATGCTGGTCTTCAACGTCATGATCTTCATCGCGCTGCCGCTGTTGCTGACCAACTTTCTCTTCATCCACTTCGGTTGGGGCAACGCTCCGCAAATTTCATTTGAGCATTCAACGGGGGCAGCCGGGGCAGCCGGGGTTGCGGCGTCAGGCGCGCCCTGGTATCAGGAAGCGTGGATGTGGTTGCAGGCATATCTGAAGCCCGTGCGCCCGTCGGTCGCGTTCAACCTGGTTGACGGCGTGATCAGGATGATCTTTTTCATCGGTATGATCTTCAGCTTCTCGCGGCTCAAAGACATCAAGCGCGTCTTTGAATATCACGGCGCCGAGCACAAGACGGTCTTCGCCTGGGAAGCGGGCGAAGAGCTGACCGTCGCCAACGCGCGCCGCCACCCGCGCCAGCACCCGCGCTGCGGCACCAGTTTTCTGATGGTCGTGATGGTGGTATCGATCGCGCTCTTTTCGGTGGTCAAGTTTGATATGCTGACGCTGAACTTGCTGGCGCGAATCGCGCTCATCCCGCTGATCGCCGGTATTTCGTACGAAATCATCCGCGCCGCGGGCAAGAAGGAATCCGGCGCGATCTTCAGGCTCATGACGATGCCCGGCGTCTGGATGCAAAACCTGACGACCCGCGAACCGTCGGATGATCAATTGGAAGTGGCGATCTACGCGCTGAAAGAATCATTGAAGCTCGAACCAGAACCAGTCGCTCAAGCGGTAACAGCTTGAGTGAAGTTTTCTGTCTCGATTTAGGCGGCGACTTATGTTTGAAAAACTCGAAGCCATCGAAAGAACCTACGAAGATCTGACGCAGCAGATGACCGACCCTGCCGTGATCGGCGATCAGGCGCGCTACACCAAGGTCGCCAAGCAGCACCGCGAGCTCGAGCCGGTGGTCGAGAAATTCCGCGAGTTGCGGAAGCTCGACGGCGACATTGCGGGCGCTAAGGAATTGATGCGCGACGCCGACGACGAAGAGATGCGCGAGATGGCCGCCGCCGAATTGCCCGAACTCGAAGAGCGGCGCGCGGCGGTCGAGAATGCCCTGAAAGTCCTGCTGCTGCCCAAAGACCCGAACGACGAAAAGAACGTGATCTTCGAGGTCCGCGCCGGAACCGGTGGGGAAGAGGCCTGCCTGTTCGCGGCCGAGATATTGCGAATGTACGCGCGCTACGCCGAGAGACGGGGGTGGAAGTTTCAGGTCACCGACTCTTCCGAGACCGGGCTGGGAGGCATTCAGAAAGCCGAGGCGATCATCGAGGGCGACAAGGTGTATTCGCGCCTCAAACACGAATCGGGCGTGCACCGCGTGCAGCGAGTGCCTCAGACCGAAGCCAGCGGGCGCATTCACACGTCGGCGGTCACCGTGGCCATCCTGCCCGAAGCCGAAGAAGTGGACGTGAAGATTGATCCCAAAGACATCCGTACTGACACCTTCTGCTCCTCGGGACCCGGAGGCCAATCGGTCAATACGACTTACTCCGCCGTGCGCCTCACACACCTGCCCACGAACACCGTGGTTTCGATGCAGGACGAGAAGTCGCAGATCAAGAACCGTGAAAAGGCCATGCGCATCCTGCGTTCGCGCCTGCTCGAGGTCGAGCGCCAGAAACAGCAGGACGCGATTTCAGCCGAGCGCCGCTCGCAGGTCGGCAGCGGCGACCGCTCCGAAAAGATTCGCACCTACAATTTCAAAGAGAACCGCGTCACCGATCACCGCATCGGCCTGACGATCCATCAGCTCGATCAGATTATGGAAGGCGGGATTGACGAGCTGATCGAGGCGGTGGTGACTCACTTCCAGGCCGAAAAGCTGAAAGAAGAGACCGAAAGACAGGCGGCGGCCGTTTAATCGATGCGATCCTCTGGAAAAATCGGCGCCACGATCGCCGAGACGCTCAAGGAAGCCGGCGAGCGATTGCGCGCCGCGTCCGTCCCCAACGACCTGCTAGACGCGCAGACGCTTCTCGCCGCGGCGATGAGCAAAGACCGCGCCTACCTGATCATCAACTTCAACCAGCGGCTCTCCGAAGACCTTTTATCGAATTTTCAGACGATGATCGGTCGTCGCGCCGCGGGCGAGCCTCTGCAATACATCACTGGACATCAGGAATTTTTCGGTCTCGATTTCGAGGTCACTCCCGATGTTCTGATCCCACGCCCTGAAACCGAGCTGATCGTCGAAGAGACCATTCGCCTAGTTCAACAAAACAGGGTCGGGAGTCCCGTGATTGTTGACCTCGGCGCCGGTTCGGGGTGCATTGCGGTGACACTGGCGAGAGAGTTGGGCGAGGCTCGCGTGATCGCAACCGACATCTCCAGGCCCGCGCTACTTGTGGCCCGCCGCAACGCCGCGCGCCACGCGCTCGAAGATCGAGTCGACTTTGTCGCGTCGGACTTGCTCGACGCCTTCGCAGAAGAAGGTTTCGCCGACTTCATTCTCTCCAATCCGCCTTACGTCTCCGATGAGGAAATGCCCACGCTGCAACGCGAAGTGCGCGATTGGGAGCCGCGTCTGGCCCTGACCGATTCAAATGACGGGTTGAGCATCTACCGCCGTCTGCTGATAGACGCCTCTTCGCGTTTGAAGCCGGGTGGGTATTTGATCTGCGAGATGGGTTACACACAATCGGAAAGGATCTCGGCCATGGTTGATCGCGCAGTCTGGGGCGAAACGCGACTACTCGACGACCTGCAAGGGATTCCGCGAACAATCGTTCTACGAAAGCTTTGAATTGAAGAGAATTGGGCATGTTTCATAAGAGGCGGGAAATAGATAACGTCGCGCAGGGCGCCGCCGCAGGCGAGAGAACGCTGAGGCTTCGCAGAGAGGGGAAGAGAGAGGTTTTCTGGCTCCGCTCTGCGAGACCTCAGCGTTCTCTCGCCTGCGGCGGCGCCCTGCGCGATGTTATCCGGTTTCTCCTTCCGCTATCGCTCCTCTTAACCAACGCCTGCCTGCTCAAAGCGAGCAAGCCGAATCTACCGTCCATTTTTCCATCGCCGCTGGTCGCAAAACAGACTGGCAAACATCCGATCATCATCATCCCCGGCGTCACGGGTTCCGAGTTGATCAATCAGAAGACCGGCGAGAAGCTGTGGCCCGAACTTTTTCCGAAAGACAGGGAAGCGCTGGCGCTGCCGATCACGTCAACTACGCTCTCCGAAAATCGCGACGACGTGGTCGCATCGAAGGTGATCGATTCGGCCCAGCTCATCAAATTCATTCCCGAAATCGGCGTATACGGGGCGTTGTTCAATGCGCTCGAAAACCACGGCGGTTACCGCCGCGGCGACATTGACGCGCCGGCGCCCGATGGGGACCACGACACCTATTACCTGTTCGCTTACGACTGGCGGCGCGACAACGTCGAATCGGCGCGCAAGCTGGCCGCCAAGATTGCGGAGATAAAACGGCGGACGAACAAGCCCGATCTGCGTTTTGACATCATCGCGCATTCGATGGGCGGCCTCATCGCGCGCTATTTTGCGATGTACGGAGAGCGCGATGTCCTCGGCGATGAGCGTCCGCAACCCGATTGGCGCGGGGCGCAAAGCATCCGCTGTCTGGCGCTCATCGGAACGCCGAACGCGGGTTCGATGGACGCGCTGCGCTCGTTGATTTACGGATACTCGATCACCGAAGCCGATAAACCTCGGATCAATCTCTTCAAAAGCCTCGGGCGCGCGACAATCTTCACGGCGGCGTCGGTCTACCAGCTTCTGCCGCGCAAAGAGACCGCCCGGTTTTACGACGCCAAGCTCGACCCGATCAAACTCGATCTTTACGACGCCCAGACATGGAAGCGCTACCGATGGTCGGCGGCGTTCGATCCCGAGATTGCAAAACGAGAGATGAACGCTTCGATCAAGAAGCTCGGAGAGGTCGGGGGCCGCGGCGAGGCGGAAAAGGGGATGGCCATGCGCGCGAGCTATCTGCAGGCGGTGTTGAAACGCGCCGCTTATTTTCATGCGGCTCTGGATGCGGACGCCGCCCCACCCGAGACGCTCAGGTTGCATCTGGTCGGCGGCGATTGCGAGCCGACGCTGGCCGGAGCGTTGATCGTCGACGTCAAAGGCGGGCCGCGAACGCTCTTCTCCCCAGGCCACATCCCACGCCAGTTGCGCAACGAAGCCCTCAAGAAATTATTTATTCCGGGTGACGGCCGGGTTACACGCCAGAGTCTGTTCGGACTCACTTTCAACCTCGACTCGCCTGAATCCGGAATCACACGTATGATGAAACAGCCGCCCGTCTACACGCTCTTCGGATGCGAAGCGCATGGCGACCTGCCGATCAATCCAACGATGATGGACAACCTGTTGACCTTGTTGCTGGGGTATAAGTTCTGAGATCGATATCAAATCTCAAATGACAAATTAAAATTGATAGCGACTCACTGTCTATTCTTTAATCACAAAAGCCCCTCACCTAGGCAGTCTATAGGACAAAATAGGCATCAGAAACGCCGCACGTGAGCGGTACGTTTCTTTGCGGCTTACTCATTACCAAAATCATAATGAGAAGAACCGGATTTCGAGAAACATACTGTTCAGTGTCAATCTCATCGCCGGCCGGAGGCCGGACGAGCATTGACCCTTCAGCAATAATTCGGACGGCTTGGCGCCGCCTAGCCGCGATATAAAAAGAGAAAAATGAGCCCGAATAGAGAGAGCGTCCGCTCTCTCAGTGGTTCTTCGTTTGTCACGCGCTTTGGGTCAATCGCACACACCTATCTTACTAAAAAGGGATGAAACAGGTTAAAGGGATGAAAAAATACTCTGCCTTGTTCTTATTAGTAGTTCTACTTAACTCAACCTCAAAAGCTCAACCAATCAACCAAAGCGCTACGGCGACTGAAAGCCTGAGCAGAACCGCTGTCACAGCGTTACAAAGCCTGGGCTGGGCCGTCACCGCCATCTTCTACCCTGGGGCGGAGATCGCGAACCCCGCGGCTCCGGCGCCCCTGCCGTTGGCCGCGGCGAAAGCTGAGGCGGCGCCGGTGAAGGGGGCGGCGCAAGCAGTCGTCAACGCCGGCGCGACAGCATACACACAAACACTGGCGTCAGGCCCACAAACACTGATTCCGGGACGTGGCTTCAGAAATCCTGTGAGCAAAAGCCTTAAAGGCCAAACCACCGGCGATCAGAAAATCGACGGGCTGATAGTCTCGGCGGCGTCGTACCACGGCATCGAGCCGCTGCTGCTCTACTCGGTAATGTGTCAGGAATCAGCTTTCAACGGTCAGGCAGTCTCGCCCAAAGGCGCGAGCGGGTTGATGCAATTGATGCCCGCAACCGCCGCGAGATTTGGCGTGACGAACATCTTCGATCCTCAACAGAACATTTACGCCGGGGCGCGATACCTGCGTTTTCTGCTTGACATGTTCGATGGCGATGTCAACCTGGCGCTGGCCGGTTACAACGCGGGCGAAAACGCGGTCAAGAGGTACGGCAACGCCGTTCCTCCATACCCGGAGACGATAAATTACGTACGGAAGATCAGGCGGCGATACCTGGACTTGTCCTCAATGTCCGATTAAACGGAAGCGCGCGCGGGACAAACGGAAACCACGGAACCGCGCCGAGGGACAGGAAGACGGAGAGACCAATAAGCGCTCCGTCTCCCCGTCCCTCGGCGCGGTTCCGTGGTTTCCGTTTGTCCCGTACTCGCTCCCGTTCTTGACTCACTGGCCAGATTACTCTCACTCCCTCTAGACGTATTCCCGATGCGCGCCGCGCTCTTGCCATCGCGCCACAAAAGAGTCATATTCACACCCACCCCACCCCTATCCCCCATCCATAAATGTGCCCTGCCTTCGAGGGGAAAACAGATGTCGCAGATCAATCGACGGCTGATCATCAACGCTTCCGAAGTCGGCGAGTTCGTCTATTGCGAAAAAGCCTGGCATCTCAGGCGCTGCGGCGAGGTTCCGCAAGGTACGCGTCTGGATGAAGGGACGACTTTTCACGAAAAGCATGGAATTGAGATCTCGCGCGCCGCTCGCTTGCGCAAGACTGGAGAGAGGCTTTTGCTCATCGGATTGTTCCTGCTCATCGCGCTGGCATTGATCTGGTTCGCCAGTTAGTGTCGAGATGGATAAGTCAGTAATCTTCACAATTCTGTTTGTCGCGTTGGTCCTGCTTGCAATCGGGGTGGTTCTGATCTCTATTTCACGGCGCCTCAGACGAGAGAATGGCGCGCCGAGAGGCGAGGTCATTTATGAAGACGCTTCCGGTCAGGCGCAGGAGCCGTTCTTTTCAAACCGGCTGCTGATGACCGGTAAGCCCGACTATCTGATGAAGGATAAAAACGGCGATCTGATCCCGGTCGAGGTGAAATCGGGAGACGCTCCGCGCGCGGGGCGGGCTTACGAATCGCACTTGATGCAGCTCGCCGCCTATTTCTTCCTGATCGAAGACGTCCTGCAACGCCCCGTGCCGTACGGCCTGATCCGCTACCGTAACCGAACTCTGCGAATCGCCAATACGAATGAACTGCGCGCGCGGCTGATGGACGTAATCGCCCAGATGCGAAAATTGATGGCGCGCGGCGGGGGGCGCCGAAACCATAATTTAGCGCAGCGATGTTCCCGTTGCTCAATGGCCCACGCTTGCGATGAGCGGTTGGTGTGACGATGTCTCTTGGACCATCGTCACGGCTTTTTGATCAATTCCGGCCGCCGGCGAAGCTCTGAAATCGGGAATGGCTGATCCCATTTCCGGACGATCAGATTTAACGGAGCCTTTACATTCAGTTGATTCTCCCTTGAGCCTGCGATATTACACTCACGATAATTCCATTTTGTAATCCGGATTGTTTTCAAAGGGGCCTTAATGTCGCGTTGCGACGCCCTGAAACGGCGAAAACGCGCCACGTAGTGACGAATTTATTCGTCACGTGAGAATAAATTCGTCACTAGGTGGATCTTCTGAGGAGCCTACATGTCGCGTTGCGACGCCCTGAAAGAATGAAAAAAAGCATGGAGTTCAAGCTTTAGCTTGTGACTTCCATTTTCGAGCGGACCAAGGCGGCAAGCTAAAGCTTGAACTCCATGCGCTTTTACTGAGGAGAAATTTTGGATACGCGATATATCGTTGGTATTGATCTGGGCACGACCAATTCTGCCCTGGCTTATGTTGATAACACGGCGCCTGAAGAAAGCGCGCGCATCGAGGTTGGCGGCATCCCGCAACTCGTCAATCCTGGTGAAGTGGAAGATCGCTCATTGCTGCCTTCATTCCTCTTCGTTCCCGGCGATATGGATTTCCCGAAGGGCAGTTTGAATCTGCCCTGGGATCGAAATCCGCAATTTGTGGTCGGCGAACTGGCGCGCAAGCGCGGCGCCGAAAACCCAGCGCGGCTGGTCTCGTCCGCCAAGTCCTGGCTCTCGTACGCCGCGGTCAACCGCGCCGCGCCTATCCTGCCCTGGCAATCGCCGGATGAGGTGCCGAAGCTCTCTCCGGTTGACGCTTCGGCGCGCTACCTCGAATACCTTCGCAGCATGTGGGACAACCGGATGGCGAAAAAAGCGCCTGAACTGGCCCTCAGCGAGCAAGAGATCTTCCTGACCGTCCCGGCCTCGTTCGATGAAGAGGCGCGCGAATTGACGTTGCGCGCAGCCGAGCAGGCCGGGTTGCGTCGCGTCACGTTGCTGGAAGAGCCGCAGGCAGCCTTCTACTCCTGGATCGAGACTCACGGCGACGCCTGGCGCAGGCGCGTCAAGGTCGGCGACCTGATTCTGGTTTGCGACGTGGGTGGCGGCACGACCGACTTCAGTCTGATCACGGTCTCGGAAGAGAACGGGGAACTGGCGCTCCGCCGCGTCGCGGTGGGCGATCACATCCTGCTCGGCGGCGACAATATGGATTTGTCGCTCGCCCGATTGTTACAGCAGCGACTGGAAGACGACGGCCATCGCATAGACACCTGGCAACTGCAATCACTCTGGCATCAGGCCCGGTTCGCGAAAGAAAAACTCTTCTCGGAGCCAAGGAGCAAGAAGCATCCGATCACCGTTCTCGGCAAAGGCACGAAACTGGTCGGCGGGACCATTAAGACCGAGCTTCTTCGCGAAGACGTCGAACAGGCTTTGGTCGAAGGATTCTTCCCGCTTGTGGCCAACACCGAGATGCCCGTCAGGCAACGCCGCATCGGTTTTCAAGAACTCGGCCTGCCGTACGCGGCCGATCCTGCGATCACCAAACACCTGGCCCGCTTCCTGGCGCAACAGGCCAGCAATGGCCAGGACACAGCCGTCATCAGGCGCGGCAAGAGCGGATTCGCCTGCCCGACACACATCCTTTTCAATGGCGGTGTGATGAAAGCTACATTGCTGCGCGAACGTCTGGTCGAGGCGCTCAACAAATGGCTGGTCGCCGAAGG